>WNGB01008316.1_pt1 | contig 14776 bp, 13 predicted proteins | sample 5400681 | NCBI WGS metagenome assembly WNGB01 (sample SAMN13153367, study PRJNA577476) | soil metagenome | isolation source: 115 cm soil or saprolite under grassland replicate 2 | place: USA:California | collected 2016-06-15
ATGGAGCGAACCGGGTCGCTACCTGCGTGGTTGTTCCGAATCCGTTGCAGTGCAACTAGGCGTTTCGCGTTGACAGGTCACAGGCACATCGCTAGATTTCGCTCCGGTCCCGAGCGGCCGCTGGGACCGGGAGGCCGGAGGTGCCTCCGGGAGAGATGATCCACCGTAGGGGCGCGAGTTCCTAAGGAGGATTTCCTCCTGGACGGCGGGACGGCCAACCGGGAGTCCGGGTCGCTTGGGGCTAGCATTTGACGGGTCGAGGAACCGAGTAGACAACGCTCGCGTATGGGGAAGGCGTGAGCGGCTCCAAAGGCTCCTCGGCCCGTCTTTCTCGTCCGGTCACCTGATCCGATCGCCGGCCGCTCTCTGGTCATCGAGCGATGACGATCACCCCGGTCATCCCCAGCGACTGATGGAACCGGCAGAAGAACGGATACTCCCCCGGCCCCCCCAGGAACGCGGCGATGTCGCGGATCACCAACCGTCGGCCGGGCGCCACATCCTGGGAGTAGGTCGTCCCGGGGATCGTGACGTTGTGGACGTTCCGCCCGTCGTTCTGGACGACGAGGTCCCGGCCCGGGCCGATGGGGGTGGTGGGGTGCGCGTCGTGGAAGTGGTAGTCGATGGCCGTGACCACGTAGGCGGGGCGGGCCGTCTTCCTCCAAACCAGCGGGGCCAGGAGCACCACACCCACGGCGGCCACGGCCAGGATCCCCCGGGCCCGGACTGAGTTCACCGTGACCTCATAGCACCTTGGCCAGAAATTGTTGGAGCCGCTCGGTCTGAGGGTGGTAGAAGAGCTCCCGGGGCTCACCCGCCTCGACGATGACCCCCTCATCCATGAAGAGCATTCGGGTACCCACTTCTCGCGCGAAACCCATCTCGTGGGTGACCACCATCATCGTCATCCCGTCGCCGGCCAACCGCAACATGACCTCAAGCACCTCGCCCACCAGCTCGGGGTCGAGAGCAGATGTGACCTCATCGAACAGCATCAGCTTGGGCCGCATAGTCAGAGCCCGAGCGATGGCCACGCGTTGCTGTTGGCCCCCGGAGAGCTGCCCTGGATACGCCTCGGCCTTCTGAGCCATACCAACCCTGGTTAGCTGCTGCATGGCCCGGTCCCGAGCCTCATGAGGCCCGAGCTTCAGGACTTGCTCCAAAGCGACCGTGATGTTCTGCAACGCCGTCTTGTGGGGGAAGAGGTTGTAGGCCTGGAACACGATCCCGATGTGGGTCCGAACCTCGTTGACGTCCGTGCGGACGTCCGTGATGTCCCTGCCGTCGAACCAAACACGGCCCTGCGTGGGCAGCTCCAGGAGATTCACGCAGCGAAGGAGCGTCGACTTCCCCGAGCCCGACGGTCCGATGATCACGAGAACTTCCCGAGGTGCAAGGGACAGGTCGATCCCTTTCAAGACGTGGAGGTTTCCGAACCACTTGTGGACGTTCTCGAGACGTACCAGTGAGCTTTCGTTGTTCATAGCCCCTGCTGGCCGATGTTGAGGCCCAGCAGCCCACCGCGGAGTCGCCGCTCGGCGATGTTGACCAGTCGGATCAGCGGCAGTGTGACCGCGAGGTATGCGATGGCCGCGACTACGAAGAACGTTGCATTGAACGTCGAGCTATAGCCTTCTTGCGCGTAGTTGAAGATCTCGAGCTGGTCCCTCGCCAAGCCGAGAACGAGCACGAGCGCCGTATCCTTGATGAGGATGACGAACTCATTCATCAGAGGCGGGATGACTCGGCGGACAGCCTGCGGGACGATCGCGAAGCGCATCGCCTGTAAATAGGTCATCCCGAGCGAACGGGCAGCCTCCATCTGTCCACGCTCTATCGATTGGATGCCGGCGCGAAATACCTCAGCCGCATACGCGCCCGTGTTCAGGATGAATACGATGATCGCCGCGGCGAACACACCTAATGGCAGGTTGAGACCGAGCACGATGCCGAAGTAGAAGAACGACAGCTGCCAGAGCAGAGGGGTTCCACGAAAGAAGTTGACGTACGCTCGGGCCGGGGCACGAACCGCACGGCGGGACGAGATGGCCAGCATTGCCAAGACGAGCCCCGCGACGATGCCGCCGATCTCGCCCCCGAAGGCAAGGAGAAGGGTATTCTTCGCCGCGCCGACGAAACCTACCCAGTAGCCCTGAAGCCGCTCGAAGTTCAGGAACTGCGAGGCGAATCGATCGACCCGCCCTTGCCGGAACCACAGGAGGGAGGCGCCGATCACCACGGCCTGCGTGCCGAGCACCGCGCCCGTGATGCAATGCTCGCGTCGGCGGCGCGTGTCCATACGCTTGTAGGTACCGAAGCCCGCCGCGAGAGCAGCGACGCCGACGACCACCCCGAGCCACAGGAACAACGTGGTCGGCGTGGCCCGGGCCGCCTCGACGATGTTGCATACGCCCTCCGCACCTCTGATCCCCGTCGCTGGGGACGTCGGCGTCTGAGGCGTGAACGGAACGAGTCCGACGGCCCGGCACTCCGAGGTGATCCTGCCGCCCTGCAGGGCGTACGCGACCTGAACGAGGGCGACTCCCCCGATCACGAGGACCAGGGAAGCGATACCGGCACCGAAGATGCTCAACGCCCAAGAGGAGGATGTTCCCCGGACGTCGGGCGGTCCGGTGCTCGGAGCCACCGCCTCGGGACCTGCCGAGCTCCTTCGTGCCGTCTCTGCCATCGGTCCTCTCCTCACATACGAATGTCAGGGCCCGCGTCCTTGTGGACGCGGGCCCTGAGGATGCCTTCTACTCCCCTTACGTCGTCGGCTGGAACTCTTCCGGCACCGGTGCGCCGGGGAAGTACTTGGCGTAGATCTTCTCGTACGTGCCGTCGTTGATGATGTCCAGCAGCGCCTGGTTGACGGCGGCCAGGAGATTCGGCGTGTCCTTCGCGAACGCGAGCGCGTACTTCTCGTTCGTGTCGATCGCCTGAGCCACCTTGGTGGGCGGGAAGTCGGTCACGATGACGGCCGACGCCGGCTCGTCGTTGATCACCGCGTCGATCCTGCCTGCTTGGAGGTCCCGGAAAGCGTCCGGCGCGGCGGTGTAGGTCCTGATCTCCACACCTTTGGGCGCCAGGTTATCCTCCGCCCAGGCCTTCCCCGTCGTGCCCTTCTGCACGCCGACCGAGTCACCCTTACCGAGCTGGTCTGTCGAGGTGAGGTCCGGTCGCGCATCGGGGTTCACGGCCATGGATTGCCGGGAGTTGTAGTAGAAACTTGAGAAGCTGACCGTCTGCGCTCGCTCCTGACCGGTTTCCCCGGTGGCCGTCACCGCGGCAGCGACCATATCGAACTTGTGCCCGGCTACAGCTGTGAAGATCGTGTTGAAGTTCGCGGTGATCCAGTCCACTTTGAGCCCGAGTCGCTGGGCGATCTCCTCGGTCAGATCGACGTCAAACCCCTTTTGGTCCCCCTTCGCGACCCACTCGAAGGGCTTGTAATCGAGACAGGATCCGACGGTGAGGACGCCAGACGTGATGAGCTCGCTCTCGAACGCAGGGCCCGCCGTCGGGCTTTCGCCTCCGCCCGGCGTCTTTTCCTCGGCGCACGCGGCCACGATCAACCCGAAGACGGCCAGCGCGGCCACCATCCCTATCAGGCGACTCTTCAAGGTCCCCTCCTTACTCGCCCGAGCCGTGTGCCCGGGTCCCGCCCGGGTCAGACGGCCCATTATGGTGGAAAGAGCCATCGTTCCGCTCATCGCTGGCACGCGCAAGCGGCGCGCGGAGCCTCACTGCGCCGGCGTGGCTGCCGGTGACCGGCGGGGGATCCACCGTCCTCCCTCGTCCCGATACAGACGGATTCGCGCGGACGACCGGGTCAACTCGCCGTCAGGTCGGAACACGTAGGTACCGGCCAAGCCCCGGTACGTCTCCGTCTCCCACAGGAACGCCAGGACCTCCGCACCGGACGCCGCTCCGGCCCGGAGGGCCCGCACGAACATCCCGGCCGCGTCCCAGGCCTCGGCGGCGAAGGCTCCCGGAGGCACCCCGAAGTCGGCCTGGTAGTCCTGGATGAACCGCTGGGACGCGAGGTCGGTTGCGGTGGATAGGTCCGCGCAGGGACACGCCGCCACGGTTCCCAGGCCGGCCCGGCCGGAAACGGCCAGGTACGTCGGGTCCTTCATTGCGTCGCCCCCCACGAAGGAGATCCTTCGGCCGCCCGCTCCATGGAGTGCCCGACGAACGAGCGCCCCGGTGGTCGAGGACCCTCCCCACACGACGACGCCGCACCGCGCTCTCGAAACGGCAGGCGCGATACGGAGCGAGCCCGGCTCTGTCGCCGCGGTGTGCCAGCGAAGTACCACGTCGGAGGTGGTGGAGGCGGCGACCGCTCCCAGGAGCGCCCTTGACCCCGAACTCCCGTCTCCGAGCACGCAGGCGCCCCGTCGCAGCGACGGGACCGAGTCGACGAACGCCGCGATGGCGCGTCCTTCCATCGTCACGTCCGCCACGGTTCGTCGCCAGGTGGTCCATCCGCGCTTCGACAGGTTCGGGCCGAGGGGCGACAGCGTGACTGTGGGCAGGCCCCCGCGGTCGAGAAGGTTCCCGGCCGCCGACTGCTCCCGCCCGGTCAGGGAAGGGGCTGCGATGGCCCCCACGAAGGCCGGGTCCGACACGATCGCTCGGGCCGCGGCCGCCGCCGTCGCGGCTTCACCGCCGGTGTCCACACCGATCATCTCGACCGAGATGGGGAGGCCACGTCCGAGCGCGGCCGTGTCGAACGCGAGCCTCGCTCCCTGGAAGGCTGGTGCCGACCGCGCGGTCGCCTGATCCGACGACAGGTCCTCGAGGAACGCAACCTTCAGCTGCACCGGGAAGCGTGGCACCGAAGTGGAAGCTCCCCGAAGGCCGGGCTCGCCGCTCGTGCAACTCGGGAGGGCGATCAGCATCAGGCCAATGAGGAAAGCGAGCCTTCGTGCCCTGGCGGAAGCCGGCAAGATTGCGAATCTGCGCATACCGTCCTTCGAGTGTATGGCGTGTAGGTCCTGAGCCGATGACACCCGACCTCAGTGTCAGCACTTCTCGCTAGGCTCCCCTCGAAGGCTTGAGATTGGAGTACGAAACGCGCCCTGGCCATCAGTTCGACCGTGTCTCCTCGCTGATCAGCGATGGATTCGGCGATGAGCGGATCGGCGCCTTGACCGGCATCCCGAGATCGACGGTCCGCGACTGGCGACGGAAAGGGCGTACCGGCGTGCGACAGAGGATCGCAGCGCTTGACTGCCCACGGTGCGGCGGTGTCACCTCGGACGAGTCTTCCTACGCCTATCTCCTGGGTCTTTACCTTGGGGACGGCTGCATTTCGAGACGTCCTCGCGCGTACCGGTTACGCATCGCGCTCGATGCCCGCTACCCGAGCATCATTTATCAGGCTATGGAAGCGATGGCGGCAATGCGCGCCCCCAAGCCTGGGAGAGTCAACTTGCTTGACCGAGGCGGATGTGTGGAGATCTCGGCATACTGGCAGCGCTGGCCCTGCCTCTTCCCCCAGCATGCCCCGGGCCGGAAGCACTCCCGACGCATTCATCTCACGCCATGGCAGGCACGGATCGCTGCGGGGCATCCTCGGATGCTGCTTCGCGGACTCATCCACTCGGACGGCTGCCGCGTGACGAACCGAGTGTGGGGAGGAAAGTACAGCTATCCCAGATACTTCTTCACCAATCGCTCAGGAGACATCCTGGAGATGTTCCGGAAGGGGTGCGATGTCCTGGGGATCAGCTATCGCAACTCGAAACCTGACACCATCTCGATCGCCAAGCGGAAGGATGTCGCCGCCTTGGATTCCTTCATCGGACCGAAGACCTGACGTGGGCCGATAGAATTGACTCCTGCGCCGGGGTGGCGAAACGGCATACGCGCGGGTTTCAAAAACCCGTGGGCGAAAGCCCGTGAGGGTTCGAGTCCCTCTCCCGGCACCGATCAGACCACGTGCCCCTCACGGACGAGTTCGCCTCGCTCGAATCTCTCGAGCGAGAGACCGGAGACGTCAACCGTCCTCGCTTGGCCTTCTACGATCATCTCGGCCAGGAGCTTCCCCACGATCGGCGCGTGCTGGAACCCGTGGCCGCTGAACCCACACGCCAGGTACAGCCCCGTGGAACCCGTGACTGGTCCGATGATCGGGTGGCGGTCGGGAGTCATCTCGTAGAGCCCTGCCCACGTGCGGGCGATTCCCGCCCGCTCGAGCGGCGGGAAGACCCGGATCGCGGTGGGGACCAGCTCGTTCGCCACCATGACCTCGTCGACCGTCGTGTCGAACGACGCTCGCTCGTTCGGGCTGCCCATGCCCATCAGCACACCGGGACCCTCGCGATGGAAGTAGAAGCTGGTGTCGGCGTCGATCACCAGCGTCTTGCGGTCGGGCGCTCCCGGGAAGGGCCCCGTCACTACGACGCTGCGGGGTACCGGCTCCAGAGGCAGCGCGACCCCGCACGTTTCTGCGAGGAGGCCGGCCCACGGCCCTGCCGCGTTCACGACCACCTCGGTCCAGATCGGACCCACGCTGGTCTCGACCCCGGTGACCCGCGCTCCGTCCGTGAGGACAGCGCGCACGTCGACGCCGGTCCGCAGCTCGGCGCCGGCACCTCGCGCGATCGTGGCGTAGCCGGCCGTCAGCCCCGAGGGATCGGCGATCCCGTCGTCCGGGCAGAACGTCGCACCGACAATCGCGTCGAGGCTGAGGCCCGGAGCGAGCGCTCCTGCCTCCTCCGGCTGAAGCAGCCGGACGTCGACGCCGAGCCCGCGTTGGAGCTCGGCCGCGGCCACGAACGACCGCCATGACGCCTCGCTCCGGACGAGGAACAGATAGCCGTCCTGGTGGACGTCGAGCGGGATGCCGTGCGTCTCCCGGAACGACAGGATCATCGGAACGCTCGCCAGGGAGAGCCGGATGTTGACCACGCTGGAGAACTGGTGGCGGAAGCCGCCGGCGCAGGCTCCCGTGGAGCCCGTTCCCAGGGCGTCCTCCCGCTCCAGCAGGAGCACGCGACCGGCCCCGGCGGCGGCCAGGTGGTATGCGGCGCTGGCCCCGACCACGCCCCCGCCAACCACCACCACGTCCGCGGTCTCGGTCATGCGCCCAGCCGGTCCACGGCGGCTCGCGCCACCACGAGGTCCTCGAGGGCCACGCCGACGGACTTGAACACCGTGACGTCCTCGGGGCTTCGACGAACCGTCACGCCGTGCACGACCTCCGAGAGGTCGGCGACCACGTGGTCAGGTCCGATGGATCCCGCCCTGAGCGGGATCAGGAGGTCACCGGCCTCGGCCAGGGCCACCTCCCTGGTCTCCACCACCACTCGTCCCCGGCGAATCGTTTCGTCATCGAGCTCGCGGGTCTTCGGCGTGTAGGCACCGATCGCGTTGACGTGCACACCCATATCCAAACGCGAGCCGTCGAACACGGGGGTCGGACTCGTGGTGCAGGTGCAGACGATGTCGGCAGCCCCGACTGCGTCCGGCCCGGCAACCTCCGATGTCACGCCCATCTCCCTCGCCGAGCCGGCCAGCGCCTCCGCCCGGCGCGCCGTCCTCGACACGAAGGTCACACGGTCGATCGGGCGAACGGCGAGCATGGCCGCCAGATGCGCGCGGGCTTGCGTCCCCGCCCCGAAGATCACCAGGTGGGCCGCTTCGTCCCGCGCCAGGTACCGTGTGGCCAGACCGGAGACCGCACCGGTGCGAAGGGCGGTGATGGCCTCGCCGTCGATGGCCGCCTCAGGCTCCTGGGTCCCAACCGAGAAGAGGACGTACAACCCCTGGATGAGGGGGCGCCCCACCTCGGCGTTCCCCGGGGTAACCGTGAGGAGCTTGATGCCAGTCCCCAGGGGTCCGGTGGCCGGCATCGCCACGAGCGAGCCCGCGCCCGTTTCGATGTGGGTCCGAAGTGGTGCCGCCGGGAGCACATCCGAGCCGAACGCCGCCTCGAGGGCATCGATCGCGGCCTCCATGGTGAGCAGCCTCCCAAGTCGGTCGGCGTCGATGAAGGGGAACTCACTCACAGCTCCCCCAGGTACGCCTCCCGCATCAGGGGGTTGTTCAGCAGGCTCTCGGCGGTGTCGGCCAGCACGACCTGGCCCGTCTGCAACACGTACCCGCGGTCCGCGATCGACAGCGCCATGTTCGCGTTCTGCTCGACGACGAAGATCGTGGTCCCCAGCGCGTTGATGTCCTTGATGATCTTGAACACCTGGTCCACCAGGACGGGCGCCAGGCCCATGGAGGGCTCGTCCATCAGCAACACCTTGGGCTTGGCCATCAGGGCGCGGCCCATGGCCACCATCTGCTGCTCTCCACCCGACAGGGTCCCGGCCTTCTGCGACAGGCGCTCGCGGAGGCGGGGGAAGGTCTGCAGGACTTCCTCCATGTCCTGGGCGATGGCTTTACGATCGTGTCGCTGGTACGCGCCGAGCTCCAGGTTCTCCTTGACGGTCATGTTGGCGAACAGCCGGCGGTTCTCCGGGACCATCGAGATCCCCCGGCGCACGACCTCGGTGGTGTTCAGGCCACTCACCACGTCGCCGTCCAGGAGAACGTCGCCCTCACTCGGCTTGACGTATCCGAGGATCGTCTTCAGCGTGGTCGTCTTGCCGCTGGCGTTGCCGCCGAGTAGACACGCGATCTCCCCGGGGTAGATCTGCACGTTCACGTTTCGAAGGACCGAGATGAGGCCGTAGTGGGTGCTCACGTCGCGGAGCTCAAGGACGGGCCGACGGCCATTGCCGCGCTGGCCATCCCCTTCGAACCCGACCGTCTGTGGCGCCTCACTGTCGCTCATCCCGCGGCCGCCTTCCTTCCGAGGTAGGCCTCGATCACCCGCTCGTCGTGGGCGACGTCATCGTACGTTCCCTCGGCGATCTTCTTCCCGTAGTCCAGCGCCACCACGCGGTCGGACACCCCTTTCACCACGCGCATGTCGTGTTCGATCACCAGGATGGTGAGGCCGCGGTCCTTCCGGAGGCGCCAGATCTGGTCCGTCAGTTCGAGCGTCTCCTTCGGGTTCATCCCGGCCGTCGGCTCGTCCAGAAGGACGAGCCTTGGCTCGGTGGCTAGGGCCCGGGCGATCTCCAGCCGGCGGCGGTTGGCGTAGGAAAGGGTGAACGCTGGCTGGTCGTGCCGATAGCCGGACAGGCGCGGACCGAAGAAGGATAAGGCCTCGCGAGCGCGGACGCGGACGCGCTCCTCCTCCCTTTGCTGGGCCGGAAGCCGAACGATCGCGCTCAGTACGCCCGAGCGAGACCGGCAGTGCTGACCGACCATGGCGTTCTCCAGCACGGTCATGTTCGGGAACAGGTGAACGGTCTGAAACGTCCGGGCCAACCCGAGGCGGGTGATCTGGCTGGGCTTTCGGCCAATGAGGTTCCTGCCGTCGAACAGGACCTCGCCATGATCGGGCCCGTAGAGGCCCGTGATCGAGTTGAACAGCGTGGTCTTGCCGGCCCCGTTCGGGCCGATCACGCTCACGATCTCGCCCTCTCCAACCGTGAGGTCGAGCCCGTCGAGGGCCGCAAGCCCACCGAACCGTTTGGTCAACGCTCGGACCTCGAGTATCGGCCTCACGAGGGGGCTTCCTCTCGGGAGACCGTTGACAGGGCCGCTTCCGGTTCGCCCTTCCCCCACGCGTCCTGCAGCACTTCCTCTTCTTGCAGTTCGCGTTGGCGCCTGATGTTGGGGATCAAGCCTTGTGGCCGAAGGATCATGATCGCTACCAGCACGGCCCCGTAGATCAGCAGCCGATATTCTTCGAACTCCGACAGCAGCCCGGGGAGCCCGATCAAGACCAGCGCGCCAAGGATCACGCCAGGGACGCTCCCCATCCCTCCGAGGATGATGAGTGCGAGGGCGGTGATCGAAACCAGGATCTTGAAGCTCTGGGGGGTGATGGATCCGATCTTCACGGCGAACAGCGCGCCCCCCACCGCGCCGATTCCGCCTCCGATGGCGAAGGCCAGCAACTTATAGCGGATCGTGCTGATGCCCATGGCCTCAGCGACCTGCTCGTCCTCGCGCATGGCATTCCACGCGCGGCCGATGCGTGAGCCGGCCAGGCGCCAGGACACGAAAGCCGCAAGTGCGCAGAACACGACCACCAGGTAGTAGAAGTGTTGCGGGTCACGGAAGTCGAACCCGAAGAGCGGAGACGAAGTCACGTCTCGCATACCCTGCGCGCCACCGACCACAGGCTTCAGCCAGTTCGACGTGACGAGGACCCGGGCGATCTCACCGAACCCGAGGGTCACGATGGCCAAGTAGTCGCCCCGTAGCCGAAGCACGGGCGCACCGATCAGGAGGCCGACGAAGGCCGCGATCAGGACGACGAAGGGCAGCGCTGCGTAGAAGGAAAGGTGCGCCGATGCCGCCGGCGCTTCCAGGCCGAAAGCCGTCACCAGGTTCGCCCCAGTGAGGAGGGCCATGGTGTAGGCGCCCACCGCGAAGAATGCCACGTATCCCAGGTCCAACAGGCCCGCGTACCCCACCACGATGTTCAGCCCCAGGCCGAGCAAGAGGAACACGCCGACCGTTCCCAGGATCTCGGAGATGACTGAGCCGACCAGCTGGGGCAGCACCGCAAGCAGGAGGATCGCCATGACTGCGAGGACGGCGGTGGTGGCCTTCCTGCCTTGCGGCGTACCCTCAAGCCGGCCGCGAACCGCCGTTCGCCGATCGAGCCAGATCGCCGAACCCACGCTGGGCACCACGAAGGCAACGGCCGCGCCGAGGTAGGTGAGGCCGCCGGTGACCGGGTTGTACAACCAGTCGGTGGCCAGCCCCAGCTGGAACAGCATGGGCTGCAACACACGTTGGAGGAGGGCCACCAGTAGGGTCGTCGCCGCACCGATCGTGATGGGCCGGCGGATCCGGACCTGAAGGATCCGGAACAGACCGCCCATGGCCCCGAACAGGGCTCCTCCCAGGACCAAGATGACCGAGCCGGCTGCGGCTCCCTGCCCGAAGGTGATGGTGTCCATCATCGTCGGTGAGATCGATATGAAGATTGGGCGGATCCGCTCGACCGTCAACAGCTCAACGAGCCAGACCGCCGCCGCCGTGATGCCTCCCGTGACCAGGCCGCTCATGGCGCCGCCCAGGGCTGCCCCTGCCGGCCCCGCCTCTGCCATCTGGCCGGCGGCGACGCGCGGGCGAAGAGCGACATAGGCCGCCATGAACGGCGGGACGGCCATCAGCACCCGAGCCAGCGTGACCTGCTCGCCGACCAGGCTGCGGTCGGCGAACTTCTCGATCATCCCCACCATGGCCAGATAGATCACGACCACGCCGCCGACGAGCCCGCCGCGAAGGACCGACCGGACGGGGAATGCGGCCGGCATCAGACCTTCTCCGACTCCCCGGTTCCCAGGATCCCGCCGGGGCGGAAGATCAGCACCAGCACGAGGACGGAGAACGTGATCACTGGTTGGAGCTGGAAGGGGGAGGGGACGTTGACCCCGGTCAGCAGGAGCGGTGGACCGATCGACTGCAAGACCCCGAGGAGGAGGCCGCCCATCGCTGCCCCCGCGATGCTCCCGATCCCACCGAGCACGGCGGCCGTGAAGGCCGCGATGCCGGGAGCGAACCCCATGATGGAGCTCACCTGGCCGAACGCCAAGGCGTACAAGACGCCGGCGATCCCCGCCAGTATGCCGCCCATCACGAACGTGAGCACGATCACCCGGTCGACGTTGATGCCCATCAGGCTGGCGATCTCCTTGTCCTCCGCCGCGGCACGCATCGACTTGCCGGTCTTGGTCCGCGAAACGAAGAGCTGGAGGACGATCACGGACAGCGCCGACACAATGATCACGATCAGGGCCACCTTGTCGATCGTGATCCCCAGGATCTTCACCTGACCGTCGAGGAGGTGCGGCTTCGAGTATCCGCGGGTCTGGGGCCCGAAGAACCCGCGGAACGTGTTCTGCAGGAACAGGGAAGCGCCGATGGCGGTGATCAACGGCACCAGCCGAGGGGCATTGCGGAGTGGCCGGTAGGCGATGCGCTCCAGAAGGACGGCCACGACGATCGACACCACCATCCCCACGCCGAACAGGATGGCGAGGGTCGGGATGGGGTGGCGGTCCATGAACCCGCTCTCCTGGTAGGCGCGGGCGAAGAAGTACGAACCGAACGCGCCGGCCATGAAGACCTCGCCGTGGGCGAAGTTGATCATCCGGAGGATCCCATAGACAAGGCTGTAGCCGAGGGCAATCAAAGCCAGGACGGCACCAAACTCGACCCCGAGCACGACGAAGTCGCGCCACGCGTCGGCCGAGTACCGCTGGCCGGCTGGGAGGGTCAGGGTCTTCCAGGAGCCGTAGCCCACCCCCGCCGCGATGAGGACCCCGAGGGCGACGAGAACGATCCGCCGGATCGGGAGCTCCTCGATCCAGCGGAGCCCACGCGCGGAAAGCGGAGCCTTCACCGGCGCGGGCTCCGCCCCCGTGGCCATGCGCGTACCTTACGGGATTCCCTGGACGAGAGCTGCGGGTGAGCGGGCAACTGCTCGCTCACCCGCAGCTCTGATCAACGTCCTTCGACGGCGCCTAGCCGCCCACGTCCGTCAGCGACTTTGTCTCGCTGAACACCGGCTTGGCCTGGGGGTCCACGAACGGGACGTCAGGGACCTTGTACACCCCGATCTTGACGTCGGTCGCGCAGTCCCCAAGTGGGGTGCACGTGATGGTGCCCACGACTCCGTCGTAGCCGTTCGTCGCGAAGATGGCGTCCTTCAGGGCCGTCCTCGGGATCACGAGGGAGCCGTCGTCCTGCTGCACCCCGACCTGCTTGATGGCGTCGAACAGGATGTTGGCCGCGTCGTACGCGTGTGCGTGGAACGCCGCCGTCGGGTCCGTGCCGAACTCCTTCTTGTACGCAGGTAGGAGCTCGTTCTGGTAGAAGGGCTGCTGGGTGAACGCGGATGTGTCCGGCTGTGAGATGTACGTGCCGGTCGTCGCGCTCCCGCCCGTGTCCACGTAGCTCGGGTCGGCGCATCCGTCGGAGCCGATGAGCGTCGTGCCCGACAGCCCCGGCACGGCCGCGGCCTGCTTGGCGATCAGCGCGCACGCCGGGTTGAAGTCCGGGAAGTACAGGACGTCGGGGTTGCCCTGCGCGATGCTCGTCAGCAGCGGCTTGAAGTCGGTGTCGGTGCTCTGAATGGCCTCGACTTTCGTGATCTTGCCGCCCTCACCTTCGAACACCTGACGGAACACGGCAGCCAGCGCGTCGGCGTACGGGCTCTCGTCGTTGATCGTCGCCGCGCTCTTCGAGCCCAGTTTCTGCCAGGCGAAGTCGCCCACGATGGCACCCTGGATCTTGTCGTTGTGCGCGGTGCGAAGGTAGAAGGGCTGGTGGGTGCCCTCCGCTGTGAGGTTGGGGTTCGTGTTCGACGGCGAGATCAGCAGGATCCCTTTGTCGGAGATGATCTTGTCGGCCACGCCGAGCGCCGCGCTCGAGCAGCTCGTTCCGATCACCGCTACGATCTGCGGGTCGGCCGCCAGCTTCGTTGCGCCGGCCTGACCTCCCTCGGCCGAGCAGCCGTCGTCCTCCTGCACGAGGTCAATGTTGTGGCCGAGGAGCTGGCCGCCCGTCTCGTTGAAGTTCCCGTCCAGGTGATCGATGGCGAGCTGGATACCGTGAACGCTGTCGGTCCCCAGGAACGCGACGTCGCCGGTGATGGCGAGGAGCGATCCCAGTTTGATCGGTTCACCGGACTTGTACGTCACGCAGCCGAACTGATCGGCGGCGCAATCGACGGCGCCAGGCGTAGCGCCGCCCCCGCCGCCCTCTTCGTTGGCGCAAGCGGCGGCGACCAGCGAGAGCGCCCCCAGCAATGTCACGACGGCGAACCAACGTGGTTTCCTCATCGAGCCCCCTCTCCTCGCCGGCCCCGGATCCCTACCGGAGCCGGCACCGGCACAATTCTCGTACCTGTCTCTCTCAGCGAAACGAACGAGGTCCCCGAGCGCTCGGTCCTCCTTTCCCCCTCCACGAGCAGGTGCTACCACATCCCGCCCCGGAGGGAAAGCGCGGCCTCCACCCTCGTCTACGAATGCCGAGGCCTGTCCGGCCTGAGCGTCTGCCTAGGCCGGCCCGATGGCCGCCCGGAACTCCCCCGCCATCGCCAGGGCCCCGTCCAGGTCCCCGTCCACCAGCCGGCGCACAAGGGCGCTCCCCACGATGACCCCATCAGCGAAGGCACAGGCCTCGGCGGCCTGCGCGGGGGTGCCGATCCCCACCCCCACCAGCAACGGGAGGTCGGTGAGCGGGCGGAGCGCCCGTACGACCTCCTCTGCCGTCCCCGCCAGGCGCTCGCGCTCACCGGTCACGCCGTAGGTGGATACGCAGTACACGAACCCTCCGGCGGACGCCGCGATCGACGCCAGGCGCTCTGGGGTGGAACCCGGGGCCGCCAGGAACACCGGGGCCACCGATGCCGTGGAGCACGCACGGATCCAGTCCTCGGCCTCGTCGACCGGCAGGTCGGGAACGATCGCGCCGGATACTCCTGCCTGCGCCGCGTCCGCCAGGAAGTCCCCCAGGCCGTATCGAAGGACCGGATTGAAGTACGTCATCACGGCCACGGGGACTGACAGTCCGGCCTCCTTCACCGTGGCCAGGACGTCGGCGGGCCTCGTCCCTCCCTGCAGGGCCAGGCGCGATGCCTCCTGGATGACCCCGCCGTCCATGACCGGGTCGGAGAATGGGATGCCGACCTCGACCGCATCGGCCCCCGCCTCCTCCAGCCCTCGAAGGAGGTCGGCGTCAA
>WNGB01008318.1_pt1 | contig 14774 bp, 13 predicted proteins | sample 5400681 | NCBI WGS metagenome assembly WNGB01 (sample SAMN13153367, study PRJNA577476) | soil metagenome | isolation source: 115 cm soil or saprolite under grassland replicate 2 | place: USA:California | collected 2016-06-15
TCGGATGCGTGGGCGTCGCCAACATCATGTACGCCGTCATCAAGGAGCGCACGCGGGAGATCGGCGTGAAGATGGCGCTCGGCGCCCGGCGCGGCTGGATCACGGGGCCGTTCCTGCTCGAAGGGATGCTGTACACGTTTGTCGGGGGACTGGCAGGCGCGGCAATCGCTATCGTGATCGTCACGCTGCTGGGCTCGATCCCTCAGGAGGAAACGCGGGTCCTCCAGTTTCTGGGCAAGCCCACGCTGTCCTGGCCGATCGGGGCTGCCACCGTCGCGATCCTCGGCACGGCCGGACTCTTAGCCGGATATTTCCCGGCGAGGCGCGCCGCCGCTATCGATCCCGCGGCGACGCTGAGGTACGAATGACCCGGAAGTCCTTAGTCCCTTGTCCCTGGTCCTTGGTCAGGGCTCCCGCGACTAAGGACTAAGGACCAGGCACTAAGGACTCGCGCAGGAGGAGATGTGAAGGACCAATCCGAAGTGAGCGCTCACATCATCGAGATGGCGGCTATCAAAAAGACTTACGACACCGGCAAGATAAAGGTCGAGGCCTTGAAGGGGATCGACCTCGTCGTCGCGCCGGGCGAGTTCGTAGCGATCGTCGGCCCGTCGGGCTCGGGGAAGTCCACGCTGATGAACCTGATCGGCTGCCTCGATACTCCTTCGGACGGGCGCTACCGCCTGTCCGGAGAGGACGTCTCGAAGTTCGGCAGGGACGAGCTGGCCGACGTGCGCAACCGCCGCGTCGGGTTCGTCTTCCAAGGCTTCAACCTCCTGCCGCAGATCTCCGCCTTCGAGAACGTGGAGATGCCTCTCCTCTTCGGAGGCGTCTCGGTCCGCCAGCGGCGGGAACGCGTCGCGGAAGTGCTGGGCCGCGTGGGACTCTCCGACCGGATGGAGCACAAGCCGACGGAACTCTCGGGAGGCCAGATGCAGCGCGTGGCGATCGCCCGAGCGCTCGCGATGCGTCCGGATGTCCTGCTCGCGGACGAGCCGACCGGCAACCTCGACTCCTCGGCCGGCGGCGACATCATGCAGCTCTTCAGCGAGCTCTGGGAGCAGGGGCGCACGGTCGTCGTCATTACGCACGACAAGAGCCTCGCGCGCCGCGCCTCCCGCATCGTCGAGATCCACGACGGCCGCATCGTCAGCGACACCGCCGTCGCTCCGCGCCGGCCCGGGATCTGCGCCTTCGGCGCACCGGCGAGCGACTCGGCCGAAGAGCCTCGATCGCTCGCCTGATCCCCGCGCAGCCGCTGCGCTCCCGCGGCGCGGTGCGCCAGGTGAAGCCTGGGAAAGGAGGAGGGAGGCGGAAGGCAACACTGAGCCGCCGAAGATGGCCTGGAGCCGAGGTTCCACCGGGGTTTATGAGCAGGGCATGCGGGCATGGGGGTCTCTCAGGTCGTCTCTATCTTGGGAGAGTCCGGTCGGTGAAGCCGCAGAAGTCTTGCTGAGGCGATCCGGCAGAGGGAAGGGGGATGCCGGGTTGCCGAATCGCTGGAGGCAACATGGTGGAAACATCGAGCGCGTCCGCTGCAGCCGCGGGTTCGCCTGGCAGCCGAGTAGCGCTTGAAGCGAGTGAGCCGATTTGCGCCAGCACGGTTTCCCGATATTTCTCCTTCCCAATTCGGTGGCTGTAGTGGGTGAGCCGGATTGGTGTTCTCCGGCCACTCGTACCGAGGCAGACGCCTACAGGCTTAGCAAAGTCTCGGAGGGATAGGAGCCGCTACGCCAGAGCCGTTGAGCCGCCTCCGTGGCAAGCACCCCATAGTAAAACCAGGAATCCGATTCTGGCATGACCCTGGGCAGGAACGACACTTCTGCGGCCTCGATGTCGGACATGTTCAGGGGTGGGATTCCAGAATGCTCACTTGCGTTTCGTGGACTTCCTTCCGCCAGAAGTATTGAGAGCGACGGCCGCGCGGATGAGCGCCTTGAACGCATTCGCGTCAATCTGCTCACCCTCGTGAATGTCGATGGCGCGCCTTGCGTTCCCGTCAAGGCTCGAGTTGAAGAGCTTGGCAGGATCTTTCAAGGAAGCGCCCTTAAAGAAGGTCAGCTTCACTATCGACTTGTACGACTCACCCGTGCAGATGCCCCCGTCATGGGACCATATCGGGGTCCCCATCCACTTCCACTCTTCCACAACATCAGGGTCGGCCTCCCTGACGAGGGCGCGCATCCTTGCTAGCGTATCGCCTCTCCAGTCATCCAACTCGGCAATCCTTTCGCTGATTAGTCTGGAGGCCGCCTTGCCTGCTGCCTTTGGTTGACTCTTCATCTTCCTACCTTTCGTTGGGGATAGGCCACATTGCCCACGTTTCGGTTAGCCGTCAGCTAGATTCGGGACCAATGGTCGTAGGCGCCGAGAACCTGGTCGAGACGCGAGGTGCATGGTCCAACCGGTGAGGTGCGAACGGGAAGCGCAGAACCGCCGCGATGTGGAGTCTGCGACGTCGCATGAGAACTTGAGGATCCTTCTGCCGCCGAACGGCTCGTTAGACGGGCCGCCGATGCGAGCACCGCTTCCTTGCCGGTCCAGCGGAAACCTTCCTGGCGAGTTTTCGCAAAGCATCGTTAACTGCCTTGCCAGTCGGAAATGCCCTGGCAAGGTCCGGTTCAATCAGTACGAGGTTCCTACCCGCCGTGGCGCGTCGGAAATACTTTCCACAAACTCCTGGGCCGAGAGCCGACAAGTCGTACTCCAGCCTCAGGTCATCCGAACGCTTCCTAGCTTGTCTCCCGGTACTCATGAGCATCTTTTCGCCTCGTCTAACGTTTCAAGGTCAGCGGCGCGGTGCCGCACGCGGAATAGTATCGTACTTGGACACAGCAGAGCGCGGCACCGCGTCGCTGGGCCGCAAAGTTAGCCGCGTGACCTCTTTGCGCTGTTCCGCCTGTGATCACTTGAATGACTTGCGAAGTTTTGGCAGAGCGAGGACCAGGATCGCACCCAGGGTCGCGCCGGCCACGTCTGGCACGAGATCCCGGAGGCGGCAATGACCTTGGCCCGTGATTCCCTCTGCCAGTTCGACATAGATGCCCATCGCCAAGGCTGCTCCCGCCGCAATCAGAAGTTGACTACGTGGGCCGGAGCGGCGTAGTTGGACGGCCGTCATCAAGAAGAAAATGGCCCACAGCAGAATGTGCTTGTAATTCGTGAGCGAGAACAGAGCCAGCGGCAAATTGAGCGCACACTCGCAGGGCTGCGGATGAAAGTGAAACCCGACGCGGACCGGAAAAAAGAGAAGGCCCAGAACGAGGAACGTGAAGTAGGCCCATCGCGCGCCCCGAAATGCAAGGATGCCGAGCATAGGAAAAACCGCGATCGTCAGAGTCCAGATCATTTTGAGGCGCCTAACGGGCGCGTGTTAGGTGCCGCGAGCCCACGGGAGAGTGCGCTTAGCAAAGGCTAGGCGCCCAAGCAGGAGATGAAAGATAAAGGAGCCAAGGCAAAAACTACCGAAGACCAGCGCCCCCACCGCGAGGATCAATAGGACCTCGAGGACAATCGCGGTCATATGCCATCCCAAGAGCAGCGACATGCCAATGGCCAGCCCGAATGTTCCGGCCATGCCTTGGGCAAACCCGCGGGGGCCTGGAGCCGGTGAAAGCGCGATGCGGCCAGGCCTGACCGCCACGATGCGATTGTAGAGGGCATCGAACGGGTTCCAACGCGGGAAGAGCGCGTTCCACCAGAGGACTCCAGCGAGAGCCAGAAAAATCAACGGCGACTTCAGAATGACAGCCACAAGAACCACCAAAGCGACGAGCCGCGGCTGGAAGAGGAGTGCGGAATACTGACGTGGACAGCTTGCCGCCGAAGGCTCGGGAAGACCCTGCTGGAGAACGAAGTGTCGTTTGACGCTAGCAACAGCCGAGATTGATTCCATCGCTAACACCTCTCTGCGGCGCCTAACAGCTCAAAGCTCAGCGGCGCGCGCAAGCGCGTCCGCTGCAGCGCGGTGTTCGGCGGGGGATTCTTGGTCAGCCGGAACATAGCCGAACGATACACCTGGACCGCGAGGCAGAGTAAGCGCGATCTGAGAGGCGAAGCGCCGCCATCGCAGATACCGCGACAGCTACTCCGACAAAGCAGATCAGGTAGACCAAGGTCGATCCCTTATCCCAGGCAGACCCGAGCGCAGCGAGCAAGAGGGCTTGCGCGGCTGAGGACCAAGTAAACCGATAGTTCTGTAGGGTGTTGTCATGCTCGATGAGCCTGCGAATGACCTCAGCGTGCGTTTCCTTGGTATCCACTTCGCTCATCAGGAGCTCTTCTGTGAGCTAGCGCCCAACTTCTGAAAGCTCACCGGCGACGGCGGCGTAGCCGCCGGCGTCCGGTGCAGCGGTTGCTGTTTCATAGCCGATCATTCTAAAGCCGCGGGACCAGGAGGACGATGGAGGGAGCTCTTCTAGGAACGCGGGAAATCAGGCCTCGCTTTTCAAGAGTCAGGACCATCTGATGGACTGACGGGGCCGTGACCCTGAAGTACCGCTGCATGTCGGCCTCGGCTGGCGCGACGCCATGAATCTTGGTGCACGCCGGAATGAAGGCCAAGTACTGCTCCTGCAAGGCGGTGAATCCCGCAGTCAACGGAGACTCAGCCGCCTGACGCTGCCGGGCACTGGCCGACCAGCCACGCGAGGCCGCGTCCGGTGCCGTGCCCTTCCCGGCTGTACTTGGGCGGTTAGGGCCGCCACTTCGGCAATGATTCTCGGGAGAGACCGACGGGGGATGTATGCCTCTGGGTAGGATGTACCGATTCGCAGCGAGTTGTTGCTCTCATTGAAGAGCTGGATGACGTCGATCTTCTTCCATCGCTTCTTGAGCGTGAGCGGCGACACGACCATCAGGTCTGGATGGAAGGCCCAGCCTTCGCCCGTGGCATCGACTATGTCCATCGGCCCGGTCCCCTGAAGATCGAGATGCTCGACTTCGCGCTGAAAGGCAGCCGGTGAACTCGCTGCGATCAGTTCGCGATCGACGGCGCATATGATCGGGAATCGCGGTCGCCGGAATGCGTACTGAATCCGGGCGCTCACGTTCGATTCCTCACTTCGCAGTCGCCGACGCGGACCGACCAGAATCGACCAATTCGCTTGAAGTGCAGAGAGGGATGATAAGGATTCGCCTTGAGCAGCTTGTAGTTCTGCCGCGCGAGTTCCTGACCGTTGACCGGGAGCTTGTCCAAGCAGGTCCAGAACTCGGGCGAAGCGAAATGCTTCACATGCCTTTAGTTTCGCCCCGCTCATGCGCGGCCAGGGCCTCGGCCGCCAACCGGTCGAGCTTACCCGAGGAAACGTCCCGTTCGATCTGCCGGTCCCAAACGTCGGCATCATAGGTCGTGAACCATTCCCGAAAAGCGGCAAGCTCCTCAGACGTCAGCTTCTCGATCTCGCGCTCGAGAGATTCCACCTTGCTCATGGGCGAATGATATCAGGCGCGCTGATCTCGCTCTTCCCAATGGCCTCGGTGCTCTCTCCGTGGCCGAATGGTCGGTTCAGCGGCGAGCCGAGCGAGCGAAGCGACCGGCCCGAGCGAATGCGAGGGCGGCGAGTCCGCTGCAACGCCATGCTCGGCGGAACACACTTAGACGGCCGGGGAACACCGGTGCCACTCTGTCGCCCGCTCACAGCATGAGCGAGTGCGAACACCATCGCCTCACCACGTGGAGGACTAACGATCTGGAATGTCAACCGGGGCACCGGACTCGCGGGTTAAGCGCCTACTTCCGCGGAGGAGGCGCCGCTGGCAAGTCCGAGCTGAACATATCCACCGCAAGAAGCCACCGGCCGTCTGCTTGTCTGCGTACGACCGAGACGTACTTGCCGGAGTTCTTGACCGGCCCGGGCGCGCCGGGGGGTGCGATCGTCATGGTGTAAGTGCCCAGCACGTACGCCAGGTCCTCGCAGCCCTCCACCTTCACATTGCTGAGCTTGAACTCCGTGATCGGCGGGAATTTCTCCAACCAGGCGCGGATCGCCGCACGGCCTTTGACCGCCGGCTCATTGGGCGGGTAGGCAGCTCCATCGTCGAGAAAGAGGGCCGCCCAAGTCGCGAAGTCGTGGGCGAGAGCGGCCTTCATCGCGGTCTGCTCAGCCTCGTCGATCTTCCTGACGTCCGTCTGTGACAGGCCCTTGCAGGTCTTCGCCTCGGAAGGCAGCGAGACCAACCACGCACACGTCGCGAGAGCCATGACATTCAGCATCCGCATCTCACCTCCCTCTTCGTCCCTCGCCTGCTGCATGGGCGGACGTCACCTTCAGTCGCAAGCCAGCCACCATTCTGCATCCACTCCAACTACAAGTCGCCAGCAACGGTGCCGGTCTGGTCCTCTGCACGCGCACGTTAGACGGGCTCATCGCTCGTTGGGAGAAGTCCCATTGCCGTGAAGGTCTTACGGGTCGCCGCGTTGAGGTCATACGCAACTAGCTGTCCTGGTTGAACCCACGCGTACTCCGTAAACTCCTCGTTCAGCCGAAGAGAGGAGCTCTCGACGGTGCACTCAAATAGAAGGAAGACCATGTAAAGCAGATGACGCTCTCCGCCGGGGAGAGTCTTCTCATGCTGCAGATCGGAGAAGAAGAGTGGTCGAGCAGATGTGAGCTCGACCCCGAGTTCTTCCCTGATTTCGCGTCGAAGAGCGTCCTCGAGCAATTCTCCGGGCTCTACTCCGCCACCCGGAAGAGCCCATTGGCCTGGATACACGCCGCGATCGCCCGCCATCTTGCAAACCAATACCGAACCCTCGGTGTCACGGATGACGGGGACAACGACGAGGCGAATGGGAATACCTGAGGTCATGCGGCTAGGTCCATGGTTCGCCGCCGAACATGAATTAGGGCACCGAATGGGGGGAGCAAAGGGGACAAAAGCCACAACCTAACTCCCCGGAAAGAGACGCGATCAGCACGGTCATGTCTTCCAGCATCACAACGAGTTGCGAATGAATAGAGCGATCAAACGCTCGGGGAGTTAGAGAACGGAAACCGCAACCTAACTCTCCAGTGGGCAGCAACCGCGCGGCTTTAGAGCGTGTCGGCGGGACTGCCGACACCGCGGCCTCCGGCTCGGGTCAGAACGTGGGTGTAAATCATCGTGGTCTTCAGATCCTTGTGTCCCAGAAACTCCTGGATCGTCCGGATATCGTATCCCTCTTCGAGCAGATGGGCGGCGAAGGAATGCCTAAAGGTATGACAGCTCACGGGTTTCTTGATGCCGATGTCGCGCACGGCTTGAGCCACAGGACGTTGGATGGCCCAATCCTCCGGGTGATGCCGACGCTCGATACCCGAGCGGGGATCCTTGCTCCGGCCCTCGGCCGGAAAGAGCCACGGCCAGCCCCACTTGGAGGCGGCGCTGGGGTACTTTCGCTCGAGAGCGTAGGGAAGATAGACCGATCCGAAGCCTTCGGCGACGTCGCGCTCGTGGATCCGCTTGCGGGCATGAGGGTCTCCCAGGAACCTGGGACGCCCTGTCGGCTCGACAGGCTCCTCCCCTCGGGAGACTTCTCACGCCGCGACCGGGGCTTTACCGGATCGTCAGGGTCGCTCCGGCGGAATAGGCGGCGAATTCGGGGGCGTACATGGACTGGACGGTCGCCGGGCCGACGCGGAAGACCCCCGCCATGTTGGCGCGGAGGCGGTACTTGAAGGTGTACTGGCCGGCAGGCAGCCGCTCGAAGAAAAAGTTCGTCCCGCTGTCTCGGATCTCTTCGTACCAGCCGATCCCGAGGTCCCGGCGGTAACGGGAGACCGCGCTCTGCGGCTCGCACCCGGCGGCCCGAGGGTCGCGCAGGTGTACGTACTCCGCCTCGTGTTTGGACGAGAGGGAGATCTGAACCTCGACTTCGTCGCCCGGCACGATCGCCACCCCTTCCGCGAGAGGCTTCAAGACGAAGCCCGAGGGAGACGCCTCGCGCTTGAAGTATTTCCGCGAGACCGAGAAGAAGTCGCCCCGGTCCTCCTGCGGGAGTTTGTCGGTCGAGAAGTGCCACGTCGCCGACGCGAACGCGAGCCCCTTGCTCTCCTTCGAGACGACGACCGTGGACCCCGTCTTCGGGTCGAGCTTGCCGCCCGGGACGACCACCTGGTTCTTTTTCCCCGTGTAGCGGTCGGGCTCGAAAACGAATGAGGTCTTCTGTCCGCCCACGATGACCGTCGCGCCCTCGCGGATCCCGAGCGCTCCTTCCTTCTTCAAGTACTTGGCGAGCGCGAAGATGACCTCGGCCGTCGCGCGCGTGGATTTCCACTGGTTCAGCTTCTTGTTCAGGAAGAGCCACTGCACGATCCCGGGGCGCCGCGCGTCGGAGGGGTCGAGCTCCATCAACGTGCGCAGCGCGAATGCCTGTGTCTCGATCGTGTCGTTGTACCAGAGCCAGGACCGGTCCTCGGGCGCCCAGTACGTCCCGAGGTCTCGCTCGGTCTTCGCCGAGTCCATCACGCTGTCCCAGACGCGCTTCGCGTCCGCAGGCCGGCCCATGCGCTTCAACGTCAGGGCGAGCTGGCCCTTCAAATACGGCGGGTGGGGCTTCCAACGGGAGAAGGAATAGTCGAGCAGGGAACGGCGGTACGCGTCGTCGAAGGCCGGCTTGTACCAGCTCTCGTCGGGATAGGAGGAGAGCGTGTAATTGACGAAGGTCACCATCGGGCAGAAGAGCCCGAGGTGCATGCATTCCTCGAGGTCGCGCCGGACGTCCTTGCCCGCGAAGGCCCACGCCTTCTGGACCATGTCCTTCGGGACCTCCGCGCCGAACTCGAGCGCGTTGGCGAAGCCGTGGAGGATGTACACGGTCATGTAGGAAGACGGGGGACCGCCCGGCCACCACGGGAAGCCGCCCGACTCGGTCTGCGCCTTTCGCAGTTTGGCCAACGCGGTCTCCCTTGCCGCCTTTGCGACGCGCGGGTCGAGCACGCGGGAAAGAGGCAGTCCAGTGTCGCGGCCGAGTGATCCCGGCGGGGGACCTTGCGGTCCCCCGAGCCCCCTGGCCGTCTCGAGCCAGGGCGTCTCCTCGAGCGCCATCCTGCGGTTGGCGTCGGCTGAGTCCCATGTCTCCAGGCGCGTGTCGCGTTTCGCCAGTTCCTCGGCCATCTTCGCGACGGCCGGATAGTCGCGAAAAAGCGAGGACACGATGCCCGTCGAGACAAATCGATTCAGAGTCTGCTCCGTGCACTCGTACGGGAAGCTGACGAGGTACGGCAACGCCTGCAGGACCGAGTCGAAGAGCTGCGCGTCCACCGTCACGACCATCTGGTCGTTGACGCGAGTCGGATCGTCGTCTCTCGCCAGGTCGGCGAACGTCAACTCGCGCCGGTCCCGGTCGTGGAGCGCTGCGAAACGCGACTGGACGAGGTGCACGCGTCCGGGCAGGAGCGGCACCGGCCGCAGCTCTCCATCCGATGTATCGCCGGAGACGGCCGTCACCTTGAAGGCGTAGAGGCCGACCCGCTTGGGCGCGGCAAGGCTCACCGTCGCGTTTGTCCCGCGGCCGGCGGCGGCCGTGAACGGCAGGCTGGCCTTCTCGGGCGCGACCCCGAAGGCGGCCAGCGCGCTCGCGTTGGTGTCGGGATCGAGGATGTCGATCTCGATGCGTCCGGACATCTCCTTGTCCGAGGCATTGTTCACGACGATCTTCAGATCCGCCCGATCCCCTTCCCGGAGGAAGCGGGGAACGTAGGGCCGGACCATAAGGTCCTTGACGCTCTTCGCCTCTCTCTTGGTCGAGCCCGATTTCCAGTCTCGTGTGACGGCGTGGACGAAGACGTTCCACGATGTGACGGAATCGGGCACGGTGAACTCGATCGAGGCCGAGCCGTCCCGATCGGTCAGCAGGTGTGGCTGCCAGAAGGCGGTCTCGGCGAATTCGCTCCGCAGCGCGACGGGCGCGGCTGGAGCGGGCGCGACGGCGGCCGTCTTGCTCTCCAGCGCGACCTGATTCTCCGCGACCGCCTTCGCAGCGGTCGCCGGCATGGCGAGCGGCGCCTCGCCCCTCACCGTCACGGCCTGCGCCTCGCGCGCTACTCCTCCCTCCACCCCGCCGACGAGACCTCGCCGGCCCGGCCCCCCGATGGCGTAGCCGCCGTAGAACTTGAGGGAATCGCCTCGGAGAGCGGGATAGTCCGGCAGCCTCGGAAACATCCCGCGCACGTACTGAAACCATGCCTCCCCGAGGTTCGCCCGGCTCCAGTCGGTGCCCGTGCGCACGGGATACGTCGAAAGGGGATTGGGCGGAGAATACGACGCGAACGCGTCGAGGCTGCGGTCGTACATGGAAGCGAGCAACTCCGCTGCCGCCCGTTCCGACTTCGGCCCCTTCGGCGCCTCGACCTTCACCTTCCAGGTCTCGCGCGCTCCCGGCCGCAAACGGTCCCGGAAGGTGGAAAAACTGACCTTGAGCTCGTTGTCGTCCCACGGCACGAGCACGGATTGGGACAGCGTCATCCACTGGTGGTCTCGCAGAGCCGAGAGCTTCACGGAAAAGCCGCCGCGGTCTCTCTCCGTCACCGGGATCTCGACCAGCGCCGACGATGCAGCGGAAGAGAGCTCGCGACGCTCGATGCGCAGGCCGGTGCTGTAGATATCGAAGAAGAGCGTCTGGTCCGGCAGACCCGACGTCACGAGGAACCGCGCCGTTTCTCCGACGCGAACCGAACCGTTCTCGACGGCGAGAACGGCCGGGAGGGCCAGCGGTGTCTTCTTGCCGCCGACCAGAAACTCCTTCGGCATTTCGAAGACCGCGCCGAAGTCGTCCACCGTGCGGTAGTGAAGGCGGTAGGCCCCGGCGGGCAGGCCCGCAACCTCGAGAGACGCCTCGCCCTTTGCGTCGTGCGAGAGGTCTCCGTGCGCGACCTCCGCGCCATCCTTCCAGAGGCGAATCATCCGCTCCGGCATGTAATCCGTGTCCCAGCGGGGACGAAGAGCGTCCCCGGGGGTCTGGAAGCCTTCGGGGGACGGGCGCCCACGCCGGACGAGCCCCGCCCGCGTCGTGATCGTGGGAGGCTGGTCGGCGGGAAGAATCGCCCTGTCGGGCTGTTCGAGCCGCGCGATGCGCCACGAGCCTGTCCCCTGGCGCGGCACGCCGTCGAGATCCGTCCGCACGATCCGCAACCGGCCTTGTCGCGACTCGAGCAGGAAACCCGGCGGCGCATCAACACGCGCCTCGACGGAGACGAAGCCGAGGCGGAAGGAGTGCGAGGCCGAGCGCGTCTCGCCCCCCTCGTCCGACGCGTCCGCCTCGACGCGGTACGTATACGTGAGATCCTTCGATCCCTTCCCCAGCCGCTCATCCGCCACCGGCGTGAAGCCGACTTCGAACGTCCCGTCGGGTCTCAAATCCGCCACACCGGCCCCGATTGTTTGCGTGCGCACAGCCGGATTCGGGGTCCACCACCAGGGCGACCACCAGAAGTACTGCGGCGTGCGCGTGACGCGCCAGCGCACCGAGCCGCTGGCGACCGGCAGGCCGAAGTAGTAACGGGCCTCGCCCGCCAGTCTGGCCGGGCGGTTCAACCGCAACGGCTCCGCCGGGTCTTTCCATGTCACCTCGAATGTCGGCCGCTTGTACTCCTCGACCCGGAAGCTCGCCCGCGCTCCCCCGAGCGTGCTTTCCAGCCGCCACGAGCCGAGCGCTCGGCCCGCCGGGATCATGAACTCGCCCGCCGCCGAGCCGAAGTCGTTCGTCGTGACCGTCCGGGAATCGATCTTCTGGTTGTTCTGGTCGAAGAGGGTCACCGTGACGGGCGAAGCCGGGAAGACCTCCAGCCGTCCTGCCCGCGAATCGCCCCGGTAGCCGAGCACCTTCCAGAAGATCCTCTGGAGCGGCCGGTAGATGCTCCGGTCGGTAAAGACGAGCGACGACGCAATGTTCGGTGTCTTTGAAGCGCCGTATGGGTAGGAGACGCTCATGTCGAGTGCCAGATCCCGGCCCCGCCGCGCAAAGACGAAGACGCCGCCCCCGGACCACGCTTGCGGAGACTCAAAGAGCGCCAACCCCTTCGCGTCTGTCGTCTTCGAGGCGATTCGCTCGATCCGCTCCGGGTTCCAGAGCGTTCGGAAGAGGACCGTCTCGACCCCCAGGAACGGCTTGCCGGTCTCTCCCGACAGGGCCTGGACTTCGAGGGCGTTCGGATTGTCCGCGTTCGCCGTGATCGCGCGCATGACCAGGACGAGGTCGCTTACGATGAAGTTGGCGGCCACGAGCGGAAAGCCGCTTTCCCCTAAAACGCGAGCGCCCGAGGCCACGACGATGTAGAGGCCGGATTCCTTCATCGGCGGGATTACGTAGGTCGCGTGCGAGCGGAAGTCCGGAGTCGCCGGCAGCGTGACGCTCCATTCCGCCTGCGGCGTGGCGCCGTCGATGAGCTTTCGGAGCTCCTCGCCGTTGGGGAGGATCGTGTACTGGTTGCGCGCGGTCTCGACGCGCCGCGGGAGATCCAGCGCGAACGCCCGGAACCAAACGCTCCTCACGTTCTTGTGGCTCACGAGAATCGAGCGCCGTCCGGGCCCGTCGCTCTGCATCGTGCGGAGCTGGTAGTCGGGAGCCTCGATGCGCTTGACGATTACGAGGCATCGCCGGCCGCCGATCGAGTCCGGATAGGCTCGGCGGCCCTCCTCCGCGATCGCGCGGGCGCGCACGAGATCGCCGGAGAGGTCCGGCCGCTGGACGAACTCGGCCAGCTGCGCCTTGCCCATCGCGAACCAGGGAACGTCTGCCACGGAAGCAAGCCGGTCCTCGAGGTCCTTCTCGATCCGACGGCGATCCTCCTCCTCCTCCGAAAACGAGGCGAAGAGGCGACGCAGCCGCTCCAGGCGCGCTTCGAACGCGCCTTCCCTCTCTCCCCGGCCCTGATGCCATGCTTCCAGATCGTCGAGCACTGCCGCGAGCCGGACGAGGGGGTGCGCGCGGTCGTCGTCGAGCGCAGAGCGCGCCTCTCCCGAGCGCAGGAGTCCCTGAAGGTCCAGACGGAAGACCTCGTTCGACTGCGCCGGGGTCCAGCCCGCCGTGTCGACCAGGTGCGCCGCGAAAAGGTACGACAGGGCGTCCCGCAGCGTGCCGCGCACGCCGCGCGGGTAGCTGTTTGACTCGAGAAACTCGGAGAGCGCCTTCACGTCCTCGGGTCCGAGCGCCTCGCGCTCCGGCCAGAGTCGCATGTAGGCCCGCACGGCCTCGGCGTAGATCTGCGTTGCGGTCCAGGCCTTCAGGTCCACCGTGCCGGAAGACTCGACGCGCTCCCGCTTCTGGATCTCCCAGGAGTAAGCGTGAAAGTAGTTGACGAGAGACTGAGCGTAGAAGAGCTCGAGGGCCGCGCGAGAGAGCAATCCCTTCGGCCACGGCTCCTCCTTCAAGAACCGGACGGCCGTCTCGTAGCCGTGAAGGCTCGTGCGAAGCTGGGCCTCACGGATCAGGCCGCGCGTCCACTCCGCCTCGTCACCCGCCTTCCGCGCCGCCTCGCGCCGCCGGCCGACGAGCTTGACCGCTTCTTCGAACTTCTGTTCCGAAACGAGCCGGTCGATCTCTTTCCAATCCGCCGAGGAAGGCCGCGTGGCCGCGGCCTTTCTCGTGGGGAGAGCTTGCGAGGAAGTCTGGCGAAACGAGACCCCGGCCGAAGCCACGGCGAACAGCACAGGGAAGAGCGCGGACCGCGAAGACCGGAAGAGTCTCACCACATCTCTCATTCTGCCTGCAAGGGAACCCGCCCTGGTTTCGAAGGTTCCCGCCTCGCCTTTTCCGGAGCAAGAGAGAAACGTGGTAAAAAGTGCGACCAAAACCAGTTTCGCGGCGTATCAGAGAAAGACACATATGACTCCAAGAGGGTTGTTCCCGGCGCTGGCACTGATTCTCTTTCTGTCGGCCGGCTGCCTCATTGCAGCCGGGCCCAAGACCGAAGAGGGCATCCAGCTCTACGAAGCCGGAAGGCTCGACGATGCGCGAGTGTCCCTCGAGGCGGCGGTTCGCGAGGATCCGAAGGACGCCCGCGGGGCGAGCTATCTGGGACGTGTCTATCTGGCGGCCGGGAATCCCGATCGCGCGGCCGAGTGGATGGGCCGGTCCGTCGCGCTCGAACCGGCCAGCGCCGAATATCACCTGTGGCTCGCTCGCGCCTACGGACATCAGGCCATGCAGGCGAGCGTTTTCAAACAACCCGCGCTCGCGCGAAAGGTCAGGAAGGAGTTCGAAGAGGCGTCGCGGCTCGACCCGGACAATCTCGAAGCGAGATTCGGATTGATCGAGTTCTATCTGCGGGCTCCCGCGATCCTGGGAGGCAGTCCGAAGAAGGCCGGCGAGCAGGCGGAAGAGATTCGCCGCCGCAACGCTCTCGAGGGATACCGGGCGGCCGGCCGCATCGCGGAGCACCGGAAGGATCTCGATCTGGCGCTGGCGCAGTACGAAGCGGCGGGCCGCGAATTCCCCGAAAAGATCGAGCCCTGCTATTGGAGCGGCGCCCTCCTCGTCCGCAAGGGCGATTACGCGAGGGCCTTCGACATATACGAAAAGATTCTCGAAAGGAATCCCTCGGAGATCAAGGCCTGCTACCAGATCGGGCGCGTCGCATCCCTCTCGGGACAGCGGCTCGAACACGGGAAGGAATGCCTGACCCTCTACCTCCAGCACGAGCCGAAACCGGACGAACCCTCGCTCGCCTTCGCGCACTATTGGCTGGGGCTCCTCTACGAGAAGATCGGAAACCGCGAGCTGGCCCGACGTGAATACTCCGCCGCGCTCGATCTCGAGCCCTCCCTGCCCGAGGCCCGGGCGGCCTTGAAAAAAG
>WNGB01008324.1_pt1 | contig 14772 bp, 14 predicted proteins | sample 5400681 | NCBI WGS metagenome assembly WNGB01 (sample SAMN13153367, study PRJNA577476) | soil metagenome | isolation source: 115 cm soil or saprolite under grassland replicate 2 | place: USA:California | collected 2016-06-15
CTGTTGCAACGTTTCTCATCGTTGCGATGCTCGGGCGCGGCATCGCGGGATGCCGAGGTTCGGGTGAAGAAGCTCCAGCGGCTCGAGGCCGCCCTGTCGATCAGCTTCCCGCGAGTGCGGCGTTGTACCTCGGAGATCACCAGGGAACGACGGTCGTCACGACCGATGCCCACGGAACGGTCATCGAGCAAGCTGCTTACCACCCGTACGGTGTCGCGCGTGGGCGGCCGGTGCCAGGCCGTGAACCGTACGGCTACATAGGCAACGAGTCCGATCGCGCCACGGCGCTCGACGACTTCCACGCGCGTCTCTACCGCCCCGACTTCGGGACGTTCCTCGCCCCCGACCCGGTGGCAGTTTTTCAGGCAGAGAAGACGTTGCTGAAGCCTCGGCTCGGATGGGCATACGCGTATGCCTCGGGCAGTCCCGTCACGCAGAGCGACCGGAACGGCAAGGAGCCGCCAGCCTTCAATAGCTCGGACGCGGCTACGAAGAGGATCGTTGATCGCTTCGGGCCTCAGCTCGACGAGGCCACGAAACGCGCGATCGAGCAAGGACAGCTCGAGGGGACTAAGCTTGCAATCGAGATCTGGTTGACGGTCGACAGCGGACTCGCGCTCGGGGAAGGCGCAGTCGCCGCGTACGAGGCTCTCCGGTCGGGTCAACTACTCGCCAAGACCGTCGAGATGTATCGGGCCGTACGGATTGGCGAAGGGCTTGCGGCGGCAAGAGGGGCATTGGGTCGTCTATGGGGTCGAGTTTTCGGTCGTGAGGCTGCCGAGGTAGCTGGCCCAGGAGGGAAAATCGTAGCTGCTACGGATCCGAAAGCCGCCATTCTGCTGAGCAAGCAACTCGCGAGCGAAGGGCAGCTAGGCGAGATGGTCGCCCACGTAGGCCGCCCAATCGCGGGTCCCGGAACGACGAAGGGTTTCGGAGACTCCGCGCGAATTGCAAAGACGTATGGCGGTAACTCCGCGGATTGGGCAAAAATGTCAAGTTCTGGCTTTCGCGCCGCAGATGGCACTACGTTTGCGACTCATTGGGTCGAGAATCTTGTTACAGGACAACAGGTTGAGGCTAAGGTCGTTATTGACGTTTTCGGAGGGCCATGACCATGCGAATTCGCTGCATCTCTGAGTCATTACCGCAGAACATGCTGACGACGCAGCTTCAGCGCTTCCAGGGAAGATGGCCGGTGCGGGTGGGCACAGAATATAGAGTTCTCGAACTGTCGCAAAGCCAGGGACTTTGGTACGTCACGATTGAGAATCACGAGCAAGAATTTCCGGTGTGCGTACCTCTAGCGATGTTCGACGTCATCGAACCGTCCGTTTCGCGGTGGTGGAACGTCCGTGTGAAGAGCAACGATATCTCGCTTCGCCCGGTCGAGTTCGACGAGGAATACTTCTACGACGACGTGCAGGAACGACGTGGTGACGCTCTCGAGCGATTCCGAGCGCTGAAGGCGCGCATGAATCACGAAACGTGATTGCCAACAAGCTCGATACGAAGCTCGGACGCAATCGATGATTGGAAGTTGTTCTCCCTGAGCAAGTATCAGCGTTCAATGGGAAGAGTTCGACGATCCATATTCCTCCGATGATGTGCAGGAGCGCTCAGGTAGCGAGATACGATCATGACGACGGAAAAAAAGTACGGGAAGAAATGGCGGCTTCTCACCCACGACGGCGGGAAGCGCGTAGAGCTCGAGAATCAAGGAACTTTCGATGAACTGGTTGTGGATGACTGGCTCCACATCGAGCAAATGGACGAAAGTGTTTGGTGGCTGAGGGTCGCAGACGCTCGTCTGATGGTGACGATCGATTCTGAGGGTCGTGCGACACTCGATGTTGAGCGCGGGTACTACGCAGCGCCACGTGGAGCTACACGGACACGCGAATAGCTCTCTCGGCCGCCGAGATGGTGGGCTAAATGAGACGCGTGCTCCGAGTTTGGAGGACATTCGCCAAACGGGGGTGGGATCGCTATCTGACAGGCAGCTTCGAGGAATAGACTCCAACAACCCGTCGATGTTCCCGGGGCTCGATGCGTTTCCCGGGGCAACGAAAATCATTGGAACGATAATCGAAATGAACGCAAAACTCGAGCAGGAGCTATTCCAGGAAATTGGTGCGATCAAGTGGGATTCATTTGGCAGCCCAGCCGATTATCAGCCGCGCGAAGTGCCTCGAGCGCTACGTGCCGTTATCGCGGCCAAGAGCCAAGATTCTGCGCAGAATGCCTATCACAAAGTGCTTTTCGCAATCGGCAACAACCACGCAGGAACACTCTATCCAGTAGCACCGTACGTGGTGCCGATACTGATCCGAATGTCGCGTTCCGATTGTGGCTGGACGCGGTGGACAGCGCTCGAGATCTTGACCGACGCGATACACTTCGAAGGCGAAGCACGGGTTGATTCGGGGGCCGAAAACACGGTGATCCCCGATTCATTCAGGGAAAGGATCCGGAACGCGTCCGATGATTTTCTCGCTATTCTGGGAGATCCAGCGGAATTTGACGAAAATCGGGAAGATGCGCTTGCCATCCTCGACGGTGTCGACATTGATAGTGAGCGCCTCCGGAGCGTCTTGAGTCAACTTGATTTGGAAACGGGCTCGCGCCGCTTGGTGGCAGAATCCGTTCACAGGAACGCTTTCAACATTGTAGCGAAGAACTGGTTGACTGCGCACGCGTCCCTGACGACGGACTCACGGCAATGACGAGCGTCGGTTTCAAAATGCTGATGAACGAGTGGAAAGAGTGGGCGAGGAGCGCCGATCGCGCGAACGAAGGATGGCAATCGGACTTCCCGAAATGGGATCTTCTAATTACCGCAGCGGCCGATCTGCTCTCTGCGGCGTCGCCGGACGAAGAGACTCTCAGTCTGCTAGCTAGCCCCCCACCGGGCTGCGCCCGACACACGATGCGGGAAACGGCGCCGGCGTCGCCCTGCGACTTCCTGGGCTACACCTTCCGCTGGGTCGACCAGCGCAAGACGCCCGGCAAGAAGATGGTTCTGTGCCGACCCCAGAAGAAGAAGCGTACCGAGCTATTACGAAGATTGGGAGAGACGATGAGCAACTGCCTGCACGTACCGATAGTCGAGGTCGTGCAGCGCATCGTCAACCCCATCGTCCGAGGCTGGGTGAACTACTTCCGCTGGGGCAATGCAGGACGCGACCTTAGCTTCGTAGCCTGGCAGGTCGACATGAAAGTCCGACGGTTCGCCAGCCGACAACGCCCGAAACGGCGAGGCGGTCGCGCTTGGACCACGTGGAGCAACCAGGAAATCTACCAGACGTGGAAACTCTTCCACGACTACAAGGTGGCCTGGTGCAGCGAGCCCAAGAAGCAAAGCCACATAACCCTTCTCACTGACTCAACTGGCAACGCCGGATGGAGGAAATCCCCATGTCCGGTGTGACGGGCGGGAGGCGGAAACGGAACCAAGGCTTGGATTGAGGCACCGGCGTAGTCCCGAAAGGGGCCGGTCAACGGCTACTCCCCGAGCCCGAGGCAACCGCGCCGCCTCTCGACCCAACTTGACGTTGACGTTGACGTTGACGTTGACGGCGACGGCGACGAAATGGCGCAACCGGAAGGTGCATTTCGGCCGACGGGGTACGTGATGCTGAGCTTCCAGAAGCTGGACGTGTATCGGTGCGCAATCGAGTTTCTCGCCCTTTCGACGGGGCTTGCGCAGAACTTGCCCAAAGGGTCATGCCGGGTTACCAGAGCAACTGCGCCGCGCCGCCTATCGATTCCGCTGAACATCGGGAAAGCAGCCGGCCGGACATCGGAGGCCGACGGCGCTCGACACGATGCCATCGCAAGAGGCTCGGCCATGGAGTGCGCTGCGATCGTCGACGCGCTGGACGTCCTTTCGGACCTTGAGGATGCCAAGCGCGAGCAAGCCAGCGACCGGCTGGGGCGCATCGTCGCCATGCTGACCAAACTGTGCCGATAGCTGCCGTCGCCGTCGCCGTCGCCGTCAACGACCACGTCAACGTCAACGATCGCCCGAAAAGCTCATCAGGTCGATGTAAACGGTGCACTAGTCTTTTCGATTTTCACCAGACTTTACAAAGTTTGGCGGGATGCATGGGCGTGCCCTCGGTGCAGGCGAATGCCTTGGCGAACTCGGGGAGGTTGGCCAGCGACCCATTCACACGATACTTCGGCGGCGAGTGCGCGTCGATCTGCGCCAGCATCCGGGAGATCTGATCGGTCTGCTTGCTACACCATGCTTGCCCGACGGCGAGAAAGAACTGCTGGTCCTCGGTGAAACCGTCGGCAATGCTGGCCTCTCGAGCGTTCTTGCGCAGCTCTCGGTAGGCGCGAAAAGCAAGCATGACTCCGCCCCCATCGGCAACGTTTTCACCGAGGGTGAGCTTGCCGTTGAGCTTCACGCCGGGAAGCGCTTCGTAGCCGCCGTATTGATCGTCCACACATTGCGTCTTGGCCTTGAACCGCTCGCCGGCCTGCGGTTCCCACCAGTTGGTGAGATTGCCATCGGCGGCGAATTGCGAGCCCTCGTCGTCGAAGCCGTGCGTCAGCTCGTGACCGACCACCATGCCGATGCCTCCCAGGTTGACCGGCACAGCGGCCTTCGCGCTGTAGAAAGGCGGCTGCAAAATTCCGGCCGGAAACACCATGTGGTTCTTCTGCGGATCGTAGTAGGCATTCACGGTGGGAGGGCTCATCTGCCACTCCTGTCGATCGACCGCTTTGCCCACCTTGGCGAGATCGCGCTTGAGCTCGAACGCGTGGGCAGCGATGACATTGCGCGCAAACGCCTTGGGATCGAGCTCGAAATCGTACGTCTTCCATTGGCTCGGATAGCCAATCAGGTACTCCATTGCCTTCAGCTTCGTCGCCGCACGCTCGCGCGTTTTGGCGTCCATCCAATCGAGCTGCTCGAGTTCTCTTCCGAACTGGCGGGAGATCTCTCCAACCATCGCCTCGGCTGCCGTCTTGCTGTCTCCGGCGAACTTCGTCTTGATGAATGGCTGCGCCAATAGCTCGGGGAGAGCCCCATCGGTCGCCTCGACGCAGCGCTTCCATCGCGCGCGAATTTCCTTTTGTCCGCTGAGCACCTGTTGGAAAGCAAAATCCTCGTCGACGAATGCCTTGGACAGTGCCGGTGCCGTTTGGTGCACCACGTGCCAGGTGAGATAGTTGCGCCATGCCGGCGCCTTCGTTTCCTTAAAGAGGCGGTTGAATCCCTCGAAGAATGGAATCGACGTGACATTCACGTCCTGGATCTCCGCGAAGCCGAGGGCCTTGAAATAATCCCCCCACGGGAAATCAGCGGCGGTCTTGGCGAGGCCTGCGCGATCGATCTTGTTGTAAAGACCTTTGGGATCCCGCCGCTCGACGCGCGTCTTGGAAATCTTCGCGAGCTCGGTTTCGAGATTCATCACGTCGGACACCATCGTCTCGGCCTGCTTGGCCGAAAATCCGGCGAGCTTCATCATCCGCTCGACGTGCGTCCGGTATTTTTCGCGGATCTCCTTCGATTTGTCGTCGTCCCTCAAATAGTAGTCGCGGTCGGGAAGGCCGAGCCCGGCCTGATCGAGCTGGGAGATCATCCGCGTCGCATCCTTGGAATCGGGCTCGGCCGAAATTCCGAACGCCGCCCAAATCTTGCTCCGATGCAAGCCGATGATCGCCGAGGCGAGAGAACGCGAATCGCTCACCTTCTTCGCTGCCGCGAGCAACGGGGCAATTGGCCGCGTTCCGGCCTTCTCGACGGCCGCCTCATCCATGCAGGCGCCGTAGTACGCGCCGATTTTTTTGATCACCACGTCGTCGCTTTTGCTCTTCGAGGATTCCTCGAGGATGTGCTTGAGCTCGGCCATGTTGCGCTCTTGAATCTCGCTGAAGCTGCGGCTCCAACGCGAGCGGTCGGCTGGAATCTCGGTCTTGGCAATCCATCCGCCACAGGCAAACTGGTAGAAGTCGCGACATGGATCGGCGGCCCGATCGAGCGCGTTGGGGTCGAGCCCCACGGCCTCCAGCGTCGTGCTTGCTGCGGGAACGCGCAGCTCGGGAGCCGCGGCCGTCGTCGAGCCAGCCGTACCCGCGGTCGGTGAGGCCGGCGGCGTCGTCGAGGACCCGCAGGCCGCTACGCCTGCGAAGAGAGCTCCCGTCGCCGCCGTGCGAAACGAAAGTGCACGCATGGTTCCTTGATCCGCGAACGCGGGTAGCCCCCGCGACCGCTCAGCTCACGTGCCGGTGGCAGGCTCGGGCGGTTGGGGCTTTCCCGTTCCGGACTTCAGGATGGGCGGCAAAGGAGGCGGAAGCGAGCGCGGCTTCGGATTCGCAGAGCCGGGCTCACCGGGTACAGGGGGTGGACTCGCCTTTTCGGCGCTGAGCAGGCGTTCTCTCGCGTACGTCGTTTCGGCCAGATCGATCTGGAGCTGACCAATCTTGTCGCGCCGGTGCTGGATTTCTTTGGTGAGCCCTTCGATTTCACCCTCGACCGCGGCAATCTGCTGCTGAATCGCCTGCCGCTGTTTCGAGGCGTCTTCGAGGACATCCGACGTTTGCACTCCCAGCGACTCGAGCGTCGTTTTGATGACGCGAACGACTAGGTCGGGATGTTCGTCGAGCGAGATGGTCTTCATCAGTTGGATGAGGTCGCCGACGCCATAGGGTCGACCCGGCACGCCCGCCCCGCTGCTCGGGCGAACGGTGGGTGCAAAGGGTGGGAATTCCTGCTTTTTTCCAAAGAGAGACATTCGGAAATCTCCACGGATTGGGCTTACGGACCACACTGTGGCAGAAGTCACGCTGCGCGTCTACGACCTGGGCAGAATGTCGGATCGCGTGTCGGTCTTCCTCCGCCGGCTCGCGCCGCCGCCTCGTCAGAACGACCAACCGACGCTGGCGTTGGCGAGGGGAATGGCCGACTTGTAATCGGCGGATTTGGAATTGCCGGCTTCGTCGCGGGCAACACCTTTCATCGAGAGGTAGCCAATGCCGGCCTGCGCGTCCACGGTGAATCCGACCGGTAGCACCAGCTTGTAGCCGATGAATGCGCCGATCTTGAATCCGGTCCCCGAGGCGGTCAGCGTTCCGGGCGGCGCGGTTTGGCCGGAGCCCAACGCGATGCTTCCGGTCGCGGAGGTGCTGCCGAAGAGATAAAAAATCTCGGCCCCGACTTGCATCCCGTGCTCGAAGCTGCCAACCGGATAAAAGCGCACCTGCGAGCCGATCTGCCACACCCGCGCGTCCTCGTCGGGCAATGTTTTATCGAACTTATGCAAGCTGATTGCCCCGACGCCGACCGCGAGGGCGAGACCCGCCTGCTTGCCCAATCGAAATTCACCCGCCGCTTCGTACGTCGAGAACAACAACGGCTGCAGCAGCGACAACGTGGCCGAAAACCGGTGCACCGGCTCCGGCGGGGGAGCAACCGGACGGACCTGCCACGGGTCTGCCGGGTAGGCGTAGGGCGTCTGCTGCCCGTACGGCTGTGGGGGGTACGTCTGTTGGTACGGTGGCTGTTGATACGGCGTCTGTTGATAGGGTTGCTGCTGCTGCTGAGGATATTGGGGCGTGTACGGCTGAGAGGGCGGCGGGTACGTTGGCTGCGAGGGATACGGTTGTTGCGGATACGGTGCTGGATAAGTCGGCGGCGCCGACGTGGGGGACGGCGTGCTCTGAGCGTGCGCCGGCGCTGTGCAGGCGGCGAGCAAGATGTACGCCGTGGGAATCGCGACGTGCGCCGAACGGCGAAGTTGATGCCGCCATCGCGCACTACGACACTTCGTGCCTTTCTGCCAGGAGTCGCTCAAGCTACGAACGAAGCATAGACCAGTCCGACCTTCAAATCATGGCAACATGCTGATCAGTCGGCGTTGTAGACGGTGATGCCTTTGTGTTCGCCGCGCGGCCGGTCGGGGTCGTTTCGTGGGTTGTCGTGTTCCTCGAAGCTACCAAGGCACTGCCTTGCTCGGGTGTGGCCACCGTCTGCAGGTGAGAGAGATTGAGCAAGAGAACCTGCGGTCCGTCGCGAGGATCGACCGCCCAGTCGCCGAGCGCGCACGCACGAAGAGCGAGATCGTTGTCGATCTCTCCGAGAAGCGCGGCATGCGTGATCCGATCGGCGTCGCTTGCCCCCGCGACATCGACGGCCCGTACCCGCGCGCCGAGCCTACGAAGCCGTTCGATCTCGTGGCGGTCCGCATCCGGGCTCGGGTCGGGCATGCGATCATCGAACCGCCGATCGCCGAGGAGCGTGGCTTCGATGGGATCGGCTTCCAGCCGCTTGTCCCAATATTCAGCGGCCAGCGCGGCGAGCGAGGGAGACGGCAAGGACGAGGTGGATGTCATAGCCGCAGGCCATCCTACACCTTGGCCTTAGTGTTAGGCGGGCATGAGCTCCCGAATCGGCTGGCCGTGATCGGTGAGTGAAATCGGGCGCCCGACGGGCGTGAGCACCGTCTTGTCCGAGTCCATGCCCATGAGCGTTGCGAGCGTCGCGATGAAGTCGGGCACCGCGACTGCCCGTTCTGCCACGGCGTTGCCGTCGGGATCGGTACGACCGACGACTTGGCCACCCCGGACCCCGCCTCCTCCCACGAGAGCGCTGAACGCGGCAGGGTGGTGATCGCGCCCCTCATTGACGTTGATTTTGGGCGTACGACCGAACTCGCCAGCGATGACCACCAGTGTCGAAGCGAGGAGGTGACGCTCTTCGAGATCGCGAAACAGGGCGCCGGCACCCGCGTCGAGCACCCCCATCAATTTCTTGGTCCGTTCGAAATTGTCCTTGTGGGTATCCCACCCGTCGAGCGTCACCTCGACGAACGGAACGCCGGCCTCGACGAGCCGGCGAGCCATCAGGCAACCTTTACCGAAATCGTGATCCCCGTAGCGGGTGCGCGTTTCGGCCGGTTCGCGCGAAAGATCGAAGGTCGACAGTTGAGTCGAATGCATGAAGCGAACGGCATTGGCGTAGACGGCGCGCCGGCCGATGACCTTCGGGTCCGCCGTTTCCTCGAGGAATCTCGACTCAAGCCCGCCGAGCAGCGCCGTTCGCCGCTCGAAACGTTGGTCATCCACTTGTCGCGGGAGCTCGATATTGTCGGGCGGCTTGTCGGGATTTCGGAGCACCAGCGGCGCGTGCTGGACGCCCAAAAAGCCGGGGCCCGCGCCGGGACCATGGATGCTCACGAATGCGGGCAGCTCGAGCTCGCGGTGATCGATTTCTTCCGCCACCCAGCATCCAAGCGACGGATGGACGATGGTCGGGGTCGGCGCATATCCGGTGCGGACCAAGTAGCGCGCGCGATCGTGATTGCCTTCGCGGCTGGTCATTCCGCGAAGGAGCGCGAATCGATCGGCGCGATCGGCGAGCTGGGGCAGATGCTCGCATATCTCGATGCCCCGCGCGCGCGTGCGCAGCGCCTTGAATGGCCCGCCGCCTTTGGCGTTCGGCTTGGGGTCGAAGGTGTCGATGTGGCTCGGGCCGCCGTTCATCCAGAGCCAAACGCAAGAACGCGCGGTGGCGACCGATGCTCGCGCCGAACGCGGCACCAGGAGCCCCAGGCCGAACAGGCTCGGTAAAAGGCCCACGCCGAGCCCGACGAAGTTCCGGCGATTCATGTCGTGTTGCGATCCCATCGACCGAGCCTCAGTGGTTGAAGATGAATTCGCTCGAGTTGAGCAGAGACCAAAACACGTCTTCGTAAGCTTCGAGACGATCGGCCCCCCGCACACCGACGAGCGGCAGCAGCGTGCGGAGCTCCTCCGTCGTCGGTTTTCGCGCGATGGTCCGAAGAAACAGGGCCTCGATTTTGGCCGAATCGTCGACCGGCATCGCCAGCAGCTTGATGAGGGCGCCCTGCCGAACGGTGTTCGTCGCTCGGCTCACCGGCCGGCCGTTCATCAGCATGAGCGCCTGCGGAATGGTGCCGTCGTAGGTCGACGGGTGAGACTCTTCGTCGATGTCGAAAAGAAATTCGTACTGTTTGCGCAGCTGCGCCTTGGCCGCCCCGAACTCTCCCGCGTCCTTGCCGGCCAAGAGCGCGTCGAGGTCGGTGGCGACCGCAATCGAATCGAGCAGTTCGTCGGGGCCGAGCGGCTTGAGCGGGAAGCGCGACCACAACGGGGGGCCGTCGCCGCGCCCGAACGTCGGGCCAGCCGAAAGCTGGTAAGCTTCACTGTTCGTGATCGTGCGAACGAGGTACTTGAGATCGAAACCGTGGGCGACGAAGTCGGAAGCGAGCCAGTCGAGCAACTCGGGAAGGACGACCGGATTGGAAGCTCGGAAATCGTCGATCGGTTCCACGAACCCCCGCCCCATGAAATGGCCCCACGTGCGGTTGACGATCGCTTTGGCGAACCACGGGTTTTGCGGCGACTGGATCCATCGAGCGAGCGCTTCGCGCCGGCTCTCGGCGTCGGAAAAGTCGGTTCCGTCGAGAGCAGTCGGTGCGGCGCTGGCGATCGAGGCGAGCTCCCCCTTGCGCGCGCGTCGGAAAGCCGGCTTGTCGCTCTCCACCAGCTGCACGAGGCGCGGACCGTTTCGTTCCCCGTCGACGGGTATCGCCTTGGCGGTCGCGAAGCAGGCGGCAAACCGCTGAAAGTCGGCCTGCTTCCACTTCTCCGTCTTGTGGTCGTGACACTGCGCGCACTGGATCTTGACGCCCAAAAACGTGGCCGACGCCGCGCCCGCGAGATCTTGGGGGTTGTCTCGGTACTTCAGCAACCAATTCACCGCGCCATTCGCTTGCGCTGGCTGCGCGGACGACCCGGCGCCGACGGCAGTCGCGCCCGTCGAGGAACCGAAGAGAGGACCGCTCGCCGCGCTCGACGTTGCGGGCGGGGTCGCGGACATCGCGCTATTCGATCCAGCGCCGGTTGCTCCCGTCTCGATCAGCGGCTCGCGGTTGTACCCCTTGGCTGTCACGAGCTCGTAGACGAGCTTGTCCCACGGGACATTGGCGCGAAATTCCTCGCGGAGCCAACCATCGAACTTTTCTCGATCCACGAATTTCTTGTCGATCTTCGGGCCGAGGAGGACGTCGTCCCAATAGCGCGTCCACCGATCGGCGTAAGCCGTGCTGGCGAGAAGCGCATCGACGACCTTGGCCCTTCGAGACGCCACCGGTTCGGCCTGAAATGCCGCGAGCTCGTCGGTGGTGGGGATCCTTCCGATGACATCGAGGTAAACGCGACGCAAAAAACGCGAGTCGTCCACGGGTTGGGCGGGAACGATGCCGCGTTTCGACCATGCCGCGCGCAAGATCGTATCGAGTTGCGCCGCGCCCGAACTCGCCGGTGAAACCACGGCAACGCCCGCTGCCGGCGAGCTCTTGGCGCCCCTCGTCGAAGAAGATGCGCAGGCGACGGCGCCGCCCACGATTGTACCGACAAGAAGCCACGCCGAAGACTTCATGTGATGCCAAAGCATGCGTTGGTTGGACGAGCGAGACCAGGCAAGCCATCAATCGTCTCGGCGGCGCTCAACAATTCGTCAACAACTTCCACAGGTGCGCGGGTGGCTTACACGCGCGGCTTCGCTCATTGCGTCCTCTTGTTTGGTAGACACTTCAGCGGGCCGGTCGCTTCCGCGCGGGACGTGAGCCGCCGCCGTGAGTGGTTCGCTGCCGCAATTTCCTTGCACCGTGGAGATGTTTACTATAATGGAGTTACGTCTTTTATTTTAGCGCTCCAGGGGGGCCTTCTTTCCACCGGATCCCGAACATGAAGCCCTCACGCCGCCTGCCGCTCCTCATTTTGCCATGGTTCGTGCACCTGCCGAACCTCGCCGCCGCCCAGCCCCTGACCCCAGCGCCGGGCCACCTCCCGCTGCCGCGCCGGCCGCCGCTCCCCCGGCGTCGGTCCAAACACCAGCTCCCCCGCCCGGAGCTCCCCCACCTCTCGGCCCGCCATCCGCCGCCCCCCCATCCACGTCCGCTGTTCCTTCCCCTCCTCCGGCAAGCGGCACGCCCACGCTCGAGGAGCTCGATCAACGAGTGCGGACGATCGAGCAGCGTTCGCAGGCCGAGCAGGTCCCCATCGCGCCGCGCAAGGCCGAAGAGAGCAAGCAGGTGACGGGCGTCGTGGTCGCCTACGCGAACGACGGCGTCAACATCAAATCCAGCGACGGCAAGTTCCAGTTCAGGTTTCGCCCGATGGTGCAGGCGGACGGGCGATTCTTCGTTCAGAGCGGCACCAATACTTTTCTCCTGCGCCGCGTTCGACCAGTGTTCGAGGGAACGGTGTTCGAGTTCTTCGACTGGCGCATCATGCCGGAGCTCGCCGGCACCCCCAACGTGCAGGATGCCTACGCGAACATTCGACTCGTCAAGGAAGTCCAGCTGCGAGGGGGAAAATTCAAACCGCCGGTGGGGCTCGAGCGGCTGGCATCGGACACCGATCTGCCGCTCATCGAGCGGGGGCTGCCCACCAACCTGGTCCCCGATCGGGACATCGGCGTGCAGCTCCATGGCGACATTCTCAAGGGAACCGTGGCCTACCAAGCCGGCTACTTCAATGGCGCGGGCGACGGCCTGAACGGCGACACCGACAACAGCGACAAGAAAGATCTCGCCGGTCGCATCGTCATTCGGCCCTTTCAGCCGACATCGATCGAGCCGCTTCGAAAGCTAGGCGTCGGCATCGCGGCGACGCGCGGTACGCACATCGGCCCTCCCCCGCCCTATCGCACGTCCGGACAGGCGACCTTTTTTCAATATGCGGACGGCGCGTGGGCGGCTGGCACCCATCGTCGGCTCGCTCCGCAAGCGTTCTTCTACTACGGACCGGTCGGCGCGTTCGGCGAGTTTACGCGATCGTCACAGATCATCACCAACGGCGTGTCGACCGAGCGCGTCGATCACCAAGCGTGGCAGGTGGTGGCGTCGGTCTTCATCACCGGTGACGAAGCTTCGTACACGACGGTCACACCGAAGCACCAGCTCGACCCGAAAAACGGAACCTTCGGCGCAGTAGAGGTGGCTGGCCGATTCGGGCAGCTCAAAATCGACAGCGACACATTTGCCCTGAAGTTCGCCGATCCGACGAAGTCCGCTTCCAAAGCCACCGCCTGGGCCGTCGGAATCAACTGGCACATGGCCCGCAATTTCAAGCTCATGGCCGACTACGAGCGTACGAACTTCGAGGGGGGGGCCAAGACCGGCGACCGACCGGCGGAGATCGTGTTCTTGACGCGCTTGCAGGCGGCGTATTGACCCGCCGGCCCGGGCTTCGTGTGAGGAGAATGAGATGAAACGATACGAACGTGTTACTCGGCGCGGCATTCGGCCCGCCTGCGGTCGAGGTACTTGGCTTTGGGCTGCCGCTTTCTCACTCGTGCTCGCCGGCTGCGAGGACGAGATTGTCGACGTCGAGCTGCCGAAAGACGCCGCGGCGGACACCGCGAAGGAAGGCGGCAGCCAGGGTACCGACGCCGGCAGCTCCGACTCGACCGCTCCGGAAGATGCCGCCGAGGAAACCACGCCCGAAGACGGCGCGATGGAATAGGGCTAACCCCGTCCGTAGGCAATGACGTCGATGCAGCGCGTCTCGTGCGAGCTGCGGCTCTCGTACGAGTGGGGCACGTCCGCGCGGAAGAACATCGAATCACCGGGCGTAAGCTCGTAGCTGTCGTCGCCGACGGTCACCCGCATGGCACCGGTCAGAACGATCACCGTCTCGGTGGTCCCCTGACCGTGCGGCTCGCTTCGGTGCACGGCTTTGGGCAAAAATCGGAGCTCGTACACGTCGAGGCCTTGGTTGGCCCCCGCGGGCGAGAGCAGGCGTGATTCCATCCGGCCGTCGGTGCTGCGCAGGGGCGGGGCATCGCCTGCGCGCAAGACCTGCGGTCTGCCGCTTTGTTCGCCTCCCAAGAGCGTGTGAAACGGAACGCCGAGACCCACCGCGACTTTCCAGAGGAGCGAGAGGGTCGGGTTGGTGCGCGACCCTTCGATCTGCGACAGCGCGGCGCGGCTCACGCCGCTTGCCGCCGCGAGCTCGTCGAGCGAGAGACCGCGCTCTTTGCGCAGCCGCCGCAGGCTCTCGGCCACCCGCCGCCCGAGCGCGGCGGCGCCCACTTCATCGCCAGGCGCGGTGACCCTACGCGCTGCGGGGGGCGGGGTGTCTTCGAGTGGGGTGCGAGCTTTGGCGGCGGCGCGGCGAGCGGGCATGTCGTCGCCATGTTACGGCGATCGTGCGGCGGTCGCAAGTAACCGAGAGGAAACTCTACTATATTGAAAATCGGCAGCTCGCACCATTGGCGGCGAATGACTGGACTGTTAGCCTGGCCCGATGAACTGCACGCACCTCGATGAAATTCGCGCCGTGAAGCCGGGCGCGGCTGGCTGCGAAGATTGCTTGCGCATCGGTGACACGTGGGTCCACCTGCGTCTCTGCATGACCTGCGGGCACGTCGGGTGTTGCGATTCCTCGAAGAACAAGCACGCGACCCGGCACCACCATGCGAGCGGCCATCCGATCGTGCGATCCCAACAGCCGGGGGAGCATTGGGGCTATTGCTACGTCGACGATCTGATGTTCGAGTCGCTGCCGGATCCGACGGCCCGCCCTCACCGCCACGGCTGACGAATCGCACGCGGTTTCGCTCGGCGAGTTTCGGCGAGCAACGCGCGCACGAACTAACATTACTGCCGCAGACTTCTCGCTACCAGATCGATCATCGGAGCGACTTCTGCGGCCACTCAAACTGACCGGACAGGCAGATTCTCGGTTCGGCGAAGCGTGGCTGGCCGGGCCTTGCGGCTGGTTTTTTTCGAA
>WNGB01008325.1_pt2 | contig 14772 bp, 13 predicted proteins | sample 5400681 | NCBI WGS metagenome assembly WNGB01 (sample SAMN13153367, study PRJNA577476) | soil metagenome | isolation source: 115 cm soil or saprolite under grassland replicate 2 | place: USA:California | collected 2016-06-15
GATCTGGTCGATGCGCTCGCCGAGGTTGTCGAAGCGCCACTCGTGGCCAGGCAGGGCCGGGCTGCCCGCGTACTTGCGCAGGCGCTCCAGCGAGGCGAGGTACTCGCTGAGCGGGTCGGCGTTCGACTGCGGGTGGATGGAGATGTTGGCGGTGATCCGCGGCAGCACGTGGTCGCCGGTGAGCAGCAGCCCCGAGCGCTCCTCGTGGAAGCAGAGGTGCCCGGGCGTGTGACCGGGAGTGTGCACCGCCACGAGCTGCCAGCCAGGCACCTCAGGGCGGTCGCCGTCCTCGAGCAGCACGTCCGGCCGGGCGACGACCACGAAGCTGCGCAGCGCCATACTGGCGTCGCGCATGTCGGGGAGGTCGCTGTCCGGGATGCCGGTGTCGCGTAGCCACGCGACGGTCCGCTCGAGCAGGGCGTCGACCTCCTCGTAGCGGTCGTGGATGAGCGCGGCGTCGGCCGGGTGCAGGGCGATCCAGGCGCCGGAGAGCTCCCGCACCCGCCCGGCGAGGCCGTAGTGGTCGGGGTGCAGGTGCGTGACCAGCACCCCGCGCACGTCGCGCAGACCGGCGCCCATGGTCGCAAGGCCATTGGAGAGCGCGGCCAGCGACTCGGGGGCGTTCCAGCCCGGGTCGACCAGCACCAGCCCGCCGGGGACCTCGAAGGCGTAGGTCAGGACGTAGCGGAGCGGGCTTGCGGGGATCGGCACGGGCACGCTCCACAGGCCGGAGCGAACCTGGTCCGGCGGCGGGAGGTCGGCGGATGGCTGGAGGGGGCTGGACACGGACTCCTCCTCGGTTGTCCACAATCTGTCGCCAGCATGCCCGTGAGGGCTCGAGCTGTGCCATCCTCGCTCGGCGGACATCTGACGGGGTATTCGAACGTGGCAGGGTCACCAGGGCCAGCGGGAGGAGCAGAACCATGGGCAACGACAGCGAGCTCGGCATCACCGGCCTGGCCGTGATGGGACAGAACCTGGCTCGCAACGTGGCCAGGCACGGTATCCCGGTGGCGGTCCACAACCGGACGGCGGCCCGCACACGCGAGCTGATCGATCGCTACGGTAGCGAGGGCCCGTTCACCGCGACCACCTCGATCGAGGAGCTCGTGGCAGCGCTGGCGCGGCCGCGCCGCATTCTCATCATGGTCAAGGCGGGCGGGCCCGTCGACGCGGTCATCGACGAGCTGGTTCCGCATCTGGATGCCGGCGACATTCTGATCGACGGCGGCAACTCCTACTTCGAGGACACCCGCCGGCGCGAGCGGGCCCTGGACGAGCGGGGGCTTCGCTTCATCGGCACCGGCGTCTCCGGTGGCGAGGAGGGAGCGCTGCACGGGCCGAGCATCATGCCGGGCGGCTCGCGGGAGGCCTACGCCGCGGTCGAGCACGTGCTCACGGCGGTGGCGGCGAAGGTGGACGGCACCCCTTGCTGCACCTGGGTGGGCCCGGACGGCGCTGGTCATTACGTGAAGATGGTCCACAACGGCATCGAGTACGCCGACATGCAACTCATCACCGAGGCATACGACCTGCTGCGGGAGGGGCTCGGCCTGGAGGCCGGTCAGCTGGCCGAGATCTTCGCCCGCTGGAACCAGGGCGACCTCGAGTCGTTCCTGATCGAGACCACCGCCCGCGTGCTCGCCCAGGTCGACGCGGCGACCGGCCAGCCGCTGGTCGACCTGATCCTCGACGAGGCCGAGCAGAAGGGCACCGGGCGCTGGACCGCACAGTCAGCGCTGGAGCTCGGTGTGCCCATCACCGGCATCACCGAGGCGGTGTTCGCCCGCATGCTGTCCGCGCGCAAGCAGGAGCGGACGGTGGCGGCCAAGGTCCTGGCGGGTCCCGACCTGGGTCGCGCCCGGCGACCCGGCGACGGCTTCGTCGACGATGTCCGCGACGCGCTGTACGCCTCCAAGGTGGTCGCCTACGCCCAGGGATTCGACCAGCTCGCGACCGCCTCGGAGCACTACGGCTGGGGCGTGGACCTGGGCGCGATGGCGACCATCTGGCGTGGCGGCTGCATCATCCGAGCCCGCTTCCTGGACCGCATCCGGGCGGCCTACGAGCAGGACCCGGCGCTGCGGAGCCTGCTCATGGCCGAGTACTTCCGCGATGCCGTCGCCGCCGCCCAGGCCGCCTGGCGCCGGGTGGCGACAACCGCGGTCGACCTGGGGGTGCCGACCCCGGCGTTCGCCTCCTCGCTGGCCTACTACGACGGCCTGCGGCGCGAGCGCAGCCCCGCCAATCTGCTGCAGGGCTTGCGGGATTTCTTCGGCGCCCACACCTACCATCGCACGGACCGGCCAGGCACCTTCCACACCCGCTGGGCGCAGGACGGGCGAGAGGTGGAGATCGAGCCGTGAGGGGCTGACGGGGCGCTGGAGATCGGCCGCGCCGGGCCGACCGGGGCCGGACGGCGGAGCCGCGCCGTGCGCCGGTGGGGAGGCCTGAAACGCGAGCGCGCGGCGGCGGCGAATGCAGCGCCACCAGCCACAGTTCGGCTCTAGCGGGAAATGAACGGTATGGTAGCTCTGACCGAGCATGAGGAGTCTGTCTTTCGAGTCAACTCGGTCGAGATTCGGTTGGTCTGCCGTTCCACCGGTCATTCCGGCCGCACGCCCAACGAAGGGCGACCTACGCAGAGTGCTGTAGGTATAAGACGGAAGGGGAAAAGCCGTGCTTGCGGCGGCACAACCGGCCAAGATGTACGAAGAGGGGTGGAGTGCATGGGGCACGCAAGCCGATCGGGGTATATGACGGCCACCGAGGTGGCCGCGATCCTGCACGTCACGCCGAAGACAGTGTCCCGCTGGGCGAAAGAGGGGAAGCTGCCCTACATGCGGACCCTCGGCGGTCACCGCCGTTTCCCCGCGGACGCGATCGAGGCGCTGGCGCGGGAGCTGCAGATGCCACCGTCACACGAGGTGGCTTCCGAAGACGCGGAGTAACGGCGGCGACGGGCCATTGTGCTCGGCATCGTGACCGCCGTGCCTGCCGCCATGCGTGACCGTACCCGGCTGGCGCGGCGCAGGTCCCCGGCATCTCCGGGGCCCGGGCTGCCACGTGGCCGTGGGCGGCCATGGTGGACGGCACGCGGAGCTCCCGAACGTCGGGACGGTGGTGGTGGTCTCCGGGGCGGCGCCCTCGGAGGGCCCCCTCGGAGGCGCCGACGAACCCCGTACTCTGGTCCGAGTAGCGCACCTCCTCCGGAGGAAGGACCTGCCATGCCGATCCACCGCCTCAACCACGCCGTGCTCTACGTGCGCGACGTCGAGCGCACCGTGGCCTTCTACACCGACGTCCTCGGCTTCCGCACCGTCAACAGCCTCCCGGGTGCCGCGTTCCTCCAGGCACCCGCCTCCACCAACGACCACGACCTCGGCCTGTTCGAGCTCGGCGCCGGCGCCGGCCCGTCACTGGCCGGGCGCGCCACCGTCGGGCTGTATCACCTGGCGTGGGAGGTCGACACCCTCGCCGAGCTCGACCGGCTCAGGGCCAGGCTCGCCGAGGCCGGCGCGCTCGTCGGCGCGTCCGACCACAGCACGACCAAGAGCCTGTACGCCAAGGACCCCGACGGCCTGGAGCTCGAGGTCGCGTGGGTTGTGCCGGCCGACCGGCTGGACGAGGAGACGCTCGCCGGCCGCGAGCACATCCTGCCGCTGGACCTGGAGCGGGAGAAGCAGGTCTACGGGGCCGAGACCCGTGGCGGCGTCGGCGTCTCCATTCCGGCAGGGCGGGGCGCGAGCTCCTGACCTCCAGCAGCGCACCGGGCCGCCGCGCGGGGCGCGGCCCGGCCACGGCAGCCCTGTCACGCGCGGCGGCGAAGCGCTTTACTGGTCCTGGCACCGGCGGCGAGACGGGAAGGATTGCGCGATGACTCTGCGACCCGGCAGCAAGACCCGCGCCCGGGTGCGGGTGGTGTCCGACGGTGAGGCACGCGGGCGCGGCGACTACCTGGCCACCGAGGAGCCGCTGGAGATCCGCCTGGTCGGGGGTGGCCGTACCGAGCGGCTGGCGGTGACCATGCGCACGCCCGGCAACGACTTCGAGCTGGCGGCCGGGTTCCTGCACGGCGAGGGCATCGTCACGGCGCGCGAGCAGGTCCGCAGGATCAGCTACTGCACCGACCCGGAGCTGGACGCCGCCCAGCAGTACAACGTCGTCAACGTCGAGCTGGCCAGCGGCGCCCTTCCGGACCTGCGCGGCCTGGAGCGGCACTTCTACACTTCGAGCGCCTGCGGGGTGTGCGGCAAGGCGAGCCTCGACGCGATCGAGTTGCGCGGCTGCCCGCTGCCCCAGACCGGGCTGCTGGTGGACGCAGAGGTGCTCTACGGCCTGCCAGAGCGGCTGCGCGAGGCCCAGGGCCTGTTCGAGTCGACCGGCGGCCTGCACGCCGCCGGTCTGTTCACCCCAACGGGCCAGCTCGAGTGCCTGCGCGAGGACGTCGGCCGCCACAACGCCGTCGACAAGCTGGTCGGCTGGGCGCTGCTGCAGGGCGAGCTGCCGCTCGCCGACCACATCCTGCTGGTCAGCGGCCGCGCCAGCTTCGAGATCATGCAGAAGGCCCTGGCCGCCGGCGTGCCCGTCGTCTGCGCGGTGTCGGCCCCGTCGAGCCTGGCGGTCGACGTCGCCGAGCGCTTCGGCATGACCCTCGCGGGCTTCCTCCGTGGCCGCCGCTTCAACCTCTACACCGGTCACGACCGGGTCCAGCTGCCCGCCAGGACCGCGGACCGGGCCTAGAGCACCCGGCTCGGCGCGGCGCGCCGTGGCGTCAACCGTCCGCCGCGCGGCCGCTCGCAGGACGCTCCGCGGAGTTGAGGGTGTGGAGCGCGTCCTTGAGCCGCTTCGTCTCGGCCTCGCCGAGCGGGGCGAGAAAGCGGCGCTCCGCGTCGTCGCGCACCTTCGTGGCCTCGCGGAGCGTCTGGCGACCAGCGACGGTCAGCTCGACGACGTTCCTGCGCCGGTCCTCGGGATGGGGGTGGCGCTCCACGAGGCCCTTGCCTTCCAACCCGTCGACCATGGCGACCATCGTCGTGCGGTCGATGGCGAGCCGCTGCGCGGCCTGCTGCTGTGACAGCGACTCCTCGCCGGCGAGCACGGTCAGCACCGCCAGCTCCCGCCCGTCGATCCCGTACGGCGCCAGAGCCCGCCCGATCGCCGCAGCGATCCGCAGCCAGGCGTGCTTGAGGAGGAAGGCGAGATGGTCGCTGGGTGCGGTCGACATGTCGACATCCTACCGCTAGACTGATCCTCAGCTACACTGATGATCTGTAGCACTGATGGTACGGCGATGACGTCGCCCGAGAGGAGCGTGCGCATGCAGCAGCTGACGTTCGGCTTGAAGGCCTCGCAGCAGTTCACCACGATGGACAGCCTCCGCCAGATCTGGACGATCGCCGATGAAGGCGGCTTCGACAGTTGCTGGGTGTTCGACCACTTCGCCACGCTGGGCCCCGACCGGACCGGCGACGTGTTCGAAGCGTGGACGCTGCTGGCCGGGATGGCGCAGGCGACCCGGCGGGTGCGCATCGGCTGTCTCGTCACCGGCAACTCCCACCGCCATCCCGGCATGCTGGCCAAGATGGCGGTCACCGTCGACCATCTGTCCGGAGGCCGGCTCGACATGGGGCTCGGGGCCGGCGGGGACGAGCTCGTGCACACCATGTTCGGCATCCCGCTCGGCCCGGCCCGTGAACGGGTCGAGCGACTGGCGGAGGCGTGCCAGATCCTGAAGCTGCTGTGGACCGAACCGACCGCCACGTTCGCGGGACAGCACTACCGCCTCGACGATGCGCTGGCCAACCCCAAGCCGGTGCAGCGCCCGCATCCGCCGCTGTGGCTCGGTGGCAGCGGCGAGCGGCGCAGCCTCCGCGTCATCGCCGAGCACGCGGACGTCTGGACCCCCGCCGCCTGGCCGGGAGAGGACCCCGAGGAACTGCGGAGGCTCTCCCGCGTGCTCGACCGGCACTGCGCGGACATCGGCAGGGACCCTGCCACGATCCGCCGCGCCGTGCAGTTCCGGTTGCCGGACGACCCGGCCGAGACGGTGCGAACGGCCGAGAGGTACGTGCGGGTCGGGTTCACCGACGTGATCCTGATGGCGTACCAGCGTGGGGGCGCGGGCGTCGGCGCGGCGGAGGCGGCCGTCGAGGTGCTGCCGAAGCTGCGCGCGCTCGGCTGAGGCGGCGCTCGAGCGGCGTGGTCAGGCGAGGAGCCCCTCGAGCCAGGCTCGTAGGCCTTCGGGGCCGTCGACCACCAGGTCGGCCCGGGCGAGCAGGTCCGGAGGCGCCTCGCTGGAGCGCACCGCGATGCGCAGGCTCTCGAGCCCGGAGCGCTCGGCCAGGTCGGCGGCCGCCTCGAAGGCCGGCAGGTCGCCGCGGTCGTCGCCGGCGACCACCACGGCCGCGGCGGCCGAGGAGGCGACCACCTGGCGCACGGCGTCGCCCTTGTCCCGCCGCACGGCGGGCTTGAGCTCCCACACCAGCCGGCCGGGGAGGACCTCCAGCCCGTGGCTGCCCGCGACCTGGCGCGCGAGCGCCTCGATCGGCGCCGCCCAGCGCTCCGGCTCGGGCACTCGGCGCAGGTGCACGCCCAGCGTGCCCCCCTTGTCCTCCAGCCAGGCGCCCGAGTCCCGTACCGCCGGCGCGGCCTGGAGATCGGCCAGGGCGGCCCGCACCGCGGGCTGGGCCGCCGCCAGCTCAGGGTCGACCCGGACCTGACCGTCGCGTACCTCCTCGAGGCCGTACAGGCCGAGGAGCCGCACGCCAGGGGCGGCGGCGTGCGCGGCCAGGAACGCGATGGGGCGGCCGGAGATGAGCGCCACCGCGGCGGAGACGGCCGCCAGCCGGCCGAGCAGCTCCACGGTGCCCTCCAGCGGCCTGGCCGCCTCGGGATCGGGCACGATCGGCGCCAGGGTGCCGTCGAAGTCCAGGCACACCGCGGTGCGGCTGAGTGGCGTGGCCGGGTGCGTCATGCCATCGGCTCCAGCTCCAGCTCGACGGTGCCGCCTGGCTCCAGGTCGATCATCTTGTCGTCCACGCCCAGCTTGATGGGCCGGCCGGGGCCGGGGCGGGCGGCGACGCGGAAGCGCTCGCGGGTGATGGTGACGTCGACCCGGTGACCGCGGTAGTGCACGCTGAAGCGCAGCTCGGTCAGCTCGGCCGGCAGGGCCGGGTTGAACCAGAGCACGTCGCCACGCGCCTCCATGCCGCTGAAGGCGCGCTGCACGATGTCCACCGTGCCGGCCATGGCCCCCAGGTGCACCCCCTCGGCCGTGGTGCCGCCCTGCACGTCCGAGACGTCGCTCTCCAGCGCCTGGAGCAGGAACTCCCAGGCGCGCTCACGCTCGGAGCGGGCCAGCACCAGAGCGTGCACCACGCCGCTCAGCGTGGACCCGTGCGAGGTGCGGGCGAGGTAGTAGGCGATGGTGCTGGGGATCGCGTCGGGGGCCAGCTGGTAGCCGAGCCGGCCGAGCAGCTCCTGCAGCTCGTCCACGGACAGCAGATACAGCAGCATCAGCACGTCGGCCTGCTTGGAGACCTTGTAGCGGTTGGGGGTGTCGCCCTCGGCCTCCAGGATGCGATCCAGCCGCTGGATGTCGCCGTACTTGTGGCGGTAGGCCTCCCAGTGCAGCTCCTCGAGCTGCTCGTAGCCTTCGAACTGACTGATGACGCCGTCCTGGTGGAATGGCACCCGCATCTTGCGTGAGATGTCCTTCCAGCGCTCCGTCTCGATGTCGGCCAGGCCCAGCTCGCCGACCACCTCCCGGCGGTAGTGCGGCGACAGCAGCTCCAGTGCCTCCAGCGTCCGCAGCAGGACCCACACGGTCATGACGTTGGTGTAGGCGTTGTTGTCGAGCCCTGGCCGGTCGCTGTCCCCGTAGCCGTCGTGGTACTCGTCCGGCCCCATCACCCCACGGATCTCGTAGCGGTCCAGAGTCGGGTTGTAGCTGGACAGGCTCGCCAGGAAGCGGGCGATCTCCACCAGCATCTCGGCGCCCTGGAAGCGCAGGAACTCGATCGAGCCGGTGACCTGGTAGTGCTGCCAGACGTTGTAGGCGATGGCGATGTTGACGTGGCGCTGCAGGTGCGAGTTGTCGGGCAGCCAGCGCCCGGAGCGCGGGTTCAGGTGCACCCGCTGGGTCTCCTCGCGGCCGTTGGAGCCGCTCTGCCAGGGGTAGCAGGCCCCCTCGTGGCCGTCGTCACGCGCCAGCCAGCGCGCCTCGTCGAGCCGGCGGTGGCGATAGGCGAGCAGGCTCCGGGTCAGCGTCGGGCTCTCGAAGTTGAGGAACGGGAAGATGAACAGCTCGTCCCAGAAGATGTGGCCGCGGTAGGCCTCGCCGTGCAGGCCGCGGGCCGGCACGCCGACGTCCAGGTCGATGGTGTTGGGGGAGACGGTCTGCAGCAGGTGGAAAATGTGCAGGTTGAGCACGAGCTGGGCGCGGTCGTGGCTGTCGGCGATCGAGATGCCGTAGCGCCTCCACATGTGATCCCAGGCGCGGGTGTGCCCGACCAGCAGCTCGTCGAAGCCGGCGGCCCGCTGCACCGCGGTCCGCGCCTCCGCGCGGACCTCCGAGATCGCCCGGTCGCGCGAGGTGTACAGGGCGACGATCTTCTCGACCGTCACCGGCGCCTCCTGCCGCAGGTCGGCCGCGAGCACGTGCCCGACGTAGCCCCCCTGGCTGCTCACCTCGCGCCGGACCGGCGCCGGCCCACCGGCCAGTGCCACGCGGGTGCGGGCCGCCTCGGCGACCCGCACGTGCGACTGGCTGGTCTGCACCTCCACCTCCACCACCTCACCGTCGACCGCCTCGGCGGCGAGCACCTCGAGATGCTTGCCGGCGAGGTTGCGGTAGCGCTGCACCCCCGAGTTGGTCACCCCGCCGTCCAGGCCGGAGCGGACCTCCAGGGTGCCCGACCAGTTCTCGGCGACGAACACGGTCTTGAGCCCCGCCAGGTGCGGCTTGTCCATGTGGACGAAGCGGTGCTGCTCGAGCCGGGTGACGCGAGCCTCGCCGTCGCGCCAGCGCAGGCGGCGCAGCAGCAGCCCGGTGCGCAGGTCCAGCTCCTGGTGGTACTCGAGCAGCTCGACCTGGCGCGGGTCGAACCAGGGCGCGCCTTCCAGCCGGAAGTCGAGCGGCAGCCAGTTCGGCGCGTTCACCAGGTCCTCGTTCTCGACCGTCCGGTCGGCGACGGCGCTGGTGAGCCGGTTGTAGAGGCCGGCAATGTAGGTCCCCGGGTAGTTGACACCGTCAGCGCGCGACTCCGGCGCGGCCCCGCGGGTGGCGAAATAGCCGTTGCCGAGCGTGCACAGCGCCTCCCGCAGGCTCTGCCGCTCGGGGTCGAACCCCTCGTACTCGAGCGACCACACGCTCATCGCGATCCGCCCCTTCCTCGCCGTTCCAGCCGGCCGTTCGCGAGCGCGTCCGTGGCCACCTCGTCCAGGCTGCCGACCACCAGGTCGGCGCCGGCCTCGCGCAGCATGCTGGCGTCATGCTGCCGCGCCAGCGCCAGGGCCGCCATGCCGCCGGCCTTGGCGGCCTCGATCCCGGCTGGCGCGTCCTCGATCACGACGCAGGAGCCGGCGTCGAGGCGGAGCTCCGCGGCGGCCGCCAGGAAGATCATCGGGTCCGGCTTGCCGCGCGCGAAGTCGCGGCCGGTGACGTCGGCGTCGAAGGCGTCCATCAAGGTGAGGCCCTCGGGCAGGGTGGAGGCGTCGAGGCCCTGCTCGGCTGCGAAGACGTCCAGGCGGATGCGCTCGAGCATGGGCCTGACGTTCCTGGAGGACGAGGCCGAGGCGATGCGCAGGCCGATGCGCTTGACCGCCAGCAGGAAGCGCAGGGCGTCGGGATAGGCGTGGAACTCGCCGGCCGCGATCAGCTCGACCACCCGCCGCTGCTTGCGCTCGGCGTACTCGGTTGCGCGGCGCTCCGCCTCTGGCACGCCGAGGGCCTCGAGCGCGGCGCGGGCGCCGGCCAGCCGCGGCCTGCCGGCCATGGTCTCCTGGTAGAACGTATAGGTGAAGCGCTCGGGCGTGTAGCCGGTGGCGGGACGCAGCTCGCGCCAATCCGTCTCCATGAGCTGGCGCAGCGACTCACCCCAGGCCCGCTCGTGCGGCGAGTCCACGAGCACGCCGTCGATGTCGAAGATCGCGCCGGCGAGGCGCTGCTGCTGGTCGCTTGGAGCCATCGCCGCTCGCGGTCCTCCTCCCGATACCGGATACTCGGAAACGACGGCCCCCAGGCTAGTCGATCACCCATGGCGCACGCCCTGCGCACCTGGCACCATCCTGGGAATCCTTGGTGAGGGATGCAGGCTCGTCTCCTACTGATGATGAAGGAACGATGATGGACGAGGCACGAGCGCGAGAGCTGCTCGCGAGCGAACGGGCCCGGCTGGAGCGACTGCTCCGCGCCGAGATCGCCGCGACAGCCCCTGACCAGGGTGACGAGGTCGACGACGCCAACTGGCGCATCGCCGAGGAGACCGGTCGCGCCGTCAGCCGCTCATTGCGGGACCGCTGGTCTGCTCTGGAGCGGGCGGAGGACCGGCTCACGCGCGGCACCTACGGTCGCTCGGTGCTGAGCGCGAAGCCCATCCCCGACGAGCGGCTGGAGGCCGACCCGCTGGCCGAGCTGACGGTGGAGGAGGCGGCCAGCGAGGCGATCAGGGCGAGGTTCTCGCCGGAGCCGGTCAGCGGTCTCACCTCGACCCGTCGCACGCTCGCCGCGCTGGTGGAGCGCGACGAGTCCGCCGACGAGGAGACGGTCGTGCCCGCCGCGTCCGCGGAGGTGGACGACGAGGCGGCCGAGGCGGTCGACGTCGTCGTCGCCGACGCCGACCTCGAGGTCGACGGGCTCGAGGACGAGGAGCTCCCCCCCGAGGACGCGGAGGCCGCGTCCTTCGAGGAGGAGGAAGAGGAAGAAGAGGAAGAGCCTGAGGAGGAGGACGCGGAGGACTCGGCCACGGACTCGGACACGGACGAGCGCGCCGAGGCGGTCGAGGAGCGGCCGCGGCGCGGGCGCCGCGGCCGCTAGTCCCGGGTCCCTCCCTCAGGAGCGGTCGAACATGACAGCCCGCGAGGCCACGGCGGTGTCCGCGTCGTCGCTGAACAGGCCGTCCACACCGAGACCGAAGAAGAGCCGGTACTCGGCGGGAGCATCGCCCTTGGCGATCTGGAACACCGGGCTGGCCGGGTTGCCCTGCTGGAAGTCGGCCGGCAGGAAGGTGTTCTCGTTGCGGAAGGTCCAGGGGTGGACCACCAGGCCGGCCCGGTGGGCGTCGCGGACCAGCGTGGTCGGCTGCAGCAGCCGGTTGGCGCTGTCGCGCGGCACGATCAGGCTCTTGTTCGGCCCGATCCCTCGCGCGTAGGTCGCGATCTCCCTGAGGCCCGCCGGCGTGACCAGGTCGGCGTAGGTGCGGGGATCGCCGGAGACCACGAAGTCGAAGGGCTTGCCGACGGCGTCGACGAGCTGCACCAGCGGCACCCGGGTCAGGCCGTGCAGCCGCTGGAGGTTGCCGACCTCGAACGACTGGATGAACACCGGGGCGTCCGCCCGGTCGAGGCCGTTGGCGCGCAGGGTGGCCAGCAGCGGCTCCTCCAGCGGCAGCCCGATGCCACGGAAGTAGGTCGGGTGCTTGGTCTCGGGGTAGATGCCGACGCCGGAGCGCTTGGCCAGGTCGATGACCTCCTGCAGGGTCGGGACGAGCTGGGTCCCGTCGAAGGCGGTGTTGGTGGGCCGCACGTCGGGCAGGCGCTCCTTGGCCCGCAGCGTCCTGAGCTCCGCCAGGGTGAAGTCCTCGGTGAACCAGCCGGTGATCTGCACCCCGTCGACGGTCTTGGTGCTGCGGCGATCGGCGAACTCGGGGTGGCCGGCCACGTCGGTGGTGGCGGTGATGTCGTTCTCGTGTCGGGCCACCAGCTTGTGGTCTCTGGTGGATACCAGGTCGGGCTCGATGTAGTCGGCGCCCATCTCGATCGCGAGCTGGTACGAGGCGAGCGTGTGCTCGGGCCGGTAGCCGGCGCTGCCACGGTGACCGATGACGAGCGGGAGCCGCTGCCGCACGTGCTGGCCGGCCGCGGCCCGGCCGTCAGACGACGTCCCCGCGATGCCCGGCCCGGCCAGCAGCAACAGCAGCGTCGCGGCGAGCGCCGGTGTGATCCAACGTCTCATGACCACCTCGTTTCGTCCGGTTTTGCCGGTACTGTAGGCAACCAGAACGGGAACGAGATGGCTAGTCCCCGGCATCCACCTGAACCGTGCGGGGCGCGTGCGCCCCGCACGGTCAGCCGCGGTCGCTCGACGGCTACCCCGCGCGGCCGAACATCGCCAGCAGGCGGGTCTGCGCGTCCGCGTCCGCGGGCAGCTCGGGCCGTGGAGCGATCGCGCCGCCGGCGCGGTAGGCATCCTCCACCCCGGCGAACCAGGTGGCGCAGGCCTCGACCAGGTCGGGGTCGAGCCGATCGTCGTCGCCGATCGCGCGGGCCAGGTCCCAGCCGTGGATCACGGTGTCGGCGAAGATCTGCATGGTGTACTCGCGCCCGGGGAAGTCGCCGAAGGACAGATGGACCGTGCGGTCCAGGGCGCCGTCCTCCCGCACCGCCGCGACCGCCTGGCCGGCCGAGTCGTCCCACGCCGCCCTCGGATCGGCGCCGAGCAGATCGCCCTCGAACCGGTCGCCGACCTCTGCGATGGTCCGGCCCTGGAACAGTGGCGGCGCCCAGAGGTTCTCGGACACCAGATGGTTGACGAGCGTCCGCACGTCCCACTCGGAGCAGGGCGTGGGCGCGCCCCAGTGGTCGTCGGGCACGGCGTGGACGTGGGCGCCGAACTCGGCCACGGCGCGCTGGTACAGGTCGCGGATGTCCTGCTGCATCGATGACCCCCCTTCCGTCGGTATGGTCGACGCTGGCACGCTACGCCAACTGTGTTGCAGCCGCCTGGCAGCGCCCACCGCGGCGGCTGCAATCCCTGATCGGCGCCGATGGGCGCTTCTTGACTACGATCGCGCGGCGGAGCCCAGCTGGTACCCGGGAGGAGGGTGCGGTGGTGCACAAGACTTCGACTCGGCTCGCCGACGGTCGCGAGCTGATCTACTACTTCGACAAGGCCGCCGGCCCCGCGCCGCCACCCCGTGACACCCGCGACCTGCAGGCCGTCAGCACCAGCTCGCAGATCCGCCACGACCCGGTGCTCGACGAGTGGGTGGTGGTCGCCGCGCACCGGCAGGACCGCACCTTCCTGCCTCCGGCGGAGCAGTGCCCGCTGTGCCCCTCGACGCACGAGCGCCTGACGGAGATCCCGGCCGCCGACTACGACGTGGTGGTGTTCGAGAACCGCTTCCCCTCGCTGGCGACGAACGTCCCGCCGGTGGCGGAGGGCAGTGGTCTGCTCGTCCGCCGCCCCGGGATCGGCCGCTGCGAGGTGCTCTGCTACACCAGCGACCACGACGCCTCGTTCTGGCGGCTGCCACCGTGGCGGCTGCGGACCATCGCCTCGGTGTGGTTGGACCGCACCGTCGAGCTGTCGCGCCTTGCCGGAGTGGAGTACGTGTTCTGCTTCGAGAACCGCGGCGAGGAGATCGGCGTCACACTGAACCACCCGCACGGGCAGATCTACGCCTACCCCTTCGTGCCGCCGCGGATGGAGCGGGCCCTGCGCTCGGCCGAGCGCCACCACCGCCGCACCGGCGGCTGCCTGTTCTGCGAGCTGGTCGCCGGCGAGCTGGCGGCCGGGGAGCGGGTGGTCGCCGCCAGCCCACGCTTCGTCGCTCTGGTGCCGTGGGCGGCGCACTGGCCCTTCGAGGTGCACGTGTACCCGCGGCGCCACGTGCCTGACCTGGCCGCCCTCTCGGAGGACGAGCGCGACGAGCTGGTCGCCCTGCACGCCGACGTGCTGCGGCGCTTCGACGGCCTGTTCGACCGGCCGGCGCCGTACATCGCCGCCTGGCACCAGGCCCCGGTGTCGGTCGACCGCGACCTGGCCCATCTCAGCCTCCAGGTGCTCACCGCGCGGCGCTCCTCCAGCAAGCTCAAGTACCTGGCGGGCAGTGAGTCCGGCGCCGGGGTGTTCATCAACGACGTGGTGCCTGAGCAGGCGGCCGAGCTGCTGCGCCAGGCCGTGCCCGCCCGCTGACCGCCTCGAGCGCAGGCGGGCTGGCGGCTACCAGCTCGCCGTGAACGCGCCCCGGAAGACCCGCTGCAGGCGACCCTTGCGCAGGGCGTAGGCGGTCGCCTCGGAGCTCGAGGTCGGAAACAACAGGACCAGCACGTGCTGGCCGGAGGCGTCGACCGACAGGTCGGTGATCATGGCATCTCCGGGCACCCTGGCCAGGGTGCGGACGAGCCTCCCCCTGGCGGGGTCGTACTCGAGCAGCGCCCGCCCCTGGCTGGAGCCGCCGTCCGCGTCGCAGTGCTCGGCCACCACCAGCCCGCCGGAGCCCGCCCGGAAGCGGGGGAGGCTCACCTTGCAGCCAGGGTCGGGAGGCTCGAGCGCCAGCCCGTCGTCGACCGCCCGCATGGCGGCCACCCGCACCACCCGCAGCTCGTGGCGGAGCCTTGCCGTGTCGCTGGAGAGATCGTAGGCGAGCCACTCCGAGTCGGGGCTCCAGGTGAGCTGGTCCAGCCTGATCGCCGGGTCGAGGGGCCAGCTCCGCTCGGTCCCCGCCGTGAGGTCCCGCACGACCAGCCGGTGCTGGCACGCGGGTCCGCTCGGCGGCCGTCCCTTCACGAGCGCGAGCTGCCGGCCGTCCGGGCTGAGGGCGAAGGTCT
>WNGB01008328.1_pt1 | contig 14770 bp, 10 predicted proteins | sample 5400681 | NCBI WGS metagenome assembly WNGB01 (sample SAMN13153367, study PRJNA577476) | soil metagenome | isolation source: 115 cm soil or saprolite under grassland replicate 2 | place: USA:California | collected 2016-06-15
TCATCGCTGAGATGGAAGCCGCACTCACTGCCTTTTCGAGGGGACGCGTAATCCAGCCACTGCGGAACATGATCACCATCGAGGACGGGAAGCGGTACTTGGGCATCATGCCCGCGGTGGCAGAGGACGCGATGGGGTTGAAGCTCGTGAGCTTTTACCCTGGCAATGCCGGCACAGCGGTTCCAACTCACCTCGCCATGATTCTCCTGTTCCGACCGGATACCGGCGAGCCGCTCGCGGTCCTGGACGGTCGTCTCATCACGGAAATGCGGACGGCCGCCGTCTCCGCGGCGGTCACCAAACGCCTGGCCTCACCCGAGAGCCGCGTTCTCGCCCTGCTGGGAAGCGGTGTCCAGGCCAAGGCTCATCTGGACGCTCTCTCCCAGGTTCGCCACTTCCAGGAAGTGCGGGTATGGAGCCGAACCCCCGATCATGCCAAGCGCTTCGCGCGGGAACACAACGCCACGGCGATGGATGCTGAAGCGGCGGTACGGGGCGCGGACGTCATCGTGACCGCCACGAACGCTCGTGAGCCCATTTTGAAAGGTGCATGGCTCAAGCCTGGGGCGCACGTCAATGCTGTGGGGTCGCCGCGTCCGACATGGCGAGAACTGGACGACGAGGCCATGGCCAGCGTGTTGGTGGTTGATTCCCGGGAAGCCGTGCTCGAGGAGTCTGGAGACGTGATCCTCTCGAAGGCCTCGATTCATGCTGAGGCTGGGGAGATCTTCGGCGGTTCGAAACCGGCACCCGTCTCAGAGACGACGGTGTTCAAGTCGGTCGGCATCGCCATCGAGGATATCGCCACGGCACGCCTCGTGTACGAGCGCGAGCTGGCCACGAAGGTATGAATCGGTGAGCCCCGGAGGCGGCGACCCGCTCCCGCGTCCTTTCGGCTACGATAGCCACACCATGGAGCCCGACAAGCGTACCTTCTGCGCCCAGTGCTCAGTCGAGCGCCGACGGTTCATGGGAATGATCGCTGGGGGCCTCCTCGCCGCGCCGGTAGCCGCTCGGGCGCAGCAGGCGAGGAACGTCCCCCGGATTGGCCTCCTACAAGGGACCCAGAACGAGAACGCCGTGGCATTCGTCCAGGCGTTACGAGACGCCGGGTACATCGATGGCCGCAGCGCAATCATCGAGACCCGCATCTACGGCGCCATGATCGAGCGGCTTCCCGAGATTGCCAGCGAGTTGGCCGCGCGCAAATGCGATGTGATCCTGGCCGCTGGTCCATACGCGATCAGGGCGGCCGCCCGAGCGACGAGCACGATCCCCATCGTCGGGATCGATCTTGAAAGCGACCCAGTGGCGAACGGGTGGGCGCGAAGTCTCGGCCATCCAGGCGGGAACCTCATCGGCTTGTTCCTCGATGCTCCTGAACTCGGCGGCAAGGAGATTCAGCTCCTGAAGGAGGCGATGCCGGGGATCTCCCGCGTCGGGATCCTGTGGGACTCCAGCATCGGCGATCTCCAGTTTCGCGCGGCCGAGGAGGCCGCGCGCGGAGCGGGTCTCACCGTTCAGTCGATTCCGATCCGGCGTGCAGATGATTTCACGGTCGGACTCGATCGCGCCGCGCGCCAGCATCTCAACGGGGTCATCGTCCTCTCGTCCCCGCTGATTCTGAGGGAGCGCGCCCAAATCACTGGCGCGGCTCTCAAGAATCGGCTGCCGACGATCAGCCTGTTCACGCTTTTCGTGGAGGCCGGGGGGCTGATGGCCTATGGGCCTGACCTGCCAGAGATGTACAGGCGCGCGGTGACCTACATCGACAGGATTCTCAAGGGTGCCAAGGCGGGAGACCTGCCCATCGAGCGGCCAAGTCGATTCCGGTTCGTGATCAACGTCAAGACTGCCAAGGCGCTCGGCCTGACGATCCCGCCGTCGCTCCTGCTGCGGGCCGATGAGGTCATCCAGTAGGTGACGGCAGCGTGGCTGCAGGGAGCCCACGCTCATCCTGGTCCTCCTCGTGCTGCCAGCGCTCCGGAGACCTTCATGATGGCGTGCCGCTGAGGCCGAGCACGCTCCAGGTTGGGACAGGTCGCGCGAGACCCTTGAGGGCGATGGAGCCGATCTCCTCGGCCTCGATCAGCTTGTCCACGACGCTCGCCACGCGGGAGGAGATGAGGATCTGGTCGCCCTTGGCTTCGCCGCAGAGCCGCGCGGCGAGGTTGGTCACGGTGCCGATGGCGCCGTAGTCCCAGCGTCCCTCGAAGCCGATGGCGCCGATGGTGGCGTACCCCTGCGCGATGCCGACCCCCAGCCCGAGGTCCCACCCGCGCTTGCGCCAGCCCGCGGCGAGGCCGGCCACGCGCTCCCGCATGGCGACGGCCATGCGGAGCGCGCGCTCGGCCGGGTTCGGAACCTCCACGGGGTCGTTGAAGAAGATCATCATGCCGTCGCCCGTGAAGCGCTCGAGCGTGCCCTCGTGCTCCAGGATGAGCTGGCCCATCTCGTGGTGGTACTCGCGGAGCACGCCCATGACCTCTTCGGGCTCTGCCGTCTCCGCGAAGGCGGTGAAGCCGCGAAGGTCGAGAAACACCACGATCACCTCGCGCCGGTGGGTCTTGAGCGGATCCTCGGCGCCGCCGGCCACGATCAGCTCGGCGAGCTGCGGCGAGAAGAAGCGCTTGAGGCGACCCAGCCGCTCGACCAGGGCGACCTGCTCTCTCACACGCTCCTCCAGCGTCCGATTCCACTGTTCCAGCTCGCGGCGCAGGCTCGTCTCCTGATCGTGCAGGCGCTTCTTCTCGAGACAGGCGCCGATCCGCGCGCGGAGCAGCACCGGGTCGAAGGGCTTGGACAGGTAGTCCTCCGCGCCCAGCTCGATGCAGCGGACCACGCTCGCGATCTCGTCGAGGGCGGAGATCATCAGGACGGGAATGCTTCGCAGCTCGGGGCGCGCCTTGAGCCGTGTCAGCACCTCATAGCCGTCCATGCCCGGCATCATGACGTCCAGCAGAACCAGGTCCACCGGGGCGGACGCGAGCGCCGCCAGCGCGGCACTGCCGTCTGCCGCCATGCTGACCGCATATCCCTCACGCGAAAGCCTGCGGGCGAGCATGTCACGGTTGCCCTCGTCGTCGTCGACCACGAGAATGCGCCCACGATCCGCTGGGCGTGATGCGCCCGAGGTGACCGGCGCGGCCGCCGCCTGGCGAGTCCCGGCGGGCCCATCGATGAGTGCGCGCAGCTGGTCGGCCGCGCTCGCGATGCGACGGAGGTCCTGCGAGAGCTCCGCGTCCGACGGGCCGGCGCGCCGTTCCATCTCCTTCACGCCTGCCACGATCCGGTCGAGGGTGGGGACCAGGGCGCCACGGGCCGCGCTCAGGTCGGGTAGCTCGGCGTCCACGCCCGATGGCGCCAGGACTTCGTTCACGCGCGCGAGGAGGTGACGGGCGTCCTCCAGCATCTGGCGGAGCAGTCCCGCCAGCTCGCGCCGCGAGGATGCCTCGGCGTCTTCGAGCAGCATCTCGCCGTAGCCGATGATGTGGTTGAGCGGCGTGCGCAGCTCGTGGCGAAGCCGGGCGCGCTCCGAGCTCTCACCGGTCACGGGGTGGCAGCCCCGCCCAGGAGCGCGTCGATCTTCGCGAGCAGTCTCGGCAGATCCACGGGCTTGGTGTCGAAGTCGTCACAGCCGGCCTCGATGGCCTTCTCGCGGTCGCCCGTCATGGCATGCGCGGTGAGCGCGATGATGGGGATGGCGCTTGTCGCGGCCGCCGTCTTGATCTGCCGCGTCGCCTCCCAGCCATCCAGCACGGGCAGGCTCATGTCCATGAGGATCAGCGCGGGCGCCTCCGCCTGCGCCATCCGGACGCCCTCGGCGCCGTCCACCGCGATGAGCACCTGGTAGCCCCGGCGCTCGAGGCGGCGCGAGAGCATGTCGCGGTTCATCTCGTTGTCCTCGACGAGGAGGATCTTCGCCACCTAGCGGGCTCCCTTCCGACGGGCCACGGAGGCCGCGACAAGGCGCCGGACTTCGCCCAGCAGCGATTCGCGGCTGTACGCGCCCTTCTGGATCACGCGCTCGACGCCGCCGTTGAGTCGCTGCTGGTCCTCGGCCGTGACGTCCTTGGAGGTGAGCACGATGACGGGGATGCCGCTCCAGCTCTCGTGGCGCCGGATCTCCTCCATGAACTCGAAGCCGTCCATCTCGGGCATCATCAGGTCCAGCACGATCAGGCCGGGCGTGCCGTCCCGGAGCCGGTCGAGCGCGACGCGGCCGTTCTCGGCCTCCACGACCCGGTAGCCGTCACCCTCCAGCAGCCGGTGGAGCAGCTCCCGGATGGCCGGGTCGTCATCGACGACCAGCACGGGCAAGTCCCGCCGGTGCTTTCTGAGCGCGACAAGGAGCCGCTCCCGCTCGAGCGGCTTGGTCAGGTATTCCGCCGCCCCCAGGGTATAGCCGAGGCTCCGGTCGTCCATCAGGGTCAGCATGATGACCGGGATCTCCGCGAGGTCGGCATCCGCCTTGAGCGCAGACAGCACGGCCCACCCGTCGAGACCCGGCATGATCACGTCGAGGGTGACCGCGTCCGGGCGCAGCTCCTTCGCCAGCCGGAGCCCTTCCTCCCCGCTGGAAGCCACCGCCACGCGGAAGCCTTCCTTGGTGAGAAAGCGCTGGACCAGATCGCGGACGGCCGCGTCGTCGTCGATCACGAGCACCGTCTCGGCGCCGGTCACGGGTGCGACCGTGAGCGCTGGCTCGGACCCAGCCTTCGCCACGGCGGCCGGGACGCGCATCGTGAAGGTGCTTCCCCTCCCGGCCTCGCTCTCCACCGTGATGTCGCCGCCCATCATGCGGGCCAGGCGCCTGCTCAGCGCGAGCCCGAGCCCCGTGCCGCCGTAGCGCCGCGTCACCGACGCATCGGCCTGGGAGAACTCCTGGAAGAGCCGGTCCATCTGCTCGGGCGTCATCCCGATCCCCGTGTCGCTCACGGCGAACACGAGGCGGTCCGCGCCGTCCGCTGCTTCACGCGAGACCGTCAGCTCGACCACGCCCTGCTCGGTGAACTTGCAGGCATTGCTGAGGAGGTTGAACAGGGCCTGGCGAACCTTGGTCAGGTCGGCGTACATGCTCCCCGCATCGGGCGCGCAGCGGACGTCGAGCCGGTTCCGGTTCTTCTCGGCCAGCGGCTGGATGACAGCCGCGATATCGCGGATGGTGTCGGCCACGGCGAAGGTCTCGAGATAGAGATCCATCTTGCCCGCCTCGATCTTCGACAGATCCAGGACGGAGTTGATCAGCTCGAGCAGGTGCTTGCCCGCGGTGTTGATCTTGGCGAGGTCGGGGACGAAGGCCTCCTGGCCGAGGTCCTGGGCTTCCTCCTGGAGCATCTCGCTGTAGCCGATGATGGCGTTGAGCGGCGTGCGCAGCTCGTGCGACATGTTGGCGAGGAACTCGGACTTGTGGCGGCTCACCACCTCCAGTTCACGGAAGAGCCGCGCATTCTGGATGGCCAGGGCCGACTGGGTCGCGAAGGTCTTCAGCAAGTCCACGACCTCCGGAGCGAATGCCCCCGGAGTCTTCCGGTTCACCACGAGGCCGCCGATGAGCCGGTTCTCCCGCAGCAGCGGGATTGCCAGCAGCGAGCGGATACCCGCGCGGAGCAGGACATCCCTCAACCGACCGTGGTAGGCACCCTCGGCTGCGATGTCGGCAATCTGGATCGGCTCGTGGGTCTCGGCGAGCCGGCTCACGGCCCCCTCGCCCTTGAGGATGCGCGCCGGGCCTGCACCAGCTTCTCGTCCATGCCTTTCTCGGCCCGCAGCTGGAACTCACCCGCCGTCTCGTCGTACTCGTAGATGGCGCCGCCGTCCGTGCCGGCGAGCTGGGTGGCTCTGGCCACGATCGTCGAGAGTACCGCGTCCAGATCCAGCGTCGAGCTGACAGCTTGGCCCACCTCGCCGAGCGCAGTGAGCTGGTCCACCGAGCGGGTGAGCTCGTGCGTCCGCGCCTGGAGCTCCTTGAACAGGCGCGCGTTCTCGATGGCGATCACCGCCTGGTCGGCGAAGGTTTTCAGCAGCTCGACCTCGTTGTCGGAGAACCGCCCGGGCTCCGCGCGCCCCACCATGATGACGCCGATGGGTGCGGCTTCCCGCAACATGGGGACATAAAGGCCGCTTCGAAGGCCGACCGCGCGCGGCAACCCTTGTAACGTGTACTCCGGATCGAGCTCGACATCGGGTATGTGGACTACCGCGCGCTCCAAGATCGCTCGGGCAGACCCATGAGCCCGGCTGGGGTGCGCCGGGTATACGCGGCGTACCACCTCGAGGGCTTCAGGGGTGAAGTTGTGCTGGGCGACCTGATGGATCAGCTCGCCGTCGAACTGAAAGAGCGCGCTGAAGAGTCCATCGCACAACCTCACGGCGCTTCTCACGATCGTGTCGAAGACCGGCTGCACGTCGCTCTGGGACTGGCTGATGACACGCAGGATCTCGCTCGTCGCCGTCTGCTGCTCCAGTGCCTCGGTCAGATCGCGATTCCGCGCCTCCAGCTCCTTGAACAGGCGCGCGTTCTCGATGGCGATCACCGCCTGGTCGGCGAAGGTCTTCAGCAGCTCGATCTGTTTGTCCGTAAAGGGTCGTGGGGTCGCCCATGTGTGGACGGTGATGGCTCCGATAGCGGTTCCCCCGCGCAGCATGGGCACACCCAGCACGCTCCGGAGCCCGGCACCTTGCACGCCGGCGAATTCGTACTCCGGTTCTTCCAGGACATCTGGTATGTGGACCGCATGCCCCGTCAGAACCGCTCGGCCGCCGACTGTGCCCGAGCTCACCGGGTTCGGATAAGCTCTGCGCAGGGCGTCGGCGCCTTCCGCGGTCGCGTTGTCCAAGGCTTCCAAATGAAGGAGCTGGCCGTCGAGCCGCAGAACAGACGCGGAATCGGCGTTGCAGAATCTCCGGGCGTTCCTCGCGATCGTGTCGAAGACGGGCTGGACGTCCGTGGGCGAGCGCGAGATCACCCGAAGAATCTCCGCGGTCGCCGTCTGCTGCTCCAGCGCCTCGGTGAGGTCGGCGTTCTTGGCCTGCAGCTCATTGAGCAGCCGTCCATTCTCGATGGCGATGGCCGCCTGGTCGGCGAAGGTCTCCATCAGGGCGATCTGACCGTCGGTGAACGGCCGGACCTCGTATCTGTAGATGATGATCACCCCCAACAGCTCGTCCGCCCTGAGCATGGGGATCCCAAGCACGGTCCGGATGGGGATCGGGTCGACCTGTCGCGCCGGGAAGGTGTAGTCGGAGTCAGTCTGGACATCGTGAATGTGGATGGTGCGCCGCTCGAGGGCGGCGCGCGCCGCGCCGCTATGGCGTCCGGGCGCGATGGGAGTCCGCTCGACGAATTCTCTCATCTCGGGGGTGGCGTTCTGAATGGCGACGACTCGAAGAAGCTGACCGTCGAAACGGAAGATCAGCGCGCGCTCGGCCGCGCACAGCCGGACCGCGTTCTCGGCCAGCGTCTCAAAGACCGGCTGGAGATCGAACGTGGACCGCCCGATCACCTTGAGCAGCTCGCTTGTCGCCGTCTGCTGCTCGAGCGCGACCCTTAGCTCGCTGTTGCGCTCTTCAAGTTCCTTGAACAGGCGGGCGTTCTCGATCGCGATGACCGCCTGGTCGGCGAAGGTCTTCAGCAACTCGACCTGCGTGTCGGCGAAGTATCCCGGGGTTGCGCGCGCCACGAAAATCACGCCGATGACCTGTCCCTCGCGGACCATCGGCACCCCGAGGCAGCCACGGTAGCCGCCCGAGCGTGCCGCGTCTTTCTGCTGATAGTCAGGATCGGCGAAGACGTCCGGGATATGAATGACAGCACTGTTCCGGAAGGCACGCGCCGTCACCGTTTCGTCGTCCGACCGCATCGGGAACGCGCGCCGCACGGCCTCCACCCCTTCCGGGGCCACGCCATGGAGGGCCACTAGCTGGATCAGCTCGCGTCGAACCTCGAAACGACGCTGACACTGGCGGTGCACAGTCTTTCTGCGCGCTCTCCGATGATATCGAAGACGGGCTGCACGTCTGTCGGCGAACTGGAAATGACCTGCAGGATCTCGCTGGTCGCCGTCTGCTGCTCCAGGGCCTCGGTGAGGTCGGCGTTCTTGGTCTGCAGCTCCGTGAGCAGCCGCGCGTTCTCGATGGCGATGGCCGCCTGATCCGCGAAGGTCTCCATCAGGGCGATCTGACTGTCGGTGAACGGCCGCACCTCATGCCGGTAGATGATGATCACCCCCAGCAGCTCGTCCCCCCTGAGCATTGGTATCGCCAGCACGGTCCGGTACGGATCCACCTGGGAGCCCCCGTAGCTGTACTCCGGATCGCTCAGCACATCGTGATTGTGGACCGTGCGCCGCTCGAGGGCGGCACGCCCAGCGTTGCTATGCCGTCCGGGAGGAATGGGATGCCTCTCGAAAAACTCTCTGAGCTCGGTGGAGACGTTGTGTCCGACGGCAAACCGCAGGAGCTCCCCATCGAAGCGCATAATCAACCCGCGCTCGGCCTCGCAGAGCCTCACTGCGTTCTCGGCCAGCGTCTCAAAGACCGGCTGGAGATCGAAGGCGGATCGCCCGATCACCTTGAGCAGCTCGCTGGTCGCCGTCTGCTGCTCGAGGGCGACCCGTAGCTCGCCATTCCGCGTGTCGAGCTCCGTGAACAGGCGAACGTTCTCGATGGCGATCACGGCCTGATCGGCGAAGGTCTCGAGGAGCGCGACTTGTCGCTCCGTGAAGAGCTGTGCGTCCGAGCGGCGGGTTTGGAGCGAGCCAATCGCGACACCTTCTCGCATCAAGGGGACGCAGAGGATCGTGCGGAAGCCTTGCCGCCGCGCGTTCTCGCTGCTCTCGGGAAACTCCTCCGCCTCGGTCTGGGTGTCAGCAACGTGGACGGTCCGCCCGTCCAGTACCGATCGGCCAGCAACCGTCCCGCGGACCAGCGGGAGCGTGAACTCGTTAATGGGGCCGAGCGGAATTGGGCCGTGGTGGGCGACGAGGAGGAGCCGCTCGCCGTCCAGGCGCCAGATGGCGGAGTCGAACGCCTCGCACAGGCGAGCGGCGCTCTCCGCCACGGTGTCGAGCACCGGCTGGATGTCGGTCGGCGAGCTCGAGATGACGCGGAGGATCTCGCTCGTCGCCGTCTGCTGCTCCAGGGCCTCGGTGAGGTCGGCGTTCTTGGTCTGGAGCTCCCTGAGCAGCCGCGCGTTCTCGATGGCGATGGCCGCCTGGTCGGCAAAGGTCTCCATCAGGGCGACCTGGCTATCGGTGAACGGCAGCATCTCGTTGCGCTGGATGGCTATGACACCCAGCAGCTCGTCCGCCCTGAGCAAGGGGACCGCAAGCAGGCTCCGGAACGGAAACTGTCCGTCTCCATAGGTGTACTCGGGGTCGGACTGAACATCGTGAATGTGGATGGTACGTCGCTCGAGGGCGGCACGCGCCGAGGCGGTGTGGCGGCCGGGAGCGATGGGATTCTGCTCGAGGAACTCTCTGTTTGCAGGGGTGAGGTTGTGGGTGACCACTGGTCGAAGAAACTGACCGTCGAAGCGGAGGACCAATGCCTGTGTGGCCCCGCACAGCCTGACCCCGTTCTCGGCCAGCGTCTCGAAGACGGGCTGGAGGTTGAAGGTGGATCGCCCAATCACCTTGAGCAGCTCGCTGGTCGCCGTCTGCTGCTCGAGCGCGACCCTCAGCTCACTGTTGCGCGCCTCCAGCTCCGTGAACAGCCGCACGTTCGCGATGGCGATGACGGCCTGGTCGGCGAAGGTCTGGAGCAGGGCGATCTGCGTGTCGGTGAACGGGGCGACCTCCAGTCGTGCGACGTTGATGGTGCCGATCGCCGCATCGCCCCGCAGCATTGGCACCGCCAGGATGCTGTGATAGCCGATCGCTCGAGCGCGCTCGGCACTGTGCGGATATTCGCCACTGTTCTGGGCGTCGGCGATAGAGATTACGCGGCGCTCGAGAATCGCCTGGGCTGAGATGCTTTGTTTCCCTGGCGGCGCTGGATACGCGCTCCGGATGACGTCCAAGGTTCCGGGCGAGCGGCCGTCGTCGGCGGCCACGGTGATCATCTCGCCGTCGAAGCGGAACACGACGCTGAAGGCGGCGTCGCACAACCGCGTCGAGCTGGAAGCGATGGCGTCGAATACCGGCTGCAGATCGGTCGGCGTGCCCGAGATAACCCGGAGGATCTCGCTGGTCGCCGTCTGCTGCTCGAGCGCGACAGTGAGGTCGTGGTTCTTCGCCTCCAGCTCCGTGAGCAGGCGAGCGTTCTCGATGGCCATGGCGGCCTGATCGGCGAAGGTGCGGAGAAGGGCGATCTGCTTTGCCGTGAAGGGGTGGACCTTGGTACGGCGGATGACGATGGCGCCGATCGCGGTGCGCCCGCGCAGCAGGGGCGTCGACAGCACGGTCCTCGCGCCCGTCTCGCGCTGGAGGACGGCGGCCTCCTTGAAGTCGTGCCGGGCGGCGCGTGCGAGGTCGCGGACGTGGACCGTCCGCCGGTCCAGGACAGCCCGGCCGAGGACGGTACCGCGGGTGATCGGCAGGATCTCGCCGAGCCGCCACATCGCCCGAAGCCTGCCGTGCTTGGCCACGAGGCGGAGGCGGTCCCCTTCGGCCTGAAAGATCAGCGCGTCGCCGGCTTCGCAGAGGCGGGCGGCGGTGCGGGCGATCGCGGTGAGAACAGATCGGGGGCCGGGCGATGCGCGGGGGCTGGTGGTCACGGCGCACCGCGAGCGTGCCGCTCACCCGAAGGAAGATTCCGCCGGCCCCGCGGACACCGCATACGTGTACCTCCAGCCACTATCAGGGAGAATGGCCCGGCCGAGAACGACCCGGTAAAGGTAGCCGGGAAGCTCTGGCGGCGTCAAGCCTGGTGTGTCGGTAGCGCGGGGCAAGGGTGACGCAGATGACTGCGGAGGCAACCACCGAGGGGGCGCTGGCAGCAGCGATTGCGGATCGTTAGCCCGAGCGCCCTCGCATTCTTGAGATTGATAACCAGCCCAAACTTGGTCGGCTGCCCGCTGCCGCTTTTGCTACCACCTTGCTCGTTGAGGCGGTTGACGGCCGGCTCGTTACCCATCGGAAGCCATCCACCTCATAGGCAAGGCGATGGCGAGCTTTCTTCGCCGGTATATCGATCTCGAGCCGCTCGGTTCGACTCGTGAAGCTCTTCTACGGCTGGATCATCGTCGGCGTGGGGATCATCGTGACCTTCATCGGGTTCGGGGGATGCTCTCGCTCAGCTGTGCGGGCCTCGATCACGACGTCGGTACGCGCGGCGAGATCGACGAACAGCGCCCGCCCCTCCGGCGTCGCGATGTTGAGCGCGACGCTGCGCTTGTTGCGATTGACCATGAGGAAGAACATGCCGTCACCGCCCCCGGTCGCCGCGTAGATCGAGCGCGACGCATCGCCGCCGTCGGGCTCTCGATCTTGATGACCTCTGTCTCTGTGTGCGCCAGGTACATGCCGCACACCGGACCGGCGACGAGATGTGCCAGCTCGAGGACGCGATACCCGGCGAGGGGAAGACGGGTGGCCTCGACCATCAGTAGCCGAAGAGCCGCGGCACCACGAGGATGGACGCGGGAACGTACGTGATGAAGGTGAGGACGGCGATCATGACCGCGATGACGGGCAGGGAGGCGCGACCGATGGCGAGGATCGACTCGCCACTGATCGCGTTGACGGCGTAGAGGCAGATCCCGACCGGCGGTGTGATCGTGCCGATGCAGAGGTTGACGACGAGGACGACGCCGAAGTGCACGGGATCGATGCCGGCGGTGGCGATCTCGGGAATGAGCACCGGACCCAGGATGATGAGCGCCGACCCGCTCGCGCGCGCGTCCGTCCGCGGGTGCTTCGTCTTGCTCGGCTGGGCCTTGGTAGTGCGCTTTGTCTTAGTGTGTCTGGGGCTTCGGCAGCGGCCTCCGATTGAATGTCCACTTCCATATGCTGGTGCTGGACGGCGTCTTCCGCGAAGCTCGGCCAGGGCAGCTCACCTTTCGCCCCGCGCCTCCACCGAGCGACGAGGACGTGGCGCAGCTCCTCGCCACCGTCCGCGCGCGCGTGAAACGGCTGCTCGCCCGCCGCCAGCTCGAGCCTGAAGATGACAGCGCACCGCCCGATCCCCTCAGCGAGACCTCGCCCGTGCTGGCCGGCCGCGCCAGCGCCTCCGTCCAGAGTCGCGTCGCCCTCGGCCCCCGCGCCGGCGCCCGTGTCCGGCGCGTCGGCGACGAGCCGGAGTTGGACCACGTCAGCTCCCGCGGGCCCCGCCAGGCCCAGCTCGACGGCTTCGATCTCCACGCCAACGTCTGGGTCACCCCCAACGATCGCGCCCGCCTCGAACAGCTCTGCCGCTACCTCCTCCGCCCCCCGCTCGCCCAGGACCACCTCCAGCTCCGGCCCGGCGGGCGCGTCCTCGTCAAGCTCAAGACGGTCTGGCGCGATGGCACCTCGCATCTCCTCTTCGAGCTCATCGAACTGCTGGAGAAGCTCGCCGCGATCATGCCTCGGCCCGCGATCAACTTGGTGCGCTATTATGGCGTTCTCGCCCCGCATGCTCGCTGGCGCTCGCACGTCGTCAGCTACGGCCACCCGGCTCTTGACGTCAACGCGCGCGAGCGCGAGGCCAGCCCCCGCGGCGCCGACACCCCGGGGCGCGTGGACATGGGCCGCGCTGATGCGCCGCGTGTTCGACCTCGATGTCCTCGCCTGCCCGCGCTGTGGCGGCCGGCTGCGGGTCATCGCCGCCGTGCAGGATCCCCTCGCCGTGCAGGCCATCCTCACCCACCTTGCCCGCTCGGGCGTCCCCGCGCTGCCCGGCCCCGCACACCTGCCCCCGCCGCACTCCCGTAGCCCGCGGCTCAGTCCCCTTTTCTCGACGCTGCCCGTGACACGCGCCGGGCCCCCCCGGCCCCGCAGCCGCACCTCTCCGCCCGCTTCTTGACCGCGAGCCCGTGGCGGCGCAGGATGGCTCGGGGTCAAAGGGCGATCTCGGTGCCGACGCTCGCCTTCGCCCCGGTGAAGCGGGCAGTTCCGGGTCTCAGGCTGGGGGATCCGCAGGGGAGGCCGCATGTCGCCCACCCAGGTCGCGCGGCGAGGGAGCCGAGGGAGCAGCGTTTGTCCTTCCTATGCGCCGGATAAAAGCCTGAACGTTGGGCAGCGGAGAAACCGAAGGGCCATGACGAGTTCGAATAGCAGCCAACCAAGACGGCAGGATCTCGTCACACATCGAGCCGTGTTCGATGGCGGAACGATGGTTTTCCACGAATCACTCTCGCACACCGCTCAAGAACAAAACCCAATCCTTTGGAGGATCGCGGGCCATGGCTGAAAGCGCAACGATTCTGATCCCGGACATTAGCGGCTACACGGAGTTTCTGACCAAGACCGAGCTCGTACACAGCTCCCACATCATCAACGAGCTGCTCGAGGCGATCCTCGCGGCTAACAGCGGCGAATTCGTGCTCTCCGAGGTCGAAGGCGACGCACTCCTGCTCTATCACAAGGGCAAGCCGATCGAAGCCGACGCCCTGGTCCGGCAGTGCCTGAGCATGTTCGAAAGCTTCCACACGCAGCTCAAGATTATTGAGCGGGACTCGGTGTGCCAGTGCGGCGCCTGCAAGACGGCGTCGAACTTGAGCCTGAAGTTCGTCGCGCATCATGGCACGGTCCAAGAAATCAAGGTTTTGCAGTTCACGAAATGCTCGGGGCTCGACATGGTTATCGCCCACCGCTTGATGAAGAACCGGATTGCGTCAGACGAGTACATTCTCGCAACGCCCAGCTGTTTCGATTTCTCGAGCCTCAAGCAATCCCCGGGCGCTCTCGCGTGGCAGCGATCGAACGATGAGTACCCGGCAATCGGGAAAATCGAGTATCAGTACGCCCCGCTCGCCGGGGTAAGAAAGACCATCGCGGATCCAGCCCCGCGAATCAGCCCTGTGATCGAGCTTGGGGATGATTCCGTGGCGGTGGAGATCGACGCGCCGATGCTGGAGGTCTATCAGCTGGTGATCGATCTCGACCAGCGAACCCGATGGCTGTCGGCCGTAGAGCGCGTCAACCGGCCTGCGACCACGGAGCGGATCGGTATGCGGCACACCTGCATATTCCACGGCCTGACCGTCGAGTGGGTCGCGGTCAAGAGCGATATCGGAGACGATGAAATCACGTATATCGAGGAAGGAAGGATCGTGGAAAAGGACTTGCCAGCTCGGGCTTCGTTCATCCTGAAGCGTCTCGGAGAGCGAAGAACGTCCCTGCAGTTCCGCGCGAAGTGGCTGTGCAGCCCCGAGCCGCCGCGAGAAATGACCAACGCAATTCTCGCGGATTACAAGCAGGGGCTCGAGACGATTAAGATGCTCTGCGAGAAACCTGTAGGCGTTCAGACTTGAAGGAGCGGCCGGACGGTAATTCCCGGCGCCGGCCGCAAATCTGTCGATGAACCCGCCGCCCAACAAGCGCATGGAGCTGACCGCCACAAGCGTGCTTGCGGTTCGATTCGGGACCTCGGCGGCGGCTCATGCGCGGCGTTAGCCCGTCCAAACAGCAAACGTTCCGAGGCCCAACACAATTAGGAGGATGGCGATGAAGTACATGATCAGTTGGTTCGAACGCCCGCAAGGTTCGCCTGCGGAGTACGAGAATGCACAGAAGCGGATACTTGATGTGTTCGGTCAATGGAAGGCGCCCGCCGGATTCAAGATCGAGTTGTTCGTAGTGCGAGTGGGCGAGTGGGGTGGGCATATGTTGGTGGACTGCGACGATCC
>WNGB01018926.1_pt1 | contig 14766 bp, 15 predicted proteins | sample 5400681 | NCBI WGS metagenome assembly WNGB01 (sample SAMN13153367, study PRJNA577476) | soil metagenome | isolation source: 115 cm soil or saprolite under grassland replicate 2 | place: USA:California | collected 2016-06-15
TATGGGACGCGCTTGTAGCATGCGGGGTCCAGGCATCGGGGGATCCTCCTCAAGACCGGGCCTAACCGCGCGAGAGTTCTGTCCGCACTTGTAGGCTGCCGGTGATGCGAAAGGCGATCCGCGAACTTCTGGAAACCAAGTTGCGAGCACTCGAGCTCTCGCATGCGGCGGGCGCCCACGAGCGCGATCTCCCGGGATGGATCCTTCTTTGGCCGCCGCCGAAAAACGCAGTCGAGGCCAAGCTGCATGGCCTGCTTGAGGGGCTACATGCCGCCGGGAAGATCAATGGTCCGGAGGCATCAGGGTGGGCGATGCGATTCCGTAGGGTGCTGGCGGTACCGGGCGATCCTGGAACAGTCTTCCTCGACATCGGCGAATCGACCCCAGCCCCGGTACGCACGGTAAACGAGCCTTGGCCGCAAGACTCGATGATCGCCGCGATTGACCTCAACATCTCCCCACGCGACTACGACACCGGGTCGCTCTCACTTACTCGTGCCGAACTGTATCCATCAGGGATAAGTCTCCACTGGAGGCTTGATCTATCGATGAAGTCCCGGGCCGCCATCCAGAAGGCGCGAAAGAACCTCAAGAAGTCTCCGCCAGACCTGCTTGAGTTTCACCTAGCGCGAACGTCCCTGCCACGGGTGCAGGCGTTGTCCATGGCCGATGAGCGAGGCGGCGTCTATGCGGTAGTGGACATGGATTCGAGCTTTTCCAATGAGCATCAAATTCGTGCCGTCACGAGGCTCAGCCCGCGACCCGAGCTTCCCGCTCAGCTCACGGTGGCTTGGGCCGGCCGAACCTACGTGTTTTTCACGGGCGACTCAGGGCCCAACGCGTAAGGTGCGGCGGCCCTTCTGCTAGCCAACTACTACGGCTAGGTGCCTGAACTGAATCAATTTGCAGTCATGATGGGCATCCTCGACGCGGCGGCGAGCGCCGCTCGACAACCTAACTCCGCAGGAGGGCCGATGGATTGGCCGGCCTGGTTGTCCGCGGTTGGAACGGTTGGCACGTTCATCGTCGCGCTGATCATCCTCGGGATCCAACTGCGCGACCGGCGGAGAGACGCCGAGATGGCCCAGGCGCGATTGGTCGCTGCGTGGGTCGCCGACATCGCCGAGCGCGAGCACGAGGACCCGAGTGCCTTCTACGCGGTCACGGTCCGGGCCTCCAACGGAAGCACCGAGCCGGTCTACGACGTCGGGGTCACGACGGACCTCGGCGAGCGGGGCAGCCACGAGCGCAACCCGGACGTGCTCGGACCGCGCGAGACCAGAGAGTTCGAGATCACCGCTCCCCGCGAGCCGCGCGGGCAACCCCTGGCGATGGCGAAACGCGACCGCCTGCTGCTGGAGGACGGAAGCTCGATCCTGCTGGAGGACGGCAGCGGGGTCTTCCTCCTGGAGAACTTCGTCCCGGCCGTTTCGATCTCGTTCGTGGACGCGAGCGGGCGTCGGTGGATCCGTCGAGCGAACGGCGAGCTGCGCCGACTGGAGGGAGCTTGACCGACGCCAGCGGCAGTCTTGCGCGGACCAGGGCGCGCCGCCACGCCTTGCCCACGATGTTGCCCGGCAGCGGTCGACCGCTGGGGACCTGCGCGCCCGCGACCGCGAGCCAGCACGAGCAGGCGGCATCCCTCTCCGCGAGGTCCTCGGATAAGCTCGAAAGCCATGCCTTCGCTTCCTCGACTCCTTATCGCCGCGGTGTTCTTGGCGATTGCCGAGCCGCGGTCATCACCATCGTTCGGCCGCGATCGCGTATGAGTCTCGTCACCCTAATCGCGGCCTTTCTCTTCGATGTGGCTGCGCCGGGCGGGGCTACGACGACGCGCGTGTGGGCGTCGGCAGTCGCTTTCTTCTCCCTAGTCTTCGCCGCCATGGCGCTCTGGTACCACACCCCGCAATAGATGCCAGCCATTGACCCTCTGTGAAGGCAGGCTGAACCTTCGACCGCCGATGCTGAATTGGTTCGCGTTACGGAAACTACGGCCCCCACCTGCCCGACCGTTCAGGCGAGGAATCGGGGGCTGCGCCGTTATCTTCGGTTGAGGTGGCGACCGAAACCCCGGCGGGCCGGGTCCTGGACCAGGCGACCTGGATCCGGCTCGCAGTGATGGCGACTCTCGTTGGCTGTCTCGCGATCATCTGGGTCAGCCACTTTGTTCCCCTGCCTCGATTCCTCACCGGTCCACTGGCCTTCATCCGGCTGCTGGACGAGTGATGCGCTGGACAGCCGTCGCCATCGGCATGACCATCGCCGCCCTTGTGATCGCCGCGGCATGGATGGTCTCGGTCATGAACCAACCCATCACCATCACGATCACCGTCAGCCCTGCCGCACCGAGCCGTCCCGGCTGGTGGGCGTTCCAATACGCAGCCCCGCTGTTGGGCGCCTTTATCCTCGCCGTGGCAGCGGTCGTGACAGTGAACGTCAGGCCGCCAGCCAACCGGGCAGTGCGGCTTGCCATCGGCGTGGTGGCGGGCCTGGAGGTTCTTGTCTTCGGCGCCGTCTGGTTCTCGCTGTTGTAGTGGCGTTTCCGGCCTGAGCGGCACCCCCCGGACGACTCACGCTAGCGGGCTTTCCAAATAAGGCGAACCGAAGCCACAGGACCTTGGCAAACTTTGGCGCCAAATGATCGCGCCGATCCTGGCCTTGCTCGGCATCGTCTGATCGCAAGCGCATTGTTCCCGGCTTTTCGGCTGTGGGCGTGGAGCTTCAATGCAGGCGATTGGTACATGCGCCACGGCTGCTCTCGGCCGACTTCGAAGACAAGTCGAGTCGCTCCACAATGGTGGCGCTGTGCTGAACCGTGCCGTGGTGATGGAGACGCCGCTTCGGCAGGACGAGTGCCTCGCCCGGCTGACTGCGAACGTGAAGCCAATTCCCGGATATGCAACTTGGTGGAGATGGCCGCGCGACAAAGCGCTATGGGGCGCGTTTTCGGCTGAAGGGTTTCGCGTCCAACTCGGAAGAGCACGCCAGGTGACGTCTGCGCAGGGACGCTTCGGTGCAGTGCCTAACGGAACTCGAATCGCAGTCGACATTGGCTTCAAAGGATGGGTCATTCTGTTCGGGATCTTTTCCGCAGTGACCCTTGTCGGGATCGGTGTTCTGATTGCTGCGGTGTTCAGCGATAGCTCCTTTGCCTTAGTTGTATTGGTCGTCGCGGCGTTTGGATTCGGATCAAATTTCGCGGTAGGGCTCATTCAGCAGCGTGATTTGATTCGGACGATCGGACGTATCTTGGATGCCCGCCAGGTCGAGCCCCGCCCCGTCACATCTTGGCGAGACGCAATGTCGACGCCTCAGGCAAAAGGGATCCTTCGCTCTTACGTGGTCAAAGGGCTAATAGGCGTCGCAATCCTGGCCGCAATGGCTTACTTCGTACTTAGGGGCCGGTAGTCGATCTTTTAGCCGCCTCGGATCCTTGGACCGGAGCGGGAGGTGGCGAGGCAGGCGGTCAAGTTTTGGACTTGGGCGAACGACCACATGCTCTTTTCAAGCCTGCTCGCGATTAGCCAGGCGAACGACCCTTCCCTCTAGTCGCTCGCCAAGGCGCTCGCTGTCGGATGATGCGCACCGTCATGACGTCGCTTCGCGATGCTGCAGCCTTCATCGCCAAGCATGTTGTCGCTGCAGGTGTGGTCGCGGTTGCATTTCTCGTGCCAGGAGGTCTGCTCGCTCCGGTGCCGACGCTTCACTGGCTTTCTCGCGCCCTGATTGCCGCCGGCGCCATCGCGTTCTCAGTTACGTGTCTTGCCAGCGCATGGCGTAATCCGCAGTTCAGCGGTTCACGGCGATTGGCGTTGGCCGCGATGAGCGCGCTGACGCTGTTGGCTGCGATCGATGAATTGCTGCCAGACCCCTACCGCTCGTCGAACGCGCTGCTTGTAATCGCGGGACTGATTGGACTGAGCCTGCTTGTCTTCATCTTCAGCGGCAAACGTGCAACTTGACCGGGGGCAGTGTCCCTGCAGCGCTGCCGAGGCGGGTGCGTGTTCGTCGAGATGGGCCGATTAATAGTCAGAATCGGCGCTGATGATGAGCGCCGCCCCTTTCACGCCGAAAGAGCTTGACGACCTGGCCGATCGTCTGATGCTCGAATTCAACGAACGGTTTGAGGCGACGGATCTTGACCTGATGATCGGTCGGATGCGCTGGTTTTGGTCCATCGGCATCGGGCTAGAGATCAACGGCGAGTGGGACTCTTTCGTTGCCGCGCGCCGATCCCTGTTTTGGCCCCCGAGATGGACGATCCTTTTGGACCTGCGGGGTCTAGAGGAGACTGTGCGGGCCTACCTTGAGGCACAACTCCGCGTGCATCCAGACAGACGTGCCAATTCGTAGAGCTTCAGTCGCGCTGTCCCTTTTCGCGCCGGCGATCTCGCTCTGCCTCTGCTTCAAGACGAAACGCACGATACTTCCGCCGCGCCTTTGCCGCCGGTCGTGGCGCATTCTCGGCCATGCGCTCGAGGGCGGCGCACGCCGCGATCCAATCGTCCAGTTCGGCGTTGGTCAGCTTTTGCAGCGGCTTTGCCAGCTCGATGCTCTTGCCTTTGAGAAGTGCTCTCTGCGACGCGGTCAGAACGTTCGATGCCACATCTGAATCATGCTGTGTCGCCATCGAGACTGGGGCAGGGTCCCTCAGCGTTTCCGAGGGCTCGGGGGGTTGGCTTTGCCAAAATCTCTCGCGCGCACCCGAGGGCCAGAATGGGACGGTCGTGACCGCCGCTGATGTCATCGCGACTTGTGCCCTAGCCTTCACGCTCGCTTCTTTTTGGTTGCTCTACGCGCGAGCCGGGAAGCTGGAGATCGTCGGCGAACCACGGAGTTACTCGTTCGCGGCTTCGCGCGGCTTCATTGTGACCCTGCCGCTGGTCTTCACGAACGCACGGCCTCTCGCGGCCGTGGCTATCAATGTCCGACTCCGCCTCGACAAACCAGGCTTTCCCTCAATCGCCCCTTTCGTGGCGACACGCGATGGGGTGAGACCGGAGGACACCGGAAGAAAGATGGCTACATCCATCGTGATCCAAGGCCGCGAGACGCGCCTCGTGTGCTGCGAGTTCATCTTGGAACCGTTCGATGTGGTCCTCGCAGGGCCGGTCAGCGTTCCGGTCACCGTTGAGGCGTTCATCGCGCGGAGGTGGCGCCCTCCGGCCTGGAAGGTGCTACTGACCTTTCCGCTGAGACTGCCGAAGGAGGCAGCGGAACATCGCGGTCAGTACCTCACGTACGACAACCAGGCCATCGACGCGTTGCCGTAGGCGACAGCGACGTCCTCGCAGTCGCCAGACACGGGTCGTTGGCTAAGGCGGCGGTCTCCTCACGCGCAGGTCGCTGACCTTGTTCATCGAGTTCAGGAATAGAACGCGGTCGAATTCGGTGACGTACTCGGCGGCCTCGGCCTCTGCGGTCAGCTCGAGATCCAGCGCCGCGTCGACACCAGCTTCGGCGTAGACCAGCAGCCAGAGGCCGTCGGGGTGCGCGGTGTATCCGCCGAGAACATCGGCCTTCATGTCGATCGTCTCCTGAAGCTCGGCTGGCGGCACCGGTGGAAGCAACGTGTAGCCAGCGGTCCACTTGTCGTCGTCACGCGTGCGGACGACGTGAAAGCCGTGGATGTAGGGTTCGGCCGCCGGTGAGAGCTGCGCCGGATCGACGTTGGCGTAGGCGTGGATGACGAGCGGAACCGTCACCAGATGCGCATCGACCTCATCGACGAGCAGCGCCGCGGCTGCGTCGACAGCGGTGAAGGGCGGATCCGGGTTCCACCGCAGGCTGATCCAGGCCGGGGACCGTCCGCGAGTGCGTCGCAGGATGCGAGCCGTGCGATGGACGGCTCGGCGCCACTTCGCGCGCTTGAGCGCCTCGTCTCCGTCTCTGACGATGGCGGTCACTTCGAGGCCGTACGTCTGGTCGCCGACGTGCAGCCGAATGTCGGGTCGGTCGTCGCTCTCGATCTGTGCGCCGGCTAGGGCAGGCGACGAGACGACCAGACGGATGCCGGCGATGAGTTCCTCGACCTGCTGCTCCTCGGCGGAGGATGCGAGCCACTCGCCGCACGAGCCGCAGTATGTCAGCGCTCTCGGGATCGGCTTCGCACCGTCGTAGGCCAGGATGGCGTCGATCGACGTGACCGCTGGCGCCAGCTCCTGCCAAGCCGTCTGCGTCAGGTGGGTCGAGCCGCAGTGGTGGCAGTGCTGCCGCGGAACCGAGCGCCGGCGGCGTCGGGTCTGGCTCATGGACTCGAGCGAACGATACGGGCGCTCCGCGTCGTGCTGGGAAGCGCCTGGGATGGCCACCACGGCGGCGAGGACGCCGGATCGCGCATCCGGCGCGCTGACCGGCCAGGCGACGACCTGGGCCAGCCGGGTGCACGGTCGGAAGGTGCAACGGCGCGCGGGAAGGCGAACAAACGGCGGACGGAAGGTGGGTGCCCAAAGGTCGCCTCGGAGTCGCCCTAGAGTCGCTCTGGAGTCGCCTAAAAGGACGGCGGGCGCCCTGAGGGTGCACAAGGGTCGTTTTGGAGTCGGCCTTTGCGACCAATTTCAGGCACCTCGATGTGGATTGTTAGGTCATGAACTCTCGAGTGGAGGCGAGAGCCGCCGGCCACGGCCCCTCACCGATGCCGAGGGTTGTTCGGCGGCCGGGAATCGCCTTTGGAGTCGCCCGGAGTGCCCGGAAAGGCCAGCAGGCTCACAGCGGGCGCACAGCGGGCGCACAGCGGGCGGATCCGACCGACCGATTTCGGACACCTCGATGTGGATTGTTACTGCATGAACTCTGGCCAAGGAGTCGAGCGAGCCGCAGTGCCCATTGCGCGTACAGCTGCACCGTCAACTCGAGGGCCCGGCGGGCGCACAAGAGTCGCTTTGGAGTCGGATCCCGGCGACCAATTTCGGCCACCTCGATGGGGATTGTTACTGCATGAACACGGCGCACATGCCTGATTCCGGGGGTCCGACTCTGACCCCCTGCGAAGAAGCCCTCGTCCAGACTGACGACCGGATCATTCCATCCGAAGCAAGCGCCACTGGCTATGAAGATGCCACCGCGCCGTCTTTCGCTCCGAGGCATTCGCGCCGGCGTGCGCTTCAGGAAGCGAAAGTCGGCGCGCAGGGCTTCCGAACTCGAAATGGCCGGGCGAGCCAGGCAGGACGGTCTCCCTTACTAACTCATCCAATAGTCCTCCGAGACCTTCCCGCTCACGCCGACGCTCGTCCTTCACAGACACAGCTCACCCGACTCCACCGCTCACTCACCCAACGCGACTTGGTAATCCTGCAATCCCTTTACGACTATCGCTACCTCAACACGCTCCAACTCCAGGAGCTCTTCTTCCCCAGCCTCCGTTCCTGTCAGATACGACTTCAGCAGCTCAAGACGCTCGGTCTGATCTACGTCTGGAAAGTCATTGAGACGCCAGGCGTCCGGCGTCGTCATTCCATGTGCCTGATCTCGGCGCGGGGGGCCCGGGTGCTCGCCGACTGGCACGGCGACGACCAGCGCGCCTACGTCGAGCGCAGCCACGAGGCGCGGGATCACTGCTGGCATGCTGTCCACGACCTCGAGGCGAACCAGTTCTTCGTCTCCCTGGTGAGCCGCAGCCGAGATCGTCGGCGTCAAGGACTCCTCGTGTGGAGCGGTGAGGAGCAGGTCCGTGCCGAGCGCCGGGAGCGGGCGCGCGAGATCAAGCAGCCGATTCCTACTCCAGATGGGCGTGGGATCTATCTCGCCAACGGTGGACGGATCTTCTTCGACCTCGAGTGGGACCGCGCCACCGAGTCGCTGCATCGGATGCGCCAGAAGATCGCCTCCTACGTCGCTTACTTCAAGCACTACCGCGACGCAGATAAGCACCACGTCCTGTTCGTCGTCCCCAACGACGACCGCGAAGACAGTCTCCAGTACGAAACCTGGCGTGGCCGCCCGGATTACATCCTCGACACGTGCTGCAGCTTCTGGACCACGACTTCGGATCGCCTGCGGCGGTGGGGACCGCTGGGCACGATCTGGCTCAAGGTCGAGAACCGCGCCGAGAAACCGCCACCGATCGGAATCACCAGAGTCGGTCAGCGGATCGCCTTCAGGCAGCTGCCGCCGATGGATGACACCGATCGGTCGACTGATGACTGCATCGGCAAGCCATCCTGGTGGGAGCGCAGACCGGGTGGAGGTCAGGTCGCATGAACCGCCGAACGGTCAAGCGCTTGGCCCTTTCGAGCGCACGGCCCGCAACGAAGGCGCCATCGACGCCGGCCGACCTGGCGCCGGAGATCGTTCAGGTGATCGCTGTAGATGCGGAGATCATGCTCGAGCAGCGCCGAAGACGGCCCATTGAAGGCAATTCATAGGGCGAATGATCCCAAATGATCCCGCCAAAAATGAATCATTCGAAGACACTCCTGCTGCGTGGTCCACTACACACTGATCGATGTACAATGCAGCTCATGTTGGTTCGCAAGCAGATCATTGTGCCGTCAGAGACGGACAAGAGGATCCGACGACTGGCGCGCCAGAAGGGGATCTCGCAGAGCGCTCTGATCGTCGAGGCGGTCGAAGCCCTGCCCGAGATCGCAACCCAGGTCGACCACGTCCTCGCCTTCTCCGGCGTGATCAAGGGAGCGCCGCCCACGCTCTCCGAGGAAGTCGACGAGGTGGTCTACCGCTGAGGCGTGCGGGCGGTCATTCTCGATACCGGGCCGGTGGTCGGACTACTTTCGGAGGACGACGAGCACCACGCGGCGTCAGTCGCAGCGATCAAGGCCAGCGGCCGAAGAGGAAGGAAGCTGTGCACGATCTGGGAGGTGATCGGCGAGGCCTACACGCTGTTTCGCATGCGCTACGCACCTGCCCGACGTCGACGCTCTGTTGCTGGCAGCGGCGGAACGAAATCGCGTGGAGGAGCTGATCACGGTCGACATGCGCCACTTCAACACCGTGCGGCTTGGCCATCGCATGACCGTTACTCGAGTTTGAAGGTGAATGCATGAGCCGGCAGGACGAGTGGACCCGCGAGATCGAAGCGGCTGCACTGGAGCGGTTGCGTAGCGCCGCTAACGCGCATCGCCCCTCACCGGTGGTGCTCGTCTACACCCGCCAGTCGGTCAGCGACTTCGATGCGGACGGACGTCCGCGCGGTCCCTCGCTGAGCCAGCAACTGGACGCGGTCCTGCGACGACCCGAGCTGGAGGGCCTCGCCTTCGAGCATTTCAAGGATGCCGACCGTTCCGGCAAGGAGACCTCCAGACGACCGGGCTACCTCGCACTCATGGAGCGCATCCGGACAGTGCCGGCCGGGCAGATCGGCGGTGTTGCCTTCTACGACGCCGATCGCCTTCACCGCAACGACGTCGAGTTCTTCCGGTTCATGGCCGAGATGACCGAGCGCCGCATCCTGGTCTTCGACGCCAACGGCCTGATCAGCAACGTCGATCGGCTCTCCTGGAAGATCAAGGCCATCGTCGCCCAGGAGGAGCGCGAGAAGGTCTCGAGGCGCGTCCGCGACAACCTGCGCTACCTACGACGCAATGGCCAGCTGCTCGGCACCATTCCGCAGGGCTACCGCCGGGTCGATGGACGGATCGTGGAGGATCCTGATGCGGCGCCGGCGATCAAGGAGATCTTCCGTCTCTACGCGACCGGCCGCTTCAGCTTGCGATCTCTCGCCGAGCATCTCAACCGTTCGAGCATCAAGCCTTATCGCGGCCCGGATAAGGCGAACCACAACCGCTCGAAGGCGATCATCTTCACCGGCGATGTGCTCAAAGACCTCATCGGCAACCCGTCATACGCCGGCAAGGTCCTCGTCGAAGGCGAGCTCGTGCCGGGCCTCCATCCCGCACTGGTCGACGAGGAGACCTGGCGAGCCTGCCAGGACGTCAAGAAGCGCAACGTCAGGCGCACCAGCAAGGCCTGGACCAAACACAGCTATCCGCTGACCCCGATCCTTCTATGCGCCCGCTGCGGCGGTCCGATGCACGGTGAGGCCGATAGCCGCAAAGGACGGATTCAGCGCTACTACGGCTGTCACGTCGCGCGACGGAACCGTTCCGCAGTCCATCCCTCTGGTCCGCGGTGCGATGCACGCATGTTCAAGAGCGAGTTGCTCGAGGATGCGATTCATCACGAGCTGTCGCAGCTGGTGCCGAGCGGCGAGATGCATGACGCACTGCGGAATCGCCTTCGTGCCGCCGGCCGGCCAACTGCATCGCGTAAGAGCACGGCTGCGGCGGTCAAGCGTCTGGATGCCCAGCTTGATCGCGCCAGGAGACTCTTCGAGTACGGGGAGTACGACTGGGAGACCTTTTGCAAGCGACGTGAGGAGCTCAACGAGCAGAAGCGTCAGCTTGAGAACGGGATTGAGGCAGGCTCGGTCGACGTCGAGTGGTGCGAATCCCAGCTGCTCGACTTCACGACCGTATGGGAGAAGGCTGACTCAAGCCAGCGGGAGCGCCTCGTCGCGGGCATCTTCGAGCATCTCGAAGCCGAGGCTTTGCCGGAGGGTTCACTGCGAGTGGTCGCCGTTCCTCGCGAGCCTTGGCGACCGTTTTTTGAGGGCTTGGTACTGGAGCGGGAGACGGGCTTCGAACCCGCTACCTCGACCTTGGCAAGGTCGCGCTCTACCAAGTGAGCTACTCCCGCTCGGCCCGAGGGTCGATTTTACCCGGCGGCGCCCAACCAGCGAATCAGGCCGGCGGGGCTGCCGTGCAGCCTGGTTCGATCCAGGCGACCCGACAGGACGGCGGCCTTGACGGCTTTGATCGCCGACACCTCGTAGCTCGGGTCGCCGTTCGACAGCAGGATCATGTCGTTGCCGGCGGCCAGCGCAAGCACGGCAGCCTGGGGCAGCGGCCACTTCACCCCGATCCCGTACATGCTCAGCGAGTCGCTCATGATCACCCCTTCAAATCCCAGCTGGCTGCGCAGCCGGCCGATCACCGGCGCCGAGAACACGGCCGGGGTCCTGCCCGCGCCCAGGGCCGGCACGTAGACCGACGTCACCATCACCGCGTCGGCCCCGGCGGCGATGCCCGCGCGGAAGCCGGGCAGCTGCACGCGCAGCCACGTTGCCTCCGACTCCGGGTCGGTCGGGATCGCTACGTGCGGGTTGCCGGCGGCTCCACCCAGGCCAGGCCAGTGCTTCACGGTCGCCCCCACTCCCCCGTCGTGCAGGCCCTGAACGGCCGCGGAGACAAGCGGCGCGACCACCGAAGGCGATGAGCCGAATGACCGGTCGCCGATCACGTCGTCCAGGGGGTTGGTGCGGACGTCGGCGACCGGCGCCAGGTTCAGATCGACGCCCGCGGCGCGCAGACCCGCGCCGTTGATTCGCTCCAGCTCGCGCACGCGTGCCGGGCCGGCGGCCGCCATCGCGCTGGGCCAGGGCGGGGCGAACGTCGCCTTGATGTTCGCCACCTCGCCGCCCTCCTCGTCGAGCATGACCAGGATCGGATGCTCCAGGCACTGGCCGGCGGCCAGCCGGTTCAGCCTGTCGCTCCACTGCTTCACGCCCGCGGGCGTGCCGCCGAAGTTCGGCGTGAACAGCAGAACGCCGCCGAGCTTGTATTTCGCGATCAGTGGCGCAACGGTCGACCACCCGTACTTGCCCTGCCACGACAGGACGATCACGGCGCCGATGTCGGCGTCCAGGTCCCACGGCCGCGCGGTCGGGCTCGGCGACGGAACCAGAGACGGCGATGGCGAGGCCACCGCGCCGGTCAGCTGTGGCGCGGTCGGGCTGCCGAGCCAGATCAGGCCCGCAAGCACACCGACGACCAGGACCAGACCGACCCGAGCGACCAGCCTTCCCCGCCTCAAGGCGCGGTCAGTCTAAAGGCAGCAGTCCCCTCCCGGCGGCTCGCCGCCGACCTCCCCGGCAGGCGGGGAGGTGAAGAAAGCACCTAGCGGCGGAAGCGGTACCTGATGGCCAGCGCGCCGAGCCCCAGGCCCCACAGCGCCGTGATCAACGGCAAGACGAAAGTCCAGTTCAGGTGGGGCATCCCCGCCCCCTCCAGGAACCCGTATCCGAACGTCAGCAGCGCCGTCGCGGCGAGGGCGAACCCGATCGCCTGCATCTGCATCCGCTTCTGGACCTCGTCCAGCCGCGACAGTGCCCGCACCGTCAGCCAGATCACGACCGCGGCGGGCACCACCGGAAGCGCCGCCACCCAGTACCTCCAGTCGACATCCGGGTTCGCCCCCACCGCGATCACCGACCCCACCAGCACCATCAGGTACGCCAGGATGGCCAGCCCGAACTGGATCTGCGCCTTGTAGGTGACCCAGGTCGAGATCGGGATGATCCCGGATTCGTGGGTCGGAGGCGAGGGCAACGCGGACCCTGGAGGCGGCGCCGTGCGCATGAACGGAGACGCCGCATGGGAGAAGAGAGGGTCGACAGGCGCCTCGAGCGGCGCCGTCGCGGGTTCCTGGTCGCTCACGCATGGCGATGGTAGCGGCCGGAGCGCGTGACCCGGTAGTTATTGGAAGATGAAGTTCGCGGCCGTCCTGGTCCTGATTCTGCTGGCCGGACCTTGCGGCCCGATCTGCGGAAACGGCAAGCTCAACCTCTTCCACGCCACCCTGAGCCCGACCTCTTACACCTGTCCGGCCGGCGTGACCGACCACAAGTACGAGATCAAAGGCTCGGTCGCGGCGGACAACCAGACGAACAGGAAGATCACGGTCAGATCGATGGCCACCGCAGCCGAGGTGGCCCGGCTCGCCGGAAGCTGGGGGATCGCGGTGGGTGACAAGAGCGGCGCCAGGGACATCGCGTTCTCGCCCAAGACCGTGGACTCAGGGTCGAAGACGACCTTCAACTTCACCACGCCCTGGTACTGCACCAACAGCGGCAATCATCCGACCGAGACGTACGCCGACTTCAAGGTTCAGCTGGTGATGGAGACAAGCAACGGCAGGTACACGGTGAACCTGCCGGCACACCGAATGAAGCTGGCCTAGGAGCGAGCCACCTTCGGGTGACGGACCCGATCCATCAGCCGCAGCGCCAGCCAGAAGATCACGAGGCCGTTGACCACGTGCAGCGCGGAGATCGCGCGCACCGCCACCGGCGCGGCCATGTGATAGGGAAACAAAAGCAGCGACTGAAGGATCACGAGCCCGACGATGATCCCGGGCATCCCCACCGTCAGCCCGTCCTCGTGTGCAAGCCAGCCGACGATGACCAGCGCGATGCACAGCACGAAGATGACCAGCGCGTTCACGGTCGTGTGCCAGAAGAAAAGCTCGGCGCTGCCAAAGACCCCGAGCCCGGCCAGGAAGAACTGGACCAGCACCGCGGCGAGCAGCACATAGACGCCGACCTCGAAGACGCGTCGCATCGCCGCGCCATTAGACGGCATTGGCGGCGAACCTGTCCACATAGTTGACGTCGCCGAGCCTCTTGAGGATCGCCAGGCCGGCCTCGGTCTCGCCCACGTCGTGCACCAACAGGCCACGCTCTGCCCGGGCCCGGCCGAGCTGGGGCACCGCGCCCAGCCGCTCGAAGGTCTCCACCGCTTTCGACATCTCTTCCGGATCGGCGTTCGCGAGCGATTTGGCGCGGCGGACCTGGCCCACGAACAGCGGTGTGCGCAGCGCTATGCCCCTCTCCAGCGCAACCTCGATCACCTGCGGCGGCACGGGCCGGCGCAGATCGCACATGAGGCTGATCCGGCGCTCGATCATCTCGATGGGAAGGCTGCCGGTTTCGGGAAACTGAAAGTCGGGGTCGTAGGTGACGTCGCCCGACACGTAGGTCGTCCAGAACCGGTAGATGTTCCCCGGCGGGTAGCGGGCAAGGATCGACTCCATCGCCCCGGCCGCCGCCGCGACCAGGCGCGCGTCGCCTCGCGCCCGGCCGATGTCCAGGCCGACCGCAAGTCCACGCAGCCCGTAGCCCGCGGCGTGGCTGCCCGAGTCGTGCCACGCGTCGACCGCGCGCCAGAACATGGCCACCGCCTCGTCCCACCGCCCGAGCATGAACAGGGTGATCGCGCGCCACGCGTAGAGGTGGAGCGCCGGGTACGGCGCCTGGCCGGGCAGCAACCGCGCGACCATCTCCGCGGAGTCGCGCTCCGCGGTCGCGAGGTCGCCCATGAGATATGACATCCAGGCGATCATCGAGTGCGCGTCCAGCCGCTCATAGAGGCCAAGCTTGTCCTCGAACTTGATTCGCTCGTTCGCGGTCTCGCGGGCGCGCTCCCAGTCGCCGACGGCTTGCGCCGTGCCGGCCAGCGCATCAAGCGCGATGCTCTCGAGGTCGGCCTGGTTCCCCACCCGCGCGATCGCGATCGCGCGGTTGGCGTTGCTCTCCGCCTCCGCCAGCTCGTCCGGTGTCGGGTCGCGCACGCCCTGGATCCAGAACGGATAGAACGCGTCGGCGGCGAGGAATCGGCCGATCGCGTGCGGATTCGAGGCCCGGGCCAGCAGCCCGCGGCCCTTGGCCCGCAGGTCGTTCAGCCAGTCCTCGGACGGGCGGTCGCCCACCGACCCCGCCCAGCGCGTCGCCACCATCAGCATGCCGGCGAGGGCACGCAGCTGGTCGTCCACCGGCGCCTGCTGGTTCTCGTACAGCTCCAGCGCCAGGCGGTACTCCTCGAGCCCGGCGTCGCCCGCCGTCAGGTCGCCGATGCGCTCGTGCAGGCGCGGCAGTCGATCCGCCGGCAGGAACTCGAAAGCCGCGCGGATGTGGCGGACAGCTTCGGGCGTCGCGCCGGCCGCCACCGCGACGTCGGCCGCCAGCAGCAGCCA
>WNGB01020930.1_pt1 | contig 14766 bp, 9 predicted proteins | sample 5400681 | NCBI WGS metagenome assembly WNGB01 (sample SAMN13153367, study PRJNA577476) | soil metagenome | isolation source: 115 cm soil or saprolite under grassland replicate 2 | place: USA:California | collected 2016-06-15
GCACGCTCACCTCACTGGCAAAAAGCGTGAACCGTGGAGCGGGGCGAACGGCCGGCGCGAGCCGGCTGGTAAGTCATTGCCACCAGCCGGCTCACGCCGGCCGTTCGCCACGGTCCACGGTTCACGCTTTTTGCCAGTGAGGTGAGCGTGCTGCTGAGTATGACCGGCTACGGAGAGGCGCGCTACCAGAGCGACGCCCTCACTCTCTCCATTGAGTTGCGCGCCCTGAACAATCGCTATCTGAAAGTATCCCTTCGCGCCACCGACCCCTATCACCTCCTGGAGTCCGAGTTCGAGAAGGTGATCCGGCGCTTCGTTCGCCGCGGCACGCTGCAGGTCCACTGTCGTTGCGAGCGGCAGGGCGGCGCCCAGGACTTCCGCATCAACCCGCTCGCTTTGCGCCGGTATCTTACCCAGATCCAGGCCGTCTGCGACGAGGCGGGGCTGCCGGCGCAGAACAATCCCGTGTTGGCTGGCGTGTTGACCCTGCCCGGCGTGGTGCCCGAGTCCGCCAGCCTGACCGCCCATCTGGAGGAAGACTGGCCGGTGATCGAGCGCGTGTTGCAGGAAGCGCTGCAGCGGTTGCAGGCGATGCGCAAGGAAGAGGGCCGGGCGATGGCCGACGAACTGCTCGCCCACCGCGACACGATTGCCGCTCACCTGGAGCGCATCCGCGGCCGCACCGCCCACGTCGCCGTCGCCTACCGCGACCGGCTCCACGAGCGCGTGCGTGCCTTGCTGGGCGAACTCGACATCAAGATTGACCGTAGTGATTTGATCAAAGAGGTGTCGATTTTCGCCGAGCGCAGCGACATCGCTGAGGAGGTGGTGCGCCTGGCAAGCCACCTGGGGCAGTTCCAGGAGATGATGAACGACGCGGAAAGCCCCGGACGCAAGCTGGAGTTCCTGACCCAGGAGATGTTCCGCGAGGCCAACACCATCGGCTCCAAGGCCGGCGACGTGGAAATCTCGCGCGAGGTAGTCGAGATCAAGGGTACACTGGAGAAGATTCGCGAGTTGGTTCAGAACGTGGAGTAGGGCAAAGCCCACGGGTTGCAACCCGTGGGCTTGACAACTTCCAACACCAATGACCAAAGGCCCCATGATCATCCTGTCCGGCCCCAGCGGCGTCGGCAAATCGACGGTGATTCGTCAGCTGCTGGCGGTGAAGGAGTTCCCGCTGCGCCTGTCGGTTTCGGCGACCACGCGCGAGAAGCGGCCCGGCGAACAGGACGGGAGGGAGTACCATTTCTGGAAACGGGAGCGTTTTCAGGAAGCAATCGCCGCCGGGGCATTCCTGGAGTGGGCGGAGGTATTTGGCAAGTATTACGGTACGCTGCGCTCCGAGGTCGAGCCGTACCGCGAGCAGGGCATCGGCGTTATTCTCGACATCGACGTGCAGGGGGCGGCGCAGGTACGGCAGAAGTGCCCCGATGCGGTATCCATTTTCCTGCGCGCCTCATCGCTGGACACGGAGGAAGAACTCAAAACGCTCGAAGCCCGGCTGCGGAAGCGCGGCACCGAAAGCGAGGAGGCCATGCAGCGTCGCCTGCAGGGCGCCCGCGCCGAACTGGCCCACGCCGGCGAATACGACTATCCGGTGATCAACGACAACCTGGAGAGGGCGGTCGCGGAAGTGAACGCCATCATCTCCATTCACGCACGAGGGACAGGCATGCTCGATGAACTGAAAGAAGAAGCGATCATCAACAAGGTCGGCGGGCGGTTCAAGCTCTCGACCCTGATTCAGAAGCGCATGGTGGCACTGAACACTGGAGCCAAGGCGCTCGTAGAGGTCAAGGGCGGGGACAGGCTGGCGATCGTCGTGCAGGAGATCCTGCAGGACAAGATTTATCTTGACGCCTCCGACCAGGTCAAGACCCGCGGCACCAGCGCCGGCGACGCCGCCCGCCGGGCAATGCTCACCGATATTTCCGACTCGGGTGGCGGCGACGACTAAGCCCAAGGAAAAAGGCAAAAGGAAAAAGGCAAAAGGAAGACACAGCGAGGAGGTTCTCGGGTTTTCTTTTTTCCTTTTTCCTTTTTCCTTTTTCCTTGTTCCTTGAGGTGAACTCCATGGCAACTCCCGAGCGGCCGGCGGCTGATGCCTCCGCCACGCCTCCAACACCCACCGCCGACGCGCGCGGCATCACCAGCGAGCGGCCCGCTCCCCCGAGCGCCTCCACCTTGCCTGAAAGCGGCGCTGCACCAGCGCTGGTTTACCGACCCATTTCCGGCCTCGCCATCGCCGGCCTGGCCTGCGCCGTGTTCTATGCCGGCCTGGTACTCCTCAGCCTGTCAATCGCGTTTTTCCAGCGCGAGCCGCTGTTGCTCTCCTTCTGGCTGCTGCTGCTGCCCGGAGCCGGCGCCCTCCTGGGCTTCCTGGCCCTGAGTCAGATCCGCAATTCCGAGGGCACGCGGGCTGGCGCGCTGCTGGCCCGTTGGAGCATCTGGGTGAGCGTCCTGTCCGGCGTCGGCTCGGCGACCTTCACCGCTTTCACCGGCCTGGCCATCAATCAACAGGCCAACCGCTTTCTGATGGAGAAAGGCCCGGACGCAGGCTTTTTCCCGCGGCTGCTGGACGGTGACGTCAACAGCGCATTCCTGCTCACGACCCCGCCGCGCCTGCGTCGGGGCACGAATCCGAACGACCCAGCCGCGATGGAGCGCTTCGACGACCCTTTGCCGAAGGGCACCAAGGGAGCGGTGACCCTCTTCCGCGAGAGCGAACTCGTCCGCGCCTTGCGCAAGACTTCTGAGGGTGCCGCGCAGGTCGAACCCCTCGGGGTGCGCAGCTGGAGCTACGAGGACAAAGGGTATCAGGTCGAGAGGGGTTATCGGATCAAGAACGCCGAGGGCGTCTTCGAGGCGGTGGTGCGCGTGCAGAGCCGCGACAGCGACGTGCCGGGCGAGGGCCGCAAGTGGACGGTGCTGTGGCGGCCGGGCGATCAACTCACGCCGCTGGAGACGACGGACTTTGGGAAAAAGCTGACCGGCTTGCGCGTCATGGGGTATCAGTTCGCAACTGTCTTCCTGGTGAAGTTACAGCAGACCCAATGGTTCGAGGCCTACCTCGACACACGCGCCCCGGACGAGCGCGAGGGCTTGCGGAAAAAGGGAGCGGCTGCCTCGCCCGGCTTCAAGCAGTTCAGCGAGGGGAAAGATCTGCTGCACACCGACCGGCTGCAAGGTGTAGAAGTGAACACCCTGAAGCACCTCCGCGAACTCCTGCCCCAGCAACTGTTCGGGAAGGGGGCGCCACCGAATCCATCGCCCCAGCTGCCGGCCGAGTCCGCACGCACGGCAGAGTGGGAGAAGGGGAATGGGAAAATCAGTATCTCCTTCGATCTGGAGTTTCTCATACCACCCGCGCAGGCTGGCGCGCCGGCGCTGGTCCTGTTCGGCAAGCTCACCGTCGAAACCGACGAGAACGCACTGCGCGGCTCCTGGCGGGTGACTCGGCTGGAGTTTGAGCGCGTCACCGCCATGCGCCTTCCCAAGCAGTGACCTCCGCGGGACGAAACCCCTCCCCCCAACCCCCTCCCCCAAAGGGAGAGGGGGAGAAGAAGAGACGTCGTTTGGCTGGCTCCCCCTCTCCGTTTCGGGGAGGGGGTTGGGGGGAGGGGTTCTCCGCCGCACTTCTTGAAAAACCTGTATTCGTTCCCCGCTCTCCGGACACTACCATCAGGGTAGCGATTGATCCTCGGAGAGCCCGACCATGGCCAGCGAGCAACTCGGCAAGGTCGTCCATTACCTCCGGACGGTCGTCGGCCCCCCGGACGAGGGCGCGCTGACGGACGGCCGCCTCCTGGAGCGGTTCCTCGCGCAGCGCGACGAGGAGGCGTTCGCGACCATCGTGCAGCGCCACGGCCCGATGGTGCTCGGCGTCTGTCGTCGCGTCCTGGAGGACGGCCACGAGGCGGAGGACGTCTTTCAGGCCACGTTCCTGGTGCTGGCGCGGAAGGCCGCCTCGATTCGCAACCGTTCGTCGCTGGGCAGTTGGCTGTATGGCGTCGCCTATCGCACCGCTCAGCGTGCTCGCGCCGTCGCAGCCAAACGGCACGCGCGTGAAAGGCAGGCGGATGACATGTTCCTCCCCGACCCCGCAGCGGAGGCGGCCTGGCGCGAGCTACGTCCGCTGCTCGATGCGGAACTGGAGCGTTTGCCGGAGAAATACCGCGCGCCGCTCGTGCTCTGTTATCTAGAGGGCAAGAGCAACGCGGAAGCCGCCGAGCAACTTGGTTGGACCAAGGGCACGGTGTCCGGCCGGCTGGCACGGGCGCGCGATCTGCTACGCGGCCGGCTGCAACGCCGCGGGGTCAGCCTGTCCTCGGTCCTATTGGTATCGCTATTGTCGGCGAATGGGGCAGCGGGTCTGCCGCCGGCGCTGACAGCCGTGACGGTCAAGGCCGCGACGCTCGCCGCGGCGGGTCAAGCGGCCGCGGCGGGACTCGTCTCCTGCCAGGCGGCTGCGCTCGTGGAAGGAGTGTTGCAAACCATGGTTGTGAACAAGGCAAAGCTAGGTGCGGTGCTGCTGGCAGCGACGCTGTTCACCGCCGGCGCCAGCGCGATCGTCTATCGGGCCTGCGCTTCCGAGCCGGGTGGGATTGAAGCGGCCAGGCAGGGGCAGCAGGAAATCGATCCGGCAAAACTCCGGGCCGAGAACGAGCGCTTACGGCGCGAGTTGGAGCTGGCCCGGCAGGAGTTGAAGAAGGCCCAACAGGAGATTCTGGAGCTGAAACGCGATGCGCAACTGCAGCGGGCGCGGGCCGACGCGGAGGCGTTGCGCCGCGAAGCCGAGGCGCGGCTCGCAGTAGCCGAGGCGCAGAAGGCCCTTGTGGAGGCCAATGCCCAACGCGCGAAGAAGGAGGCCCAGGAGGCCGCTGAGAAGGAACGCCAGGCGGCGGAGCGCGCGCGCAGCATCAACAACCTCAAACACCTCGCGGTCGCCTTCCACAACTATCACGAGGTGCATGGTCATCTGCCGCCGGCAGCGATTTACAGCAAGGACGGCAAGCCGCTGCTCAGTTGGCGGGTGTTGCTCCTGCCCTACCTGGAAGAGGCGCCACTGTACCAGCAGTTCAAACTCGACGAAGCCTGGGATAGTCCGCACAACAAAAAGTTGCTCGCGAAAATGCCCAAGGTATTCACGGTTGGCGGTAAGGCGGCCGACACGACGATCTACCAGGTATTCACCGGCAAGGGCACCCTGTTCGAGGGGCGCAAAGGGATCCAGTTCAAGGACATCCTGGACGGGACATCGAACACGATCCTGATGACGGAGGCGGCGCGGCCGGTCCCCTGGACCAAGCCGGAGGACATACCGTATGATGCGACAAAGCCGCTCCCGAAAGTGGGCGGTCTGTGGCCGGATGCCTTCCACATCGCGCTGGCGGACGGGTCGGTGCATACCGTTCGGCCCAATTTCGACGAGCGCACTTTCCACCTCGCCATCACGCGCGCCGACGGCCAGGTGATCGACCTCGGAAAGCTTAACGCCCCGAAATAAGGATTCGCGGATGCTCCGTAGAAAACCCCTCCCCCCAACCCCCTCCCCGCAACGGAGAGGGGGAGAAGAACAAGGCTCTGTCTTGCTCCCCCTCTCCGCTGCGGGGAGGGGGTTGGGGGGAGGGGTTTTCGAGACAGCAATTCGCGGACAGAATTGGCGAGCGGGGAGGCGTAAGCCCCCCGGTAGAGACAGGGTTCTCTACCGGGGGGCTTACGCCTCCCCGCTCGCCGTCGCATTTGTCCCTCGAACCCGCGTCCGCGGTCATTTTGGCAAGCCAGCCAGGGCGCGTAACGCCTCCCGCGTCAGGTGGTGTTCCGGCGGCCCCTGCGCCAGGCGCTGCAAGATGGTGCGGGCCGCTGGCGTACCGATCTGTTCCAGGACGAAGACCGCCCGGTGGTCGCGGCGCTCCAACTCCTGAGCGGCTGCCGCCAGGCTCGCCAGGATCTTCTCCAGACGCTCGCGGACTTGTTCCGCTGGCCTGTCGGCCACCGCTTTACGCAACGCAGGAACCGCCCCGGCTCCGAACGCGATCAGGGCGACGCGGGCCTTTTGCCGAACGGCGAAGACATCGTCGGCCAGTGCGGCGATGTGCTGCGCCAGGAGTTTATCGTCCTCTACCTTGCGTTGGAGCCGGCTGTCGAGGAACGGGACGCTGCTCTTGGGATCAGCTACCAGGATCCAGACGGCGCGGTACGCAGCCGCAGCATCTTTGAGGGCGAGGTCGTTCCACACTGGTTCCAGGTTCTTCGACGACAGCGGGTCGGGGCGGAGCCGGCCATTGTGCATGCGTCCGGTGACGTCCCAGATGAGGCAGGTTGTATCGAAGCTCCCCGAAGCCAGGCGGCGGCCGTCCGGCGAAAAGGCCAGCACACGGGTCGCGGCGGGATGGCCGACCCACTGTTTGAGCTTGTCGCCGGTCGCCACTTCCCACAACGTGATGTGTTTCTGGTACGGCTTCTGCTCGTTCAGGGACCAGGGCTCGGCGGCGGCGAGAAAGCGACCATCCGGCGAGACGGCCAGCCCGTCCGCCGCGGGGAGAGGAATGGTCCGCAGCAACTTGCCCTTTTCCGCGTCCCAGATGGAAACGCCGCCGTCGCGATGGCAGGCAATCAGGGTCTTCCCCAGCGCATCCCAGGCGACTTTCTTGTAGCGGGTTCCGGCCCCGAACTGGCGAATCTGCTTGCCAGTGGCGGCGTCCAGGATGAGCAAGGCAGCATCACCCGCCAGCGCCAACCGTTTGCCGTCCGCCGTGACGGCCAGATCGTTCGTCGTCGGCACCTTCACCTCGAACAGCAGGTTGCCGCGGGCGAAATCGAAAGCGCGCGCGGAGGCCCAGTCGGTGCTCAGGAGCGTCTGGCCGGTCGCCGAGAGGGCCACGAGCGGGTAGCGAACGCCCGGCTTGGACAATTTGGGTTCGAGCGTGCGGACTTTCTTGCCGTTGGCGATGTCCCACAGAGTATAACGATCCCTTTCGGTGGGAATAAGCAGGCTCTTGCCGTCGGGCGCGAAGGCCATGCTGACGATGTACTCCTCATCACTGTCCCACTGCCGGCGCAACTTGCCCGAGGCAGCATCCCAGACGCGAGTCGCCTCGCGGTGGCCGGTCGTGGCAATCTGCCGGCCGTCCTGTGAGAAGGCCACTGCATTGATCCGGCCAGTGTGCCCCGGAGCCAGAACACGCTCCGTTCCGGTGGCTGGATCCCACAACCGAATGCTGTTGCGCTCATCGGCGACGGCGAGCGTTTTGCCGTCGGGAGAGAAGGCCAGGGCCATCGCCCACGTCTCGGATCGCCACTCGCGGATCAACTTGCCCGTGGCCGTATCCCAGATCCAGATATCCGGGCGGTAATGGCCGTTGCTGGCTCCTGCCAGCCAGCGGCCGTCCGGTGAAAAGGCCAGGCACCGCGGGCCGCCGTCGAGGCTGCGCCGGAAGGCGAGGCTGTGCAGGCCGCGGCCGGTGGTTGCGTCCCAGAGGTGGCAGGTCTGATTGGTACTCGCCAGCGCCAGGGTCTTGCCGTCCGAAGCCAGGGCCGCCGCCCGCACCGTTTTTGGCTGGGCCTGATAGCGCTCGATCTCCTTGCCGGTGGCGCTCTCGCGGAACAGCACGGTGCCGTCGTGGCCGGCGGAAACCAGCGTTCGGCCGTCGTTGGCGAAGGTGACCCAGAAGACGCCGTCGTCGTGATCGCGGAGGCGGCGGATTTCGAGGCCCGTCTTGACCTCCCACAAGCGCAACGTCTTGTCGGCCCCGGCCGAGGCGAGCGTCCGGCCAGTCGGCGAAAAGGCGAGGCCATGCACTGGCCCGCGGTGGCCGTCGAGCTGTGCCTTGCGTTTGCCAGTGCTCAGATCCCAGATGTGGACGTCTTTGCCATCACCGCCCCAGGCGAGGAGTTTGCTGTCGGGCGAAAAGGCGAGGGCGAACACGGGGCCGGTATCGGCCCATTCACGGACGGGGCGGCCGGTCGCCGCGTCCCAGAGGCGAACGAAGTGATCCTTGCCGGCGGAGGCCAGGAATTTCCCGTCCGGAGAATAGGCAACCGCGTAGACCGGGCAGAACCAGTAGTCGGTGACGGGACCGCCGCGGTGACGCAAGCGCACCGTGCCGAGGCGTGCCAGGGCCCCATCCGGCAAGAGATCCCCGTAGAGATCCACCGCGGTATTGGGAGACTTCTTGATGTCCTGGGCGGCGGCTGGCGCAGGACACAACAGAATCCCACCGAGGCAGAGGGTGGCGAGGAGGCGGTTCATTGCATCGCTCCAGAATCTACATGTGGCACAAGGGTTGAAGCCGCCTCTTAGCGGGAACTGAGGCGGGCGAGGGCGGCCTGCCCTTCCGCGGCGACCGTGGGCTCGACAGCGAGCGCGACCAGCTCCGTGAGGCCCCCGCGGGCCGATGCCGAGCCGACCTGTTCCAGAATCATGACGCTGCGGCGCTGCAAACGTAACTCCGCCAGGAATAGCGGCCGAAGTCGATCCAGAATCTCTTCCAGACGGTCGCGTACCTGGGCCGCCAGGGGGGTCTCGTTGATCTTGCGCAGCGCCGACCATGCGGGCAGCCCCAGTTTCTCCAGCTCGTGCCTGGCGCGCCGGCGGACTTCTTCGCGGTCGTCTGCCAGGGCGTCCACCCAGGCCCGTATCTCCTTTTCGGCGACCTCTTTTGTCCGGAACCAGCGCTTGCGGAGGAAGGCGACACCAGGCTCTCCCGTGGCGATCAGGGCCCATGTCGCCAGGCTGGCACGCTCGGCGTCGTCGCCGACCAGGTCGCGTCCAAGGCGCTCCAGACCCGCGGGAGTCGCTGGGGGCGGGTCTTGTTGTGCCCTGCCGGTCGCGTCCCAGATCACAATGCAGGTATCGTTGCCGGCCGAGGCGACGGTGCGGCCGTCGGGCGCGAACGCGACGGCCTGGATCGCGGCCGTGTGACCTTGCCAGCGGCGGATCTCCTTGCCGAGGACCAGATCCCACAAGCGCACCGTCATCGGATCCTGCGAGGGCACCAGGTAGCCGCGCGCGTCGCGGACCTCGTGCTTGCCGCCGGCGGTGACAGCGGTCAGGCCATCGGGAGAAACCGCCATCGCCCGGAAGGCGTAGCCCGTATTGAGTTGTCGAGTCAGCTTGCCGCGTGGCAAACTCCAGAAGGACAGAACGCCGCGCGCATCGCCGGAGAGCAGCGTCCCACCGCCCTCGACAAATTGCAGGAACGAGTAGGTCGTGCCGCTGCCGAACTCGCGTTTTGCCTGTCCGCTCGCAGGATCCCAGAGGGTGATGGCTTCGCCTGCGGAGGCAAGGACCGTCCCATCCGGCGCAAAGGCGGCCGCGTGGTAGCGCCCTTTGCCAAGGGCAGCCTTGTGCTGCCCTTGCTCGGCATCCCACAGACGGGTCGGGATGGCGGCGGAGGCGAGGAGTTTGCCGTCCGGGGAAAAGGCCAGCGAGCCAACCCAGTTGGTCCCGTTGACCGCAGGACGCGGCGGCTTGAGGGAGAACTGCCGTTTGCCGGTGGCCGGATCCCACAGGCGCAGATCGGCCTCGTCGGTGGCGCCGGCCAGCTGCTTGCCGTCGGGAGAAAAGGCGAGCACTGCCGGGACGTGCTTGCCGTGATCCATTCTCGCCAGCAACCGCCCGGTGCTCAGCTGCCAGAGCCAGGCGCCTTCCTGAAACGCGGTACTGGCGAGCGTTCGCCCATTCGGGGCAAACGCGATGGCTTTGACTCGGGCACGGTGGCCGCGTGGGGTGGACAGTTCGCGCCCGGTTTCGGAGTCCCAAAGTTGCACAAGACCGACGCTGCCCGCGGCAGCGATGGTTTTGCCGTCGGGAAAAAAGAGCGCATGCCAGGTGCCTGCGCTTCCTGGCAGCTTGCGCACGACCCGATTCCTGGCCACATCAATGACAAACATCTCGCGTTCGTGGCCAGCCGTCGCAAGCAGCACTTTGCCGTCGGGAGAGAAGGCCAGACCGAGCACTTCGGCACTCTCCTTGGGCAAGCCCTCCACACTCTTGTTGTAGCTGAGTTCGCGCACAATTTGTTCCACCTCGTCGAGCTTCTTGTCGAGCGGGGGCGGCTTGGGGTGAAGGGGCTCCCCGGTGTCCACATTCCACAGCACCAGCGCCTCTCGGCCCGGCACAGCCAGCACCTTGCCGTCCGGCGAGAGGGCGCCGCGGTGGTGTGCTTCCTTCTCAAGCGTTGCCTGGAAGCGACGCACTTCCCGGGCGGACTCCGCGTCGTGAATGCGGACGCCCCCCGTGCGGCTGACCAGGATGAGTCGCTTGCCATCGGGAGTGAAGGCCGCCAGGGACACGCCCTTGGCCAGCCCTGTGAAGCGATGGAGCAACTTGCCGGACGGGACTTCCCACACGGCGGCAGTCTGGTCGTCACTGCCGGAGAGCAGCCGGGTGCCATCGCGTGAAAAAGCGACACTGGAGATCGTGTGGGCGTGTCCTTCCCACTGCTTCAGCACTTTGCCGGAGTGGAGATCGATCCAGCCGAGCGTGCGATAGCTCCCTGCTGCCAGCAAGTTGCCTTGCGGAGCGAAGGCGATTCGCTCGCCCAGGCGCGGCAGCGAACGAAGTGGCCGGCCGGTGTGGGCTTCCCAGAAAGTGATCGTTCGCTGCTCGTAATCGCCGCCGACAGAAGCGAGGGTTTTGCCGTCCGGAGAAAGGGCCAGGCCAATGATCGTGTTGCCGTGGCGAAACCGCACCGTTCCCAGGCGTTGGATGGCTCCCCTGGGAAGGGGATCGCCGACGGCATCACGCGGGTCTTGTTCGTGGACCGCTGCTGGTGCGGGCTGCGGCTGACTGGCCCAGGTCGGAGACTGCTCCCCGACCAACACGAGCGCGATTCCAACACCCCACAGAGTATTCCGGCGCACGGCTCGATCCTCCCGACGATGGCGTGGTGGTCGGGGGTCAAGCGTAACGCGCGGCGAAGGAGGATCCAACACCCTGCGCTGCCCTTGTTACACGCCCGTTACTTCGGCCGGGTCGCGCTGTTCCTCCCTGACGCGCGGACACCGAAAGTTGGAAGCGTGTGCGAGCGTCAACGAACGCGGTTGTAAGGCCCGGAAGTATCGATGCGCGGGGCGCTGACAGCGGGCCGGCGCGCGTCGGACTTTGTCTTGAAGTAGTATCCCACAAGCATGGGCAAGGCCATCAGACCGAGGATCAACAACGCAGTCTTCATCAGGCACCTCTGAAGGGCTACGGGGTTGCCGTCCCTGGGGCATCCGGGCGACTCGCATCGTTCGGCCGGCGAGCGTTCGCCGCCCAACAAGCATAGGTCACGCCGACCAGACGGGCAAACTCCAGGGAGGACGTCCCGGGGTGTGCGACCCCTGGCTGCAACGGGCCACGAGGGACTGGCGCCTCGCCGTCGCCCTCTCGGAAAAAACCAACGACGAAAAGAGATTCTTCTTGACAGTGGAAGGCCCTCCCTCTCATAAGCGTGCTTTGATGGACTATCCTTCGCGGTGCCCACAACCAGAGGGGGACATGGTTCCGTTGGCTTGGGTTCCTCACCCACCCAACATCGGTGGGGGATGAATGGCGCCCTCTTCCAGTTCCGGGGCAGTGGCACGACTGGGGTGATCGCCAACGAAATCCTGGGGGCGATCAACCTCGCCGCCGGCGCCAATACCATCACCATCAACAGCGGCGCCGGCGTGACCCCCAGTGCCAGTGCCATCGTGACCATCGCCCAACTGAACCGTAGCCCGGGCGCCACCGTCAGTTTTGTCAGCGGCAACACGAACTTCGGCACCCTCACCAACCAGCTCTACATCAATAGTTTCGGCGCAGGCGCGGCTCCGATCAACACCATCAGCCCTGGCGGCGTCCTCGCCGCCGGCCGGTTCTCTGGTGGGCCGCTCAGCGCAAGCACGACCGTGGGCATCACCGTCGCTGCCAGCATCGGGATCAACACGCCCCCAGTCATCACCGCTCCTGCGACTCAGACCACCGCCGAGGACACAGCGGTCGTCTTCTCGACCGGGAATGGCAATGCCATCTCCGTCGCGGACGCCGACGCAGGCACCGCAGCGGTTCAGGCGACCTTGACCGCCAGCAACGGGACGCTGACGCTCAACGGGAATCACCACCATCGGGGCCGTCGAACTGGTCGCGGATCTGAACAACCCGACGGGGCCGCGCCTGCTGCGGTGGAATCTCCGCAACAGCAACAGCCCGGGCGCCCCCGACGTCACGCCGTTCTTCTATGGCCAGGAAGGCGACATCCCCGTCGTGGGCGACTGGGACGGCGACGGCACCACCACCCTTGGCGTCGTCGATCCGAAAACCGAGACCTGGTCGCTGAAGAACAGCATCGGCCCAGGCGCTCCCGATATCGCCCCCTTCCGCTACGGCAGTCCGGGCTGGGCGCCGGTGGTCGGCGACTGGGACGGCGATGGCACGACCACCATCGGCGTCGTTGACCCGGCAACACTGACCTGGCACTTGCGCAACAGCAACAGTCCCGGCGCTCCCGATATCGCTCCGTTCGCTTACGGGTCGCCTGGTTCGCAGCCGGTGGCGGGGTACTGGAACGGACGCGAAGTGGCGCTGGTGGCTGCCGGCAGTTCTGCGGCGCTGGCGAGTCCCCCGGTGGACAGTGCCGCGGTGCAGCCGATCGTTGCCGCTGCCCTGACGCGGCTGGCCGACAGCGGTGTTGATGCTGGCATGGTCAAGCAGCTCGCAGGGACTCAGGTCGTGGTGCAACCGCTGTCCGGTCAGCGCGATCCTGCACGAGATGGGCCAGCTCGCCGGCCTGAGCGTCACTGGGGCGGGTGAGGATGATCTGATGGCGCTGGCCCTGACCGCTGGCGTTCGCCGTACCGATGCCCTCGATGCCGCCTTCTCCCAGGTTGGCACCGTGCGGAAAACGAGCTAACCCTGACAACGAGTGATCAGCAGCGAGGCCGAAGGGCGACGAGGATTTCCTCGCCATCCTTCGGCCTCGTGTCGTTCCGTCCGGCAGTTTGGCATCGTCCTTGAGGCGGTTGCTGGATGAGGGGAGGGTTGGAGAGCAAGCCAGCGACACTCGGGGTGTCGCAGGCCATGCGCTCCCTTATACACACTCCGGTTGAGAGTGTCCGGTGTTGGAGGGCGAGGCTCCTGCCGAGCCGTTGAGGAGAGCGGCTCCTGTGGAGGGCGAGGCTCCTGCCGAGCCGGGCTCTCTAGCGGCTCGGCAGGAGCCTCGCCCTCCAGGCGGCGCGGCAGGAGGCTCGCCCTCCACACCGGACCGGACACTCTCAACCGGGTGGTGAATTAGATAGTCCTGTCAACGCTGGTTAACAGGATTCCCGGGAGACTTGTAAACCCATTGAGTTTGCACTCTTTGCCTCCAAAGACTCCACAACAGCGCGTCGTCGAAATACTGCGGTACTGTAAGTGACTTCCATTTCAGATCTTAGGCGCAACGGCAACTCGAACCTGGGAAAAGGCCGGGCGACGGCCTGTCGTTTGCAAAGAGAGCTTCCATCAACGGACTGCGACGAGGAGCCAACGGTGCGGCGTCCGGTCACGGCAAAGGGCACCGCACGTGTCGGCGCCGCACCGTCTCTCCGTCAGTCCGAGCCCGAATGGGTCCGACAGCCTGCATTCGACCAACCGTGTTGATGCCGACAACCTTTTCGGTATCCCACTTGCGATTCAGAGAGCCTATTCCTCCGCTGGCCTCACCCTTCCGCAACCCACCGGCACAGAGTGCGCGCCCGTAAGGCTTGGCTCCGGTACCTCCTCGCCCGGCGGGCCAGCAAGAGGATTCAGGACCACCCTGGCCTGCTCGGTGCCGATGCCGAGCTAACGATCTTGGGACAGCTTGCTCATCTTCCCCGACGACGGGTCCGGCATCCCTTGAGTTGTCAACACCCCGTCCCGCAACTCGACCACTTCAAGAAACAGTGCCGGGCGATGCCGTCGCTGGTCGAGTGGCGCTACCATGTGCTCCGCGGCAACGTGGACGAGCTGCGACGGGCGAACCCCAAGTATCAGCGGCTCATCCGGTGGTGGAAACAGCTGCCGCCCTGACTCACCGGGCTGCTCGGATCGTTCATCGTCCAGGCATTCCCTGAGCAGCCACGACCGGGCTGTAAAGCCGCAAGGGTTGTAACGATTGTCAATGCCGGTTGACAGCCCAAGTCGGGCTTTCTGTAAACCAGCGACGTTGCCTGGTGGTCGGGAGAAGGAAGGCGAATGACATTCCATCAACACCGAGGGCAAATTGATAGCTCCAAGTTATTGATAGAAATGAACTTGCGTGACGAGGACAGGTGGCACAGAAAAAGATGAGGAGGCTGGCCTGCGGTTTGCGATAGAGGGGGAGCAAGAGTCAGCCCCACAGGGAACAAGGTGCGGCGCCCGGCCACGGCAATGGGCACCGCGCGTGCGTCAGCGCCGCACCTCTCTTTTCCCCGCAAGCAGAAACCCAGCTCGGATGGGTGTCAAGCCGCCTCGACGGACGCCCCTGCGCGGCAGCCCCAACGGAAGGATCTTTTTGCCATGCCTCTGTTGCCCCTGGAACCCTACCTGTTTCCTGGCGACCTCTTCGAGAACCCGACACACACCACGGATGGTAACGAGCGCTGGTGGGTGCTGCACACCCGGCCGCGCGCTGAAAAAGCCCTGGCCCGTCAGTTCCTGGCGCGCAGCCTGCCGTTCTTCTTGCCCTTGTACCAGCAGCAGTGGCGGAGTCGGGGCCGCCTGCAACGCTCCTACCTGCCGCTCTTCCCGGGTTACATCTTCCTGCGCGGCAACGATGAGGTACGCGTCGCGGC
>WNGB01015357.1_pt1 | contig 14765 bp, 11 predicted proteins | sample 5400681 | NCBI WGS metagenome assembly WNGB01 (sample SAMN13153367, study PRJNA577476) | soil metagenome | isolation source: 115 cm soil or saprolite under grassland replicate 2 | place: USA:California | collected 2016-06-15
GGCAGTCATAAGCCTCGCGTTCGCGCCATGGTGGCTGCTGGCTATCTGGATAGGTCGAGCAACGAGACACAGGAGACACGACTAGTGCCCGCGCGTTGGTCTTGGACCGCTGGACCGCCGTAAAGTTGGATTCGGGACTCTAGGCTAGAGGCATCGGCTCGACTCATGCAGGGCTGGTACGCCCTATCGCGATTCCGTCAATTGGAGCGATCTGATCCGGACGACTTTACCGTTGAATGGAGCGGTCCACAGTTCGAGCACTTACGCTTTCATGCCGAGGCGTTCTATTACTTCGCCTTTCGGTTTCGGTGCATCGTTCGACGCGTAGAGATTGTGTATGGCGGCCAGGTTGTCAGACCGTTCAATGGATTCGAGTGTCCCGGCATCAGGTTTTCACGGAACCATCTCATTGAACACAGCGACAAGACGGACGGCGTCATCGCTGACAACTTTGCATCGGGTATTCGGGAAGGGCTCGTGATCCAACCCTTTACGACCGACGTACGAGCACCGCTCGATCGTGGGCTGTACCCGAATGCGCTGGAGTTCGTCACCAAGATAGACGAGAGGCTTTCAAATATCGGACTCGCAAACAAGGTGGATGAGTGATGGGGTACAGGGACAAGCCCGAGGCTTCCCAGACGCCGCGCCGTTGGGGTATCAGGCTGCAATTCCTAGAAGTCGGCACGACGGCGGCATTCTAAACGCGCACACGGCTCCATCTCGGCGGCCGGTTCACCCTCAAGCGAATTGCTATTCGCCTTAACGCTGTACCCCTTGGGGACGCCATTTGATGTAGTAGAGCGCCGATCGATCCCTGTCCCCGGAAGTGATAGCCGCCGGCGCCGTCCGGTGTGAACACGAATCGCTCGGCGACGAACTTCTGCAGAATCAGCCGGGCATTCTCGGTGCGCCGCTTCAGGAGCGCGCGCCAGTCCTTCGCGTGGCGCCGCAGCGTCTCCCGCAGCTTCGCGCGATCGAACGTCGCTCCGCACGCTTTCAGCTCCCGCTCGACACGCTGCCGCGCCGTCTCGCGTGCGCGCAACGCATCGATCAGCGTCACTGGCGGCAGCTCGCTTGACGCGATCGCCGACGTGAGCCGGCGGATCTCCATGTCAAGCGTTGAGAGCTGCCCGTCGAGATCGCTGCGGCGATGCCGCTGCGCGGCGAGCCGTTCGGCCGCGCGATCGACGACGGCTGCGATCAGATCACCGTCTCCGACAAACCCGGGACACGTCACTGACGTAGCCGCGGCTTCTTAGACTACTCCGAGGAGCTTCGCCAGTACTATGGTCGAGATAAAACCCACACCCATCACAATTAACACTACAACGCGCAACCAACTTCGCGGGTACATCGTTCGATGCAACCGATGAACCCGCAAGAACAGCGCAGGTGTTGCGCCTAAAGGACCGACGCGATCATCCGGCGGAAGATTGGCGTTTACCTCAGTGCGAATAATATGGAACAACCATGTGCTCAACGCCCCGCATGACAAACCGACGAGAAACGCACCCACCGTGCTAAGTGACAGAAACACGTTTTCGTCTATTTGCATATTTGTCTAATCGCAAAGATCGCTTGATCAATCATTGATCCAGTTGCGTAAATTGGCGCCGTGGCGAGTGGCTTAGATGTAATCGTTCTAGATCCGCTGTTCCCACTCGCGGACGCAATCGCGATCGACCAGATGCCTGTGTCTCTGTCGCGGTCGCGACTGGCTTCCAGTAGGCTCCGAGCGCGGTCCGTCAGCACGACGGCCTGTTCGCGATAGCCAGGGATGCGGACCGTCTTGATCAGACCCTGTTCACGGAGGTGTCGGAGATCGCTGTCGCGCGGATCGCCCGGCCGCCCCGCAGCGTCGCGAAGGTCGCGGGCCGGCACGACGCGAAATGCTCCAACGGTGGCCAGGGACCGGCTTTCTGATCCGCGTAGGGTGTACTCACGGTCGCGGGCGTCGTGGACGACTTCCCGATCACGTCCGCGTGGCAGATTCAGGCTACGCGTGAAGGCCTCGCGCGGATCGGCATCACGGTCGCGAGGATCGCGATCGCGCTCGATCACGTGCCTCGTGCCGCTCGTCATCACGCTCACGATGCTCGTGATGCTCCTGTAAAGAGCGCCGTCCGCGTCCGAGCGACAACCCGACGTCCTCATCGTCCCGGTCGCGCTCGTCTCGATCGCGGTCGCGGGGGTCGCGCTCATCACAGTAATCGCGTGGATCGAAGTCCATAGCACCTCCGCCGAGGCGAACGCGTTGTGCCGTCCTCGCGAAGATATGGGACTCAGGCGGATGTGCGCGTGAGGCAATACTTCGGCGGCGTATCAGGGCAATGGGCCGTAACACGCGAGCCGAGTGGCCATGTTGGGTGCGTCCGTCGGACGGCGCGACGAAGGGACCCCGCTCAAGAACGCGTCAGAGACGCGGAGCCGACAGCCGGCCAAGGGCTGCTTCTTTACAGATACGCGATCCCGGCTCACCTGTGCAAGCTGAACGACTTCGAGTTGACCTCCGCTGTCACGCCCCCTGCAACCGCCGCAAGACCGCCGGTCGCCCAAGGGGCAGCCTCGTGGTGGGTCGTGGCTGGCCAGCAGCCGCCGTCTAAACGGCGTCCGGCTCACGGGTCAATGGATTCATAGCCGGCCGATGACGTTATTACGCACGGTCAGTGGGCTGAGCCATTGAAGGGCGACCTCGAGCTGATGGGCGTCCGTGAAACCAAGCGTGCGCGGCCGAACCACGCAGATGCCGCTAGCGTCCGGCCTGCGTGACGGCGTAGACCGTGCCGTCGGCGTAGACTTTTGCAGTGCGGGGCGACGAACCCGGATTCAGGCTCGCGTTGATATGGAAGTCCCCGTCGCCCATCTGCAACACCGTCGTCGAGGCGCCGGAGATAGTAATCCAGTCGGCGTCGCTGATGATCCGCCACTTGCACACGGCGGGATATCCGAGCAGCAGGTCGAAACGGGCGCTCTGCCCTCCGTCCGCGGTGAACGAGACCGCCTGCTCCTTCGGCGTCGGCCCGGTGCAGTTCGCCCATTGCGTAATGTCGCTGGTTCTCAGGACCCCGGATGCAGACCGAACCGTGATGTGCCCGACGCGCGGAGCAGCGGTCGAATACTGATATTCCGCAACGCTGTAGGAGACCTGCGCCGACTCGGTGCCCCCGATTGTGCCCGCGCCCGAGACCGGGCCGGTCAGCGTGATCCAACTCGCGTCGGTCGTCGCGGTCCAACTGCAGCCCGCGCCTGTCAGAACGAGGAGGACGCCGCTGGTCTTGGCCTGCCAGTCGGTAGTCTGCGGTCCTGTCGCACCGTCGAACCCGCAGGCCGCTGCTCCGGGCGACCGCGCGGCGACCTGCAAATACATAGACCCCGTCACGCCGTTGTAGGCCGCGCGCACCTGGACGTATCCGGCGCCCGCACCCGTCACCTGCCCGCTCCTCGTCACGGTGACGATCGCGGTGTCGGTCGATTCCCACGTTGCCTCAGAAGTGATGTCCTTCCGCGTGCCGCCGGGAAACTCCGCCGTCGCAGTGAATTGCGCCGAGGCGCCCACAACGAAGTTACCCGTGAAGCAGCCGTTCTGGTTGGAGCAGCCGACACCGGTAATAAGGATCAATACCGGCGCGGAAGTCGTTGGTTGATTCGGCGTGGTCGTTAGTGTAGTCGGCGTTGTTGGCGGCGACGAACCACCACACGCGGCAGCCGCGAGGCAGGCGAGGATCCCGACGACGCGTGTGAGGAATTCGCTCTTCATGACTTCGCCCCCGGCCAGCAGTTCGCCCGGCCAGCGTAGCGTATTGTAGCGCTACTCGGCTGCTTCGGCTCTACGGTCGGTCGTGCAGGATGGCAGCCATCAACCGCGGATTCCGGCGCCCGTGGAGAACCGCCACAACCCAAAGCGGCTTCTCGTCGGGTGCATAGACAATCAGGTACTCGCGCACAACATGAAATCGCAAGGGCCGAGCAGTCAGGTCAGGCCGTTTGTGTCCGATGTGCGGTGAGGCCGCCAGGTTGCGGAGCACGGAGTGGATGTCTGCGAGAACGCGGTCGGCAGCGTCGGAGTTGTCTTGCGCGATGTACTCCCAGATCTCGTCGAGATCTGCGAACGCTTCGGGATGAAGGCGTAGCCGCTCATCCTCCCGAGCGCCGACGCTCACTTTTCTCGCGCAGCTGCCTGATTGCCTCCTCGCCGTCGATCGGTTTCACCCGACCGCTCTTGAGATCGTCATAGCGGCTGTCGAGCGTCTTGCGGACTGAGGCCACCTCTTCGAGGTACCCAGCTAGGGCATCCTCGACGATGTCCTCGGGAGCACGTCCGCTGGTCGTGGCGAGATCCTTGAGTTTCTTGGCAGTTTCGGGCGTGACGCGCACTTCCATGCCGCTACTGTACGGCTTCGAAGACCGAGCGGCAAGTACTCAGGCCGCCTGCCGCAGGCCGTCGATCTGCTTGAGCCAGCTGACGATTCGGTTCCAACTGGCGGGAGTTGGGGACGCCAACACTTTGTACTAACCGGACCAGTAACCCTCCGGGGCGCGTTTCAGCGCGCCAGACACCGCGTGTGTCGCCTTCGGTGTGCTGGGATTCGACAGCAGCTTGGATGCAGTCGATGCGATCGACTTCGAGGTTCGCTCGTTTCGAGCCATACGTCACGTCCTTCTGATGTTGGGAGGCAGACAGTTCTGCCGGTGCCCAGCGTGGCCGCAGGGTGTGACAGGGTAGGTCAACGCGCGGCCCCGATTCTGCACATGGGCGCTAAAGGGGGCATGAGCATGTTCTTCGTTCTCATTACTGTGATCGGTGTGGCATTTGCATATGCGGTCTATGCCACGCTTCTGCAGCCGGATCCGGACGGGGAGGGAAACATGAAACCGCCAATCCTGCTGCAGGCAGAGACGGAGGGGCCGCCTAGGTGTGCTGAATTCCTCGCCGGGATGTCAGGAGAATGGGCAGAGGTCGCGAACAATTTCCGACGCGAAAACTCTCGTGTGCGACTGCTACAGGCGGGCGTCCCGATGCGGATCGAATACCGGCTGGTCCCGCGCGACGAGATCCTGGCCGACGACGCGCGCCTGGCCGCGAAAGACCCCCGCAGGTCGAATGCACCTCGCCCCGGCTCGATTAAATACATTGCCGTCTCTGCGGTTGGCTTCAACGCTGCAAAGACCAAGGCGCTGGTATACGTGCGGTTTCGAACGGCGCACTTCTCAGACGCAGTCCTGATGAAGGAACTGAAGGAAGGGAAATGGGTCACTGGACCGCGATCGTGCGGAGGGGGCGCCTGAAGTCGCGATGCAGGCACCGGACTTAGGGTCACGCGGCCACCGGCCCCTCCAAGTACAAAGTCGGCTGTCGCGTTCGAGAGGCGAACCCGCCCGATTGCGGCTACGGTCGCAACAGAACAACCAGCTCCGCGAGCGTGACGTCTGGACGTAGGGCGACGTCGCGGCCCGGCGCCTCGCGTTGCAGGTCTCGCAGCAGCGTTTCCATTTCCAGTTCGTCACCCTTCAGGCGCTGCCACCAGCGCCTCTGGGGATAGTAGCTGTGATAAATACTCCAGAGGCTGTCATCGGGGCGGAGCCGTTGGGCGTCTCGCTCTTTCCACGCAAACGCATCTGCGAGAATGCGCAACAACTTCAACACGGCATCGGGCTGGAACTCGTGCCACGCCTCAAGGTTTGGCTCGCGGGCTCTTAGCTCCTTGGGTAACCGGCGTTCGAGCATCGTTAGTCAGATGATAACGCTACGCGGCGACAGGCCCCTCTAAGTACAAAGTCGGCTGTCGCGTTGGGGACGCCATACCTGCCGTAACGCGATCCCCTGCAGCATCTTCCCATCGACACGCGCCCGCTGAACGTCCACGACCGGTCCTCGCGCGGCGTGAACACGTGTATGCGTACGGCAGGGCATGAGGACCAGGGAACGTTGGCGGGCTCCGTTGATCGGTGCCGCTATCGCTCTGCTCGGATCGTGCGGGAGGGCGCCCGCGCCATCCAGCACTTCTCAGCAGGTGCCGATTCCGACGAGTCCCACTCCCACCCCGACTCCCACTCCGCTCGGTATGTCCACGAAGTGCTTGGGACCGTTTCGTCCGGGCGACTACTCAGCCCTGGCTTGCTTCCTATTTGTGCAAGACGCAACCGGCCCAACCAGCACGAACATCAGTACCTTCGCGGATCTGCGCATGTTCGGCGGGCCCGCAGAATTGGCGATCCCTAAGTGCCCGGCTTGCGGTGGCCCGCCATGGACCTTCGACTTGGATGTCCATGTTCCTGCGGACATCAGTCCCGGCGTTAAGACCTTTCCGATCTGGGCCACTGACGCCCAGGGACGCAGGACGGACACCACCGCGTCGATCGAAATTGTTTCGCGCTAGCTCGGCGATGGACTGAACCAAAGGTCGGTCCCGTTGTGTAAGAGTCAGCGCGTGGGAACGCGCTGCTGCAGCTCAGTAAACCAGTTCAGCACCACCTGGAGTTGCGACGCGGACGCGACACTTGCAGATTGCCCCGTTCCTCCAGGGATGACGGCGACGAACTGTTTGCCGTCGTGAGTGATGTCGTTTTCACGCTCGACCTTGGGCCCACGCTCGCGGAACGTTGTGTACGGTACGCGGATCATGGGCACGGGATTACCGAACGCAAACGTTGGCTGCGTCGTCACACTCACGGCAAACATCTGGCCGCCGGCGCGATAAAGAAGTTCCTTGCCATCGGGCGACCACAACGGATGGATGGCGCGGGCGACGAGGTATTTGGACCCGGTGCTCGGAACGGGCTGCACGAACACGGAGAAGTCGATTGACGAGCCGGTCATGTACGACACCCAGCGGCCGTCGGGAGAGAAGGAAGCCGCAGGCGGAATCGCCGACTCCACGTCGCCGAACGGCACCGCCTTTTTGTCCTGCACGGAGAACGTCAGCAGCGTGTTCGTTGAACCTTTCGTCGCGACAAAGAGGAATCGGTTTCCATCGGACGACTCAGGGACGTGTACCGTCTCTTTGTCAGGCCTCGTCAGCCGTTCCGCCGTCCCGCTGCCATCGGCGGGTTGCCAGAAGATCGCCCGGTCACCCTCGCGATCCGACTGGAAGGCGACGCGCTGGCTGTCCGAAGACCAGATTGGAAAGCGATTCCTTCCGCCATTGGTCAGCCGGCGCGCCGACGTCGTGCCCGACAGCTCGTAGATCCAGATGTCGGCGTTTTTTCCATTATCGGAATGAACCGCGATGCGCTTGCCATCCGGAGACACGCGGGGAAACTCGTACGGGGCTGGCGGAAGGTTCAGCGGCGTCACGACGCCATTGCGGTCGATCAGCGCCACGTCCAACCCGGTCGAGCCTGACGCGGGGCCTGGCGCGAAAATCAGCGACCCATTGTCGGAGACGCTGTAAAAGGCCGTCGGGGTGATGCCCGCCACCGATCGTCGAATGCCTTCGACGATGGGCGTCGGTCCACCCGTGACTTCCAGCCGTCGTGCGTCAAATGGAATGGCGAACAGCACACCGCCGACGGCGTAGACGATGTGACCGGTCGGCAGGTAACGGGCATCGCTGCCGCCTTCGAATACGGTCTTGCGCTCGTGCGATTTCAACGATTCCACGACAATCCGCGCTTTGTCCCACCCCTCGGCGCTGGCATCGGTCGCCACCGTGAACAGGACGTGCCCGTCGGGCAGCATCTGCGGACCGTCCACCACCTCGTTGTCTTTCACGGCCGCGATCAGTTCGGCTTTGCCGCCGTTCGCTCCGACCCGCATGACGGCTTTGACGGCTGGATCGACGAAGAGGATACCGTCGGCACCCCAGCTCATGCCGAACGGCGGGCCGGTCCGAGCAATCGTGACGACGGCGCCGCCGCTGACGGCGATTTTCTTGATCGCCCGGTCTGCGGTCGCATAGAAGGCAATGGACTTGCCGTCCGGCGAAAAGACCGGCATCAGCGGAGTGCCCTGATCTGTTCCCGTCATCGGCCTCGCCGCGAGCTCGGACATCGGCCTCACGTACACGACGTTGTTGGATACATAAGCGATCCGAGTCCCATCATTCGAGATCGCCACTCCGTTTCGGACACGAGCCGAGAGCGTCTGACCCTCTGGAAACGTGATCAGAAATCGCGCGACAACCGGCGACGACACCGACGGTCTCAGCGTCCACATCATGCCGGCCGTGATCGCGCCGGCCACGATCGCGCCCGCGACAACCGGAACGGCGCGCGTCCACCACGGTCTCGGCGGCCCGACGATGGCGTGCGCGGCAGGCACGGCGCGGGGAGCCACGGTGATCGCTTCGATCTCCGCGCGCAAATCGCCGACCGCCTGCCAGCGGCGCTTCGGATGTTTATCGAGGCAGCGCTTCAGGAGATCCGGCAGCCGCGGATTGAGGTTCGGCGGCAGGGCATTCAGATCGCGATCGCGCACCAGCACAGACGCCGTCACGTCAGGCACGTCTCGCCCTGGAATGGCTGGCGCGTCGCTGACCCCACCGAGCTGCGGTCGGTATTCCGAAAAAGCCGGCCATGCGTGGGGTGGCTGGGTGTATAACGGAGACCATTCAGGCCGAAACGGCCATCGCGTCGTCTGTCGTCGGTAACTTGACGAAGCCAACAGTTGAGATCCGTTGGACTAAGGGGGGACGTCGTGCCGCTGCTTTCATCGATCGCGGAGCTGTTGAAGCGCGAGAGGGTTCCGTATACCTGCTTCAGACACGTCCCGGCTTACACGGCGCAGGAAGAGGCGGCCGTGTCGCACATCCAGCAACGATGCTGGGCCAAAGTCGTCATCTGCGTCGCTGATGACCAGCCCGTCCAGGCGGTGCTTCCAGCATCCCACATGGTGGATCTCGAGCAGCTCCGTTTGCTCGCCAACGCCGCCACGCTGCGCCTGGCGCAGGAGGAAGAGATCGCCACGCTCTACCCCGAATTCGAAGTGGGCGCGATGCCCCCCTTCGGTGCCGCGTACGGACACCGCGTGTTCGTGGATCGGTGCCTCGTGGGAGAGCCGGAGATGGTGTTCAACGCCGGCACGCACACCGAGGCCATCTGCATGCATTACGGTGACTTCGCCGAGTTGGCGAAGCCCGTCGTCGGCGCCTTCGGGCAGCCACCGCTCCACCGACACACGCCGCCGGCGGTCGCGCGGCGGCGGCGGAGCTCGTCTCGCGTGCTGACCCCAGCGGCATGGAGTGGTGCCATGAAGAGTCGTCCTCCATTTCCCGGAATCCGCGTGACCGCCAATGGGAACCAACTGGTTTCGTACCACACGGAAACGCGCATCGCCGACGCGGGTGTCTTCTATCCCATCACCCCGTCAACTGAAGGCGGCGAGCTGTATCAACAGGCGTTTGCCGAGGGCAAACTCAACGTCTTTGGCGGTAACACGATCGCGGTGGAGGCGGAAGGGGAGCACGCGGCCCAGGGCGGCGCGATCGCGCACTCTGTCTGCGGGAAGCGCGTCGTCAATTACACGTCGGGCCAGGGAGTCGTCTACGGCGTCGAGCAGTATTATCACGCCCCTGGCAAATGCTCCACGATGGTTCTGGAGGTCGCCGCGCGGGCTCTCACCAAGCACGCCTTGAACGTGCACTGCGGCCACGACGACGTCTACGGCGCTCTCGATACCGGCTGGATCATCGTCTTTGGCAAAGACGCCCAGCAGGCGGCCGATCAGGCACTGATCCTGAGGCGTGTGACCGAGCTCAGCCTGACTCCCGGGATGAACGTCATGGACGGCTTCCTCACGTCGCACCTCGAACGCACGTTCTACAAGCACGAGTCGGCACTGATTCGCCAATTTCTCGGCGCGCCTGAAGACATCATCGATAGCCCGACGGAAAGTCAGCGCGTGCTCTTTGGTCCCAAGCGGCGCCGCGTGCCCAAGATGATCGACCTGACGAACCCCGTGCTCCTCGGCCCGGTCCAGAACCAGGAGCACTACATGCAGGGGGTCGTCGCCCGCCGAGACAACTTCACGGAGCCCATTCTCACGTTCCTCGAAGACGCGTACAGAGATTTTGCCACGCTGACGGGCCGTGACTACGGTCTCCTCAGCGAATACCAAACCGCCGACGCCGACACCATCTTCGTGTCGCTGGGATCAGCGGCGGAAAACATCGAAGCGGCTGTCGACTACCTGCGCGAGCACCGCCACGCGAAGGTCGGATCCATCCACGTGAACGTCTTTCGCCCGTTCCCGGACGCCGCCATCGTCCAGGCGCTCGCCGGCAAGAAGCGCGTCATCGTCCTCGAGCGCACCGACGAGCCGATGGCGGGGGACAACCCGATGGGGCGCGACATCCGCACCGCGCTCAACAAGGCGCTGCAGCGGGAAGCGGGCCTCCCGGCGATCACGGCCGACCAGATGCCGCGTCTGTTCGCCGGCGTCTACGGCCTGGGCTCGCGTGACTTCAGGCCCGAGCACACGATCGGCGCCTACGAGTACGCCACCGGCACCCGCGCGCGGAAAGATGGCAAGCGCGCGTCGGACGGCGCGTCGTTCATGGTGCTCGGCGTGGACCACCCCTACGAGGTGAAGTCCGACGAGACGCCGTCGCTTCTGCCGGAAGGGTCGATCGCCGTCCGCTTCCATTCGATCGGCGGCTGGGGCGCCATCACGACGGGCAAGAACCTCGGCGCGATCATCGGCGATTTCAATGATTTCCTCTACGAGCGCGACAAGGTCGTCGACGAGCTCGGCAATCCCAAAGAGATCATCCACGTCAGCGCCAACCCGAAGTACGGGTCCGAAAAGAAAGGGGCGCCGACGTCGTACTTCATGGTCGCGGCGCCGGAGCGGATCCGGGTGAACTGCGATCTGCGCCACGTCACGGTCGTGCTCTGCTGCGATCCCAAGGCGTTCACCCACACCAACCCGCTCGACGGCATGTCGGAGGGCGGCTGCCTGGTGTGGGAGTCGGAGGAAGAAGGCGAGCAGGCGTGGGAGCGGCTTCCGATGTGGGCGCGCAAGCAGATCATCGACAAGAACATCCGGGTGTTCACGCTGCCGGGCTTTCAGATCGCGCGTAAGGCGACCGATCGCGGCGACCTCCAGCTGCGGATGCAGGGCAACGCCTTCCTCGGCGCGTTCTTCGCCGTCTCTCCGCTCCTCCAGGACTTCCGCATCAGCCAGGAGCAGTTCCGCGAGGTCGTCCACAAGCAGTACGTCAAGAAGTTCGGCCGGCTGGGTGAAGGGGTCGTGAAGTCCAACATGGAGGTCATGACCCAGGGGTTCGATCTCGTCCGCGAGATCCGGATCGGGGAGCTCAGCGCGCCCGATCGGTCGACCCTTCGTGGCCAGGCGCTCCTGCCGGTCGTTGACGGGAACGGAGCAGGGTGCGGCTCAGGATGCCGATCGCACCCGATGCCCGAGAGCCAGCAGGAGCGGACGCCGCTGACGCAGCTCGCATCGTTCGACGCGCTGTTCCGCGCCGGCCTCGGGTACAACCAGCCTGCCTCGCCACTGTCGTCGGTCGGCGTGATGGCCGCCGGCAGCGGCGACACCGCGTCCAAATACGTCGCCCGGCGCGAAACGCCGCTCTACATTCCGGAGAATTGCACGCAGTGCATGGACTGTATCGCGGTCTGTCCGGACACGGCGCTCCCCAACTGCTCGCAGGACCTCGAGACGATCCTGCGGACGGCGGTCACCAACTACGTGACCGACGCGGACGAGCGACAGAAGATGCTCCGGCTCATGCCGGAGATCGAGAAACGCACGCGCGACATGATGCGCGCCGGTCTCGCGAAAGACCCGCCGCCGATCCAACAGATCATCCAGAAGGTGACACACGAAGTCAACGGTTTCTCACCGGAGGCCAAGCGCCAGTTCTTCGACGTCATCGACAAGGTGCCGATGGCGTATCAGAAAGCGAACGCGATCTTCGCGACGCCTGAGAAGAAGACGCCCGGTGGGGGCGGCGTCTTTTCGATCTTCGTGTCGGATCTCTGCAAGGGCTGCGCGGCATGCGTCGCGGCCTGCGGCGACCACCGGGCCCTGAAGATGGTGCAGGAGACCGAGGACGTGAACGCGGAGCACGAGACCGGAACGGCGTTCCTGAACCTGCTGCCCGACACGCCGCAAAAGTACCTGGGCCTCTACAACGACTCGCGCCCGCAGGACTCGAAGACCGCGACGCTCCGCAACATGCTGATGGTGCGTAGGAACTACGACGCGCTGGTGTCGGGCGACGGCGCGTGCGCCGGCTGCGGCGAGAAGAGCATTCTGCGAGCCATCGCGGCGGTCACGGAAGCGTACATGCGTCCGCTCTATCACGCGAAGGCCGGTCGGCTGCGGGCGAAAGCCACCGAGCTCGAGAAGGACGGCGTGCGGAAGCTCGAGGAATTGAAGGCGCGGAGTCTGGAAGAATACGAGCTGTACCGCCAGGCCGTCGCGCATCTGCTGATGGGGCTGGGCGGCGAGGACGACAGGGACACCAAGGCGCGGATCGCCGGCCACGGCCCGATCTCCGACCAGGACGTCGTGGACGCGATTGCGGCCGTGATGAAGCAGGAGGCGTTCAACCACAGAGACCTCCAGCCGGTGGACGGTCGCCTCGGCAACGGCATGTCGGTCATGGCGATGGCGGCGCATACAGGTTGCAACACGGTCTATGGTTCGACGCCACCCAACAACCCGCACCCCTACCCGTGGATGAACTCGCTCTTCCAGGATGGGATCACGGTAGGCTGGCTCCTCGGCGAGAGCTTCATCGTCGATCATGGGCGCCGGTCCGTGATCCCGGAGCGGCTGGCCGACGCATTGATGCATCGCGAGACCGACGTCATCAGCCCGCGCGAGTATTACCAGTACGTGCACTTCAGCGACGCGGTGATGAGCGACCAGGAGATTCTCGAGCTGCCGAAAGCCTGGGTCGTTGGCGGCGACGGCGGCATGGGCGACATCGGGTACCAGAACACCTCGAAGGTGGTTCTCCAGAATCGTCCCAACGTCAAAGCGGTCATGCTGGACACGCAGGTCTACTCCAACACAGGCGGCCAGAACTCCGACTCGACGCCGATGCTGGGCGGCAACGACATGAATGTGTTCGGCGCCGCCACGCAAGGCAAGCACACCGAGAAGAAGACCGTCGCCGAGACGTTCCTCGCCGGCCACGGGTCGCCCTTCGTCGCGCAGGTCTCGATTGCGAACGCACCCAAGCTGTACCGCGCGATTCTGGACGGCCTGGAGTACCGCGGCACGATGTTCATGCAGTGCTTCACCACGTGCCAGCCCGAGCACGGCGTGGCCGACGACATGGCGCTCGACCAGGCGCAGCGCGTGCGGGACTCGCGTGGCGCACCCGAATTCGTCTTCAACCCGAGGCTGGGCGAAACCTACCAGGAAGCGCTCGACATCAAGGGCAATCCGTCGATCGACATGGATTGGTACGAGACGAAGTTCAAGGGCACCAGCCAGCCGTATCGGTACACGGTGGCCCACTGGTGCGCGACCGAAGCCCGGTTCAGGAATCACCTGAAGAAGATCAAACAGGAGGACGCAGCCGGGCTCATCCCGCTCGAAAACATGCTCGTCCGCATCACGCAGCAGGACGTAGTCTACCGGCGTTACCTGGTGCCCAGCCACCGCTCCTACGTGCCGGACTTCGGCGTATACATCCGGGTGCAGGGAACCGGCGGCGTCGTCGAGTACCGGTCGCTCTCGCGCCAGCTCGTGCTCTTCTGCGTCGAACGCCGCAAAGCGTGGCGGATGCTGCAGAGCAAGGCGGGCATCGAGAACAGGGAATACAAGGCCCAGCGCTCGGTCCTTGCCGACGTCGACGCCGGCAGGATCTCCGGCGAGGAGCTGTTCGCGCGCGCCGAGGAACTGATGAGAGAGCGGGTGAAGGGCGGGACGAGCTCTCCGGCAGCCGGGAGTCATGGGCCCCGTCCCGCCGCGACGGCACCTGCGGCCGCCGTCGAGGGTGCGCCGCGTGGGCCAGTCGTCCCACCAGCGATCGACGGCGACTTCGTGACGACTTGAGAGGAGCGTCAGACAGCATGAAGCGAAGCGCGAGTGCAGAGTGGAGCGGTGGACTGAAGGATGGAAAGGGCACGGTATCGACCGAAAGCGGCGTCCTGTCTGGCGTGCCCTACAACTTCAGCAAGCGGTTCGAGAATGAGAAAGGCACGAACCCGGAAGAGCTGATTGCCGCGGCGCACGCGGCCTGCTTCTCCATGGCGCTCTCCATGATCCTGGGTCAGGCCGGGATGACGGCAGAGAAGATCGCCACGAAGGCGACGGTCTCGTTGGATCAGGTGGAGGACGGGTTCAAGGTCACCTCGAGCCACCTGCAGACGACCGTGAAGATCCCGAACGCCGATCACGCGGCTTTCCAAAAGGCCGTCGAGGCAGCCAAGAGCGGATGCCCCATTTCCAAGCTGCTCAACGCCACGATTACGATGGACGCCAAGCTCGCTTAAGTGTGGAGGCATCAATGGCCGACACGGTCAGCTCGATTCTGCGGCACAAGGGCCACCACGTCTGGTCGGTGAGCCCTGACGAGTCGGTATTCCAGGCCATAAGCGTGATGGCAGACAAAGGTATCGGGGCGTTGGTCGTGATCGCCGGCGAGACTGTGGTCGGCATCATTTCCGAGCGTGATTGCGCCCGCAAAATCGTTCTTCAAGGAAAATCCTCAAAGGACACCCCAGTCAGAGACATCATGACGAGCCCGGTGGTGTCGGTGAGCCCGAACCAAACCGTAGAAGATTGCATGAGAATCGTCACAACCAAGCGGATTCGTCATCTTCCGGTCGTTCAGGGTGAGAAG
>WNGB01017506.1_pt1 | contig 14765 bp, 15 predicted proteins | sample 5400681 | NCBI WGS metagenome assembly WNGB01 (sample SAMN13153367, study PRJNA577476) | soil metagenome | isolation source: 115 cm soil or saprolite under grassland replicate 2 | place: USA:California | collected 2016-06-15
TGCAGCACATCCAGGACCACGAGACGGCACGGCACCTGGTCGAGCAATGCCGCGAGATCTTCGCCCGCGAGCCGGCGTTCGTCTCGGAGGTCGGCCCGGTGCTGGGCGCCCACGCCGGACCGGGCATGATCGGGGTCGGCGGCGTGCCCTCGTCCACCCTCGTCTAGACAGCGGCGACACGAACGGCTCCCCGGGGGCGCCTGCCCCGAGCTGGCTCGGCGAGATCGAGGCCTCACCGCCCGTGCCAGGCGACGGGTAGGCCGTCCTCAGCCCGTCTCGGCCGCGGTCTCGTCGGAGCCGGCGAGCGGCAGCTTCTCGCGCGAGAAGCGCCAATAGTCGCGGACGACCGCCTGCACCGCGGCGGCCGCTGGGATCGCCACCAGCGCGCCGAGCACGCCCAGCAGCGCGCCGCCGATCAGAATCGCCACGATCACGATCAGCGGATGGAGCTCCACGGCCTTGCCGTATACGAACGGCTGGATGAGGTTGTTCTCGATCTGCTGGTAGAGGATCAGCACGATGGCCCAGATGATCAGACCCACCGGGAAGTCCACGAAGGCGACGACGATCCCGACCAGGATCCCGCCGAGCGTGGCCCCCACCAGAGGCACGAGGTCGAAGAAGGCAAACAGGATCGCGAGCGGCAGCGCGAACGGCACGCCGATGATCCGCAGCGTCAGATAGGTCACGAGCCCGGCCAGGACGCTGATCAAGAAGTTGCCGAACACATAGCCGGAGATCGCGTCCGAGATATCGTCCGCAATCGTCTGCATACGCCGAGCGCGTTCGGGGGGCAACTGTCTGTAGAAGAAGCCGAGCAGGCGATCGCCGTCCTTGACGAGGAAGAAGGTGATCACCAGGATCGAGAAGAGCTGCACGAAGCGCGAGAAGACGCCCACCGTGACATCGCGCAGCGTGCCCGCCGCATCTCCCAGCTTATTGGGCAGCTCCTTCGCCTGATGCTTGAGCTTCCCGGTGATGTGGTAGCGGTTGTCGTAGTCGCGAAACGTCTCGTTGTGTCGCAGGTCGTCGACGTAGCCCGGTAGATCGTTCGAGAGGTCCTCCACCCCGTTGACGAGCGGCGGCACGATCAAGAGCCCGATCCCGAAGATGGATGCGGCGCCCGCGAGATAGACGAGCAGGATGGCGAGGGATCGCGGCACCTTGCGGTGATCGAGCCAGTTGACCGCGGGAGCGATGGCCACCGCGAAGAACACCGCGACGATGACGAGCCCGATGACCTGCCTGATCAGGTAGGCGAAGTAAAGGGCGCCGATCACTGCCGCTGCGATCAGCACGATCCTCGCCACCACGCGGCCCGACACCTGCGAGCGGTCCATCGCGGGCCAGCCTACGGCCGCCCCCGGACGCGCCTAGAGCGTCCTCCTGGCTGGCTATCGGCGCCGGCGAAGGGCGATGAAGCCGCCGACCGCGAATCCGACCACCGCGGCGCCGATTGCCAGCTCGCGCCGATGGGCGCGGATCTGCCGGCGCCAGTCAGTGAGCTCGGCGACTCGGCCGCGCAGAGCCTCGACCGAAGATGAGAGCTCCGTGCGATGGCGCTCGATGTCGGCCCGGATCTGATCCGAGGAGCGGCCCGGGGGCCCGGGAGCGGCCCGCCCAACCGGTTCGCCGGCGCCGCTGACGTAGACGTCCGTGCCGCTCACCGCGTGCCCGCCTCCAGCGTCTCCTTCGTCCGCCGCGCCTCCTCGATCGCCAGGTCCGGCGTGGGCGGCGCACCCGCCTTCACTGAGCGGAACGCGATCAACCCCGCCACGGCGGCGATCACGAACCAGAACGCCGCCTCGACCATGAACCCGATCCAAACGTGGTCCGAGAAGAACAGGTCGTTGAGCAGCCAGGCGATGCCGTGCATGAGCATCGCCAGCCCAACGAGGAGGAAGACGCCAGCGACGAGGCCGACAACCGAGCCGCGAATGAGCTTGGTGACCTTCTCGCGAATCTCGGTCTTGGCGAGTTCGATCTCCTCGCGCACGAGCACCGAGACGCGCTCCGAGACGTCGAAGACGAGCTCCGGCACCGACCTGTCGTCGGGGGGCACCGCGCCGTTCATTCGGGCGGATCCTCGCCGAAGACGCGTACCCAGATCGCGACGGCGACGCGGTTCGCGACCACGCTCGCCAGCGCGCCCGAGGCGGCCAGGAGCCCCGTCCACAAGAGTCTTCTGACGATGTCGTTTTCCACGATGGGCTAACTCGTCGCGGAGTAAATCAACTTGGCACCGGAGCGGCTCGGGCGCGACGCATCCCGGCACCCGCCGTCCCGGTCCCGTACCCAGCCCAGCGCTCGAAGAAACCGCGCGCCACTGCGTAGAACCACGGCCGATCGACCGCGTCGATGGCACCGTGACCGCCGCCCTCGATGATCCAGACCCGCACCAGGTCGCTGCCCGCTGCGGCCTCGGCGAGCACCCGGGCGTGCTCGACGGGAATGATCGCGTCGTCGTCCGGGTGCAGGACGAGGACGGGGACCTTGGCATCGGCGATGTGCTCCTTGGCGGCGGCCCGCCGCCAGAGCTCGGCGGGCTCGATCTCGTAGTAGGGAGCCGAGATCCGCTCCACCGGGTCGACGAAGTTCTCGATGCCCTCCCAGCCCGTCTGACGGATGCGAGACGTGAGCATCGCCCAGAAGCCCTGGCTGATCGCGTAGGCGGGATGGCCACGCGGCAGGCGCTTCGAGAGGCGCTCGGCCATCGCCTTCGGCTCCGCGGGCGGAGAGACCGCCAGGATGCCGCCGTCGAGCGCCTCCTCGGCGCCCTCGAGATGGCAGGCGCCGAGGACCGACGAGCCACCGAGCGAGATCCCGAGCGCGCCCACGGTTGTCGCTCCCAGCTGCTTCAGGTAGCGGGCCGCCGCGACGATGTCCTCGCCCTCCTTCCAGCCCACGCTCGTCGGCGCCTGGCTCGTGAGGTTCGTGAGCCCGAAGCTGCGGAGGTCGAGCGCCAGGACGTTGAAGCCCCACTCATAGAAGGCCCGAACCGCGATCTGGCGCACATAGTCGAAGCGCCGCGACGAGAACAGCCCGTGGACCACGATCAGCCCGGGCCGTCCGCTCTCCTCTTGAAGCCCGACACTGGCCGCGATGTGCTCGCCGTCGGCGCCCTCGAAGACGTGGTCCGAGAACTGGGCCGGATAGGCGTACCCGAGGTTGGCGGCCTCGCGCTGCTGGGCGAGCACGAAGGTCGAGATGTCCGCGAGCCCCTTGCGCAACATCGCGGCCTCCGAATGACGAAGGCGGTGCGGGATCGCCTCGAGGTCCGCCATCAGCGCATCCATCGAGCGCTCGCGGGGCGCCGGGATGGGGAGCGGTGCCGGGTCGGTGTCGAGGCGCGACAGGAGCCGGCGAAACGGTTCTCTCAGCCGCTGGCCCACGAGCCACAGCGGCAGGGCCACGAGGCCCACGGCGACGTTCACGGTCTTCGCGGCGCCGTGCAGGACGCGGTCCTGACGGCGCGAGGTGGCGAGCGATTCCCACACGCGGGGTCCTACCGGCCGCCGCTCGACGCCGCGCTGCCCGCCTCCAGGCCACCGCAGATCGTCTCCACGACCATCTCCCGGGCGCGGTCGAAGTTCTCCTCGCCCCCCGGAATCAGCTCGAAGATCCAGCCCGACAAGAGCTGCTCGATGGCACCGTAAAACCACATCGAGGCGAACTCGGGGTCGACGTCGCGCCGGAAGTCGCCGGACGACTGGGCGTCGGCGACGATCTTGGCGATCATCTCGTAGGCGCGGCGGATCTCGGGCAGGTGGGTGCGCCCGAACGAGTTCGCAGCCCGGGTGACCTCGACGATGATCACCTTCATCAGGTCCGGCTCGTGGCGATAGGAGTCGATGATGAACCGGGCGACCGCATCGAGCTTCTCGCGGGCGGTGATTTGCTGGCGATCGATCTCCTCCGTGGCGTCGAGCAGCAGTGACCAGCGCTCGGAGAACAGCTCGTTGAGGACCTGCTCCTTGGAGTTGAAGTAGTGGTAGACGAGGCCGTACGCGACCCCCGCCTCGTCGGCGATGTCCGAGACCCGGCAGGCGTGGAAGCCCTGGCGGGCGAAGACGTGGATTGCCGCATCCAGGATCTGGCGGCGCTTGTCGACGGGCGGTGCCTTAGCCATGGGCGCTCGCCTCCACGAGCTCCGGCCACCGGTAGGCATCCGGTCGGCGGTTGGCGAGCGAGGGCAGCGTGGCGCGCACGCGCTCCTGGAGCGCCGGATCTAGATCGGCCGCGATGAAGCACACCTCATCCGGCGCCTGGGCGAGAACGACCCCCCAGGGATCCAGGATCATCGAGCGCCCGTAGGAGTGATAGTGAGGCGGCGCCTCGCCGATCTGGTTGGGAGCGACGACGAAGGCCTGGTTCTCTATCGCCCGGGCGCGCAGGAGGACCTCCCAGTGATCCTTGCCGGTATGCAGGGTGAACGCCGACGGCACGGTGATCACCCGAGCGCCGCGCACGGCGAGGATCCGGTAGAGCTCGGGAAACCGAAGGTCGTAGCAGACCGTCATCCCCAGGGTGAGGCCCTGGAGGGCGCCATGGAGCTCGGCGGTGACGATCTCCTCGCCCCCCTGCTCGTGGTCGGACTCGCGGTAGGCCACGCCCCCGACGTCCACGTCGAACATGTGAATCTTGCGGTAGGCGGCCTCCACCTCGCCGTCCGAGCCGATCAGCACCGAGGTGTTCGCCAGCTTGTCCTGCCCCTCCACCCGCTCGGCGATGCTCCCCGCCACGAGCTGGACGCCGAGCTCGCCGGCCCACGAGCGGGCCGCGGAGATCGTCGGCCCGTCGAGCGGCTCGGCTCCGGCGCGCAGCTCCTCGCCGTCCCCGAGCAGATTCCATTTCTCCGGCAGGACCACGAGCTGGGCGCCGTCGGCGGCGGCCGCCCGCACCAGCCGCTCGGCAGCCTCGAAGTTACGACCCTTGTCTGCCGTCGAGTTGACCTGTACCGCGGCGACGCGCATGCTCCTCCTGGTCGGTTGATTGACCAGTCAATCTAGGGAGTATAGGAGCGGCTCGCCTTGCGGCAGATGGGCTCTCGCGAAATTGAAGATTCGCGCGTGTAAGCCTCGTCCGTTCGGTAAGTTGGGTCTGGATGCTCTGGAACCGACGCCTCGGCTCGGCGCGAGCCGCGTTCGAGTCGCGAACCGACGAGTGGCGTCAGGTGGGACTCGGCGCCGAGGTGGACCGGCGAGACGCACAGCGTGCGCGGGGAAGCGTGCTCGTGTTCGGTGCGCTGATCGTCGGCGTCCTCGTCGCCTTCAACAACCGGGGGACGCTGTTCCCGGGAGCGGGCACGCCCGTGCGCATCGCGACCGTGGCCGCGCTGGTGATCCTGGGCTGGGGGCTCGCCCGATCGCTCGGGCGCGGGGTGGCCCCCGCGCTGTTCCGCCGCATGGACCCTGGGACGGCAGGCACGGTGGGCTTCCTGATCCGATTGGGAACGATCGTCGTGATGTTCGCGGTGGCCCTGAAGATCGCCGGGCTTCGCACCGACACCCTTGCGGTGGGTGGCGCGTTCACCGCGGTGGTGCTGGGCCTCGCGGCACAGCAGACGATCGGCAACCTGTTCGCGGGACTCGTGCTGATCAGCACGCGGCCGTTCCGGGTGGGGGAGCGCGTGAGGCTGGTCGGCGGCGCGCTCGCGGGCCACCAGGAGGGAATCGTCAGCTCGCTCGGCCTCTTCTACACGACGCTCGTCAGCGGCGCGGACCGGATCCTGGTGCCGAACAGCATGCTCTTGAACCTCGCAATCGTGCCGCTGCGCGAGCCTGAACGGGTCGAGTTGCGCGCCCGGTTCAAAGCGGACACGACTCCAAGCGAGGTCCAGGAGATGCTCTCGCGGGCGGTGTCGGTACCCACCCGCTACGCGCCGCACATCGCGCTGGAGGAGCTCGACCACGACGAGGTGGTGGTGAAGATCGTCGCCACCCCGATGAATCCCGCCGACGGCGCCAGGCTCGCCGGCGAGATCCTGAACGCGGTGCGGCAGACCGATGGCGCCCGGTCGCCCGCAACCGCGTGATGCCGAATCAACGAGCCTTGGGGCGCGGCTTCTTCTTCTTTGCGCCGCCACAGTCGACGCCGCTGACCGGCTGACCGCCGTACTGCGCGGCGTTCGGGACGCGCCATGAGAAGACCTGCTGGAACTCCGAACGGGGCTCGCCGGCATCGAAGTCGGGGTCGCGGCTCGGGTCGTTCGCCAGGTGTGTGTCGTTGACGAACGGGATCGCGTTGCAGTCGTCGGCAACGAGGCCCTGGTAGTCGCCGATGAACTCGCCCGACGGCGAGATCGGGGGGTTGATCGACGGATCCCACAAGTCGTGGGAGACGCGCACGTCGGTGAACGTCTGGCCGCCGTCGTTCGAGCGCGACAGGTAGGTGTCGATGTAGAAGTTGTCGGGGTCGTTGCGGCGGTCGAAGTAGGAGACGTCCACCTGCCCGGAGGGCGTCACCGCGACGTAGGGCTGGAACTGGTTCGCGTCGGTTCCGTCCTGGTTCACGACGGTAGGAGAGCTCCAGCTGAGGCCGCCATCCACCGAGCTGACGAGCATGATGTCCGCCTGCATGCCGTCCTCGTCGTCGGGGCTCGAGGCCGGTCGGTACTCCGCGTAGGTGACGTAGAGCTCGCCGTTCGGCCCGGCGGCCATGATCGGGATCGAGAGGTTGCGGAAGTTCTGGCCCGGGAACTGCGTGGGAAGCGCGTTCACCTGCGTGACCGGGGTCGCCGGCGTCCAGGTGAGCCCGCCGTCGAGCGACTGCGAGAACCAGTACTCGTCGGGAGCACCGACGACCCCGGGCGTGTAGTGCAGCCAGGTCGCGTAGAAGCGGTTCGGGTCCTGCTGGTCGGCCACCACGTGGATGCCGATCACGAGCTGCTGGTCCGGCGGTGAGATCGGGATCGGGTCACCGGGCCAGCTCCTGCCGCCGTCCGTGGAGCGCTCGCAGACCTCCTGCTGCTTGATGGCGTCCGGGATGTTCTGGCCCCAGCAGGCAACCATGGTCCCGATCTGTCCGTCGCCGTCGGGCCCCGCGTTGTTGACCGCGAACGTGTTCTTATCGTCCAGGAAGCGCGGCTGCAGGAACTCGTCCGGGTAGTTGTTGATGACGATCTTGCGACCCCAGGTGTCGCCTCGGCGGATGTCCTTGGCCGACGGGCTCCTCCAGATGTGGAAGCTCATCCCCCAGCCGGCGCCGTGCTCGAAGGGCGGCGAGTCGAGCACCATCAGATAGGCGTTGCCCTCGTCGTCGAACTGGACCCAGGCGTCGGAGGTGATGTACTCCTCGCCGAAGTCGCTGCCGCGCTGGGCGTCGGGGCTCGCCTCCTCATCGCCGCCCAGGCCGATCTTGTCCGCCAGCTTGCCGGCGGTCTCCCCGACCGCCCCGGCTCCGTCGTCCTCGGGGCCGGTGCCCTGGACGTTCGGATCGTCCTCCGGATAGCAGTCGTTGTTCGGCCACGAGGAGGGCGGTGCCTGGTCGGCGGGGCAGACGTCCGTCTGGCCGAGATCGGTCCAGGTCTCGCCGCCGTCGAACGAGACGTAGCTGCCGACCTTGAACTCGTACTCGGCGAGCGAGTCCGGATCGCGGTTGTACTGCTTCGAGGCCGCGACCAGGAGGTTGGGGTCGGTGGGGCTCTGCGCGAGGTGCGGCTCGGAGTGGGAGCGGTAGCCCAGGGCGGGGTTGCTGGCGAGCGACTCCTGAAGCCCGGGCGGATCGTCCACGTCCGGGGGCACCGGGGCGCGTGCCGGCCTGGTGACGAAGCCGGCCTCGGCCGAGTAGCGCGACGCAGTGACCGCGAAGTAGACGACCTGGACCAGGTAGTAGCCGTCCGCCTTGGGGATCTCCACGCTCTCGGGCTGCGCCGCCACGTCGCCAGAGCTGTCGATCAGGCTGCCGCGCGTCCCGCTCGCGTCGCTCGCATAGACGTAGAGGTCGAAGTCGCTCGCCGGGTTCGGGAGGTAGTCGCCGATGTTCACCTGGACACCACCGCCATTGGTGTCCCAGTAGCCCGTCGGAACGGTGACGTGGAGGAGCGTCGTGTCGCATTGGGTGTCGATGTCCTTGCCGCAGGGCTCGCCGCTGCCCGCGTCGTAGCCGGTGTTGGCACCGGTGGCGATGGCTCCGTCCCAGGTCGTCGGCCCCGGCGGGGAGAGGTCGACCGTGCGATCAGCGGCACGGGCGACCGGCGCAAGCGCCAGAACGGCAGCGACGATCAGCCCGGCGAGTGGGGCGAGCGCTCTCCTATGTCGGTTGACCTTCGTTTGAGCCATGCCGCGAGACGAGCGTCCTGCTCTGGGACGGGCCTCCCTGCGTCTCGTGGACGAACTGGGTTCATACACGACATGACCGGCGCGTGCGCCGGTTACCGGGGCGCTATCGCCTTCCCGCCTTGTGCTGGGTCAGCTCGGCGACGAGCAGCTTGGTGTGGAGCGCCGCGATCAGGTCGTTCAGCGGGCCGATCCCGGCCTCGACGATCTCGAGGGCGCGCTCCGGGTCGAGATCACCCGCCAGACGCTGGGTCAGGACGTCCACCTCCTCCGCGACGAGCGGCTCGAGCGCCTGCTTGTAGCGCAGCGTGTCGTACACGGTGAACCCCAGCCGCTCGTCGTAGCCACCGGCGCGGAAGCGGCCGATCGCCTCCACTATGCGCACGTCCGAGGGCGAGTAGCCGTCCCCGTCCGGGCTCAGGATGCCGACCTCCGCGAGGCGCTCCAGCACCTCCCGCGGTACGTCGTAGCGCCGGCGGACCTCGTCTGCCGGTATGCGCTCCCGCTCTTCCGCGAGGGCACGCTCCAGGATCCGGTCCTCGAGGTCGACCATCGCCCGCAGGCGTTCCGGATCGCTGTCCTCGCTCTCGAGGAGCCCCCGGATCACCCGCAGCGGCATGAAGCGCTCCTCCTGGAGCTGCTTGATGAGGCGGATCCGCTCCACGAAGTCAGGCGGGTAGTAGGCCATGTTGCGCGAGGTCTTCACCGGCTCGGGCAGGAGCCCCTCGCGAAGGTAGTGACGCACGGTCGCGACCGGCACGCCCGAGCGCTCGGCGAGCTCGGAGATCTTCAGAAGCTCCTTCGCGGGGGCGCTCATGCGAGGAACCGCTCCTGCTCGGTCGCCCGGTTGGGACCGGCTGCGGCACCGCTATCGAGCAGCGCCGCGATCTCGCCGTCGCCGAAGCCGGCGTCGCGCAGGACGGCCTCCGTGTCCTCCCCGAGCGCCGGCGCCGGGCGCGTGGCTTCGCCGGGCGTTCGAGAAAGCTTGACGGGCAGGCCGAGTAGCCGCACGGGGCCGAGCTCGGGCTGCTCGAGGTTGACGACCATCTCGTCCTCCGAGCCGGGGGCGACGAACTGCTTGTCGATCAGGTCCGGGCGCCCCACCCCCTCACAGAAGTTCCGCCAGAACTTCGACTCGAGCGCCCCGCAGGTGACCCAGCCGTCCGAGGCCTCGTATGGGAGGTAGCAGGCGAGGCCGCCGTTCAGGCTCCCGCGGCCGCGCTCCGGGACCTCGCCGTCGCACAGGTACTGGGCCGCGACCATCGCGAGCCAGGCGAGCGACCCGTCGGCCATCGAGACGTCGACGAGCTGCCCCTCTCCCGAGCGCTCGCGCTCGCGCAGCGCCGCGAGCACCCCGAACGCGGCCATCAGGGCCCCGCCGCCCAGGTCGGCGATCTGGCCCGCCGACTGGATCGGGCGCCCCCCCGGCTCGCCGGTCAGGCCGAGCAATCCGTTTAGTCCGAGGTAATTCATGTCGTGGCCCGCGCGGTCCGTGTTGGGACCGGTCTGCCCGTAGCCCGTGATCGCGCAGTAGACGATCCGAGGGTTGACATCGCGCAGCGCCTCGTAGCCGCAGCCGAGCCGGTCGAGCACCCCGGGGCGGAAGCTCTCCAGGACGACGTCGTGGTCGCGGGCCAGGCGAAGGAAGGCGTCGCGCCCCGCCTCGGACTTCAGGTCGAGCCGGATCGAGCGCTTGCCGCGATTGAGCGCCAGGTAGAGCGCCGAGCGGGTCCCGAGCGCCTGCTGGTCCTCGGTGCCGTAGTAGGGCGGCGCCCAGCGAACGTAGTCGCCCATGCCGGTGTCCTCGACCTTCACGACGTCGGCGCCGAAGTCGGCGAGCAGCAGGCTGCAGAAGCCGCCGGGTAGAAGCCGCGTCAGGTCGAGGACGCGGACGTCCGAAAGCGGCGGGTCGGATCGATCGTTCATCGCGGCTCGACCTTCACGAGACAGGACACAGAGTTGGCGATGAAGCACGCTTCGTGTGCCCGGTGATGGAGCTCTTCGAGCAGGGCCCGATCCACGGCGTCCGCGAACCCCACTCGCGGCCGCAGGGCCACTTGCCTGAAGCGGCGGCCGTCCATCCGGCCCTCCGCTTCGTCCTCGTATGAAGTCACGCGGAGCCGCGCGCGCCGCGCGAAGTCGAGGAACCACAACATGTGACACGCAGACAGCGCGGCCACGAAGAGTCCCTCGGGGTCCGCCTTTTTGGCATCGCCGCCGAACTCGGGCGCCGAGGATCCGACGACGGTTTGACCGCCGACATCGACTCGGTGCGCGCGGATGTCCTCCTTCGTGGCCTCCCAGACGACGCGCGCGCGGTGCGTCGTTTCGGTCGCGACCTCGGCGGTCACTCGGGGGAGGCCTCCGACGCCTCGATGGGGTGCGCCAGCACCTCGCGCCGCGTCGGCTCCTCGCGCTTGGGCACCCCGAGCATTTCGCGCGCCTCGGCGACCGTGGCGGCGCGGCGTCCGACGTCCTCCGCCATCTGGCGGGCCTTGGCGATCAAGTCTCCGTTCACCTGGAGCGGCTCCTTCAGGAGCTCCATGTCGAGGAGCGGATCGAGGTTCGCGACGTGGCCCGCGTCGAAGCACTCGTGCTCGGGCTTGATTCCGAGCTCCCGCATCGCGCCCAGGAACTCGATGATCGTGTCGAAGGAGTTCTCGAACACCGCCTTGAAGACGAAGTCCTTGCGCCGCTTCGAGTACTTGGCGTAGTTCATCGAGCTCATGTTCAGGGCCGCGACGTCCGGGCGCAGCTCGCGCAGGTAAGCGATCCGCTTCTCCACCGGCACGCCGATCGCCCCGGTCGAGTAGTTGACGATCACGTCGTCGACCGCGCCGCGGATCGCCTCCGTGATCGCCCTGAAGTCCTCGATCTCGTAGCTGGGAACGCCCTCGGGGGTGCGAGCGTGGATGTGGATCTGCGACGCGCCCTCCTCCACGGCTCGCCTGGCCTCCGCCGCGTAGTCCTCGGGCGTGTAGGGAATCGCCGGGCACTGGTCCCGATTCGCGACGGCCCCCGAGATCGAGCAGCTGAGGATCGCGGGATCCGCAAAGCGGCTCATGCGGGCGCCTCCGACGGGCCGAAAAACGGGGCACCGAGGGAGAAACCCCCGACGGTTGGCGCTTTCCTGGCGCTATCCGCCACTAAAGCGCCAGCCGCGGCACCGAGGCAAGCAACTCCGCCGTTTGGCGCTTTCTTGCCGGTATGCGGCAATAAGTCGCCAATCGCCGAGGCTCTTGGCCGCGTCGCCGCCCTACTTGCCCGCCGTTCGTGCACCGAGCGGCTCATACGGGCATCACCCCGTGCTTGCGCCACGGCCGCTGGATGCGCTTCTCGCGCGCCATGCGCAGGCCGCGGATGATCGTCGGACGGGTCTCGCGTGGATCGATGACGTCGTCGATCAGCCCGTTCTTGGCGGCGATGTAGGGGTCGATCTGCTTCTTGATCGCGGCGAGCATCTCCTCGCGCGTCTTCTCCGGGTCGTCGGAGGCCTCGATCGCCGAGCGGCCGATGATGTTCACGGCGCCCTCCGGGCCCATCACCGAGATCTCGGCTGAGGGCCAGGCGACGATCAGGTCCGGCTCGTAGGCCTTGCCGCACATCACGTAGTAGCCGGCGCCGTAGGCCTTGCGGACGACGACGGTGATCTTCGGCACCGTCGCGCGAGAGACGGCGTAGAGCATCTTCGCGCCGTGGCGGATGATCCCCGCGTGCTCGACCTTCGAGCCGACCATGAAGCCGGGCACGTCCTGGAGGAAGACGAGCGGGATGTTGAACGCGTCGCAGAGGTTGATGAAGCGCGCCGCCTTGTCCGCTGAGTCGTTCTCGAGGATGCCGCCGAGCTGCTTGGGCTGGTTGGCGACGATCCCCACCGGCTGGCCACCGAAGCGCGCCAGGCAGGTGATCAGGGTCTTGGCCCACTTCGGCTTGATGTCCAGGAACTCGCCGTCGTCGACGATCTCGCGGATCACCTCGTACATGTCGTAGGGATGCCGGGCAGACTCGGGGACGATGTCCAGCAGCTTCTCCGACATCCGATCGTCCGCGTCGGAGGTCTCGTGGGCGGGCGGGCGCTCCTCGCAGTTCGCCGGGAAGTAGGAGAGGTACTTCTTCACGACCTCGATGCACTCGTGGTCGTCCTTCACCTCGAGGTCGCCGACCCCGGAGATCCGGCAGTGGACCCTTGCCCCACCGAGCTCCTCCATCGAGATGTCTTCACCGGTGACGGCCTTCACCAGGTGCGGGCCCGCGAGCGCCATCGCGCCCTGGCCGACGACCATCGGCACGAAGTCCGACAGGCCGGGGACGTAAGCGGTCCCGGCGGCGCATGGGCCCATCATCGCCGCGACCAGCGGCACCACACCGGACATCGTCACCTCCTCGCGGAACAGGTGTCCCGAGCCGGCAAACATCGACCCCGCCGCCTCCTGGATGCGCGCCCCGGCGGAGTCCAGCAGCCACACGAACGGGATCCGCTTCTGAAGCGCCAGCTCGCGGAGGCGCGCCATCTTGAACTCGCCGGTCATCCCCATCGAGCCGGCCATCACGGTGAAGTCGTAGGCGCCGATCGCGCACCGGCGGCCGTCGACGTCGCCCCAGCCGGTGATCACGCCGTCCGCGGGTGCCTCCTTGCCCTCCATCGCGCGCTGCGCCGAATGAGGGCCGGCGTGGATGCCCAGCTCCACGAAGGTCCCCGGGTCCACGAGCAGGTCGATTCGCTCGCGTGCCGTTAGCTTGCCGCGCTCGTGCTGGACGGCGATCTTCTCCTCGCCGCCGCCCAGCTTGGCCTTCTCGCGTCGCTCGTGCAGGTCATCGACGAGTGCCTTCATGCCGGTCTCGCCGCCGTGCTCGGTCTCGGCGGGTGCCTCGGGCGCCTCCATCTCCGCTGCGGCTTCTGCGACGCTCGCCGCCTCCTTCTTCTTCGCCTCGTCCTTCGTGGGCTTGCTCCGCTTGGCCTTGTCGGCAGTCGCCATCAGCGCCCCTTCCATTTCGGTTCGCGCTTCTCGAAGAAGGCCTGGGCGCCCTCGGCGATGTCCTCGGTCGTGAAGGTGAGCGAGAGCTGCGAGCGCAGGTACTCGAGCGCGTCGTCCAGCGCCATGTCCTGCTGCCGGTACATCGCGTCGTGGCCCAGGCGCATCAGCACCGGGCTCTTGGAGGCGAGCTTCTGGGCCCAGTCCGCGACCGCGCCCTCGAACTCGGCCTCCGAGACCACCTTGTTGGCGAGCCCGTAGCGCACCGCGTCGGCCGCCGAGAGCCGCTCCCCGAGCAGGATCATCTCGTTGACCTTCTTGCGCGGGACGTTGCGGTAGATGATCGACATGATCATGTAGGGGAAGGCACCGATGTTGATCTCCGGTGTCCAGAAGTCGGCGCCCTCCTTCGCGATCACGAGGTCGCAGGAGAGCGCCAGGCCCATGCCTCCCGCCACCACGTGGCCGTTCGCAGCGCACAGCGAGGGCTTGCCGAGACGCGGCATGAGGCGGAAGAACTCGAGGAAGAGGTCGGTGCCGAAGTGCTTGTGGATGACCGGCGCCTCCGAGCCGAACCCGCCGAGGTCCGCGCCCGCGCAGAACGCCTTGCCGGCACCGGTCAGCACCACCGCGCGGGCCTCGCCGTCGTCGCGGGCGTGCCGGATCGCCTCGACCAGCTGGGCCAGCATCTCGGCCGAGAGCCGGTTGCGCTTCTCGGGATCGTTGAGCGTGACCGTCGCCACGCCCGAGTCGACTTCGTAGAGGACCAGGTCGTCAGGCATAAGTAGGAAGTATTACTCTACACTTCTCGCTCAGACGGCGCCACCTACGCACGACCAGGAGGACCAGTGGAAGCAGCGACCGTGATCAAGCCCGCCCACGAGGCGACCCGCAAGCACCTGCTGTTCACCGACGAGCACGAGGACCTGCGCGAGTCGATGGAGGCGTGGGTGAAGAAGGAACTCCACCCGCACCGCAACGAGTGGGAGGAGACGACTTGGCCTAGCGAGGTCATGCGGCGCGCCGGCGAGCTCGGCTACCTGGGGCTCTGCTTCCCCGAGGAGTACGGGGGGCAGGGCGGCGACTACTACTACTCGCTCGTCCGCGCGGAGTGCATGAGCTACTCCGGCTCGGGCGGTACCAACATGGGCTTCGCCGTCCAGACCGACATGGTCCTCCCCCCCGTTCACCTGCTCGGGACCGAGGAGCAGAAGCAGCGCTACCTCGTCCCCGGCATCAAGGGGGAGAAGATCGGCTGCCTCGGGATCACCGAGCCGGGCGCCGGCTCCGACGTCGCCGGCATCCGTACAAAGGCGATCAGGGACAACGGCGAGTACGTGATCTCGGGCTCGAAGACCTTCATCACCAACGGCCCGCGCGCGGACTTCATCCTCCTCGTGGCCAAGACCGACCCTGACGCGCGCCATGAGGGGATCACGCTCTTCCTCGTCGACCTGCGCGACGATGACGGCAACCACGTCCCGGGCTTCACCGTCTCGCGCAAGCTGGAGAAGAT
>WNGB01014631.1_pt1 | contig 14762 bp, 14 predicted proteins | sample 5400681 | NCBI WGS metagenome assembly WNGB01 (sample SAMN13153367, study PRJNA577476) | soil metagenome | isolation source: 115 cm soil or saprolite under grassland replicate 2 | place: USA:California | collected 2016-06-15
TTCTTCGTCGCCGCGGAATTCGGGCTCGTCGCCGCGCGCCGGGCCCGCATCGACCAGCTCGTAGTGGAGGGAAGCGCGCGTGCCGCGGCGGCACAGCGCGCGATGCGCGAGCTCAACCTGCTCTTGTCGGGATGCCAGCTCGGCATCACCTTCGCCAGCCTCGGCCTCGGCTGGATCGGCGAGCCGGCGTTCGTGGGTCTGCTGCGCGGGCTCTTCGAACCGCTGCCGGGACCGCTGGATGTGATCGCCACCCACGGCACAGCGTCGGCGATCGCGTTCGCTCTCATCACGTTCCTGCACGTCGTGCTCGGTGAACTCGTCCCCAAGAACCTCGCCATCGCCGCGCCCGAACGCGTCGCCCTATGGGTCGCGATCCCCATCCGCGGCTTCACCAGGCTGTTCCAACCGCTGATCTGGCTGTTCAACGAGGGCGCCAACCGCGTCGTGCGCCTGCTCGGCGTCGAGCCCCAGAGCGAGCTCCGTAGCGTCCACACCCTCGAAGAGATAAGGCTCCTGCTTCAAGAATCAGGCAGAGCAGGTGCGATCGAGCTACCCCACGGCAACATCTTCGAACGGACCTTCGAACTCCCCGACAAGCGTGTACACGACGCAACGGTGCCCCGCTCCGACGTCCACGCCGTCGCAGCCGACGACGGTGTCGCGGAGGTCCTCGACCTCGCCCGTCGCTCAGGCCACTCGCGCTTCCCGGTCCGTGACGAGAAGTCAAGCGAGTACATCGGGGTCGTGCATCTGGCGGACATGCTCCGCGCCGATCACCAAGACCCCGGCGCCCGTGTCAAGGACGGGATGCGCGAACCGTTGGTCGTGCCGGAATCGCTACGTCTGGACCTCTTGCTCCGGCGGATGAACGAGGCCCGCACCCACTTCGCCATCGTCGTCGACGAGTACGGGTCGACCAGCGGGATCATCACCCTCGACGACGTGCTCGCCGAGCTCGTGGGGGACATCGCCGACGAGCACCGAGATCCTTCCGAGACCGTCCGGCGGCTGGAGAACGGCACCTACCGCGTTGCCGGACAGATCCGAATCGAGGAACTGCATCGAGCCACCGGTTGCTCGCTCCCCGAAGGCGACTACGAGACGCTCGGCGGCTTCATCAGCCAGCGGCTCGGCCGCATCGCGCGAAATGGAGACACCATCGACTACGACGGCTGGCGCATGCGCGTCCTCAGCGTGCAGCGACGCAGGATCCTCACCGTGGTCATCGGACCCCCTCGAGTTCATGCCAACCGTGCCTGAACGAGCCGGCCACGACGGGGGGGACCGGGAGGCGAAGTTGACTACCTTCGGGTCCTCGGACGCAAGGGAGAGCCTCACGGAGAGCGAGCGGCACGAACGGGTGCAACCACCGTGCCGGCCGCCGACGTGCTCGCCTACACGCGGGGCGAGGCGCCGAACCGGATCGCCGAGGCCTACCTCCTCGATCCGGCAACCGGCGAGGATCGGGCACTCGTCTCGGGCGAGGACACGGACACCTTCTTCGTTCTGACGGACATGGCCTGGGCTCCGAGCGGCCGGTGGCTCGCCGTGGCCGGCTGGACGGATCGCGCGGAAGGACGCTTCCAGACTGCCTTCAGGGTTCTCCCTCCTGCCGATCCCTCCTCGTTCCGACGGTTCCCGATCGACACGGGGGAGGTGTCCAACTTCCTCGCGGGCTGGGGGCCCCTGATCAACCGGGTCGTACGTCGGTGACGATCGGCTCGGCGTCGCTGCCGTCGGCCGCCGTGCCGGGCCCAACGACGAACACCTGCGGCACGCCCGGGCCCTCCCGGGGACGGAGCTCCACGGATACCTCGAACGTGCCTGGGGCGGTCTCGATGACCCCTCCGGACTTCCAGTTGTCGATCTCACCGCCGCCGAGACGGGCGCACCCGCCGATTCCGTGGCGGCAGCGGTCGATGACGTCCTGGGTGGCCAGCGCCGGAAGGTAGGCCTCGGCCTCCCCCCACCAGGTCAGGAAGTTGGCGACCAGGTACTCAGCGTCGTCCGCCGTGGGCGGCGGCGGAGGCTCGGGCGAGGCGGACGGGCGCCAGATCCAGAGGTGGACCGGCGCGTCTGACGAGCCGATGAAGACGGTTCCGTCCTCCTTGACGTTCTCCATGTTCTCCACCACGGCCACGGACCCGGCCGCCACGAGACGCCCCTGCGATCCGACGATGGCATCGGCGGGCACGTCGAACGCGGGACCCCCCTCGACGTCGACCCACCCGGCGCCCGGATACCAGGCGTCCGGATAGCCGCAATCCCAGGACAGCACGGCTCCGTCGATCGCCACGCCGTGGACGTAGCACTCCCCGTGGTCGATCGGCTGTCGCCCGAGGCCCTGCCAGCGGTCCTCGGTCGGCAGGTACTGGGCGGCATCGCCGCCGTAGTCCCAGGCCATGATCCGGTCCTCGAACCAGACGGCCTCTGAGGCTTGCGGCGAGAGCGGTGGGTCGGGCAGCCGCCGCCAGACATCGGTCTCGGGGTCGTAGCCGAGCGCGATCGCGGTCGGCGTCTCGGCGATGTTCCGGTTGTCGAGCTCCGACCCGACGACCACCACCTCCTTGCCGGTCCAGACGGCGTTGGCCAGGTTCATGCCCATCGGTGACTCGGCGATGGGGCGCCACGTGCCCGTCGCGGGATCCAGCGCCGCCCCCTCGACGGTCGTGGGATCGTCGCGGCCTCCGCCGCCGAACACCACCAGCTCCTGGCCGGTCCACGCCCACGCGCCACAGCACGAGGGCCGGTGGGGGGAGTCCTCGAGCCGGCGCCACTGTCCGGTCGCGGGGTCGAACGTGAGCGTCGCGAACGTCGTCTCGTCTCCGGCCTGCACGTCCCAGAAGAGGCTCTCCGAGCCGGTCCAGACGGCCTTCGCGCCGCCGCGCTCGTCGCGGGAGGTGTTCGGTCCGCCTCCGGCGATCGGCGCCGGCGGCAAGGCCCTCCACGTGCGGGTCTCCGGGTCGAAGGCGAACCCGTCGGCCCTCGCTTGCGCCACGTCTGCGCCCCGAGGCCAGCCACCCCAGTACATGAGCTCGTCCCCGGTCAACACGATCGCCGCACCGTCTCGGACCTCCGGCGGGAGCGGGAGCTCGGTCCAGCCCTCCGGCGCCCACGACCACGGGTCCGCGGGAGCGGCCGGCCGCCTCTCGGGCCGGGCGCCCTCGAACGCCTCCCACGCCAGCACCGCGGCCGCCGCGAAGACGGCCAAGGCGACCGCGGCAACCGCGGCGCGCCTCCAGGGCGACGGATCCCCGGGGATCGGACGCGTGGCCGGTTCCGCCATCCGCCGTTCGATCTCGGGTCGGAGGTTGGTGGCCTCCAGGGTGTTGAGCGCGTCGAACGTCCGCCCGACGTTGGTCCTCATCCCTCGTCCTCCTCCATCATGCCTCGCAGTCGGCTACGGCCCCGGCTCAGGTGCACGCGAACCGTCGCGCGGCTCGAGCCGAGCACCCGTGCGATCTCGTCCGTGCCGTAGCCCGCGTAGAAGCGGAGCACCAGCGCCGCGCGCTGGTTTCTGGGGAGCTGGCGGAGCGCGGCGAGCAGCCGATCCGCCTCGTCGGTGTCGGCCGGCTCGACCCCAGCGTCGGCAAGCGGCAGGTGTCGGCTCCGCTCCTTGAGCTCGGCCGCCGCCAGGCGGAACGCGGTCGCCCACACCCAGGCGCGCGGGCTCCGGACCTCTTCGCCGCGTCGAAGGCACTGGGCGAACGCCTCGGCCACGGCGTCATCGGTGACGGCTCGGTCCTGCGCGTAGGCGAAGACGGCTCGCCACAGCCGCGGCCCCTCTCGCTCGTACAGGTCGCCCAGGTCGCGGGCGTCGTCCCCGATCGCCGCGGTCCTCCGCATCGCCCTCTCGTCATCGCTCCTATCTAAGGACCCGGCAACACGTCGAACGTGTACCGGGCGAATCGAAGTCATCGAGCGGGGCCGGGAGCCCGGAGGATCCGAGCCAGACGTGACAGGCGCTCATGGGCTCTGGTCGACGGGGACGGGGAGTCGGATCGCTCGGTCGTGACCTGGGGTTGGCCGTTCCCGACGTCGATCACATCGATGTCACAAACGACAGACCCGGCGAGCCCAGCCATGGTTCCGCCCCGACAACGCCGTGAGACTTACTGAGCGGCTTTGCCTGCCCCGGCTTTCCGTGTCCGGGTGTGTGCCTCGATGGGACGGCCCACGCCTGCCTCCGACGCTGCGTGGGCGATCAGGCCGTTGGCTCGGCCACGAGGCTCGTGATGATGGCGTTCGCCTGCCCGATCGTCTCCGCGTTCGCATCGGGGCCGAACGCGACGTGGATCTCGAAGAAGCGGCCGGCCACACGGAACAGGTACATCCGCGACGGAGCGGCGGCGGCACACGCCCACCGCGCGGGAGGTGTCTGGAGATCGATCGAGAACCCGGGACCCCGGGAGTAGAAGTCGCCCGCGTAGCCCGGATCCGCGTACTCGGCCACCCACACCAGCGCCATTCGGCTCCTGACCAGGGATTTCGCGGGAGCGGGTTTCCTACTCCGGCCTGGGCGAGTCACCTGTCTTCTCAACATTGTCGGGCCACACCGACACCCATGGTTCATCTCCGCATGGTGGCGGGGAATCACATCGTGAGGTGGTCCGCACGGGAGTGGGCTTGTCAACAATTGCCCGGTTGGGCGAGGTGTCGCCGCTCTCCCCGGGCGTCGGGACGTCGCCTGAACTCTTCCGCGGGTTCGGGGCAGGCCGAACGGCCCTAAGGAAACCTGCTGGTCATGCCACGGATCGGAATAAATGCACCCCTCACGTTTGGAAGCCGTCGTCCGAGCGCTCCCATGCGTGTATCGTCTGCCTGCTCACAGATAAGAGTTCCGCGACCTGATTGACGGAAAGTTCCATGATTGGTTCGAAGTGTTGCACATCTGGGCTCGCCAGAACAAGGATTGTGTGCGCCTCTTCGAAGATTGACCTCAAGCCTGTCACCTCTGGACATGCCGCAGTCGGATCGTGGAAAAGGCGGTCCGTCCCTCGAGAGGAGGTCACCGCTTTAAGAGACGTCTTCTTGACTTTTGATCGGGGCATTACTTAGATAGCCGGTCGGGGGAACGAGGCATTGAGCGATGGCCGCCGACGGCGTTTGACCATTCAGCGTTCTGGCGACCTCCTCCCTGTCGGTGAGAGCGGTGCGGAGGGAGTGGGTGTCGCTCACATCCATCCCCTGCTCGCGTGGCTTCGTCAAGTAGGGGAATCTCCCAACCGTGGGGTCCCGATCCACTCCGACCATGAACCTGGGCCAACTGTTGGCTCTCTGGACACCGACCGAGGGGGAGGATCGCCTGAGGGTCCCGTTGTGGAGATGCGTGAGGTCGGGCTCCACTACAAGACCCGCTCAGGAACGGTGCAGGCGCTCAGCGATTTGAGCATGAGCGTGCCTCGCAATGCGTTCGTGTCAGTCATTGGGCCATCCGGCTGCGGTAAGACCACGCTGTTAAAGGTCATTTCCCGTGTGTTGGCGGTGTCCTCAGGTTCCGTTTACCTCGACGGGAAGCCACTTGACCAGGTCGACCTTGCGGGGAGGCTGAGTTTCGTTTTCCAGCGGCCGCTCTTGCTTCCCTGGCGCTCTGCCCTGAAGAACGTGGTGCTCCCTTTGGAGTTCCTTCACAAACGGGTGCGCGCGGCAGACGTGGAGAAGGCTCGCGCTGCCCTCGCACTCGTCGGATTGAGCGAGTTCCAAGACAAGGCGCCCTATGAGTTATCAGTCGGCATGCAGCAGCGTGTCTCCTTGGCACGGGCTCTGGTTGTCGAACCCGAGCTGCTTCTCATGGATGAGCCGTTCAGCGCCGCCGATGAGATCACCCGGGAAACGCTGCAAAGCGAACTGCTGCAGCTGTGGCAGAAGACCCACAGCACCATCCTATTCGTGACTCACAGCATCCAGGAGGCAGTCCTCCTTTCCGACCAAGTCGTTGTCCTCTCGCAGCGGCCAGGATCCGTCATCAGGCTGATGGACGTCGACTTCCCTCGACCCAGGGACTTGTCGATCAGACAGGACCCTAGCTACTACCAGATGGTCGAGGAGTTGCGGGGGCTGTTGCGCGACCCCGAAACGAGGCTCCTTCGATGAACTGGCGACGACTCCTCACGATGTGGCGGACGATTGTGACCCTAGTGGTAGCGCTCGGTCTCTGGGAAGGGAGCGTCCGTCTGTTCAAGGTTCAGGAATACCTGCTTCCTCCACCCTCGGTCATCCTTGAGCGGGTGTGGAGAGACAGAATTTACTTGCTGGACCAGGCGGAGCCAACCGTCATCGAGATATGGGTGGCCTACGCGTTGGCCGTCTTCGCCGGCATCGTGCTCGGAATTTTGATCGCGTACTCTCGGTGGGCCGAAGAGGGCGTCCTGCCGATCCTCGTCAGCTTCGAGGTGATCCCGAAGATCGCTCTCGCACCGCTCTTCCTCATCTGGCTTGGCTTCGGAATGTCCCCGAAGATCGCCATCTCCGCACTCATCGCCTTCTTTCCGGTCCTGATCGCCACCGTGAAGGGCATCCGCTCCGTCGAGTCGGAGATGGTGCAGTGGATGTCTACCATGGGGGCACCGCGCTGGAAGATCTTCTACAAGCTGACGTTTCCCAGCGCGCTCCCCTACATCTTCGCTGGCATGAAGATCTCGATCACGGCCGCGGTCGTGGGCGCCATTGTGGGCGAATTCGTTGGCGCCGATGCCGGCCTCGGATATCTGATCCTTCGATACTCGTCGTTTCTTGACACCACAGGCATGTTCTCTGCCCTGATCGTTGTCACTGCTATCGGGATCATCTCGTTCGGTGTGATTACCTGGGCTGAACGCCGCATCTTGTCCTGGCAGATCGCCATGGAAGCGGGCCCAGAGGTGCTTTAGCCGTGCGGCGGAGGCGCATGTGGGAAGACCAGGGTCGAGTCGGGAGGAGTCAAGAGATGGGTAAGAGCTGGAAGCTGATCTCCCTCGCCGCGGTCGCGGCATTGCTGGCCGCCTCATGCGGCTCCGACACATCTGGTACAACGAGTTCACCGGGCGGGGCTCAACCTCTCAAGGAGGTCTCCCTCCGCCTGGACTGGTTCTTCGGATCCGAGCACGCAGCCTACTTCGTCGCCCTCCAGAAGGGGTTCTTCAAGGATGCAGGGCTCGATGTGGAGATTCAGGAGGGGTCAGGCTCCTCGACCGCACTCAAGCTCGTGGCTAACGGAAGCTCTACGTTCGGGATCGTGGGAGCTGGAACAGTACTGACGGGAGCAACCGAAGGGGTTCCCGTCCAAGCGGTAGCGGGCATTTTCCAGGAAACCCCGAGCGCGGTCTGCTACGACAAGGCGGATCCGATCAGCGAACTCACCGACATGTACGGCAAGACGTTCGCGGATGACCCGGCTAGCGTCAGCCACAATGAATGGGAGGCGGTGGCGGCACTGAACGACGTAGACACTAGCAAGATCACGAGTATCGCCATCAAGTCGGGGAGCGACGTTCAAGTCATGCTGACTCGCAAGGTCGATTTGCTCAATTGCTGGACGATCAACCAGGCCATGGAGTTGCAGTTGAAGGGATTCCCTGTCGGGTATCTCACGTTTTCGAGCCTCGGCTTGCACATACCGGGCTCCAGCCTGGTCACCAATATGGAGACCATCGCGGAGAATCCAGACATGGTTCGCGGCTTCGTCGAGGCAGTCATCGAGGGATGGGAGTACACGCTTGCCCATACGGACGAGGCGTTGAGCATCCTGTATGACTACCAGCCGCAGGTCGATCAGGAGTACAACACGACCAAGATGCCGTTGGTCTTGGATCTTGTTCGCTCGGATCGCGTCGGTTACATGGATCCAGCCAAGTGGGCCACGCTCAAGGAGATCTATCTCGACACAAAGGTCATCACCAAAGACGTCGACATCGACGCGGTGTTCACGAATCAGTTTGTGCCTACTGCCTGAGTCCTTCTCGGACAGGGAGTACAACGATGAGGTGCGTCGATACCGGGTCGTGGGGCGCGCTATCGACGCACCAGCGAGCGAAGGAGGCCGAGCGTGCCTGCGGAGAGACTCGCCAGACTTCGTCGTTTGATAGCGGAAGCCGGGTACGACGCCGTTGTGGCGATGAGCCCGGACAACGTCACGTATGCGGCCGGGTTCACCGTTCCCTCACAGAGATGGAGCCGGCGACGCTTGGTCATGGCGGTCGTTCTCCCAGAAGGCCCCACCCGCCAGATCGTGGTCAACATCGAGGAGAGCCTCACGCGTGCCGTCTCGTGGCTTGACGAGGTGGTGAGCTACAACGAGTTCACGCAGCACCCGGTCGATCTCTTGGCGGATTCGCTTCGTGAGCTGGTCGGAGGCAAGGCGAGAGTGGGCATCGAGCTGGACTTCATCCCGCAGGCTGCGTACGCGCGATTGCTGTCACTGCTGCCCGAGCTCCGGATCGAAGACGTGAGCCAGTTCCTTCTCGGCGTCCGAGCAGTGAAGATGCCAGACGAGATCGAGGCCCTCCGGTGGATCGGGCGCACGGCGCAGTTGGCGATTCACCAGGCCGTCGGGGTCACTCGAGCTGGCGAGACCGAGCTGGATCTGGCGCACCGGATAAGCGTAGGGATGCTGGAGCGAGGTGCCGATACCGTGGCTGAGCTGATCGTTGCGAGCGGGGAGCGCAGCGGGCACGCGAACCCGTTCCCGACCGATCGGCGCCTGGAATCCGGGGACATGGTGCGGCTGAATGGCTTCGGCTACAAGAACAACTACCCCTCCGATGTCACCAGAACGGCCGTCGTGGGCCCTCCCAACCAGGCGCAGACGGATCTGTGGAAGAGGATGCTGGAGTTGCGACAGGACGTGTTTGACATGATCCGGCCAGGGCGGACGACCCAAGAGATCTACCAGAGCTATTCCAAGCGTGTGGAGGAGCTCGGGTACCGTCCGATCGATTTTGTTGGTCATGGTCTTGGCCTCCAAGTTCACGAGCCCCCCTACATCGGCCGGCACGGGAATGACGAGCTCCGGGCCGGAATGGTCTTCGCGATCGAGCCCATCGTCACCCTCCCGGAGGGTGACTGGGGTTTCCAGATCGAGGACGAGATCGTGGTGACCGACCGGGGGTGCGAACTCCTTACCGACGCCCACTCGGAGGACGAACTGATGGAAGTGAGCCTGCAATGAAGGTGACTCGCGTCGAGTGTCGACTGGTCAAGCTTCCGCTCCGCCGCCAGCACCGGTGGACCGGATTGACAGCTGAGATCGGATCGTTCGTCCTGGTGCGCCTGAGGACCGACGAGGGGATAGATGGGTGGGGAGAGGCGACTGTGCTCGGGCAGTGGGGTGGGGACTACGGTCGATACTACGGCGAGACGCCCGACACGGTGATCCACGTCGTTCGAGACGTCTTCTCCCCGTTTCTTCTCGGCAGCGATCCGTTCGATGTCTACGCCGTCTATCAGGCGATGGAGCGAGCCATCCGAGGACACCCCTACGCCAAGACGGCAGTCGAGGAAGCGCTGTTGGACGCGAAGGCCAAGAGCCTGGACATTCCGGTCTACGAATTGCTCGGCGGTCGCAGGCGAGATCGCATCGCGATCTGTCACAGCATCGGGCTGATGCCGACTGACCTTGCGATCGAGGAGGCGGCTGAGCTGGTCGAGGAGGGTGTTCGGACGATCAAGGTAAAGGTCGGCGAGGACGCCGATCGGGACATCGCCACAGTAATGGGCGTGCGCAAGGTCATCGGCGACGGCGTCCAGTTGACGGTTGACGCGAACCAGGGATGGGGAACGGTCGCTGAGGCCGAACGGATGATCCGGGCTCTCGAACCGGCGCAGCTGCGGTTCGTTGAGCAGCCGGTTCCCGGGATCCGTCAGATGGCGGCACTGGCCGAGCGGGTATCCGTTCCATTGATGGCCGACGAGTCGTTGTGGACGCCGCAGGACATGGCGGAGATCGCAACGACCCGCGCTGCGGCGATAGGTTCCATCTACACAACGAAGGCAGGCGGCCTCCATCGCGCGATGCAGATTGACGCCATCGCGTGGGCCTTCGACATTGCGACGAACGTTAACGGCTCTGGCGAGCTGGGAGTCGGGAACCTAGCCAACGTCCACCTTGCAGCCGCCCTCGAGAGCCGCCAGGAGAGCTGCACGTTCCCAGTGACCGGATTGGCGGAACGACGGGCGACCCGGGTGGTGGGAGCGGAATACACCGATGACATCCTCGTGGAGCCATTCGGGTTTTCTGATGGCTCCGTCGAAGTCCCGGCGGGACCCGGATGGGGAATCCCGGTCGATGAGGAGAAGATCGGGAGGTTCACCGTCGATGAGGTCCTGGTCGGTGGGTGAACGGGCAACGATCATCGGAGCCGGGAGCGGCGGCTGCGCCGCGGCAGCCGACCTCACGCTCCAAGGGTTCGACATCACGCTGTACAACCGCAGCCCGGGACGGCTAGCCACCCTAAAGGACCAGGGGGGTGTGCACCTCAAGGATCCCGAGGACCGGGGAATCATCCCGGTCAGGAAGCTGACCGTCGATATCGGGGAGGCACTTGCCGACTCGAATCGGATCCTGATCATGCTCCCCACGCACACGCTTGGGTATTACGCCCAGGCCATGGCGCCTCATCTCGCCTCCAGCCACCAAATCCTCCTCGCTCCCGGCCATACTGGCGGTGCGCTCTACCTCCGGCAGCAGCTGAAACAGGCCGGGTGCGAAGCGGAGCCGGTGATGGGAGAAGCTCACACCCTCCCCTACATCAGCAGGATGACCGGACCGGGAGTCGTCACGGTCTGGGCGAGAACCGATCCTCTGCTCTGCTCGGCGCTGCCGGCTACGGACACCCCGGAGTGGCTTGCTGCGTTTCGCGATGCATTCCCGAGCCTGACGCCCGTGGAATCCGTCCTCGCCACCTCGCTCAACAATCTGAATGCAGTGATGCATCCGGGAGCAATCATTCTGAACGCCGGGTGGATCGAGCGCACGCACGGAGGCTTCAGGTTCTACTCGGAGGGGACCACTCCAGCGGTCGGCAGGGTCCTCCAGGCGACAGACGACGAACGCTTGGCGATCGCGGGGGCGATGGGACTTCAGTTGGAGTCGTTCATCGATGCCTTCTATCACGGCGGTCTGACCACAACTGACGCATGGCAGTCTGGCGATATCTACAGGGCCATTGCGGAGAGCGAGCCAGACCGAGAGATCCGTGCCCCCACCTCGCTCGATGATCGCTACATGCACGAGGACATCGGCTTTGGGCTGGTCCCGATGATGGCTCTCGCATCAATCGGTCGAGTTCCGACTCCGACGATGGCTGCCCTGGTGCACCTGGGCAGCCTCGCTAACGACATTTCATACGCGGAGACTGGGCTGAATGCATCCAAACTTGGCATCATCGATATGGACATCGAAGCTCTGCGATCCTATGTGATGAGCGATAAGGGCTGACTGGGAGACGTGTTGTCATGGGAGTCGGACCTTCCACGGGCTCTGTCGTAGGAGGGGCCGCTGGTGGCTTACGGTTCTCCGACCAAGAACTCCAGCGACCTCACTCAGCGCTATCGCCGAAAGGCGCCAGCGGGCGAGGCTAGGACGCAGACATGGAGTTCCACGTCGCCCTGAGTCCGAGAAGGAACCCAGAGGAGACCCTTGAGGTCATCAAAGAAGCCTCTCGTCTGGGCTACGATCGCTTATGGCTGGCCGATCAAACGTTCCATGCCGATCCCTTCGTGCTGCTGAATGCGGCAACCCAGGTGACCGGTATTCCACTCGGTCTCGCTGTCACCAACCCCTTCGCCCGTCATCCGGTTCAAGTGGCGAGGGCTATTGCGACCCTATGCTGGCTCGGCCCACGAAGGGATTGGTTGATCGGATTGGGGACGGCGAATCCTCAGCACGTACTCGCACCGCTTGGCATTGCCTTGCGGCACCCAGCGAAGCAACTGTCCTCTGCTCTGACCGTGATCCGCTCGCTTCTGCAGGGGGAGCGGGTGACGTGTGATGACCCAGACCTTGACTTCAAGTTGTTCGCCGTATCCCTGGACATCGAGCCCGTTTCGAACCTCCAGCTCTACATCGGAACTCGCGGCCCGAGGGTGTTGGAGGCGGCGGGTGCGGTAGCTGACGGCGTGCTCGTGGAGTCGCTCTTCACCCAGAGGGGGATCTCGTGGGCCCAGCATCTGTTGAACCTGGGAAGCCGCGCCGATCGCAACGTTCGATTCGATCGACCCTACGTTGCGTGGCAGGTAACGGAGGTGTGCGCCGACGACGAGGAACTCTCGCCAGAGTCTCGCGCGTTCGGAGTTGTGTTGATGGCCTCGACTGCCGTTGCCACGCTCAGGCACCTTGAGGTTCCGGAGCCAGTCATCAACCTGGTGAAGAGGCAGCCCGACTGGCGGCAGGTGCCCGTCGCGGAAGTCAAGAAGTTCGTTGCGGCAGGCACACCGGAAGCGCTTGCCGACTGCATAGTAGCCGCAGGACAGGCGGGCATCACTGCCTGGGCGCTCGTCCTTCCACCGTCGGACGACGGCATTTGGATGATGAGACGATTCGCGACCGAGGTCATGAACAGGGTTCGGGCGTTGTGAGGTGGTGGCCATGCTGACTCGGCGACACTGGGCCGTGGTCTTCGCTGCGGTCGCCATCGGATTCGTCCAAGAGCTCGAGTGTGCCACCTTGTCGCTTGTGGCGGCTCGGAGTTGGGTCGTCAACACGAGGAGATGCAGGTGCACGGCTCGGTGATCTTCAATCCTTCCGCGCGGCGGTATCAGTCGACGCCGCCCGACCGAGAGCCGCTTGAGTTTCATCAGAAGCTTCCCGGCTATCGACCGGGACCGTTGATTTCTGCACCTGGAATCGCGTCCGCGCTCGGACTTGGGGAAGTGTGGATCAAAGATGAATCAAACCGATTCGGCCTGCCCGCCTTCAAAGTGCTCGGTGCCTCGTGGGCGGCCTACCGAGCTTTGGCGGACAGGTTGCCGTATCAAGTCGAACCGTGGGATGACTTGGACGAGTTGAAGAGGCGCCTTGCGCCTCTCAAGCCTTTGACCCTGGTGGCGGCTACTGCGGGAAACCATGGGCGTGCGCTTGCTCGGATCGCGGCCTTGCTCGAGTTCCAGGCTGAGATCTTCGTGCCAGCAGTTACCACTCCATCCCGAATCGAGGCGATCAGGGGGGAAGGCGCCACGGTGACTATCGTGGAGGGGACCTACGACGACGCGTTACGGCAGGCGACAGAGGAAGTGGGAGACAGGCGCATCGTCGTTTCGGATATGACCTGGGCTGGCTACCAGGCCATTCCGCAGTGGGCTATCGATGGTTACTCGACCGTCTTCTGGGAGGCCGACGAGTTACTCGAATCACAAGGAGCCTCTCAGCCAGACATCGTCGTTGTCCAGATGGGGTGTGGTGCGCTTGCTGCAAGTGCCGTTCGACATTTCCGTCGTCCAACACTCACAACTCGTCCCGTCGTGATCGGGGTGGAGCCAACCAGCGCGGCATGTGTGTTTGCCTCAGTGAGTGTGGGACGGCCGGTCAGCATTCCCGGGCCATTCGAGTCAATGATGGCTGGGCTGAATGCTGGCACACCCTCGGCGGTCGCGTGGCCGCTTCTTCAAGGGGGAGTCGACGCGATCGTCAAGGTAGAAGACGACCAGGCACGAGAGGCGATGCGATTGATGGCTGGCGAGCGGGTGGTGTCCGGCGAGACCGGAGCGGCAGGTGTCGCAGGACTCATCGAGTTAACGAGGGGCCCGTCAGGTCACGAAGTTCAGTCAAGGCTCAGACTTGGCCCCCTCGCGAGAGTGCTCGTGGTCTCCACGGAGGGTGCCACGGACCCCGAACGTTACAGCGCAATCGTGGACGAGGCGGCACACGCCTCCGGGGCGTAGTGATGCTCCATCCTGCGTCACGGTCCCTGTTTCCACTGGGATCCTGAAGTGCGGCGCGGGATCGACATTCGGGTCGACGACCGGGTGCTTACGGCCGAGTACCGGGCACTGAGGGAAGCAGTGGGTTGGAGATCGGTGGAGGTGACCGATGCCGTCCTGCAGGGCGCTCTGGACCGGACTTGGAGTGCGACCGCCAGGGATCAGGAAGGACGACTTATAGGTTTGGTGCGACTCCAAGATGACGGGGTGCTCTACGCATCCGTATGGGACATGATCGTCCGTCCCGATTTCCAACGGCAGGGAATAGGGACAAGGTTGCTTGAGACGGTCCTCGACCGAACGCGGTCGAGGCATCTCGTGTCGCTGGTGGCGACCCCTGCAGGTATCCGGATGTATCGAAATGCCGGATTCACCGAAGAGAGTCGGGGGAGCATCCCTCTCGTCTGGCGTCCGGGTGAGTGAAGGTTTTGGAGAGGTAAAGGGGGCGGCCGGCCCGTCGGACCGGCCGCCCCTTCTCAAGGTTCTCGCCGCCCTGCGTTAGGACGGCTCCCGACCAGCCGAAGATATCGCTGTCCCCGAACGTCACCGGGCACGAGGACTGGACCGCCGGCGCGGTCGGAAGCGTGGTGCCTGCCACCACCGCGTCGTGCAGAGCTTGCCGATACGTGTTGATGGCCGAGCAGACGACCGCCGTTGCGGGCATCGTTCCACACGGCGACGCCGTACGCACGGGTCGCTGCCGCGTACACGTGTCGCCCAAGAACTCACCAGCCAGGTTGTTCTGGGCGCTGCTCCTCGGGTCGCCCACCGCGCCCCGGTGCATCTGGGTGAACGTCCCCACAACGCCCCCGGCGACCTCGGCGTGCAGCACCACACCGACCAACCAGCGTGCCTCGGTGGTGTTGTTG
>WNGB01008336.1_pt1 | contig 14761 bp, 16 predicted proteins | sample 5400681 | NCBI WGS metagenome assembly WNGB01 (sample SAMN13153367, study PRJNA577476) | soil metagenome | isolation source: 115 cm soil or saprolite under grassland replicate 2 | place: USA:California | collected 2016-06-15
TTCAAAATGCGCAACCGAACCAGCCTTTGACGATGGCAAGTCGGTCGCGTCGCCGATGACGAAAATGTTCTGGTGCTGTTTCGATTGGAGCGTGTGACGGTTTGTCGGGACAAGATTTAATTCGTCGCCGAGGCCCGATCGTTCGATCGCCGGGTCGCCCATGTTCGTCGGCACCGTGACCAGCAGATCGTAGTCAACTTCCTTCTCGTCCCAGGAAACGAGCTTGTGTTGTTCGTTGTCGATCCTGGCGACGTTGAAATCGGTAACGACCTTGATTCCTTTTTCTTCGAGCAGGTGCGCCAGCACTTTCGACGCGATCGGTTTCGTGAAGGCGCCGGAGAGCGGCGTCACGTAACTGATTTCAGTCTTGTTGCGCAGTCCCCGTTCGGTGAGCCACCAGTCGGCCAGGAAAGCGAACTCGAGTGGCGCCACTGGACATTTAATCGGCATCTCCGAGATGTGAACGACTAGTTTGCCGCCGGTCCAATCGCGCAGCGCGTTATGCAACGCTAATGCGCCTTCGAATGTATAGAAATCGAATACGCGCTTGCGCCAATCGTTCCCGAGCATCCCCTCTGTCTGTTCCGGTGCAGTCTTCACGCCGGTCGCGATAATCAACACGTCGTAATCGATGTGCTCGCCGGACTCGAAGGCGACGCGGTTATTCTCCGGATCGATGCGATCGATTTCCGCTTCGATGTAATGCACGTCGCCGGGAATGAACTTTCGTTTTGGCTTGATGACGTCTTTCTCCGAATAGATGCCGAAAGGCATGAAGAGAAATCCAGGCTGATAGTAGTGCTTTGGATACTGATCGACGATGTCGATCCTCCATTCGCTCGCGGACAATTTTTTCCGAAGACGGTTTGCCATCATCGTGCCCGCGGTTCCGGCGCCGAGAATAAGTAGTTTTTTCATGGTTATGTTGTTTTTTTCAGGTATTGGAGGCAGAGAAATTCGATCAGCCGGCGAACGCGTTCGTCTTTAATGGCATAGAGGGTGAGCCTGTTGCTGCGGCGCTTCTGCACGATGCCGGCCAGCCGCAAGATCGTGAGTTGCTGGGAAATGTGTGAAAGCTTGCCCTCGTTCACGACGTCCATGATGTCGTGAACGCAGAACTCGCCTCGGCTGAGTAAGCACACGATGAGAAACCGGGTTTTGTTCGAGATCAGGTGCAGCAAAGTCACAACGCGTTCGCAGATCGCGCTGTTTTTCCGGAACTCTTCTTTGATTGTTCGGCTCCTCGCATTCATCACTTCATCAGTTCTTAAACTGGTGAAATGATGTGGCGGTAAGTTGCAGCCGGCTACGCCGCGCTTGTCATTTACTCACCACTTTTTGCTCAGCGTCAGGACAGCAGATGCCTTGCTTTAGGCAAGTAGTGGAAGAAGTAAGGTTTCGATAACGGAATATTTGGGAACTCGGCTGCGTTGATACCCTACGGATGTAACCGGTTCCAGATCACCGCGCCGAGAAAACCGAAGATGTATCCGATCACGCCAGTGATTACGATGAGGGCAACCGCAGCGACCGGATCAAATGGTTTAACAAAATAAACCGGCTTAATCATGTGCGCCCAGAAAACGAAGTCGATGATCGGCTGCGCACAGCGAAGCAAAACTAGAACCGACCAAACAAAATGCCAGCCGCCGATTAACGCGCCGACGACCAGTCCAACCTTGTGGGGATTAGCCACTGCTATTCCTTGTAATTACGCGGTTTTGCCTGTGCGCTTGCGTGACGATAAGCGCGCGCGGAACTCGCTCGGGGATTGACCAAAGACGCGTTTGAATGTGCGATTGAATTGCGTCAGCGATTGGAATCCCACGTCGTAAGCAATTTCGCTGACGCGCAGGTTCGGATTCAGAAGGCGGGTCCGCGCATCTTCCAAGCGCACGCGAGCGACGTAATCCGTATATTTTAATCCTGTAGCTCTATGGAAAACCTTGCAGAAATGAAAAACGCTTGCTCCAGCTGCCTTCGCCACATCGGCCAGCGATAATTCCTCGGTCTTATGCTTGTCGATGTACTCCCGCGCCTTCAGAACGAGAAGTGGCTCGGCATTATTCTTCTCCGTCATCAGCTGATTACTCAGCGCTGAAAGCTGATCAGCAAAAAATGCAAGAAGCCGCACGGTTGCATTGTATTTTTCAGGCGGGATCATCGGAGTTTTCTCCCACGCTTTGCGAATTCCGCCTGTGAATCGCACTCCATGCCGCTCCAGTTCGCGGCCCACTTTTGAGCTCTCCGATTTAGCCGGCGTATGACGCAGCACCTGGCCGATGCGCAAATATCCGATGATCTGCGCCCCGAGTCTCACTGGCACTGCCGTTTCCGTTAACCCGAAAGGACAGGTGACGGTGTGTGGGATTAATCCAGTGTGGTCAATGATATCCTGATGGGCTTGTAAACAAATCGCCAGTGTCGCAGGTCGCTCGGCCAGCATGGCGCAGAACGGATTTTGGTGCTTCTTCCCTTGGTGTTCCAACTGCCAATAGTCCACCGGCCGAAGCGTCAACGGCAGCCCGGTCGCCTCGCTGAAAACCTGCTCGTAGCTGCGGAAAAGCTTCGAACGCCGCAGCGTGTCGATGAGCTGCTTGTTCGAATCTGCGCGGACGACTTCGGCCTTAACCATATAAAAAGAAAACAGGCTAACATCCCAGCTTGGAAAATTGGCGTCAATCGCATTCGACAGCAGGCTTCCTATGGGCTTGCCGACGCAGAGCGACTCTATTTGCGACGACGCACCCGACTTTGCGATCGGAAAATCCGGCTTCGGCCGCCGGCCAAAAGCGACTCGCCAATCAGCTGCTCACGCGATGCGCGGTGGGAATAGAGAGAAACCATTTGCTGATGGGCAGCCTGTAAGCGCTTCACCATCACTGCGCTGATCCGCTTCAAAAGCTCGTAGCCTAACGAGTGGTCCTTCTCGCAATATTCCCGCAGAAGCGTGCCGAAGAAAAATATGGCCATGGTTGGGTCGATTGCGCGCGCGGTGAATTGCCAGGTGTATGGCGGGAACATCCATGACCAGCCGAGCAAATCCCCAGCACCAATCGTCTCAATTACCAGTGGCTCGCGAAGGCTGCTCATGGATTCGAGCATTACCTTGCCAGTTTCGATCAGGTAACATCGATTCGCGAACTCGCCTTCGCGCAGGATAACCTGTCCGGGCTTGAAGCGAGCCGCTATGGCGCAATCCATCAGCAGCGCAAGTTGTCTGCGATTCATTCCTGCCAGGAACGGATGAAGCGCTACACGCGTGGCCATCGGTTCTGGTTCAATTTTTGTTCTTTGGGGATTTTCGGTCTCAGTCTTCATCAGCCTCTTCTTTCTCTTTCATCCAGTGATTCGCCGATCACGAGCGCCTCGTGCTCGTCGTAATCGAATGGAAAATTGGGACGTCGTCGTGAGGTCGTTGTCTTCTTCCTTGATTTGGTGAAGCCGACCACTTCCACCCGGTTTTTGCGCCGCCCACCTCTTTTGTTTCGGCAAAACGCGCAGCAGATTGTTTTCATCTCACAGAAAATCGTGCTCCTTTTCGCGAACCACCAGAACGGGACACGGCGCGGTGCGCACGACGCGCTCGGCGGTGCTGCCAATGCACAGATGCCGCCAACTGGTGTAGCCATGAGTGGCGATGATGATCAGATCGACATCCAGATCCTTGGCGGCTTTTGTGATTTCGTTAGGGGCATGCCCGATGCGGACTGAGAAATTAACAGAATTCGCGCCATTGGCGTGCGACTCGGCTGCGAGCACAGCCAGGTTTTTTTCCGCCACCGAGAACTCGTCTTCAGCAACCGAAAATGCTTCGACGGCAAGCGGTGCGCCGACCATCGGACTGACCGGTTCGACCACATAAATAAGAGTGATTTCGCAATCGAATTGCTCGGCAAATCGCAGCGCATACTGAAAAGCTTTCTTCGACGTCTCGGAGAAATCGATCGGCACGAGAATCTTTTTCAGCTGCAGGATCTGCGGAACGAATTCAACGACCTCCGTAGGCTCAACAACTTGAGTTTTCATTTGGATGAATTTTCAACGCAGAACTGAAAATGGCTCGGCAGCTCTTGCTGAATCGTGTGCATTTTTTGCGCTGCCCGCTCTGATCAATGCGCAAGAAATGCTCGGCGAATCGCAAACCGCGCCAAGCGTCTAGTGCGGGCGCCGGCGCCATTTAATTGGCTTTGGTTCGAGCGTAACCTGCGATAGAATTTTACGTAGTACAACAGGGGAGCGCGTTAGCGACTCCCCGACAATGAGGACTCTACTTAGACTTTGCCGAAAGTGCGGGGCGCAGATTCCGGGCGACGCTCCGGAAGAAGGCTGCCCAGTTGCCTTCTCGAGACTGGCCTTGGTTTATCTCCTGACCCATCCGTCGCCACGGTCGTCGACCCCGGCCTCGAGGCGGCGCTTGCACGCGATGAGGCGGCTGGGGCATCGCCTGTGAAAATTCCAGCACACGCTGGCGAGCTATTGGGAGAGCTGGGCGATTACGAATTGCTGGAAGAGGTCGGTCACGGCGGCCAGGGCGTGGTATTTCGCGCCCGGCAGAAGAGTCTCAATCGCATCGTCGCGCTGAAAGTCATCGGATTGGGCCATTGGGCCACCGAAGCACACCTCAAACGTTTCCGTCTCGAGGCCGAAGCGGCAGCCAGGTTAGAGCATCCCGGTATCGTTCCAATCCATGAGGTCGGCGAGCGTGATGGCTCGTGCTACTTCAGCATGAAGTTCGTCGAAGGCGGACAACTCGGCGAAGTGGCCAGGCGCACGCCAATGCCGATTCGGCGCGCGGTGGAATTAATCGCGAAGGTCGCACGCACTGTTCATTATGCGCATGAACATGGAATTCTGCATCGCGACATCAAACCGGGAAACATTTTGCTGGATGCAGACGGCGAACCGCACCTCACTGATTTTGGCCTGGCGCGACTCGTCGAGACAGAAAGCACTATGACGCGCACGATGGAAGTATTGGGCACGCCCAGTTACATGGCGCCAGAACAAGCAGTAGGAAACAATGCAGCTGTCGGCAGCGTCACAGACGTCTATGGACTTGGCGCAGTACTTTACCAATTGCTGACGGGTCAGCCGCCTTTTGCTGGTGGAACAACCTACGAGACCATCAAGCTACTCTTGGATACGGAGCCGCGGCAGCCGCGCCTCTTAAATCCGAAAATAGATCGCGATCTCTCAACAATCTGCCTCAAATGCCTCGAGAAGGATCCAAAGCATCGATATTCATCCGCTCTCGCATTGGCCGAAGACTTCGAACACTGGCTAAAGCACGAAGCAATTCAGGCGCGCCGCACTGGTGTTTTCACTCGGGGAAAAAAATGGGTGCGACGGAACCCAACCAGCGCGCTACTTGCAGCGTCCCTGATCGCACTGGCGACAGCTGCGGGATGGATCGTGTGGAAAAGTGCATTTATTCCCGACAACGTCGGGATAACAAATGGAATCGCGGTTCTGCCGTTCGAAAACCTCAGCCACGATCCGGATAACGCATATTTCGCGGAAGGCATCCACGAGGAGATTCTGACGCGTCTGGCTAGCATCGCCGGCTTAAGAGTAATTTCGCGCAGCTCCACGCAGCGCTATCAGAGCAACCCCGGGAATCTTGCTGAAATCGCGAAGCAGCTTGACGTAACGAACATTCTTGAGGGTAGCGTGCAAAAAATGGCTGATCAGGTGCGGGTCAATGTGCAGTTGATTAACGCGCAAACCGATTCCCATCTCTGGGCAGATACCTATGATCGGAAGTTGACCGACATCTTCAGCGTCGAGAGCGAGATCGCCAAACGAATCGCGGAGGCGTTGCAGGCGACGCTTACCGGTCGTGAGGAACAGGCGTTAGCAGTTAAGCCGACAAACAACCCGGAGGCTTACGATGTATATCTGCGCGGCCTAGCTTTTGACGCACGCAGCCGCTTCTCGCTCGTTTCTATTGATCTCGTATGGAAGGCCGCCGGTTTTTATGAGCGCGCGGTGCAGCTTGATCCTGATTTTGCGCTTGCCTGGGCTCGGCTTTCTCGCGCAGACGCCCTTCTCTACTTTAACGGCGAAGACACTACTCCGCCCAGCCGGCGCGGCGAAGCGAAACGTGCCTTGGAAAATGCGCAAAGACTCCAGCCTGACACGGCTGAGACTCTGCTAGCCTTGGGTTACTATCAATACTGGGTGCTGCGCAATTACGGGGATGCCAAAACAACCTTTGAACGTGCTGGGAAAATGTTACCAAGCAGCACCGACGTACCAAAGGCCCTCGGCTATATTGCCCGACGCCAGGGAAACTGGGACCAAAGCATTGCCTACTTCCAGCAAGCCCTCCTTCTAGGGCCACGTGATGTGGAGTTACTTATCGATACGGCATCGACTTATGGTTTTCGTCGACAATTCCCAGCAGCGCTAAAGCTCTATGATCGAGCGCTCGAAATTACGCCTAACGATCCGGATGTGATGGCAGCAAAGGCCGGCGTTTATCAAGCCCAGGGTAACCTGCAAGAAGCTGCCGGCCTTTTATCAGAAATTAACTGGCAGACTCCTTCCGAGGATACTTTCGCAATCAAGGTCGGTCAGTTGAGGCTTGAACGAAATTACGCTGAGGCCGTTCGATTGCTGCAAACCCGACAGGTTCAATTCCATTATGGTTCTCAGCGCATCAAGGGCCGTGAACAGGTGGCGCTTGCTTTCACGCAGCGCCTTGCTGGCGATATGGCTGCCGCAAAGGCCACCGCTGAACAGGCGCGCAATACACTCGAGAAGCTCTACAGAGATCAACCAGACAACGCTTTCGTAGCGGCACCGCTGTCTCAAGCTTATGCTGCGATGGGGGAGAAGGACCTGGCCCTAAAGGCAGCGGAGCGTGCAGTCATGCTTCTGCCCTCTGCTAAAGATCCCGTGCCCGGACCTGCCTTCGAACAAAATCTGGTGTTCATTCACACGATCTTCGGCGAGCACAGCCGTGCGATCTCAGCTCTCCAGCAGCTGTTGCAAACACCCTACAATAACACCTTCTTTATGCCTCCAATGGTTGTTACACCAGCGCTTTTGAGGCTGGACCCGATCTGGGACCCTTTGCGCGGCGATCCAGCTTTCCAAAAACTTTGCAAGGACAAGCAGCCGTGAACGCCCGGGCATTTTCGTCGAGCCGAAGCGCCGCAAACATTACAAGCTAGACGGAATCTGATTGCGGAAGATCATTCACCATTCTTTGAAATCGCCCGCGTGCTCGTCCGTCTCAAATAGCTAAAAGCGCATTCTCATTGTTTCATTGTCGCTTGGATCACCTCCTTCTGAATCCCAGCGACCTGCCACGTCTGCGCTTGTGGTTTGTGGTGCATCGTCATCCGGAGTGTTCCACTGCTCGTGCCTTTGGAATTGGTGAGCGCGTAGGTTATGGGAAACTCTGCGACAAGGCCGTCGCCATCTGACGTGATGTTCGGTGGATCTGACATCGAGTGACTACGGTTCAGCCACGACACGCATCCACTTATCCGTGCATACATGAATCGCGACGTTTGCCTCGTAAATCCGTTCCGGTGCAAAATCATGCATAAGAAGGCCAGCTTCGAACTGCTCACCACGAAGCCTACGCAAGTTGGTTCACCTCCAACGAGCGAGCAGCGATTGCGCAGTCGGTAAGCAGGGCGAGCTGCGTGCGATCCATCCCGGCCAGAAAAGGATGCAGCGCCACGCGGGTGGCTAGTGGTTCGATTTCTATTGTAGAATTTAGTTTCGACTTCGTTTTCACCGAACCTCTCCGAATTTGCTAAATGAACTCGTGCTCCTTCTCGCGGACCACCAGCACGGGACACGGCGCGGTACGCACGACACGCTCCGCTGTGCTGCCGATGCACAGATGTCGCCAACTGGTATAGCCGTGAGTAGCGATAATGATCAGGTCTATATCCAGATCCTTGGCAGCTTTGGTGATCTCGTTGGGCGCATGTCCGATGCGGACGCTCGAATTAACAGAATTCGCGCCGTTAGCGTGTGACTCGGCCGCGAGCATGGCCAGGCTTCTTTCCGCCTCCGAAAATTCGTCTTCGGCATCCGAAAATGCTTCGACGGCGAGCGGCGCGCCGACCATTGGACTCATCGGCTGCACCACAATAAGAAGAGTCATTTCGCAACTGAATTGCTCGGCAAATTTCAGCGCGTATAGAAACGCTTTCTTCGACGTCTCGGAGAAATCGACCGGCACAAGGATCCTTTTCAGATCCAGGATTTGCGGGACGAATTCGACGACCTTCGTAGAGTCAGCAAATTGAGTTTTCATTTGCGTGAATTCTCAACCCTGGATCAACTTTGGCTCGGCGGCTGTTGCTGAAAACCGCGCGAAACATCTCGTGCGTGCGCCGACTAAATGAATCTGCTAAATGACGAATGACGGCACTGCGTTTTTGAAAAAAAAGAGAACAAATATCGCCAGTCTTCGCGAGAGAGCGATCGCGCAATATCATGACCTGCTTTTGTGCGACGAAACATTGTCGCCGTGCGTGTTCGAAAAACTCCACGCTGCGATGCGAGCAAATCGGTTGGTTTACGGCCACCGGCCAATCGGCATAGCGCTGCGTCCCCACCTCCTGGACCGTTCACAATTCGAGGCCCACACGGCAACGGCGGAGCTGGTCGTACGCGCGCTTGAGAAAATCGCCGCCATGGCCGTGCAATTTCCCGCCTTGATGAGAAAGCTTGGCTTAACCGATGCGGCACAGAAGGTCGCGCTCATCGATCCAGGATTTAAACGCGCCGCGGTCACCACTCGACTCGATGGCTTCATCCACGGGCAGGAGATCGAATTTGTCGAGTATAACGCGGAGAATCCGTCGAGCCTTTCCGATCAGGAAGGATTAAATCGCGTGCTGTTCGAGCTGCCGGCGATGTCGATCCTCGCGCAACGCTATCGTCTGCAGCAATTCTCACCTGTGGAACGATTGCACGCGACTTTGCTGGAGATTTATCGCGAATGGAATGGCAATGGCGTGCCAAACATCGCTATCCTGGATTGGAAAAATCTGCCGACGGCGAACGAGTTTATCCTGCTGCGAAATCATTTCACCGAACGTGGAGTGCCCACAATCATCTGTTCGCCGGATGAATTGGAATACAATCGCGGCCGGCTGCGCTGTGGCGATTTTGAAATCGATCTCGTCTACAAACGGATACTCACCCACGAATTCCTCGCGCGGTACGATGAAACGCATCCGCTGGTACGCGCGTGCGCGAATCATGATGTTTGTCTGGTGAATCCGTTCCGATGCAAGATCATGCATAAGAAAGCCAGCTTCGAACTGCTCACAGACGAAGCCTATGCAAGCTGGTTCACCGCCAAAGAGCGCACAGCAATTGCGCGTTCCATTCCGTGGACCCGACGGATGGCGGACCGGCGAACGACATACAACGGCCACGGCATCGAACTGGTCGATTTTGTGCGCCAAAATCGAGCGCGACTAGTGCTTAAGCCAAACGACGACTACGGCGGACGCGGGCTTTATTTTGGACCGCAGTTGCACGAACGCGAGTGGGACAACGCAATCGCGACTGCGCTTTTGTCCGATTACGTTGTTCAGGAGGCCGTCGATTTGTCCCCGGAGAACTTTCCAATCTTCACTCAGACCGACTGGAAACTTCAGCCGATGTTCGTTGATACGAATCCATTTCTGTTTTCTGGGAAGGTGTGTGGCGCGATGGTGCGGCTGTCGAATTCTCCAGTTGTCAACGTGGCTTCCGGCGGCGGCGAGACTGGATTCTTTGTAATCGAGAGTGCGGAGCGTGACTCTGGTTAACACTTCGGGGACATGGACGTGTTTGTCACTCAGATCACATAGCAGTTAAGGCGATGTGACAGGGCCCTGCGTCAGGGCTGGTCACACCTCGCCCACATTTCGTTGCAACAGCTTCTGCAGCTCGCGCGGCTTCATCACCACTACGGTTTTACCTTTTACGCGCAAAAATTTCTGATCACGAAATTTTGCCAGCGTGCGCGACAACGTTTCACTTGTTGTTCCCATCTCAGCGGCAAGCACGCGTTTGGTCCGATCAAGTTTGATTTCGACTGGATGCGCGCTCACCGGACGCGGACATTGCTTCAGCAACCAGTTGGCCAGGCGCGTTTCCATGTCTTTCAGCGTGAGATCGTCAAGCAATCCCACAATCACGCGCAGATGCTGGCTCATGGAACCGAGCATGCGCAACGCGAGCTCGGGACGCCTTCGCAAGAGATCGACAAATTCGTTTTTCGGGACGAGTAGAACCGTCGTCGGCTCGGTCGCGCGCGCATCCGCTGGATAACCTCCCTCGGTCGCAAGCGTTGCTTCGGCAAACGATTCGATTGGGCGAAACACATGAATGACCTGTTCTTTCCCGGCGGCGCTCACGCGATGAACATTGATCGCGCCCTTTTGTACGACATAAAAACCTTCGCTGCGATCACCTTCGCGAAAAAGGTAATCGCCCTTGTCGAGATGCTTCGGAACGACAAAAGACGCGATGGTCGCGATGTCAGTTGCCGGCAACCCCATGAAAAGCTGGCAACTGCGCAGCGTGTTTTCGGTTACCGCCTGCCTAAACGTGCTCGCTTCCAGCGCCATGCGCGGAAGCTATTCGCACACACGCTGGTCGTCGCGACAAAAAAATATGCAGCTTCGCGGCGCTTAGCGCCTACCTTGGCGACATCGACGATATCGGCTGCATTGCTCGGATAAACGGAACTGCTCGCCCAAGAGCCTGCTTTTCAATGGGCCTTGATGATGTATTGAAAGGGCAACAAGTCTCTGTCGGTAGAGATGATGGCGAATCCTGCTGATTCTACCTCTGATCGTACCTGCTCTTCGGCGAGCCGGAGTTCAACCGGCGGACCCGGCGGTGTCTTCTCTTTCTTGAACTCGATGACCACGAGCATACCGCCTTCGCGAAGACACGGTTTGAGCTTCTTGAGGTATTCGATCCTCTTTTCGATGTGATGATACGTGTCCACGATCAACACCAGGTCGGCTTCGCGCGGCTTGAGGGCCGATGAATCCGGCGAGGTCAAGCGAGTCTTGATGTTGGCGCCGATCTGTTGCGTCTGTTTCTTGTGGTCGATGTAATCGAGGAAGCGCTTGTCGATGTCGATCGCAATCACTCTGGCCGCCTGTTGTGCGATTGGAAACGCAAAGTAGCCGGTCCCGGCACCGATGTCGGCTACAGTCTTTCCCTTGAGCGCCCCGAGGTCTGCAATGACCTTCGCCGGCTTTTGCCATTCCGTGCGTGAGGGGTCCTCAAAGCGAGCGATCAGCGTATCAAAATCTGCCTGGTGCATGAACTGGTTCGCTGCGCTTTCCTGCTCGGCTGCGGCGGATCCCAGAGCAAACAAAGCAAACGGGAATAGAATGGCCGTCGTGATTGCGAGGAGTTCTTTGATCATTGAGTGATACCTCGTGCTCGTTTCATTTTGTGGGCGAAATCACTCATCGCCGCTCAGCCGCAATTTCGGCACGAGCGCCCACGCCCAGACAGCAGCCGCAAGAAGCCAGATCAGCGCGGCATAAACAAGATGACTGTTGCGCGCGGGCAGAATGAAATCGGCGCCGACCCGGGCGATTGTGGCGACTACCAGCAGCGCGAGAGCCGCGATAAGGAACCGAAGTCTTTCTCGAAATAAATGGCTCTGTCCGGCGTGGCCGAGAATAACGCGCGTGCTCACGGTAAAAACAATAATGCTGAAGCCGCCAATGAACGAGAGGTGCAGATTTGCGACCCTATAAGCGGGCAGCACCGCGGGAAGAAACAATCCTGCAACCAGCAGGAGAGCGCCGACCCGAAAACATTGCGCGAGAAATGGCGGACCGCTCGGTCTTTCCAGCAAATGACCTTGTGTGACAAAATAAGTCAAAGTCGTTAGCCCGCGAACCAGTGCCGCAGTGCGCGTCCAGCCGAGCGCTTCCAACACAAATGAACTCCAGATCACCAGAGCGGCCAGCGCTGCGATCGCCGCTCGTTTTCTCCAGAGAGCCGACGCGATTCGCAGATCGGACGGCTCAGGTTTTGCGCCGCCAAGAAGTTTTGGAAAGAAAAATGCGCCGACGCCCAGAATGGGAAACAGGACAAAGCCTTCGTTGAGCATGAGGCCGCCGAGCTGATTCAGAAACAAGCCGTTCGTAATCGATTTCGCCGCTGTAATCAGAAATATGCCGATGATTGCGTTGAACAATCCAAAAAGAACCAGCACGAAGTGAGGCGGCGGCAGGTCGTGTCGTGCTCGCGCGCGCCTTGCCATCAGCCCGAGAAACAACAAGAACAACACAAGGAAGACGGTGTCGCCTGCTGTTTGTCTCTGCGTGAGATGCAGGAAAGCGCTTACGATTTGCAGCGCAAGGAGCGCACAAGTTTCGGCAGCGATCAGCGGGGACGCATCCAGCAGGCGCGGGCCCGCAGTGCCAAGAAATCCAATGATGAACGAGCCCATCAGCCCTTCGATCATCAACCGGACATGCGCCTGCGCGGGATAAAACCCGATCGCGTGCCATACGAACAACGGCCACAGCGCCACGCCGATCGCCCCAAGCAGTAATCCGATAGGGAAGAAAATCCTAAACGGCTCCGCAAACCAGAGCGCAGAACATTTCCGCGGATCTATTGCGGCAGCAGCGCCAGGGATCGAACAATCAGTTCCCACGCCAAAAATGGACCGTCCAACCGCCGCCGAGCTGGCGTTCGACGCGGGATTGAAAACCTTCACTTCCAAGTTTCTCGATGAGAGGTGACGGGAGAAACGGCGCAATGACCGAAAGTCCTTCGTCGGGTCCGAGCGCATCAACCGTTTGACGAATTTTAGAAAACGGCTCGACGCCTTTCGCCAGGATGGGACGAACGTCCAGTGTTTTGAATTTGCGAGTCGCCATAGCCATTACTCCTCCCAATTTTTCAGACGCAGCCCGGCCAGCATCACGAGCATTAGTGACCACATCACCGCGATCACAACAAACCAGACGCTGGCGTGCCCGATCCACCAACTGGCCAGGGGAGTTTTGTTCGCCGCTTCGGCTGGTATTTGTTGAAGAGCGAACAGCGCATTGATGCGAAATGAGTCGAGCGGATTCAACATCAGCAACGCCACCCATAAATCCGGGAGAGTCTGAATCGCGCTCCAACGCGCGGCGAAGAGCGCGAAAAGATCAAGACCGAAAAGCAAAACTAGCCAGGCGCTCACACCGACAATTAAACCCTGTGCGCGGTCGTGGGAGAGGTAGCCAGCTGCAAGGCCGCAGGCGAGAAACGTGGCGACGAGCAAAAACGTCTCGAAATAAAGCGCCGCCAGCACGCGGACCGGCGATCCTGCCAAGAGCCCGGGCAGGAACATCAGCAAAAGCACGCCGCCGAACATCGACAGCAAAGCGCAGAATTTTCCAACGACGCAAGCAGCTCTCGGCAGCGGTTGTGTAAACAGTAATTGCCATTCTTCCCGTTCTGCCTGGGCACTCCCTACACCCGCGAGTAGCGCGAAGAGTGAAACGAAATAGATGGCAATTTGAACATAAAAGAGCGCAATCGCGTTTTCGTCTTCGCTGAAAATTGCGGCAGCGATTCCGCCGACCAAAGCAAGCGCGCAGAAAACCTGAAAATAGCGGTTGATCAGCGCAGCGCGAAACTCGCGCGCAAACAGCGCGCGCAGCGAGTTCAAATTAACGAATGATGGAAAGGTGTGGCTCACTTGGTATCAACTCCTTCCGAAGTGGTGTAGCTTCCGGCCCCTGGGCCGCGGAATTGATTTCGCTGAAATCATTCGGCAGACTTTTCGGGTCGAGTTCGCGTTCGATGATGCCGTCGCGGCAAAGCAGGCACCGATCAGCGACGTCGTTCCATTCCGCGATCAGATGCGTCGTGACCAAAATCGTTTTTCCGCGCTCGGCTTCGAAGCGCAGTTTTTGCTGAAGCCATTTTCGCCAGCCGGGATCGAGGCTAAGGCCTGGTTCGTCGAGCAGAAGAACTGGAGCGTCCGCAAGCAGCAGAAAAGCGACACCCAACAGCTGCCGCATCCCGCCGGAAAGCTTTTCGGTGCGCATTTTTGCCACATCGTTGAGTCCAGTTAGCTGAAGCATCGCTTCGCAACGGGAAGCCGGAACGCCACGCAACCCGGCGTAAAACCGCAAGATCTCGAGACACGTCAGCTTTGGATGAAAACTCGGTCGTTGGGGCAAATACGCTGTTGCACGTTGTGCGCTGATTCTTTGCTGGACGATGTCAAAGCCGTTGACCCGCGCCGTGCCGCTGTTGGGGCGAATCAATCCCGCCAGCACTTTGACTGTTGTGCTTTTGCCGGCGCCGTTCGGACCGACCATTAACGTGATTTGATTTGCATCCGCGTGCAGCGAAATCCCTCGCAGGATGGCTTTGCGACCGAAGCTCTTCGTGAGGTCCTGAGCTAAGATCATTTGTTTTTTGCCAAGGCTGAATGCGCCGGACGCTGCGCACGGATTTTCCAGAAACCGGAGGTGAGCGGCGCCGGGTCTTCAATTGAACTCATGCCGGGAATGACCGCGCGCTCGTTCGCGAAGCGCAACAATTTCACCGCCGGGCTTTCGGAGAGAAATGCGATTGAGGGAAAATCGCGGCGCAAGATACCGAAGAGATCCAGCTCCCGATGCGGCACATCGATGATCCCATCTCGGTCCAGATCGAGCTCGAGCTCCGTGTCCCAGGAATTGCCGATCCCGTTAACTGCCCACAGGCTGCCCGAGACATCCGACGCGCCGGTCTCGATTGGATGCAGATT
>WNGB01008338.1_pt1 | contig 14760 bp, 13 predicted proteins | sample 5400681 | NCBI WGS metagenome assembly WNGB01 (sample SAMN13153367, study PRJNA577476) | soil metagenome | isolation source: 115 cm soil or saprolite under grassland replicate 2 | place: USA:California | collected 2016-06-15
CGCTGGACCACCTCGCCTCCCTGCCTGCCGGCGGCCGTCGGGTCGCCGTGCTTGGCGAGATGCGCGAGCTGGGGCCGGATGCGGCGGCGTACCACCGGGAGATCGGCGAGCACGCCCGGCGGCAGGGGGTGGAGCTGCTGATCGGGGTCGGCGAGCTCGGCCGCGAATACGCGCCCGATACCGAGGTGCCCGACGCGGAGGCCGCGGCGGCGGCGCTGGCCGAGCGGCTGCAGCCGGGGGACGCGATCCTGGTCAAGGGCTCGCGCGCGGTCGGCCTCGAGCTCGTCGCCGAGAAGCTGGCCAAGTCCAAGTAGATGCTCGGCGAGATCCTGATAGCCGGGATGGCGGCGATGCTGATCTGCATCTTCCTCGGCCCGCGCTTTATCGAATACCTGCGGGTCAAGGAGTTCGGTCAACAGATCCGCGAGGAGGGCCCCGAGGAGCACCACGAGAAGGCGGGCACGCCGACGATGGGCGGGCTGATCATCTTCACGGCGATCGCGATCCCCTATCTGGTGCTCTCCGACCGCGACGTCGCCAGCCTCGCGGTCTTCGGGGTGGCGGTCGGCTGCGCCGCGATCGGCTTCGCCGACGACTTCCTGAAGCTGGTCAAGCGGCGCTCGCTGGGACTCTCGGCGCGCTGGAAGCTCGCCTACCAGTTCCTGCTCGCGGTCGGCCTCTATTACGTCGTAACCCATGAGGTCGGGCTCGACTCGGTGATCGAGCTGCGGATCTCCGACGCCCATATCGACATCCCCGACGCCGTCTACCTCCTGCTCGTCTTCCTGGTGATCGCCGGCGCCAGCAACGCGGTCAACCTCACTGACGGGCTCGACGGGCTCGCCGCCGGCTGCTGCGCGATTGTTCTCCTCGCCTACACCGCGATCACCTTCATCACCAACGAGCAGGAGAACCTGGCGCTGCTCTCCGCCTGTCTGGTCGGTGGCTGCATCGGCTTCCTCTGGTTCAACGCCTTCCCCGCCTCGATCTTCATGGGCGACACCGGCTCTCTTGGCCTCGGGGGGGCGATCGGGGCGCTGGCGGTGATGACTCAGACCGAGGTGCTGCTGATCATCATCGGCGGGATCTTCGTGATCGAGGCGCTCTCGGTGGCGCTCCAGGTCGCCGCCTTCAAGGCCTTCCGGCGGCGGATCCTGCTGATGGCCCCGGTCCACCACCACTTCGAGCTCCTGGCCTGGTCGGAGACCAAGATCATGCTCCGCTTCTGGATCATCGCTGCGGTCTGCTCGGGGATCGGCTTCACCCTCTACCAGCAGGCGATCGGGCCCTAGGCGGAGGAAGGGGTCGCGGGATACTGCGAGTGCGATGTCGCAGGAGAACGTCGAGCTGCACCACCGGACCGTCGACGCCTTTAATCGACGCGACCTCGACACCTGGCTCGCACTCACCGACCGCGAGGTGGAATTGACCCCGCTCAATCTGGAGCTGGAGGGCGGTTCCTACCACGGCCACGACGGGATTCGAAGCTTCTGGGAGGACTACCTCAGGGTGTTCCCCGACTTCAGCGTGGAGGTCGATGAGGTACGCGACCTCGGAGAGGTGACGGTCGCCCGCGTACGGCTTCGCGGCCACGGAACCGGCGCCGTTCCCTTCGAGCAGCCAATCTGGCAGGTCGTCAGGTGGCGGCGAAGGAAGTGCCTCTGGTGGCGCAGCTTCCGCAGCGAGGCCGACGCGCTCGACAGCCGCGCGGCGGGAGTAGGAACTACATAGCGAGGCCGCCCTCACTCAACGGACGGGCGCCGGGCGGTGAAACCTGACGGTGATCCGTCGCCCCAAGATATCGCGGGGGCGGGCCAGGATGGGCGTGTTCAAGGGGTTTGTGCTGTGGTCCCGAAATACGCTGATGGTGATTATGTGAACCGGTTCGGCGACCCGCGCCCACGTCCCCCCCTACCGCCGGGGCCCTTTCTGGTGGTAGGGCTGGCCCGCTCGGGGGCGGCGATCGCGCGCCTGCTGGCCCGGCGGGGCGAGCGCGTGCTCGGCTCCGATTCGGGGCACCCGCGCGAGGCGGAAGGTCTGGCCGCCGACGGCGTCGAAGTCAGCCTGAAGGTGGACGGAACCGATCTCCTCGAGGAGGCCAGGACCCTGGTCAAGAGCCCCGGCGTGCCCCGGGAGGCGCCGGTGGTGAAGGCCGCGCGGGAGCGCGGCCTCGAGGTGACCGGCGAGCTCGAGCTCGCCTGGCGGCTGATCCCCAACCCCTTCATCGCGGTCACCGGAACCAACGGCAAGACCACGACGACCGAGCTGCTCGGCCACCTGCATCGGGTCGCCGGGCTGCCGGTGGCGGTGGCGGGCAACGTCGGCACCCCGCTGGCCTCGCTGGTGGGGGACGTGGAACCGGATGCCACCATCGTCTGTGAAGCCTCGAGCTTTCAGCTCGAGGACTCCCAGTACTACGCGCCCGAGTGCGCGGTTCTCCTCAACCTGGCGCCTGATCATCTCGACCGTCACGGCACCCTCGAGAGCTACCTCGAGGCGAAGCTGCGGATCTTCGCCAATCAGGGAAACGACGACGTCGCCGTCTACAACGGTGCGACCTCGGAGCTTCGCGGCCGCGACCTCGGCGGCTGCGCGCGGCTGGTGCGCTTCTGCCCGGCAACCGAGATGGCGGCGGACCCCGACTGCGAGCTGAGCCTCCGCGAGGACGTGATCTTCGCCGGCGACGACCCGCTGCTGCGCACCGACCAGCTGAAGCTGCTCGGCCGCCACAACATCGAGAACGCAATGGCGGCGGCCGCGGCGGCGCTCGCCACCCGGATCCCGCGGGACTCGGTTGCGGATGGGCTCTCGACCTTTGAAGGTGTCCCGCACCGGCTCGAGCGGCTGGGCGAGCGGGATGGCGTTCTCTACGTCAACGACTCGAAGGCGACCAACGTCGCCTCGGCGATCGCCGGGATCGAGGCTTTCGACGGCGGCGTCCACCTGATCCTCGGCGGATCGCTGAAGGGCGAGGGCTTCCAGCCCTTGCTGGAGCCGGTCGAGGCCCGCTGCCGGGCCGCCTACCTGATCGGAGAGGCGGCCGAGCAGCTGTCCACCGCCCTCGCTCCGGCGGCGGCGCGCGGGGTGGACCTGGTCGAGTGCGGGACCCTGGAGCGTGCGGTGGAGGCGGCCGCGGCCCGGGCCCAGCCCGGTGAGGTGGTCCTGCTCTCGCCTGCCTGCGCGAGCTTCGACGCGTTCGCGGACTTCGAGGAGCGCGGGGAGCGCTTCCGCGAGCTGGTGGAGGGTCTCGGGTGAGCGCCGGCCGCCGCGGAGGGTCGCGCTCGGCGCCGCCGCTCGAATACTCGCTCCTGCTCACGGCCACCCTCTGCCTGCTTGCGCTGGGGGCGGTAATGGTGTTCAGCGCCAGCTCGGCGCGGACCCTGCTCGCCGGCGGCGGCGACGGCGCCTACTACCTGAAGCGCACCGTGCTTTTCGCCGGCATCGGGCTGGTGGTGTTGCGCTTCGCCTCGATCAGGGGCGTACAGGTCGCCCGCCTGCTCACCCCGGCCCTGCTGGCGCTCTCAATCTTCCTGCTATTCGCGGTGCTGGTGCCCGGGGTGGGCAGCAGCGTGAACGGGGCCCAGCGCTGGCTCGGCGCCGGACTGTTCCAGTTCCAGCCGGCCGAGCTGGCCAAGTTCGCGCTCGTCCTCTATGGCGCCCACCTGCTGGCGTCTCGCCCGAAGCGAGTACGCACGCTCAGGGGGCTGATGCCGTATCTGCTGGTGGTCGGCCTGGCCGCCGTGCTGATCGACCGCCAGCCCGACCTCGGCTCCGCCGTCGTCCTCTGCTTTGCGGTCTGCTGCATCCTGTTCGCCGCCGGCGTCAGCCCCCGCACCCTGGCCCCGGTCGGCGCGGTGGTCGCGATCGCGGGCCTGGCGATGGTCGCCACCCACCCCTATCAGCAGGAGCGGCTCACCGGTTTCCTCGACCCCGGCGCCGATTCCACCGGAGCCGGCTTCCAGGGCACCCAGGCGACGATCGCGGTTGGCTCGGGGAGCGTCCTCGGGGTCGGGCTCGGGGAGAGCGTCCAGAAGGCGTCTTATCTGCCCGAGGCCCACACCGACATGATCGCCGCCGTCCTCGGCGAGGAGACGGGACTCGCGGGGATGGTCGTCCTGATCGGGCTCTTCGGGATGTTCGGCTATGCGGGCTTCCGGGCTGCCCACCGGGCACGCGATCGGTTCAGCAAGCTGCTTGCGGCCGGTCTGACCTCGTTGATCATGGCCCAGGCCGCAGTCAACCTGTTCGCGGTCCTCGGGCTCGCGCCGCTCACCGGGGTGCCGCTGCCCTTCGTCTCCTACGGCGGCACCAGCCTCGTGATCACCCTGGCAGCCGCTGGCCTGATCCTCAACGTCGCCCGGAGACCGGCCGCTGCCGGTGCCCGCCGTCGCCCCGCCGCCTCCTCTACCCGATCTCGGCGGACGGCGTCGCGCGGCGCGGCCGGGGCCGCTGCAAGACTTCGCCTGGTCGACGGCGGAACCCACACGAAGAGGAAGCGCGCAACCAGTGGCACGAGTCGTGATAGCGGCCGGCGGCACGGCGGGGCACGTCGTGCCGGCGATCGCCGTCGCCGACGCGCTGCGCGCTGAGGGCGCCGAGGTCAGCTTCCTCGGCACCCGCGAGCGGGCCGAGGCTGAGCTGGTGCCCGCCGCCGGCTACGAGATCGACTTCCTCCGGGTGAGCGGCCTTGACCGCCGCAACCCTCTCCGCGCCGCCCTTGCCGCGATCCGCTCCGCGCGCGCCGTTCGCGCCGCCCGGCGGCTGCTCGCCGAGCGCGGCGCCGAGGCGGTGCTCGGCGGCGGCGGCTACGTCGCCGGCCCGGCGGGGCTGGCGGCGGTTCGGATGGGATTGCCACTGGTGCTGACGGAGGCCGACAGCCACTTGGGGCTCGCCAACCGGCTGCTCGCCCGGCGCGCCCGGCGGGTCTGCCTCGCCTTTCCGATTCCCGGCCGCGAGGGCGGGCCCTACCTGGTCACCGGCCGTCCCGTCCCCCGCGCCGTCCTCGACGCCGATCGCGGAGTCGCCCGGGCCCGCTTCGGGCTCTCAGAGGGTGAGCGCTGCCTGGCGGTGGTCGGCGGCAGCCTCGGGGCTCGCTCGATCAACCGGGCGGCCTTCGCTGCCTTCGCCGAGCGCGAGGCGGAGGTGCGGGTGATCCAGGTCGCCGGCCGCCGCGACTACCCCGAGCTCGAGCAGCGCTGGCGCGAGGCCGGCTCCCCGGGCGAATACACGCTCCTTTCCTACGAGCCCGACCTCTGCGACGTGCTCGCCGCCAGCGACCTGGTCCTCGCCCGGGCCGGAGGCTCGGTAATGGAGTTCGCAGCGGCTGGACGGCCGGCGGTGCTCGTCCCCTACCCACACGCGACCGGCGACCACCAGGACGCCAACGCTCGGTGGATGGCCGAGGGCGGCGCCGCCGTGGTGATCCCGGACTCCGAGCTCGAGCCGGATCACCTCGCCACTTTGGTCACCGACCTCCTCGGCGACCGGCGCCGTCTCGCCGAGATGGCGGCGGCCTCGACCCGGCTCGCCCGTCCCGACGCCGCCGAGCGGGTCGCCGCCGAGCTCCTGGAGGCGATCCCGAGGTGAGCTGGAGCGGAGGCAAGCTCCACTTCATCGCGATCGGCGGCGCCGGGATGAGCGGGCTGGCGCTCGTTTGCCACCGCCTCGGAGCCGAGGTGAGCGGATCCGATCGGGCGGAGTCCTCGTACATGGATCGCCTCCGGGCGGCGGGGCTCGAGCCGCGGCTCGGCCACGACCCCGCCCAGGTCCCCGCCGACGCCGAGGTGATCGTCTCGACCGCGATCGGCGAGGACAACCCCGAGCTGGCGATCGCCCGCGAGCGCGGCCAGCGGGTTCTTCACCGCGGCGAGCTTCTCGCGGAGCTCTGCGCCGAGCGCCGCCTGCTGGCGATCGCCGGCACCCACGGCAAGACGACGACGACGGCGATGTGCGTGCACGCGCTCCGGGCGACCGGAGCCGACCCGGCCTTCTTCCTGGGCGGAGAGCTCCCCGGAGCCGGGCCCGGCGGTGAGCCGGCAAACGCCGGCTGGGGCGAGGGGGAGTGGGTGGTCGCCGAGGCGGACGAGAGCGACGCCAGCTTCCTCGAGCTGCGCCCGGAGGTGGCGGTGGTCACCAACCTCGAGCTCGACCACCACTCGCGCTGGGGCTCGCTGGCGGAGCTGGCGGAGGGGTTCGCCCGCTTCAGCGCCCCGGCCTCCGAGCTCGTCCTGGGCGCTGAAGTGGCTCTCCCCGGCCCGGCGAGGCGAGCGCGCGAGATCCGCTTCGCCCTCGAGCCCGAGCCGGACTCCCCACCGGGGTCTGGTCTTGCATCACGACACGCTGGATCGCAAGACCTGACCCCTGGGGTGGAGCCGGACCTGCTTGCGAGCGAGATTGAGCCGCGGCCCGGGGGCGGCAGCCGATTCCGGGCGCGGGGCGCCGGAGTCGACACCGAGGTGACCCTGGCGGTGCCGGGGCGCCACAACGTCGCCAACGCCCTCGCCGCCCTCGGCGCCCTCGCCGGCACCGCGGTCGGTGCCGACCCCGCGGCTGTCGCCGCCGCCCTCGGTGACTTCCCAGGGGTCGCGCGCCGGCTCGAGCGCAAGGGCAGCCGCGACGGCGCGGTGATCTACGACGACTACGCCCACCACCCGACCGAGGTCCGCGCCGCGCTCGAGGCGGCGCGGGAGCTCGGTCCGCGCCGGCTGATCGTCGCCTTCCAGCCTCATCTCTATTCCCGCACAAAGGCGCTCGCGAGCGAGCTCGGCGATGCACTCGCGGCCGCCGACGAGATCGCGGTCCTCGACGTCTACCCGGCCCGGGAGGAGCCGGTCGGGCCGTTCGAGGGGGTGAGCGGGCTGATGATCGCCGAGGCCGCAGCCGAGCGGGCGGGAGGGCGGCCGGTCTGGTGGCTCCCCGACGCCGAGGCCGCCGCGGCGGCGCTCGGCTCGCGACTCGGCGACGGCGATCTCCTGGTGACGATCGGGGCCGGCGACATCTTCAAGCTCGCCGAGGCGCTCGCCGAGGGCGACGGGAAGGGATCGTGAAGCAGCCGGAGCTGGTCGAGGCCGATTATCCGCTCGCCCGCCTGACCACGATCCGGGCCGGCGGCCCCGCGGACTACTTCGCCCGGCCGGAGTCAGAGAAATCGATCGCCGAGCTGCTTGCCTGGGCGGAGGCCGAGGGGCTCGCGATCGCGGTAGTCGGTTCGGGCTCCAATCTGCTGGTCTCCGATCAGGGCTTCCGGGGCCTGGTGCTGAAGCTGGCCGGGGATCTCACCCGGATCGAGCGCCGCGAGCTGCGGGTGATCTGCGGCGGCGGCGCCCGGCTGCCCTCGGCCGCCGCCAGGGCGGCGGGCTGGGGGCTCGGCGGGCTCGAGTTCGGGGTCAACATCCCCGGGACCGTCGGCGGGGCGGTGCGGATGAACGCCAACGCCTACGGCGGCGAGCTCGGCAGGGTCCTGGAGTGGGTGACGGTCTGCACTGCGGCGGGCAGCGAGCGACGTCGGCCAGAGCAGCTCGGCTTCCGCTACCGCGCCTCCAACCTCGGCGACCGCGAAGTGGTCGCACGCGCGTCCTTCACCCTCGCCGACGCGGATCCCGCCGAAGTCAAGGGGACGATGGGGGAGATGCGCCGCCGCCGCCGCGAGGCCCAGCCCTCCGGAATCAAGACCTTCGGCTCCACCTTCGTCAACCCCGACGACCCGCGCGCCGAGGGCCGCTCGGCCGGCCAGCTCCTCGACGCGGCCGGCTGCGGCGGCCTGGAGCGGGGTGGGGCGCGGCTCTCGCCGAAGCACGCCAACTTCGTCGAGAACGCCGGAGACGCCAGCACCGCCGACATCCTCGCGGTAATGGCGGCCGCCCGGCGGCTGGTACACGAGCGCTTCGGGGTGATACTGGAGCCCGAGGTCCAGGTGCTGGGCGAGGTCGAGTGGCCGCCCGAATGGCAGCTGCCGTGAGGGTGAGCAAGGGGCAGGTGCTGCGCCGGCGGCTGGTCGCCGTCGGCGCGGTCGCGGTAATCGTCCTTGCCGTCTATCTGGTCTTCCTCCGCAACTCCTCGCTGTTCGCGGTCGACGAAGTCGAGGTCTCCGGGCTGACCGCGAACCGCGAGCGGGTCACCGCGACCCTGGTCCGCGCCGCCGAGGACATGACCACCCTGCACGTCCGCGAGGACGATCTCCGCAAGGCAGTCGCGGGGTTTCCCACCGTCGCCACCGTCAGAACCGACACCGACTTCCCCCACGGGCTGAAGATCGAGGTGACCGAGCGACTGCCGGTCGCGGTCGCCCAGATTGAAGGCGAGCAGACCCCTGTCTCGGCGGACGCCTATGTGCTCTCCGGGATCGATTTCGATCCCAAGGAGCTGCCCTCGCTCGACACCGACCCGGTCGCGGATGGTCGGCTCGGGGCGGAGGGCACGGCCCAGGCCGCGATCCTCGGCGCCGCTCCCGAGGAGCTGCGCCCCCGGCTCAAGGAGGCGACCTGGGACCTCGACCGCGGCGGGGTGGTGGTCGATCTCGACGGCGCCCCCGAGCTCCGCTTCGGCGAGGGCGACCAGGCCTCGGCGAAGTGGCAGGCCATCGTCACGGTGCTCGCCGATCCCGACCTCGGCTCCCCGGGATACGTCGACGTCAGCGTTCCGACCAGACCCGTCTCGGGCGGTTGAGGGCGTTCCCGACCGCCATCACCGAGAATTGCTGCAATCGGTCCTGCACCCGATTTCGGTCCCTGACGGCGCTCGGCGGGCTCCCGCCGAGCTCGAGCTGCGGGGGCACAAAACCCCTGGTTTGCAGCGGATTTCAGCACCCTCGAGTAACACTCATCCTCAGCCTACACTCGAGAGTGACCCCGCTGGAACTCTAAAGCAAGACTTGAGAGTTAAGGCATTGGGGCCCGTTGACAGTTTCCCCACTTTGCCCTACTTTCGATAGGCCCCAAGCCGGATTTTCCGGCCCGGGGCCGGAGCAGGACCAACATGGAGACCTCTTATCTCGCAGTAATCAAGGTCGTGGGCGTCGGCGGTGGCGGTTCGAACGCCGTCAGCCGCATGGTCGACGCTGGCCTCAGGGGGGTCGAGTTCATCGCCGTCAACACCGACGCCCAGGCGCTTCAGGCCTGCGACGCCGACGTCAAGATCGGGATCGGTCACAACCTCACCAAGGGTCTCGGCGCCGGAGCGAATCCGGAGGTCGGCGCCGGCGCCGCCGCCGAGTCGCGCGACGACGTCAAGGACGCACTCAAGGGCGCGGACATGGTCTTCATCACCTGCGGCGAGGGTGGCGGCACCGGCACCGGCGCCGCCCCGGTGATCGCCGAGATCGCGAAGCAGGAGATCGGCGCCCTCACCGTCGGCGCGGTCACCAAGCCGTTCGAGTTCGAGGGCAAGAAGCGGATGGGCCAGGCCGAGGAGGGGATCTCGAAGCTCCGCAACGAGGTCGACACCCTGATCACGGTCCCGAACGAGAAGCTGCTGCAGATCGTCGAGCGCCGGACCACGATCCTCGAGGCGTTCCGCGAGGCGGACGACATTCTCCGCCAGGGCGTCCAGGGGATCACCGACCTGATCACGATCCCGGGGCTGATCAACCTCGACTTCGCCGACGTCCGCCTGGTCATGCATCAGGCCGGCTCGGCCCTGATGGGCGTCGGCACCGGCAGCGGCGAGAACCGCGCCGTTGAGGCGGCCAAGAACGCGATCACCTCGCCGCTGATCGAGGAGAAGGTCGACGGCGCCAAGGGGATGCTGCTGAACGTCACCGGCGGCGAGGACCTCGGCCTGTTCGAGGTCAACGAGGCCGCCAATCTGGTGATCCAGGCCACCGATGCCAACGCCAACATCGTCTTCGGCGCCGTGGTCGACTCCTCGATGCACGAGGAGGTCCGCGTTACCTGCATCGCCACCGGCTTCGAGGGTTTCGAGATGATCGCCCGAGCGCCCCAGTTCACCCAGCGGCGGAGCGAGCGCAAGGTCGGCGCGGTCCGTGACCGCGATTCGCTCGGCGATCTCAAGATCACCGAGTCGGACATCGACGTCCCCGACTTCCTGAAGTAGCCTCCGGCCGGTGGCGACGACCACCGAGCTGAAGAGGACGCCGCTGTACCAGGCCCACGTCGAGGCGGGGGCGAAGCTGGTGCCGTTCGCCGGCTGGGAGATGCCGGTCCAGTACGTGGGGATCAAGGAGGAGCACCTGGCGGTGCGCAGGAGCTGCGGCGTCTTCGACGTCTCCCACATGGGCGAGATCGAAACCGAGGGCCCGGAGGCTGCCGAGCTGCTCCAGCGGCTCCTCACCAACGACGTGTCTGCGATCGAGGTCGGCGGCGCCCAGTACTCCTGCCTCTGCCGCGAGGACGGCGGCGTCCTCGATGACCTCTTCACCTACCGCCTCGGCGACCACCACTTCCTCACCGTCACCAACGCGGCCAACCACGAGCGCGACCTCGAGTGGTTCCGCCAGCACGCCGAGTACTTCGACGCCGACGTCCACGACCGGATCGACGACTACGCGATGCTCGCCGTCCAGGGGCCGGACGCGCGGCGGATCGTCGGCTCGATGGCGCAGGGCGAGCTCCCGGCCCGGTTCCACACAACCGACCTCAATCTCGGCACCGGCGACGCGCTCGTCTGCGGCACCGGCTACACCGGCGAGGACGGGGTCGAGATCCTCGTCCCCCCGGACGAGGCGGCGGCGCTCTGGGAGGAGCTCGTCGTCGGTGGCGCCACCCCGGCGGGGCTGGGCGCCCGCGACACCCTCCGGCTGGAGGTCAACTACTGCCTCTACGGCAACGAATTGACCGAGGACCGGAACCCGATCGAGGCCGCCCTCGGCTGGGCGGTGAAGGAGGAGACCCGCTTCATCGGCTCGGAAGCCTGTGCCCGCACCCGCGAGCAGGGGCCCGCCGAGCTGCTCGTGGCGTTCGTCGTCGCCGACGGCATTCCCCGGCAGGGGAATCCGATCCTCAGCGGCGAGCAGACGGTCGGCGAGGTGACCAGCGGCACCCACTCGCCCTCGCTCGGGGTCGGCATCGGGATGGGCTACGTGCGAGCCGCGCTGGCGGAGCCGGGGACCGAGCTCGAGATCGACGTCCGCGGCCGGCGGCGCGTCGCCCGGGTCGAGAAGCGGCCGCTGTACTCCAAAGACTCGAAAGACGGATAGGTTTCGGCCCCGTGGCCGACGAGAGCTATCCCGAGGATCTCCGCTACCACCCGGAGCACGACTGGGCCCGGATCGAGGGCGACGAGGCCACCTTCGGGATCACCTGGTACGCCCAGGACGCGCTCGGCGAGGTGGTCTTCTACGAGCCTCCCGAGGTCGGCAAGGAAGTGAAGAAGGACGAGCCCTACGCCGAGGTCGAGTCGGTGAAGGCGGTCTCCGACGTCTACGCTCCGCTCTCGGGGGAGGTCACCGCGGTCAACGAGGCGGTCTCCGAGAACCCAGAGAAGATCAACGAGGACCCCTACGGCGACGGGTGGATGGTCAAGGTGAAGCTCTCCGACCCGTCGGAGGCCGACCAGCTGCTGGACGCGGCCGCCTACAAGAAGCTGCTCGAGGAGCAGGCCTAGCCGCGCCTCCGCGCCATCTACGATGAGGCGTCGTGACCAGGTACACGTCCGCCACCGATAACGACCGCCGGGAGATGCTCGAGGAGATCGGGGTCGGCTCGATCGACGAGCTGTTCGAGGACATCCCCGAGGGGATGCGGCTCGGGCGGCCGCTCGCCCTCCCCGACGGGATGCCCGAGACCGAGGTCTATGGCCGCTTCTCGGCGCTTGCGTCGCGGAACGTCCACGCCGAGGCCGAGACCAGCTTCCTCGGCGCCGGCATGTACGACCACTACGTGCCCGCGATCGTCGACGCGATCACCAGCCGCTCCGAGTTCCTCACTCCCTACACGCCGTACCAGCCCGAGATCTCGCAGGGCGGCCTCCAGGCGATGTTCGAGTTCCAGACGGCGATGTCGGAGCTCACCGGCCTGCCCGTCTCCAACGCCGCCCTCTACGAGGGCCCCTCGGCGGTCGCCTCGGCCGCCTACCTGGCGATCGCCGCCACCGGGCGACGGAAGCTGGTCGCCTCCCGCGGCCTTCATCCCCACAGCCGCGAGTCGCTGGTCACCTACGGAGCCGGCTACGGCTCCGAGCTGGTCGAGACCCCGCTCGCCACCACATCGGCCGCCACAAACACCGCGGCCGGAACTACCGACGCCGCCGCCCTCGCCGAGGCGATCGACGATCAGACCGCCGCCGTCTTCCTCCAGCAGCCGAACTTCCTCGGCGCGGTCGAGGACGTCGAGGCCCTCGCCGAGATCGCCAAGCAGCACGGGGCGCTGGTGGTGGTCGCCTGCGACCCGATCGCCCTCTCGGTGCTGAAGCCGCCGGGCGAGTGCGGCGCCGACCTCGCGGTCGGCGAGGGTCAGCCGCTCGGCAACCGGCTCGACTATGGGGGCCCGTCGTTCGGCTTCTTCTGCGCCTCCGAGGAGCACATCCGGCGGATGCCCGGGCGAATCGCGGGGGAGACCACCGACGTCGACGGGCGCCGCGGCTTCGTCCTCACCCTGCAGACCCGCGAGCAGCACATCCGCCGCGAGAAGGCGACCCACAACATCTGTACCGCCCAGGCGCTCAACGCGCTCGCCGGGATCATCCATCTCGCCTGGCTCGGCAAGCAAGGCTTCGTCGAGCTCGGGGAGCTGCTCGTCCGTCGGACCGCCTATGCGCGCGAGGCCCTCGCCGCCGTCGATGGCGTCGAGCTGCTCCACGAGGCGCCGGTCGTCCGCGAGTTCGCCCTCCGAATCGATGGCCCCGTCTCCGAGGTGCTCGACCGCTGCGCCGCCGAGGGGATCGGCGCCGGCTATCCGCTCGGACGCGACTACCCCGAGCACGAGGACGGGCTGCTGGTGGCGCTGACCGAGCGCCGCAGCCGCGCAGATATCGACCGCTTCGCCGAGGTCCTCGGCCGGGTGGTCGCCGACCTCCGCGGCGCGAAGGTCGCCGAGGGAGTGGCGACGTGAGCAAGCTGCCGGCACCACCGCAGGGTGAAACGGGTGGCTCCTCGGCTCCGCCTGCGGAGCCCCCTCGCATACACGGCGGCACCCCGATGCAGCGCGATCCGGCGACGACGATCTTCGAGCGCTCGGTCGAGGGGCGCCGGGCCGCCGTATTTCCGAGGACCGACGTACCCGAGAAGCCGCTGGAGGAGCTGATCCCGAAGAAGCTCTTGCGAGAGCGACCCGCGGAGCTGCCTGAGATCGCCGAGCCCGAGATCGTCCGCCACTACAACCGGATCTCGCGGCGCAACTTCGACCTCGACACCGGCTTCTACCCGCTCGGCTCCTGCACGATGAAGCACAACCCGCGCCTCAACGAGCGGGTCGCCGCCCTCCCCGGCCACGCCCGGCTCCATCCGGCCCAGGCGCCGAAGCGCGCCCAGGGGGCGCTGGAGCTGATGTGGCTGCTGCAACAGACGCTGGTGGAGATCTGCGGGCTGCCCCACGTCAGCCTCCAGCCCTCCGCCGGCTCCCACGGCGAGCTCGCCGGGCTGCTGCTGAGCCGCGCCTACCACGCCGATCGTGGCGAGGAGCGGACCAAGGTGCTCACCCCCGACACCGCTCACGGCACCAACCCGGCGACGGTGACGATGGCCGGCTATAAGGCGGTGAAGCTCGCCACCAACGAGCGCGGCGGGATCGAGCTGGACGACCTGCGGTCGAAGGCGGACGAGCAGACCGCCTGCCTGATGCTCACCAACCCGAACACGCTCGGCGTCTTCGACGAGAACATCGGCGAGATCGCCTCGATCGTCCACGAGGCGGGGGGGACCCTCTACTACGACGGGGCGAACCTGAACGCGATCATGGGCCACTGCCGTCCGGGCGACATGGGCTTCGACATCGTCCACGTCAACCTCCACAAGTCCTTCTCGCAGCCGCACGGCGGCGGCGGACCGGGGGCCGGCCCGATCGCCGTTTCCGATCGGATCGAGCCCTTCCTGCCGCGCCCGCAGGTGGTCCGGCGCGAGGGCCAGAACGGGGCCGAGCCCTCCTACGAGCTCGACTACGAGCGACCCAAGTCGATCGGGCGGCTCCGCGGCTTCCAGGGCAATTTCGGCGTCTTCGTCCGCTCCTACGCCTACATGCTCAGCCTCGGCGGCGACGGGCTCACTGAGGCCTCGGAGACGGCGGTTCTGAATGCGAACTACCTGCTGGCGAAGCTCGGCGAGGGAACGGCGGGCGAGCACGTTCCGGTCGCCTTCGCTCGCCGCTGCATGCACGAGTTCGTCCTCTCCGGCGCTCCGGCGGCGAAGAAGCTCGGGATCAAGACGCTCGACATCGCCAAGCGGCTGCTCGACCACGGGATGCACCCGCCGACCGTCTACTTCCCGCTGCTGGTGGACGAGGCGCTGATGGTGGAGCCGACCGAGACCGAGACCCGGGAGACTCTCGACGCGTTCGCCAAGGCGATCGAGTCGATCCTCGAGGAGGCCGCCGAGGACCCCGAGATCGCCCGCAACGCCCCTTACACGACGCCGGTCCGCCGCCTCGACGAGGCGGCCGCCGCCCGCAAGCCGGTGATCCGCCAGCCCCTGTAGGGGCTGGCTAGCCGCGTAGCTGCTCGTCGATAGCCGTTGTCAGCTGGGGGTCGTCTGGCTCGACCGAGACGTCGAAGTGCTTAACCGGCCGGCCTTGGCGGTCGAGGAGGTACTTGTTGAAGTTCCAGGTCGGCGCGCCGAGCGAGGCGTTGAGCTTTTCGAACACGGGGTTGAGGGGG
>WNGB01051189.1_pt1 | contig 14760 bp, 10 predicted proteins | sample 5400681 | NCBI WGS metagenome assembly WNGB01 (sample SAMN13153367, study PRJNA577476) | soil metagenome | isolation source: 115 cm soil or saprolite under grassland replicate 2 | place: USA:California | collected 2016-06-15
GATCACCGCCACCCCGATCACCCGCGGCAGCGCCGACTACCTGGCCTGGATCGAGCGGGAGACCGTCGGCGGCGGCATGACCTGACCGAGGTCAGCCGGCGGCCGCGGCCCCCTTGGCGGCGCGGGCGCCCGTGCCGGCGCGGGCGCCATTGGCCTTCGCCTTCGCCGGAGCCTCACCGAGGCTCTCGGCGAGGAACTGGCCGGTGTAGGAGCCGGGCGCCTGGGCGACGCGCTCGGGTGGGCCCTGCGCGATGACCTCGCCGCCGCGGTCGCCACCCTCGGGCCCGAGGTCCAGGATCCAGTCGGCGGTCTTGATGACGTCGAGGTTGTGCTCGATCACGATCACCGAGTTGCCGGCGTCCACCAGCCGGTGGAGCACCTCGAGCAGCTTGCTGACGTCCGCGAAGTGCAGCCCGGTGGTCGGCTCGTCCAGCACGTACAGGGTCCGGCCGGTGGCCCGCTTGGCCAGCTCGCTGGCCAGCTTGACCCGCTGCGCCTCGCCGCCGGACAGGGTGGGCGCCGGCTGACCCAGCTTGATGTAGCCGAGGCCGACGTCGGTCAGGGTCTGCAGGTGCCTGGCGATCGGCGGGATGGCACCGAACAGGCCCAGCCCCTCCTCCACCGACATGTCCAGCACGTCGGCGATGGTCTGCCCCTTGTAGTGGACCTCGAGGGTCTCGCGGTTGTAGCGGGAGCCCTTGCAGACCTCGCACGGGACGTAGATGTCCGGCAGGAACTGCATGTCGATCTTGATGGTCCCGTCGCCCTGGCACGCCTCGCAGCGGCCGCCCTTGACGTTGAACGAGAACCGCCCCGGCTGGTAGCCGCGCACCTTGGCCTCGGGTGTCTGCGCGAACAGCCGCCGGATGTGGTCGAACACGCCGGTGTAGGTGGCCGGGTTGGACCGTGGCGTGCGGCCGATCGGCGACTGGTCGACGTCGATGACCTTGTCCAGGTGCTCCTGGCCGGACAGGGCGGTGAAGCGGCCCGGCGCGGTCCGCGACCGGTAGATCGCCTGCATGAGCGCGCGCAGCAGCACGTCGTTGATCAGCGACGACTTGCCCGACCCGGACACGCCGGTGACGCAGGTGAACACTCCCAGCGGCAGGCGGGTGGTGATGTTCTTCAGGTTGTGCTCGCGCACGCCGGTCAGCTCGATCCAGCGCTCGCCTGGCTTGCGGCGCCGCGCCGGCACCGGGATGCTGCGCTTGCCGGCCATGTACTGGCCGGTCAGCGACGCCTCGACCGCCTCGACGTCGGCCAGGCTGCCCTCGGCGACGATCTCGCCGCCGTGCTCGCCGGCGCCGGGGCCGATGTCGACCAGGTAGTTGGCCGCGCGGATGGTGGCCTCGTCGTGCTCCACCACGATCAGGGTGTTGCCGAGGTCCCGCAGCCGCAGCAGCGTCTCGATCAGGCGGTGGTTGTCGCGCTGGTGCAGGCCGATGGACGGCTCGTCCAGGCCGACGTCCAGCAGGAAGCCGAGCCGGGCGTTGATCTCCTTGAGGACCCGGGCGGCGATGTAGCGGTCGCGATCCGACAGCTCCAGGGTGGCGAAGAACCTGGCGGTCTCGCCGACGGACAGGGCCGCGACCTGGGCGATGTTGCGGTCGGCGACGGTCACGGCCAGGCTCTCGGGCCGCAGCCGCGCACCGTGGCAGGTCGGGCAGGGCACCTCGCGCATGTAGGACTCGACCCGCTCACGGACGCTGTCGGACTCGGCCTCGCTGTAGCGGCGGTTGAGGTAGGGCACCACGCCCTCGTAGGCGGTGTGGTAGGCGCGCTGCCGCCCGTAGCGGTTCTTGTAGCGCACGTAGACCGGCTCGCCGGCGCCGAACAGGACCACCTTGCGCTGCTCGTCGGTCAGCTCGCTCCAGGGGGTGCTCAGCGTGAAGCCGTAGCCCTCGGCGACGGCAGCCAGCAGCCGGTCGAAGTAGTCGCTGGCGCCGCGGCCCCACTGGAACGGCGCGACCGCGCCCTCGCCCAGCGACAGCGACGGGTTCGGCACCACCAGCTCGGGGTCGACCTCCCGCTTGACCCCCAGGCCGGTGCAGTCCGGGCAGGCGCCGTAGGGCGCGTTGAAGGAGAAGTTCCGCGGCGCCGGGTCCTCGAACGAGAGGTTGTCGTACAGGCAGGCGAGGTGGGTGGAGAACTGCAGCTCGCGCTTCTCGTCGACCAGGTCGATCAGGACCAGGCCCTCGGCCAGGCCGACCGCCGTCTCGACCGAGTCGGCCAGGCGGCGGCGGGACTTCTCGTCGGCGTCCGGGCCCTTGGCGACGAGCCGGTCGACCACGATCTCGATGTCGTGCTTGTAGGTCTTGGCGAGCCGGATCGGCTCGGACAGGTCGCGGATCTCGCCGTCGACCCTGGCCCGCGCGAAGCCCTTGCCGGAGTAGCTGCGCAGCAGCGCCTCGTACTCGCCCTTGCGGCCACGCACCACCGGGGCGAGCAGTTGGAACCGGGTCCCGGCCGGCAGGGCCAGGATCTGGTCGACGATCTGGTCCGGGGTCTGCCGCGAGATCGGACGCCCGCACTTCGGGCAGTGCGGCTGCCCGATGCGCGCGTACAGCAGCCGCAGGTAGTCGTAGATCTCGGTGATCGTGCCCACAGTCGAGCGGGGGTTCTTCGAGGTCGACTTCTGGTCGATCGAGATGGCCGGCGAGAGCCCCTCGATGAAGTCGACGTCGGGCTTCTCCATCAGCCCCAGGAACTGGCGGGCGTAGGCCGAGAGCGACTCCACGTAGCGCCGCTGGCCCTCCGCGTAGATGGTGTCGAAGGCAAGCGACGACTTACCCGATCCCGACAGCCCGGTGAAGACGATCAGGGCATTTGTGCTCTCGGGCGCCTCGGACGACGAGGCGATCGGTGACGCTCAGGGTGTCCCTACCTCTATGTCAAGGGGGAAGTTCGAATCGGCCCCGGTCATTGTAAGCGGCGACCCGACAACGATTGTTCCCGGTGGTGGCGCCGCTCGCGCGGAGCGCACCCGGAGCGGGCACAATAACGGCCGGGCGCCCATCCCCCTGGCACGGAACCCAAGGCTTCGAGGAGGCAGGATATGGCCGACTTCGACCCCGCCCACGTCGACCGGGGCGGTCCCCCGCATCGCTACCCCGAGGGGCCGCTGCTGGTGACCAAGCTGTCGGTCGGCCCTTATGACAACAACGCCTACCTGCTGGTCGATTCCGAGACCCGGCAGGCGCTGCTGGTGGACGCCGCCAGCGAGGAGGAGCGGCTGCTGGAGCTGCTCCGCGGGGTCGAGCTGGTCGGGATCGTGACCACCCACCGCCATCCCGACCACATCCAGGCGCTGCCGGCGGTGCTGCGGGCGCACGACGTCTGGAACGGCGCCCACCCGGCCGACGCCGGCGAGATCGCCCGGCAGGTCGGGGTGCTGCCGGACCGGCCACTGGAGCATGGCGACGGGGTGACGGTCGGGCGCTTCGAGGTCGGCGTGCTGCACACTCCCGGCCACACCGAGGGCAGCATCTCCTTCAAGCTGCCGTCGGACCATGTGCTCACCGGCGACGCGGTGTTCCCGGGCGGGGTCGGCAGGACCATCGGCAGGGAGGCCTTCGACCAGGCGATCGTCTCGGCGGAGCGGCGCGTGCTGTCACTCGGTGACGACACCCGCATCTCGCCGGGCCACGGGGACGACACCTGGGTCGGCAAGGAGGCTCCACACCTCGACGAATGGAAGGCACGAGGATGGTAGGCACGATCACGAGGTTGCGCCTGGTGCTCCCGGCGGTGGCGATGGTGGCCGCGCTGGCCGGTTGCGACGCCGCGCGGCAGGCGCAGGACGCCGGCCGCGGCGTGGACAAGGCCCGCCAGTGCGCCACGCTGGTGGCGGACCTGGCGGGCATCAACCTCGACCTCAGCCCCGGCTCGGTCGCCCGCGCGGCCGGCACGGCCGACGACGCCGCCCGCAAGCTGGACGAGCGGGCGCGCAACATCGACCAGACCGACGTGCGCAACGCCGCCGAGACGCTCGCCGACCGGCTCGAGCGCCTTTCGGACACCGCCGCCAACAGCACCCCCGCCGAGCGGCAGCAGGCCGTCGACGACGTCACCCAGGCGGCCACCCGCCTCGCCAGCGCCTGCAACGTCCCCCTCGACCAGCTCGTCAACACCGGCTGACCCGCTCCGGCCGGGTCGCGGCCGGGGTCGCCGCCGCGTCCTTCGCCGTGCTGGCGGGCCGCATTCGGCCCTGCCGCAAGATAAGTTCTTGATTATCGAGCATGAGAGCCCGGGCGCGGCCACCGAGGGGAACGGGCCTCGGCGGAAGGTCGCCGGGGAGCGTGGGCTCAGGACGGGACGGACTTGAAGAAGCTGGCGGCGATGGGCGCGGCGACCTCGCCGCCGACGCCGCCGCCCTCGACCACCACGGCGACCGCCAGGTCGTTGCGGAAGCCGATGAACCAGGCGTGGGTCGGGGGCTTGTCGCCGCCGCCGAACTCGGCGGTGCCGGTCTTGCCGGAGACGCCGTCCGGCAGGCCCGCCCCGGCGGCCGTGCCGGAGGTGACCACCTGGCGCATCAGTTCACGCAGCGTGCCCGCGACCGCCGGGTCGAGCGTCCTGGCCGCCGGCTGCTTGGTCTCCAGGGTGGCAAGGGCCTGGTCGTCGACCAGCTTCGGCCCCCGCCAGGTGCCCGACTGCACCGCGGCCGCCACGCCGGCCATCTGCAGCGGGCTGGCGGTGACCCGGGCCTGGCCGAACGCGGCCATGGCCAGCTCCGCTGAGCTCTGCGGGACCGGGAACCTGCTGGTCGCGGCCGACACCCCCGGCGCGAGGGCCACGCCGAAGCCGAAGCGCGACGCCGCCTGCGCCAGCTCGGAGCCGCTCAGCCGCTGGGTCGCGAGCTGCACGAAGGCGGTGTTGCACGACTTCGCGAACGCCACGTTGAAGGGGATCGAGCCGAGCTGCTCCTGCTCGAAATTGTGGATGGTGATGCCCCCGAGCTTGACCTCCTTGGGGCAGGTCACCTTGTCGCCCGGCTGCTCGCCCTTGGCCAGCAGCGCCGCGGTGGTGACGACCTTGAAGGTCGAGCCGGGTGGGTAGGTGCCGAGCGTGGCGCGTGGGAAGCCACCGTTGGGCAGGCTGACCAGCGCCTGGATCGCCCCGGTGGACGGCTGCATCGCCACCAGCGCGGCCTCGTGGCCGTGCGCGCCGGACTGCAGCGCGCTCTCCGCGGCCGCCTGCATCGAGACGTTCAGGCTGGTCCGCACCGAGCTGCCGGCCTTGCCGCCGAAGCGGTGCAGGACCTTGACCTGGGCGCCGTCCTCGTCGACGAGCTGGACCTCGCCGGTGGGATCCCCGGCCAGGCGACGCTCGAAGGTCCGCTCGATCCCCGAGCGGCCGGCCTTGTCGCCGCCCTGGTAGGGAGCGCCGAGCCGCTTGAGGTCGTCGGCGGTGATGTCCCCGATCGACCCGACCAGGGAGGTCAGCGACGCCGGGCCGGAGGCGCCACCCTGTGGCCCGGCCAGGACGCTGCCGTCCCCCGCCAGCACCGAGCCCCGCTCCGGCCAGCGGCGCTCCCGCTGGAAGCGCTCGCCCTGCCGGAGGTCCGGGTGGATGGCAGCTGGCGACCAGTCGATCCGCCAGTCACGCCCGAAGCGGCCAGGCTTGGAGAGCTGGAGGGCGCCCTGGTAGGACCAGTTGCCGAAGCCGCGCAGCGTGAGGGTGGCGGTGAACGGCGCGGTGGCCGAGGTGCCGCCGCGGGTCGAGACCGTGCCGAGCTGCAGGCGCGCCCTGGTGATCTGCAGGTCGCTGCGCATGCGCTGGTACTGGTCGGCGAAGTCGTCGGGGGGCAGGCTCACCAGCGCGCGCATGGCCGCGTAGTCGTTGCGCGACCAGGCGTCCAGGAACTGCCTGGCGACGGGGTCGGGCTTGGCGCGCAGGCCGGGGAGCACCAGGGCCACGCCAGTGCCGCCGGCCGCCACCAGCACCAGCGCGATGACGACAGCGATGATCCACGACCGCCGCACAGGGAACCTCCGATCCAGCCGCAGCCGTCACGGTTATACGCAAGAGACGCAGACGGCCGCCAGTGAGCGTTACGTGCCCAGGTCACCACCGGTGCGCGGTCACGTCACAGGAGGGCCTCAGCCCACCCCCACCTCGGTCATGACCCGCAGCTCGCGGCGCAGGTCGGCGACCTCGTCCCGCAGGCGGGCGGCGTACTCGAAGCGCAGGTCCTTGGCGGCCTCGTGCATCTCCTCCTCGAGCGAGGTGATCAGGCGCACCAGGTCGTCCTTTGGCATCCCGGCGACCGCCGGCTCCCCCCCACGCCGACCGGCCCGGCCGCGCGCGGGTGTCGGCGCCCGGCCCTTGCGGGGGCGGCCGCCGGCGGCGACGCCCTCCTCCTCGCCGCGCAGCCCCTGGATGATGTCGGTGACCCGCCTGCGGATCGTCTGGGGGTCGATGCCGTTGGCCTGGTTGTACTCGATCTGGAGCTTGCGGCGCCGGTTCGTCTCGTCGATGGCGCGGCGCATCGAGGGGGTGACCTCGTCGGCGTACATGATCACCTGGCCGTCGACGTTGCGGGCGGCGCGGCCGATGGTCTGCACCAGCGAGGTCTCGGAGCGGAGGAAGCCCTCCTTGTCGGCGTCGAGGATGGCGACCAGCGTCACCTCCGGCAGGTCGAGGCCCTCGCGCAGCAGGTTGATGCCGATCAGCGCGTCGAATTCGCCGAGCCGCAGGTCGCGGAGGATCTCGATGCGCTGCACCGTGTCGATCTCGGAGTGCAGGTAGCGCACGCGCAGGCCCATCTCGAGCAGGTAGTCGGTGAGGTCCTCGGCCATCTTCTTGGTCAGGGTGGTGACCAGGATGCGCTGGTCCTTGTCGGCGCGGAGCTTGATCTCGTGGATCAGGTCGTCGACCTGACCCTTGGTGGGCCGCACCACCACCTCGGGGTCGACCAGGCCGGTCGGGCGGATGATCTGCTGCACCACCCGGGTCGACTCGCGCAGCTCGTAGGGGCCGGGGGTGGCCGAGACGAAGACGCGCTGGCCGATCCGGTCGAGGAACTCGTCGAAACGCAGCGGCCGGTTGTCGACCGCGGAGGGCAGCCGGAAGCCGTGCTCGACCAGGGTGACCTTGCGGCTGCGGTCGCCCTCGTACATGCCGCCGATCTGCGGCACGGTGACGTGCGACTCGTCGACGAACAGCACGAAGTCGTCCGGGAAGTAGTCCAGCAGGGTGAGGCGCTCGGCAAGCTCCGCCTCGATCCCGGCGATGGCCCGCTCCATCCGCGCCGAGCCGGCCACGTAGTGCGAGGCGGGGAACACCAGCAGCTCGTCCCGCTCGCCGACGATCTCGCCGGTGACCGGGTCCATCACCAGGATGCGCTCGACCTGGTCGCCGAACAGCTCGATGCGCATGGCGCGCTCCTCGTAGGCGGGGAAGACCTCGAGGGTGTCGCCGCGCACCCGGAACTTGCCGCGCACGAAGTTCAGGTCGTTGCGGTCATAGTGGATGTCGACCAGCTTGCGGAGGATCTCGTCGCGGTCGTACTCCTCGCCCACCTCGAGGAAGAGCATCTGCTCGCGGTACTCCTCGGGCGAGCCGAGGCCGTAGATGGCCGACACCGACGCCACGATGATCACGTCGCGCCTGGTCAGCAGCGCGCTGGTGGCCGAGTGGCGCAACCGGTCGATCTCCTCGTTCATCGAGGAGTCCTTCTCGATGTAGGTGTCGGACTGCGGGATGTAGGCCTCGGGCTGATAGTAGTCGTAATAGGAGACGAAATACTCGACCGCCGTATCGGGGAACAGCTCCTTGAACTCGTTGGTGAGCTGCGCCGCCAGGGTCTTGTTGGGCGCCATCACCAGCGCCGGCCGGCCGAGCCGCTCCATCACGCCCGCCATCGTCCGGGTCTTGCCCGACCCGGTCACGCCCAGCAGGCTCAGCGCCAGCTCGCCGCCCTCGATGCTCTCGACCAGCTCTTCGATTGCCCGCGGCTGGTCGCCCGCGGGTGGCGGCATCTCTGGGTTCAGGCGAAAGGTTGCCATTCGTGCTTGACTGCTCCCAATCTGTGGAAGGATCTCCAGAAGAAAATTTCCCGGCTCCAGTCTACGAGTCCCCCCCGACAGCCGCCCGGTCCCCCCACCGCGCGGTAGAGTGATCCGCCGTGCGACCGTTCCGATCCCTGGGAGTGGAATGGAAAGTTTCGTCATCAAAGGTGGACAGCCGCTGAGTGGCATGATCCGCCCGGCCGGCAACAAGAATGGTGCTCTGCCGATCGTTGCCGCTTCGCTGCTCGCCGATGAGCCAGTCCTGCTGCGAAACGTCCCCCACATCCGCGACGTTGAGACCATGCTCCAGCTCGTCGCCTCCACCGGCGCCGAGGTGACCGAGGTCGAGCCCAACACCGTGCGCATCGACCCCCGCAACGTCCACCGGACCACGCTGGATCCCGTGCTCTGCTCCCTGATCCGCGGCTCGGTGCCAGGACGCTCGGCGTGACCGCCAATTTCGAGCGTGGCGCGCTGGAGCTGGAGGCGGGCCGGCTGCGCGGCGGCGAGATGTTCCTCGACGAGGCGTCGGTGACGGCCACCGAGAACACCATCATCGCGGCCGCCGTGGCCGATGGCCAGACGATCATCGGCAACGCCGCCTGCGAGCCCCACGTGCAGGACCTCTGCCGCTTCCTGAACGCGCTCGGCGCCCGGATCACCGGGGTCGGCTCCAACCGCCTGGAGATCAGCGGGGTCGAGCGGCTGCGCGGTGGCGAGCACACCATCGGTCCCGACCACACCGAGGTCGGCAGCTTCATCGGCCTGGCGGTGATGACCGGCGGCGAGCTGCTGATCGAGGACGTGATCCCCGACGACCTGCGGCCGATCGAGGTGGGCTTCTCGCGGCTCGGCGTGCGCTGGGAGCTGGAGGGGTCGAACCTGCGGGTGCCGCGCGACCAGGAGCTGGTGGTCCAGGACGACCTCGGCGCGGCCATCCCCAAGGTCGACGACGGGCCGTGGCCCGCGTTCCCCGCCGACCTCACCTCGATCGCGCTGGCGATCGCGACCCAGGCGCGCGGCACGGTGATGATCTTCGAGAAGATGTACGAGAACCGGCTGTTCTTCGTGGACAAGCTGGTCGGGATGGGCGCTCGGATCATCCTCTGCGACCCGCACCGGGCGGTCGTGTCCGGGCCCTCGCGCCTGTTCGGGGACCGGATGGAGTCCCCCGACATCCGCGCGGGCATGGCGCTGCTGCTGGCCGCGCTGGCCGCCGACGGCGAGTCGGTGATCGGCAACGTCGGCCAGATCGACCGCGGCTACGAGCGCATCGACGAGCGCCTGCGGCCGCTCGGCGCCAGCATCGAGCGGATCTGAGGCGCGCCGTGGCGGCCGGGGCGGGGCGCCCGGGGCCGCGGCCCTACGCGTGCGCTTTGACGAAGGCGGCGACCTGGGCGGCCAGGGTCGACCAGCTCTGGCCGCCGCTGGCCTCGGTGAGCAGATCCCAGCCGTGGTCGCCCTCGTAGGGTCCCTGGAGGATCTCGAGGCGCTTGTCCTTTGCCGCGGTCGCCGCGTACATCGCCTGCGTCTCCTCGACGGTGGTGGTGCGGTCGTTGGTCGCCACCACGAACAGCGTCGGGCTGACCAGGTGCTTGACCAGCGGCACGGCGTCGGCGGGCCCCGAGGCGCCCATCACCAGGATGAGGTCGCGTTCCCCCGAGAGGCTCACCACCGAGGACACCTTCGTTCCGAGCTTGGCGCCCGCGATCAGGGCGGTGCTGGCCCCCGCCGAGGCGCCGACCAGGGCGACGCTGCTGGCGCCGCGCCGCCGCAGCTCGGCCACGGCGCCGGCGACGTCGTCCATCACCGAGCCCTTGGCGTTGACGGGGCAGGCCGACTCCCCGAAGCAACGCAGGTCGATATCGAGCACGCGCAGCCCCTTGCCGGCCAGGTAGACCGCGTACGGCCAGAAGCCGCAGAGGTTGTTGGGGTACTGGTGGAGCAGCACCACCCCGGTGCGGCCGGAGCCCACCAGCGCGCCGTCGAGCCGGGTGCCGTCCGTGGCGCGGAAGTGGATCAGGCTGGCGGCCGCGACCGGCGGGCCGCAGCGGGCGCTGACCGCCGAGCCGGCCGCGGCGGCGGTGGTCGTGGTGGCGGCGCTGCCGTGGCCGCGCAGGAAGCCGACCAGCGTGGCCTGGAGCTTGGCGCCGGTGGCGCCGCCGAGCAGCCCGGTGCCGTGCGCGTCGCCGGCCACCACCTCGAGCCGCCTGGAGGCGGACCGGGTGGCCGCCCGGTAGAGCTGGCCGGTCGCGTCGCCGACCAAGCTGTCGTCGCGCGCGGTCACGAACAGCACCGGCGCGCGGAGCTTGGCCGCCGCCGGCAGCACGTCGGTTCCCTGCAGCGTCCGCTCGGCCGACAGGCTCACCACCGCGGCCGGCGGCGGCTGGAGCGTGGTCGCCGCGATCAGCGACGCCTTGGCGCCCTCGGAGGCGCCGACGAGCTGGACGGTGCCGGCGCCCAGCGAGCGCAGCTTGGCCGCCGCCAGCGCGACGTCGCCAGCGGGGTCGGTGGCCGCGCCGTAGTCGTAGAGCAGCACGCGGAAGCCGCGCTCGGCCAGGACCTTGCCAAACGGCAGCCAGCCGCAGAGGTTCTGGTCGCTCTGGTTGGACAGCACCACGCCGTTGCCGCCGCTGCCGAGCACGGCCGCCTGGTGCCCCCCGCCGAGGTCCACCAGGCTCGCCTGCCCCGTCGGCACGCAGCCGTCCAGCGGGCCCTGCGTGGTCGGCGGGGACGTCCCCGACGGCGACCCGGAGGGCGCCCGGCCCGAGCAGGCGCCCACCAGCAGCGCGAACGCCAGCAGCGTGGCGATGCGGTGCCGTCTCATGCTCCCACCTTCATGCCCGGCACTATGTCAGAGCTGACATAGTCCAGGCGCCTCCGCCGAGTGTCAAGGCGCCGCGGAAGCATGGCACAGGCGCTCTTGGGGGCCGCCGGAGGGGTCCGGGGAACCCCAAGGGGGTGCCCCGGTGGATCGGGGGCCGCCCGGGCTCACGCGAGGCTGTAGAACCCGATGTCCATGCTCTGGAGGGTCGCCAGCAGGGCGGCGAGGTGCTCGTCGCCGTCCGGGGGAGGGTTCTCCGTCAGCAGGAGCTGGAAGTAGAGGCTGCGAAGGAAGCTGGTGACGTTGGCGCGGATGGCGCTGGCGATCGGGCTCTCGTAGACGGCCCGCCAGGAATCGTGCCCCGAGGGCCGCACGAAGCGCTCCAGCCAGCGGTCCCTGGCGGCGCGGCCGACCAGGCCGCGGCGCAGCACGTTCAGGGCCGCGTACGCCAGCCGCTCGTCCTCGTGCTGCACGAACACCACGCCGGAGGGCTCCAGCAGGCGGTCGGCGATGCCGTCCAGCAGCCGCTCCAGCTCGACGGAGCCGAGCTGGAGGTTGCGAGCCAGCATCATCAGCAGGTCGGCGGTGTGGGCGACCGCGTGCGCCCAGCCCGGCCCTTCGACCCAGGAGCGCAGGTCCCGCTCCTTGCGCAGGTACTCCAGCACCTGGTCCAGCAGGCCGGCCGCCTCGCCCTGCCCGAGGAACGGGTGGGCGTTGTCGTAGGCGACGACCTCCATCAGCACCAGGGTGGAGTAGGAGCGCAGGAACACCGAGTCGGTGTCCCGCTCCCCCAGGCCGATGTGGAGGTTGTCGAGCATCTGCCGCACGATGTCGCGGAGCTGCTCCGCCTGGAACTGCTCGCGCTCGACCCAGGCGGCCAGGATCCGGTAGGCGAACTCGTCGCGCAGCTCGGCGTCGGTCGAGCCGAGCCAGGACAGCAGCTCCGGTGCCAGCTCGGCGACCCACTCCCCCTGCGGAAGAGCGTTCTCGTCGTTGGCGATGACGCGCCAGAAGGTCCGGTCCACCCAGCTAGGCCTCCGCGTCGACCAGCTCGACCAGTTCGGTGAGCGACCGGATGCGTGGCCCCGCCGCCGGGGGCAGCCGCCTGAAGCGGTCGATCAGCACCGGCGTGATCCCGACCGCCCTGGCCGCGGCCCCGTCGACGTCCGGGTGGTCGCCCACGTGGATGGCGGCGCCGGGCTCGACCCCGGCCTTGTCCAGCGCGGTCTGGAAGATCGCCGGCTGCGGTTTGGCCACGCCGAGCACCCCTGAGATCGCCAGCACCGAGAACAGCTCCCGCACGCCCTCCAGCCGCAGCACGTCCTCCAGCCAGGGCTCGAAGTTGGAGATGATCCCGAGCTTCAGCCCCCGCGCCGCCAGCGCCTCCAGCGCCGGCCGGCTGTCCTCGAACAGCCGGTAGGAGGCGGGATCGGTGAAGGTCTCGTAGAGCGCCCCCGCCAGCTCCTGGCGGTCGCCGCTGTGCCCGAGGCGATCGAGCACGCTGATGTAGAAGCCGAACCAGAACTCCCGCTGGGTGGCGGGATCGGTCCAGTCGGTGGGCCAGACCGCCTCCCGGTCCGCGGCCATGATGGCGGCCTCGACCTCGGCCTCTTCGAAGCTGACGCCGTGCTCGGAGGCGACCTGCACCAGGCGGCGCTCGAAGCTGGGCCACGGGGAGAGCAGGGTGTTGCCCGCATCCAGGAACACGCACTCGAGCGGGCGCGGGATCACGGTCGGGTTGCTCATGGGCGGCAGGCTATCAGCCCGCCCGACCGCGTTGCTCCGCGAGCCGGCGCTCGAGCTCCCTCCAGACGTCGTCGACCTGGCGGCCCAGGTCCTCGAGCGAGCCCGTGTTGTCGATCACCAGGTCGGCGCGGGCCAGCCGCTCCTCGGGCGTGAGCTGGGCCGCGATGCGCGCCTTGGCCTGCGAGCTGGCCATGCCCTTGGCGGCCAGCCGCTCGACCTGGACCTCCTTGGGCGAGTGGGCCACCAGCAGCACGTCGACCCGCTGCGCGAGCCCGGTCTCGATCAGCAGGGCGGCGTCAAGGACCACGATCGCGTCGCGGTCGTGCGCCGCCTCCAGCCGCTCGGCGATCCGCTCGAAGATCGCGGGGTGGGTGATCTCGTTGAGCAGCGCCAGCTTGCCCGGGTCACCGAAGACGATGTCGGCCAGCGCCTGGCGGTCGATGGACCCGTCGGGGTAGAGCACCCCAGGGCCGAAATGGTCGCGGATCTTGCACCAGGCCGGCGTGCAGGGCATGACCACCTCGCGCGCGATGTGGTCCGCGTCGATGACCTCGGCCCCACGTTCGGCGAGCATGCCGGAAACGGTGCTCTTTCCGGAGCCGATCCCTCCGGTCAGGCCCACCAGCAGCACGGCCGCCCCCTGTTCCCGGGTCAGGCCCCCGCCCTGCGCTGGCGCGGGCGTCGCTGAACGTGCCTCCCGACCGAGCTCCCGGCCGGGAGGCCCGCTCACTCGTTGGAGTTCTTGCGCTTCAGGTCCTCGACGATGTGCTCGAGGGTGTCCTGCTGGTTCTCCTCCTGCTCGCCCCCGGCGCCCTGGTCGCCCTCGGCGCCCTGGTCGCGCTGGTCGCCGGCCTGGTCGCCCTGGGCCTCGGCCGCCTGCTGCTCGGTGGCGGCCTGGTCGTCGCCCTCTTCGCCGCCGTAGGAGGCGTCGTAGAAGCCCGCCTCCTGGAAGGCCTCGGCCATGGCGGTCCCTGGCACCACGCCGATGAGATTGCCCTGCTCATCGTCGTAGTAGCCCTGGGCGTAGTCGCCCTCGCCGTAGCCCTCGTACCCCTCGTAGCCGCCCTCCTCGAGGGCCAGCTCCTCCTCGGTCGGGGTGACCTGCTGCTGGTCCTGGAGCGCCTGCTTGAGCGAGAGCGAGATCCGGCGCCGGTCCAGGTCGATGTCGATCACCTTGACGGTGATCTCCTCACCGACGCTGACGACCTGCTCGGGGATGTCGACGTGACGCTCGGCCAGCTCGGAGATGTGCACCAGGCCCTCGATGCCGTCGTCGACGCGCACGAACGCGCCGAACGGCACCAGCTTGGTGACCCGGCCCGGGATGAGCTCCCCGATCTGGTGCGAGCGGGCGAACTGCCGCCAGGGGTCCTCCTGCGTGGCCTTGAGCGACAGCGACACGCGCTCGCGCTCCAGGTCGACGTCGAGCACCTCGACCTCGACCTCCTGACCGACCTCGACCACCTCGGAGGGGTGGTCGATGTGCTTCCAGGACAGCTCCGACACGTGGACCAGGCCATCGACGCCGCCGAGGTCGACGAAGGCGCCGAAGTTGACGATGCTGGAGACCACGCCCTTGCGGATCTCGCCCTTGCGCAGCGTGTGCAGGAAGGCGCGGCGGGTGGCGGACTGGGTCTCCTCCAGCCAGGCTCGGCGGGAGAGGACCACGTTGTTGCGGTTCTTGTCCAGCTCGATGATCTTGGCCTCGAGCTGCCGTCCGACGTAGGGATGCAGGTCGCGGACGCGCCGCATCTCGACCAGGGAGGCCGGAAGGAACCCGCGCAGACCGATGTCGAGGATCAGGCCGCCCTTGACGACCTCGATGACCGTGCCCTCGACAATCTCGTCGTTCTCCTTCTTCTTCTCGATCGTGCCCCAGGCGCGCTCGTACTGGGCGCGCTTCTTCGACAGGATCAGCCGGCCGTCCTTGTCTTCCTTCTGCATGACCAGCGCTTCGATGTGGTCACCCAGCGTGACGACCTCGTTCGGGTCCACGTCGTGCTTGATCGAGAGCTCCCGCGAGGGGATGACGCCCTCGGACTTGTAGCCGATGTCGAGCAGCACCTCGTCGTGGTCGACCTTCACCACGTAGCCGTCGACGATATCGCCCTCGTTGAAGTCCTTGAGGGTCTCCTCGTAGGCGGCGGCCAGCTCTTCGGCCGAGCCGATGTCGTTCTG
>WNGB01014846.1_pt1 | contig 14758 bp, 10 predicted proteins | sample 5400681 | NCBI WGS metagenome assembly WNGB01 (sample SAMN13153367, study PRJNA577476) | soil metagenome | isolation source: 115 cm soil or saprolite under grassland replicate 2 | place: USA:California | collected 2016-06-15
ATACCGTCCCTTTTGGATGGCATTCCCTGGGAAACCCCCTTTGAGTTTGTACTTGTAATTCTATTATTACCATTTACTTTCATTACAGGAAAGAGATTCCTCGCAAAAGGAGTAGTTGTATCCACTCTTGGTTTTCTTTTTACGCTAAAGATCATCGCAATGCTGTTTTTACCGCAGACAGGGCTGGGTATCCGTGCTTTTTCAAGTCAAGAAACTTTAGCCAGCGGTGACTGGGAAAAAAGTTACAGTACCTTTCTTAATCCGCTCTACACACAGGTCATTCAGCAGCCATATCTCAGCTACCGTGAATTTCCCATCGAATGCATAAATCAAAAGGGTTTCGAACCTGAGCAATTTTGGGTTGCCTTGGAGGTGAATGGATTCGTCCATTTGAAAGAAAATGAAAGGCTTGTATTCGTCGTCGAAGGGGCGAGACGGGCCCAAGTCGAGATGATAGATGTAGTGAATCAGAAAACTACGTCTGCAATCATCTTGGAGAATTACCAAAGAGTAGGTGCAAACCTGTTTCAAGCAGTTCCGAATATGCGGGATTTCAAGCTACAGGGAATTTTAACGTTCAAGAGGTTTGGACAATACCACGTTGAGCCTTTGATTTTATATCCCGATGGCTCTACAAAATCTGCGCTTACCTTATCTAGGATTTGGGTTTCTCCAACCAACATAAACTTCAGTTTTTTTCAATTATTACTCAATTTCATTGGCCTTTCGCTTGCCGGAATATTTGTGATTGGATTGGTCTTTGGTTTGGTTGATCTATATCGCTCAAACAAAATCAGCGCCATTGATGTTTATCTCGCGGTTACGGCTCTTCCTGCGTTTTACATTGCCAATCTAATACAAAAACCTGAAATGAATATTGCGATCATTTATTTGATCAGCGTGCTGGCCGTGGTGAAGATCATTGAGCATTCAGTTTCTCAGCGTGAATATTCATGGAAGGAACTTCTTTTGTCCATTGGTCCTGCGTTTTTGTTGATGCTCCTCGTTCTAGATATTCAAAATCTGCGTGATGTGACCATCTTCCCGCAAAACCAGGATGGACTCGAATATCAGATCTTCGCGCGGAATATATTTGTCCATGGTGATGTATTTCTTGCTGAAACGCCTCCGCGTGCTTATAAAATCCTCTTTCCTTACCTCGTAGGCATTGTGCACACCTTCTTCGGTCAATCCGCTTCGGCGCAACTGTTCTTGAATGCATGGTGTGCCATATTGAGCAGCGCGATCATTTCGAACCTGATGAAGCACAATAACATTTCTGCAAGCATTGCGCTCTTGATTTCTCTCGCTTTGCCGTTGATACTCTGCCTGCCATCATCCTACATTTATTATTACCGCTTCGGTTTGATCGAGCCCGTTGCCATCCTGTTTTTACTGCTTACCTGCTATTTTGCGATTAAACAAAAAATCGGCACGATGTTTGTTACAGGCATGTTGACTGTGCTTTTGCGACTCGATTACCTTGGCCTGGTCTTCGCCGCGATCATGCTTACATCTCCGCCCATCCTAGGCTCGACAAGAGCAGCATGGAAACAATTCTCTAGTTGGTTTAGAGTCAATGCAAAACTTATCGTAGCTTATGCGCTTGCCATATGTTTTCCCCCCTTGCTTATCATTTCAGGATATTTCCTTTTGACGCCTCATTACACGTTAAATTTCAGTGACACGTATCAGATATCTCCTGCTTCGATATCTGAAGGTTTGATGCGCGTGGTTATAGGTGGGAATCTGAATGAACTAAAAACGAAATTCGCTGAAAACTTCCTCGACGCTTCTTTAACCGTTTTTCCACTTATCCTGGGATTCCTGATCGCTCTCGCAACAATATTTTTTCGGAAAGGGATTTTTGAAAAAATTGACCTGCGCTGGGCTTTGCTCATCCCAAGCATTTTGCCTGCTTATTTGGTCGTTCGACCCGCGGCTTATTTCCCGCGTTTTAGTTTTTCCATTCTGCCATTTGATTTGGTGATGATTGGATCATTCTTGTATTACTATCGTGTCATGTATAATGATTTTCGTTCCCAGGATCTCATTGAAGTCAGAGTGAATGAATCCAGATAACAGCATGAAAAACTACTTGCGGATTATGCTCACATCATGGTATGTGATTACTTTACTGATCGTCATAAGCATTGCAGTTATTTATCTCAAGCTGGGCAGAAAGGGCTTTGAGATTTTTATTCAGCAGTGGCCTTTGAGTAATCTAAACATTATGCTTGCATCTACGGCTCTAACATGGTTATGTCTGGGAGCGCTGTTTTATTTGCTTGCTTACGAAAAGATAAAAGCCAATAATGCGCTGACCTTTGCAGGCTTCTTTTTGATTGCATTGACTTACTTAAACATCCTCCGTGAAAGATTTCGGTATGGTGATTACCATTATTATCTTGAGGCTGCAACTAATTTACTCCAGAATAAGCCCTTGCCTGATACATATATCTATCTTCCATTATGGGCAACCATGGTTCAATTCATCGTTCCGCTCGGAGATGAGGGTGTGCTGTTGGTGCTCTGGACTCTCAACATTATCTTTTTGATTGCTTTTTATTTTTTACTTCATCGTCTTTTGGAAGTATACGGGTTTTCGGTTCCACTGGCAGCGCTGATCACGACGTTTTTTATCCTGGTCAACACACCTCTTCACCGGACGTTGGGATATGTGCAAGTCAATCTGCTTGTAATGGTTTTGATTCTGCTTGGTATTTTGTTTTATCCCAAGTGGATGTTTCTTTCAGCATTAACCCTTGCATTAGCTGTTCATTTGAAGACTTCTCCTATTGTTCTTGTACTGGCTTTCCTGCTTGAGCGCAATTGGCGTTGGCTGATTTGGTTCTTACTTAGTTTCCTCGTTATTGGATTGATCCCGGTAGCAATGAATGGCGTTTCTCCCTATTATGATTTTCTAACAAATATCACCATCTTATCGCAAAATAACAACACGATCTTTCATGATACCTCCTTTGATTCATTCCTTCGATTTCTTGACCCATTTCTCCGCATCAATATGTTCTGGACACGTGTCCTAACCTATATGTCCAAACTCTTGCTCGGCATCGCGACAATTTTCGTGATGATGCGAAATGTCCGACATCAAATCTTTATACGCGGGCAGGATAATGGCACTGTCCTATTGAATGCCATTCCGCCGCTTTTTATTTTGATGACGCTTGCTTCGCCAATTGTGTGGGACCACCATGGTATCTTTGTAACAATACCCTTTCTACTAATGCTAAAGTGGTTAAATTCACCTGCTAAGTGGGCATTGTACAGTTTTGCCTATTTCCTCGAGTTCATCTTGCCGTCATTTGATTTTTTCCCCTGGTCGTTTGGCAGACTTTTGGCGCCCCTCATTATTTTGGGTTTAATGTGGGGAATTGAAAAGCAACAAGAACAGTCACGTTTCTTTGCAATAGTGAGCGATTGGCTTTCAAATTTACCTGCATTGAGAGCTTGATCTGGAATCCATGAGACCTCATCTTCCCATCCGCATTTTGATTGCTTTAAATATTCTTCTTGGCATTTTGACTTTCTCCAAATATGGGGAAAGTTGGGATGTCAATAGCTTAACCCATTATGCGGATAGTTCCATTTCGATGTATGGCAAATTGATTGGCAATGGAGATTTTTCACCAGCTTCGATAAAAGATGAGCTCGCGCTTGGATATTATGGTCCTGCTTATGTAATGTTGCTGAGAATGATTGACCGACTTATATCTCCTCGCTATGAGAATGGTCTAAGCCCGCTTCAACATTTTGTTTACTTTGTAACCTTTCAAGCGGGTGTTATCGCTTTTTATGTTCTGTGTCTTCGTTGGATGAACGAAATTGCGGCGTTTGGCGCAACGCTGCTTTTTTCGACTCAACCAGTTTTGTGGGGACATGCATTTATCAACCCCAAAGACATTCCTTTTCTGGCTTTCTTTCTTCTGACGGTTCTTTTTGGATATAAAATTGGCGAAAATCTAGAGCCGATTCCATTAGACAAGCGGACTATCCTCGCCTCGATCTTCTTTTGGCTGATTCCGTTTCTGGTCATTTTCTTTGGCTCAGGGTTAATCCTTATGTGGATCGAAAAGCTGGTCCGTAACGCAGCCGTGGGTGAGACAAATATCGTTTCATTCATCGCCTCTGATATTACGAAAGCCTCGCCGGAAATCTACATTCATAAATATTCCAGTTTTTATATTCGTATTTCTTTTTTCTATATATTGATTTCAACTCTGGTTTTGTTCTTCTTTTACTATCGGTATTCCCGCCCTGCTTTTTCAGCATTGATTCCTGTTCTAGTGGGCTCCTTACTTCTGGGGTTTACAATTTCCATTCGTAATCTTGGCCTTTTTGCGGGCTTAATCGTTAGTGGTTACATTCTTCGGAAGCATGGACGTAATGCACTCCTCCACTTGCTGTTTTATGGGTTGGTCGCCGCATTCACTGTATATTTGCTTTGGCCTTATTTATGGATTAATCCGGCTGGTCATTTATTTCAAAGCTTTGTTACCATGGCACGCTATCCATGGACAAACACCGTTCTTTTTAATGGTATTGAGTATCCAGCGGCAGACTTGCCTGCATCTTACTTGCCTACTCTGTTGGGCATTCAGCTCACGGAACCTGTTTGGGTTTTGTTCATGGTCGGATTAGTGGTGGCAATTTTCAGCCTAAGAGATAGGCGGGGCCTGCTTGTCCTGACCGTGATTTGGTTTATCCTTCCACTTATCGGATTTATGATCGCGCGCATAGTCTTGTACGATAATTTTCGTCAGATATTGTTTATTCTTCCACCTGTATTTTTCTTATGTGGGATCGCGTTTGAAAGAATTAAGCGGCCGTGGGTACAAGTTCTCGTAATTGGTCTATGTGTGTTACCGGGGATTATTGGAATTGTTAGATTATATCCCTATGAATACACTTACTACAACAGTAGCATCGGCGGCATACATGGCGCGTTTCGAAAATTCGAATTGGATTATTGGGGTACTTCGTATCGTGAAGCCGCGTTGTGGTTGAATGAAAATACTCCTGTCAATACAAATATATGGGCCGAAGGCCCCACACATTTACTTGGTATTTACTTGCGAAAAGATTTGAAATTATATTCTTCAGGTGAAATCGAACGTGCGGATCATTACGATTATGTCGTTGCGCTCTCCCGTTACAATCTCGATCTAACTTCTTATCTCAAAGCGAATGTGGTTTATAAAATCGAACGCGAGAACGCAGTGCTGGCTGTCATTAAAAAGCCATAAAAGGAAGTAAAGATGAATTTACTGGAACGTCTCTCAAATGAAACTATATTAGCGGATGGTGCGATGGGCACGATGCTTCATGCGCATGGTATTGGCTTTGACCAATGCTTCGATGAATTAAATATCAAAAATCCTGCCATAGTGGCGGAAATACATCGCGAGTATATTGAAGCGGGCGCGCAGTTAATCATTACGAATACTTTTGGCGCTAATCGGTTCAAGCTCTCAAAGCATGGATTAGATGAAGAGGTGGTTAGGATTAATCGCGCGGGTGTGGAACTTGCAAAACGCGTGGTAGCCGCGTCATTTAAGGATGTATTGATTGCAGGGGATGTTGGCCCGCTTGGTGTGCGAATCGCGCCGTTTGGACGAGTGAAACCTGAGGAGGCACGCGCCGTGTTTGCAGAGCAGATCAAAGCATTGACCGAAGCAGGCGCGGACTTGATTGTGATCGAAACGATGACTGACCTATATGAAATTCAGGAAGCAATCAAAGCCGCGCAACAAGTTTGTACGCTACCCGTGGTTGCATCCGTGACGTTCACACGTGATGATCGCACTTTGCTTGGTGATGATCCAACCAAAGTTGCCGATACACTAGCGAAAACGGGTGCAGATGTAATCGGTGTCAACTGCTCCGGCGGGCCCTCACAGTTGCTTCGCATTCTTAAACAAATGCGCCATGCAGTGCCAGATGGTAGGTTCTGGGTTAAGCCGAATGCAGGTTGGCCTGAACAAGTTGGCGGGCGCATCATGTATCCTGCGGATGCGGATTATTTTGGCGAATATGCCATCTCATTTCGTGATGCAGGCGCAAAGATTGTCGGTGGATGTTGCGGAACCACACCCCAACATATTGCCGCTATGAGGAAATCATTAGCAGCAGTGCCTCGTTTAAACGGAGACGCTACTTCGATCTTACTTGAAGATGAAATTACCGAAGTTCCTGCTGAACAACCGACTCTGTTCGCACAGAAATTGGCTTCCGGCAAGTTTTGTATATCTGTTGAAATGGATCCACCGCGTGGACTCTCAACTCACAAACTGCTCGCGGGCGCGTCCCTGCTTGCCGAAGCAGGCGCGGATGTGATCAATGTGGCCGACTCTCCCATGGCGCGCATGAGGATGTCTGCCTGGGCGGTTTGTGACGTGGTCCAACGCCTGGTCGGTGTGGAAACTGCGCTTCACTTCCCGACCCGCGGGCGGAACCTGCTTCGAGTACAGGGTGACCTGCTCGCTGCCCATGCGATTGGTCTGCGTAATGTTTTCGTTGTAATGGGTGACCCGACGTCCATTGGCGATTATCCTGAAGCCATGGATAACTATGACCTTGTACCTTCAGGCGTCATAAAATTGATCAAGCAAGGCTTCAACCATGGTGTGGATCATTCCGGTACATCCATTGGCCAACCGACTAACTTCTTTGTTGGTGCAGCATTGAATCTTTGCCCACCCGATCCTGAACAAGAAATAAGGAATTTGCATCGCAAGGTGAAAGCAGGTGCAGATTTCTTACTTACACAACCGGTCTACAGCCCGAACGATGGCTCAATCTTATTGGAAAAATATGAAGCCAAATACGGCAGACTTGATAAACCGATTCTCGCTGGTGTTCTACCTCTGGTCAGTGCAAAACATGCGAACTTCCTGTATAACGAAGTTCCCGGAATTTTTATCCCAGAGGAAACGCTGAAACGGATTGAAGCCGCGGGTGATCGCGGGGTAAATGTTGGGGTGGAACTCGCGGTCGAGTTGATTGACCAACTCAAGGCTTGGGCTGGAGGCGTTTATATCATGCCTCAATTCCATCGTTTTGATATGATTGCCGAAATTATTGACGCGGTAAAATAAAGTTATGCTCCTCACTATCGATGTGGGTAATACCAATATTACACTTGGTCTTTATGAAGGCCAGGAACTTGGCCGGCATTGGCGTCTCGCTACGGATCATGCGCGCATGCCCGATGAGTATGGTCTGCAATTCCTCGGCTTGCTGCAAAACGCGGGGAAGACAATTTCTGATTTAACAGGCGTGTCGCTGGCATCGGTTGTACCTCCTCTTACTATGCGTGTGGTGCAAGCCTGCCGTGAATATCTCAAGCAGGAGCCGCTCCTTGTAGATACAGGCGTCAAAACGGGAATTAAGATCCGTTATGAAGACCCAAAAGCTGTCGGTGCAGACCGTGTTTGCGATGCTGTCGCCGTGATGAAGATGTATGGTGGCCCTGCCTGCATAGTGGATTTTGGTACGGCTACAACATTTAACGCGCTTACAAAAGAAGGAGAATATCTTGGCGGCGCAATTACTGCGGGGATCAATCTTGCCGCAGAAGCATTATTCACACGCGCCGCGAAATTGCCACGCATTGACCTGCAACGCCCGCCTTCTGTCATTGGCCGCAACACTGCCCACGCGATGCAATCAGGCTTGATCTTCGGGTATGTGAGTATGGTCGAGGGAATGGTAGCCCGTTTTCGGTCCGAGTTGGGAAGCGAAATGAAAGTCATTGCCACGGGCGGACTTGCAGAGGTTGTGGCTCAAGAAACAAAAGTCATTGACATACTGGCTCCATCACTAACTCTAGACGGGCTAAGAATCATTTTTGAACTTAATCGCTAACGTGAAAAGAATCGTGATATTGAGTTTAGGGGTAGCTTTACTGCTGTTGGCTTGTACAGCAATAACTATTGCCGTGCCTGGCCTGGCAAAGACAGCCACGCCTTCCCGAAGCACTCCTTCGAGACGTCCGACCGTACCAGCAACATTGACAATTACCCCAACATTCACTGTTACCCCAACGTCTACACCTTCTCCGATTCCAACTGCCACTTGGGTACACCAAGGACCAGACGCCATCATTGTCCCAATACTCCTTTATCATCATATCGCCGCATCATCACATAACAGTCGTTATTATGTATCGCCCGAAAAATTTGATGCAGAGCTGAAACTACTTCATGATTGGGAGTACACAACGATCACAACCGAAATGCTGGTAAATGCGGTCATGGAGGGTGCGGATCTTCCGCCGCGCCCATTGCTGATCACATTCGATGATGGTAACTCAGACAATTACTTCAATGCCTTTCCGATCATGCAAAAATATGGATTTACAGGTGTGGTGTATATCATAGGTAATTACATGGGCACACCCGGCTATATGAACGCAGATCAGATCAAAGTGATGGCTGCCGCGGGGTGGGAAGTGGGAAGCCACAGCATGAGCCATCTCGATCTATCAGAACTTGATCCCCAAAGACAGAGATATGAGATTGTTGAGTCTCGTGAAAAGCTTGAATCCGAGCTAGGCTTTCACATCATGACATTTGCCTACCCATTCGGTATCACCAGCACTGAGATCATCGATTACACCGAATTTGCTGGGTATAGTGCAGCGATGGGCCTTGGTTCTTCCGCTGATCAATTTAGATCCAATCTTTATAACCTGCAACGTAGTGACGTAAAAGGGACATTTGATTTCAAGCAATTTATATCCCTCCTGCCTTGGCATGGCGACCCGATTTATCTTCCCACCAATACACCCACGCCGACACCATAAAATCTTCTTTCTTTGAACCATCAGAAATTTTTTGCAGTTGTTTTGTTAAAGTTTTTTTCGTCGATCATTTAGTGATTGTTTCGTAAAACGAGGTCGGCAAGTCGGCAATACGATAGATGTGGATATCATAGATTCCCTTAATGTGAATCGTGTGTTCAGGCGCAATACCATTCAAAGCGCTGACGAACAATTGGGTCCTCTCTGTCCGCATACCCAGCGCGTCATTTAAAACAAGATAATCGGCCTGTCTCAGCCGTTCAATCATAGAGGCCATACCTGGTTCTTCCATAAATAATGGATTGAGGATGATCGTTTCCCCGGGGAAAAAATAGGAGAAAGGCCCGCGCCCGCGGAACGAAAGTACTTTAAGCGATTCAGCATCAGGTTTTTGGGTAAGATATGCTGCGGCTTGCTCGAAGCCTTCGCCATAATCATAAGCAGGTGTTTGGCCACTTAACCAAACCATGATCGGATTGTAATAAGTATAGTAATAAGGATAGAAAGCCAGCGCGCTTCCAAGTTGTAGAAGAGCAATCAATGCCACGCCTGCCGCGCGGATTCTTCGACTTCGCTTAAGGTTGACTTCTGATTTGCCTGCCGTTATCGCATCGGTTCCCAGCCGTCCTATCATCATCCCCCACCCCAACGCTGCAATTCCATCCAAGCTGACGTGACTGGACAGAATGTAATGTGCAGAATTCCTGCCCTGTGCGATGCTAAATAACACGACGAACAATATCGCTGTAAGCAATAAATATAGAACAAGTTTTTTTATAATGTCTGCATATTCTCCACGTTGAAAGAGAACTACTGCTGAAAAAATTAAGCCAAGCCATGTAAGAGGTGTACTCCGCCAGAAGAGATCAGCAGCATAATTCTGAATTGTTCCTCCAGCGGAAGCCAGACTAAAAGTGGATGGTTGCAACTCATGTGTGACCTGCAAGCGCGCGCCCTGAAATGCATAACTGAACGCATTGCCATAGACCTCATAGAGCATCTTGCCAGGCGCAACCCACATTCCTGGCCAGACAATCACATAGACAATTACAAGCACAACGAACCAGATGCCAAATATTTTTAAGTGATCAAGCAGCGCATACCCAAAGCCACGTATTTTCTTTTGTTGAAAAAGAGAGACAGCGAGTATAAGTGCAATCACAGGTATCATTGCTAGCGCAGAAGACTTGGTCAATTGTGCCAATGCAGTAGCAGCAGCGGAGATGACAAGATACTGCCATTTACGATCATATTCCAAGTATGTCATCATTCCAAAAATGGATGTCAGCACAAAGAATGCAATCATTCCTTCATGGTTCAGCACTCGAGAATGCCCGAGAAAGAACGGTGCACTGGACACAAACGCGGTAAAGAGGAAGGCCTTTTCATTTCCGATCAAGAGCGATAGTAAATAAAAAATAACCAGAGCTGTTATTGCAATGACCACCAATTGGAACAAGCGACTTAAAAACAATAACTGAAGAGGTGACTTGCCATGTTCGATCAAAAAGGGATCGAACATATTTTTGTCTACCGAGTGCGTAATAGAAATTCGCACCTACCGAGAGCCAGAACGGTTCGTCAATGGTGACAAAAGATTTCAAGCCCACGATACGGGGAGCAATGACGAGCGCGAGCAATAGGATAATGAGCAATAATTTACGATAGTTCATGCGGGTCTCGTTGATTACTCGCTGTAAAAACTGGACGGCACATCTGAGACGCGATAGATTTGCACGTATTCCCTGCCATTCAATTCGATCACATGCTCTGGCGTCATTTCCTTTAGCAGAGGCAGGCGCTCCTCTAGGCCTGCGTACATCACTAGATAATCCGCCTCACGCAATTTCTCGATCAGTTGTGGTTTGTCACCAAACAGGACTGGCGCAAATAGTAGGGTGTGCCCCGGGAAGTAATAACTGAAACTACGCCCAAAATAGACGAGAGCGGTCAAATCCCGTGCATCCGGTTTTGCCGATAAGTACCCTGCGGCCTGCTCCATCCGCTCACCATAGAAGAACCTGGGCAGGTTAGTTCTATTGGCAGAGACCATAATTGGGTTGAGATAAGTATAGTAATAGGGATTGGTATAAAAAAGCCCCCAAGTCTGCATAAGCAAAATCAATAAGAGCATAGCTACCTGTGTCATCGGATGGCGTGCCCATTCAAATCTTAATGACAGCCAGCGCAATGCATATGCCCATCCGAAAGCTGCTGTGATTTCAAAGCTATAGTATGCGGCCAGTACATAATGTGGCGAGTTGCGGCCTTGAATGATGCCGAACATCGATATACTGGCAAAAGCCTCCAGTAACAAAAATGCAACCAGCCATTTTGCAAGCGGAGGAATAATCTTTCTGTTTCGATTGAAGAGCAGAATGATCGCGAGAATCAGCCCAATCCATGTGATAGGAGTAGTGCGCCAGGCTATGGAAACAAGGAAACTTGTTATACCTTGTCCAGCGGAATCGAGACTGAAACTGGAAGGCTCTAGCTCCTCAGTGATTGAAAGTCTGGCGCCTTGAAAAGCATAGCTGAAAGCATTACCGTATACTTCATAGAGCATCTTTCCCGGCGCAACCCACATCCCCGGCCAGACAATCACGTAAATGATCATCAATGCAAAGAGCCAGATAGACAAGATCTTTATCGCATTCCAAAATACAAGCCACAACTTCGTTTTCATCCGCCATTCCATAACTGCCCAAACCAAAATAATGCAGGAGACGACAGGAACGAGCACGATACTGGAAGACTTCGTGAGATTTGCCAGAGCCGCCGCTGCAGCCGAGAGAAACAGGAACATAAGCTTGCGCCCTCGGAAAAGATACGAAGCCATTGCTAGAATCGTGATTAAAGAGAAGAGACCTACCATGCTCTCATGGTTCAGCATACGCGACTGACCAAACAGATAGGGCGCGAAAGAAGCTAATAATAACGCGTTCAGCGCGATCCATTCACCAAGCAAATATCGCAATAATAGAAAGGCAATGATGAACAACGCTACATTGACCAGCGTTTGGATTAAGCGGCTCCACCACAAAAGAGCAAGTGGATCCTTGCCATGCTTTACCAGGTATGAATCGAAACTGGTCTTCTCCTGTTGGAAATAACCATTCATGATCCCCCGATATTCAGGAAAGTAGATAAGCATTGCAGCAGTGACGATCCACATAGTGGTTACCGCTGGATGATATTCATATACGGTATTCTCAAATTCGCGATGTGTTAATGCATAATAATAATTAGCGCCAACAACCAGCCAGAAGGGCTCATCTGCAGCAGTGAATGTTACAAGGTCAGCCACGCGCGGGATGATCATCGCGGCGATGACCAGCAAAACGATTAGAACACGAGTTGAATTTTTCATGGGCAAATGGATTATACCAATGTGGTTGACTTCTCCAATTTCCTCGATATTCACGCAAAAACTGCATATAGATGCGCTCGTCTCTTTCTCAATCTGAAAACCGCCTCTGTTATTTTAGACCTTGACACCCTTCTGAATTTGCAGATAATTACTCTATTCGTTCTTTTCAAAGGCAGTGACGGAGGAAAGTAGGTTAGCGAAAGCCGACAGGAACGCTAGAGCGTAGACTGAGACTCTAGCCCGGTGGCAACTGACAGAAGTTCCCTCCTGAGCCGTTCAGGTGAACCTGTAGGGCGGGATGATGTCCCGCCTGGCAAAAGTAGTCTGAGCCGTGATCTCAACGTTACAAGAGAGGCCGATGATGGTCGGCGCTAAGCGAATCACACCAGTGATTAATTTGGGTGGTACCGCGGGAATTATCCCTCCCGTCCCATATCGTGGACGGGAGGTTTTTATTTGCGAAATGTCAGTCGGAGTCCGAAGTCTTCACGAAGCACCCCCGTGAGGCCCGACTTCGGAGGTTCCAACGTCAGGAGACGTTGGACTCCTGTGCGGATTATTTGGAGGTTGTATGTTAGATAAATTAAATGAAATAGAAAAGGCCGCCTTGGATTCATTGCAATCTGTCAATGACCAGGCTGCGCTTGACGCGTGGCGCGTAGAGAACATTGGACGCAGTTCATCGTTAATGCAGGTCTTTGCTGAGTTGGGCAAACTCTCAAAGGAGGAACGACCAGCTGTCGGAGCGGCCGCGAACCGTGTGAAGGTAACGCTTGAGTCTGCTTTGGCGGAGCGTTCTGAGGCGGTGAAAACTGCGTTATTGGCTAAATCTCTCGAAGAAGAACAACTCGATGTGACGCTCCCTGGGCGCACTATTCACCGCGGACGGTTGCATCCGTCCACGCAACAATTGCGACATGTGTTGGATATTCTCGCCGAAATGGGCTTTCAGGTTTATACATCGCGTGAAGTGGAAACGGATGAAATGAATTTCCAATTGCTTAACTTCCCGCCGCATCACCCTGCACGTGAAATGCAGGATACCTTCTTTGTGCAAGCAGGTGAGCGCGGTGATAATCCTATTCTGCTTCGCACGCAAACATCACCAGGACAGATCCGTGCTATGCGTGAATTTGCCGCGATGAACCCCGATAACCCACCTCCAATCCGCATCGCTGTGCCTGGCATGTGTTACCGTTACGAGCAAATCACAGCACGTTCGGAGATTCAATTTAATCAAGTCGAAGGACTGGCGGTTGGTACAAACATCACGTTCAGTGATCTGAAGGGAACTTTGATCGAGTTTGCACATCGTATGTTTGGACAACATGCGCGCACACGTTTCCGCGCTTCGTACTTTCCGTTCACTGAACCATCTGCTGAAATGGATGTTGAATGTTTTGTTTGCGGTGGCAAGGGATGCCAAGTGTGTAAGAAATCAGGTTGGCTGGAAATTCTTGGATGTGGCATGGTGCATCCCGTTGTGCTGCAAAATGGCGGCTATGACCCTACACGTTATTCGGGTTACGCCTGGGGCATGGGGCCCGAACGTCAACTGATGCTGCGGTATAAGATTGACGACATCCGATATTTCTGGGGAAACGATCTTCGTTTCCTTGAACAATTCTAGCCCTCACCCTGCCCTCTCCCTTCTGGGAGAGGGAAATGGAGATTGATTTATGAAGATACCTCTTTCCTGGCTAAAAGATTTCATTGATTTGGATGGCATATCTATCGAAGATATAGCCCGTAAATTGACTCTCGCCGGTTTGGAAGTGGATGAAATCGTTTATGTGGGTCTGCCTATCAATGGGAATGCTGCACAAGGATCCCCTTCAAGCGAGAGACATGAATTCAAGACCAGCGGCATTTCCTGGGACAAAGATAAAATCGTGGTGGCTGAAATCCGGGAGGTCATGCCGCATCCCAACGCGGACCGTTTGACTCTGCTCGATTTATATGACGGTCAACAAACTCAGGTTGTCCTTACAGGTGCGCCGAATATCTTTCATTTAAAAGGTATGGGCAAACTCGACAAGCCCATCAAGGTCGCTTACGCCAAAGAGGGCGCGACTATCTATGATGGTCATGCGAATGGACTGGTTTTGACCACACTCAAACGCGCCAAGATTCGCGGCGTAGAGTCATATTCCATGGTCTGTTCGGAGAAGGAACTTGGCATTACAGATGAACACGAAGGCATCATCATCCTCGATGACGACGCGCCCGTGGGCCTTCCGCTTGCCGATTATATGGGAGATGCCGTGTTGGACATTGATATTCTCCCTAACATGGCGCGCAATGCCAATGTGATTGGTGTTGCACGAGAGCTCTCTGCACTCACTGATCGCGAGCTTAAAAAACCGGTCATCAAACGAAAGACCGAAGGCGATTCAGTTCAAGATTTGGTTTCCATCGAAATCACTAACCTAGAACTCAATCCGCGCTTTGTTCTTGGCCTAATCCGCGATGTAGAGCTTAGACCCAGCCCCTATCAAATTCAACGCAGACTAAAACTTGCGGGGATGCGGCCAATCAACAATATTGTAGATGCCACCAACTAT
>WNGB01008344.1_pt1 | contig 14753 bp, 17 predicted proteins | sample 5400681 | NCBI WGS metagenome assembly WNGB01 (sample SAMN13153367, study PRJNA577476) | soil metagenome | isolation source: 115 cm soil or saprolite under grassland replicate 2 | place: USA:California | collected 2016-06-15
GCTACGGCATCTCCGATTGGAAGGCCCGGCGGTGGATCGCCGCGGCCCACGCCCTGGAGGGACTCCCCCAGATCTCCGAGGCGTTCGCCTCGGGGGAGCTCGGCATCGACAAGGTGGTGGAGCTCACCCGGTTCGCCACGGCAGAGACCGAGGGAAGGCTGATCACCTGGGCCCAGGGGGGTGTCCTGCGGAGCGATCAGGCACAAGGGGGGACCTGGCCAGTCGGTCCCTCCAGGAGGCCCAGGAGGCCGAGCACGCCCGGCCCCTGTCCTGGTGGTACTTCGCCGAGTCATCCAGGTTCGGGCTGTCCGCCGAGCTCCCCGCGGCCCAGGGGGCGGTGGTGGCCAAGGCATTGGAGCGTCTGGCAGGGCAGCTTCCGGTCATGCCGGGGGGAGAGGATGGCTGGTGCGTGGACGCCCGGAGGGCCGACGCCCTGGTGGCCCTGTGCTCGGCCCGCATCGGCGCCGACCCCGATCCTGACCGGGCCACCGTGATCATCCACGCCCGCCTCGAGGGGCTCGTTGAAGGCACGGGAGGGGTGTGAGATCGAGGGAGGCCCGGCCATCCACCCCGAGACCGCCCGGCGCCTGCTGTGTACCGGGCGGGTCCAGACGGTGATCGAGGATCGGGCCGGCCACGTGGTTGGCCTGGGGCGGGTCACCCGGGAGCCTCCCGAGTGGATGATGCGCCAGCTCAAGTACCGGGACCGGGAGTGCACCTTCCCCGGATGCGGGGCACGCCGGTTCACCCAGGCGCACCACATCGTGTGGTGGGAGCGCGGAGGCGCCACCGACCTGGACAACCTGGTGCTGGTGTGCTCCTTCCACCACAAGCTGGTCCACGAATATGGGTGGGGCCTCAAGCGCGGGGGGACGGCTCGGTCAGGTGGTTCCATCCCGACGGGACCCGGTACCGCGCGGTGCCACGCGGCGAGGTGGTCGAACGAGCGCCGGCTCTGTCAGCCGCCCTTTTGTGAGGGTCTGCCTCGCAGCGAGCTCTACGAGTCCACTAGAGTGACGCCGCTCGACACCGGTCGTGTGATCGAGCGGACAGCGACCGTCTTGGCCGACGATGTCGGCAGGAACGGGTCGCCGTCCAGGAAGTTGCCGCTCGCGACGATGGACTTCGTGAACGCATCGTATGCATCGGCCTGGGCTTGGAGCTGCTCAGGCGGAGCCTGGGCCCGGGCCTGCTCGTCACCGTGGATCAGGAGCATGTACTTCATGGCGCCTCCTCTTCCGGTTCGCGGCTCTTCCGCGCCATTCACCCAAGCGACGCACTCGATGCGCGGGGATCGAAATTCCGCCGTCAAATCAATCCTCCTTACGAGATGAGATGCGCCGTGCCTAATGGAGATGGCAGGCGGTTACTGCCGCATTCGGTCCTTGGCCCAGGCGATGAACCCATCGAGGTCTTCCCCACGGTCCAGGGCGATGTACTCGTCGGCCAGTCGTCGGATGTCCCCATCGCTCAGCCCCGCCATCCGCAGCTCTTCCCTCGCTTCGTTCTCCAGGAGCCGGGCGCTCTCCACTTCCGCGGCCTCGGGTTGCGGGTGGCCCGGCTCGGCGGTCTCGCCGCGCTTCTCCGGCTCGAGTGACCCTGGAGAGTGCTTCGTACTGCTCATGGATGAAGGATTCCCCTCGGCTCCCGACCTCACGCGGCCGTCTTCAATCCGTGTGGACCCAGCCGGTGAACGAGCGAGGAAGACGCCCGTCATGAGCTGGACGCCCGCCAGAGCGAGGGGGACGAAGAGATACCACCTGATGAACGGACCCACCTCGTCGATCAAGGCGTAGCCGAAGAAGAAGCCGGCGAACGCGAACCACAGCCCCACCCGCGCCGCCGAATGCATCGCAAAGAGGACCTGGTCGCTCAGGGAAGCGGCATCGAACTCGGTTCTCATCCACCTCAAGAAGGAGCGGACGCCGAGAAGGACGAGGATCCCCCCGATGACCAGCTCGGGGACGGGGGCCGATGGAGGTGGAGGCTGGCGGAACGGGGAAGGCGACGGCGTGGCGGCCACCACAGAAGCGGCCGTCACCCGGAGTCGCCGGTGGAGCTGGAAAGAAGCTCGATCACTCGCTCGTCGGAGACCTGAGGGAAGGACCCATACCACTGGCCCACGGCGAAGAACGGCTCGGGTGTGGCCAGGGCGCGGATCTCGCCGGCCTCGCCAGCCAGGCGCCTGACGGCCTCGCCTGGTGCCACCGGCACCGCCAGGATGACCTTCTTCGCCCCCTTCGCCCGAGCCCATCGGAGTGCCGCGGCGGCGGTCCCGCCGGTGGCCACGCCATCGTCGACGACCACCGCCACCTTTCCCTTGAGGTCCACGGGGGCTCGACCGCTCCGGTACAAGGACGACCGCCGGGCGATCTCCTCCCGCTGGGCGGCGATCTCCTGGCGAAGGTATTCCTCACTGACATCGAGCACCTTGATGAGATGCTCGTCCAACACCTCCACGTCCTCGGCCACCGCGCCCAGCCCGAGCTCGGGATTGCCCGGAGCTCCCACCTTCCTGGGGACCACGATGTCGAGGGGAGCGCCGAGGACCTCGGCGACGACCGCGGCCACCTCGACCCCGCCCCGGGGAATCCCCAGGACGACCACGTCCTCGTCCCGCAAAGGGGCAAGGGACGCCGCGAGTCGCTGACCCGCATCCCTGCGGTCGGCGAACACCTCCTCTCCCCGCCAGAACATCGGATCAGGGGGTGTCTCGTTTCGCCGGTGGAGCCTCGGCCTCCCGCGCTTCGCGCTCCGCCTCCCGCTCGGCCAGCTCGCGTCGCCTGTCTGGCATGACGCGCTCCGGAGGAGGCATCGGCTTGCGGATCTTCCGGTAGAGCTCGAGCGGTTCCCGGGTGCCCCGGCGTTTGCGTGCCCTTCCCACAAGGCCAGGATATGTGACGACGGCCAAAGGCGGCTACGATAGGCCGCCAAGTCGTGCCCGACAGAGCCAGGAGGTGACCGTGGTCAACGCCTACATCCTGATCCAGACCGAGGTGGGAAAGGCCGCCCAGGTGGCCAAGGAGGTCTCGGGCATCAAGGGCGTGGCCAGTGCCGAGGACGTCACCGGCCCGTACGACGTAATCGTTCGCGCGGAGGCCAAGAGCGTGGACGAGCTGGGCAAGCTCGTGGTGGCGAAGATCCAGGCGGTCGAAGGCATCACCCGCACCCTCACCTGCCCCGTCGTTCACCTGTAGTTCCCAGCACGTTGATCGGCCGCTACAGAGTGCGGCCTCGCTTGCGTTCCTTCTCGTGGCGCTCGATGGCGAGCTCGATGAGACGGTCCACCAGCTCGGGATAGGGCAGGCCCGATGCCTCCCACATCTTCGGATACATCGAGACGTGGGTGAACCCTGGGATCGTGTTGATCTCGTTCACGATGATCTGGTCCGGTTCTCGGTAGAAGAAATCGACCCGGGCCATGCCGGCGGCGTCGATCGCTTGGAACGCAGCGACGGCCATCCGCTGGACCTCCTCGGTGATCTCGGGAGCGAGATTCGCCGGGACCTGTAGCTCCGTGCCCTCGTCGATGTACTTGGCCCGATAGTCGTAGAACTCCCCGTCCGGGATGATCTCACCGGGGACTGAGGCGACCGGGTCGTCGTTCCCCAAGACCGCACACTCGATCTCCCGGGCTCCCTCCATCGACTTTTCCACCAGCGCTTTCCGCGCGTACGACAGGGCCTCCTCGATCGCTCGAGGCAGATCGTCAAGCCGCTTTACTTTCGTGATGCCCACCGAGGACCCCAGCGTTGCGGGCTTGACGAACAGTGGGAGCCCCAGGCCCTCGGCTCTGGCTTCTACCGCCTCCCGGTCGTCCTCCCATTCACGTTCGTGGACCACCTCGTGTGGAACCACCAGGAGGCCGGCGTCCTCGAACAACACCTTCTGCACGGCCTTGTCCATGCCTACCGCCGAGCCGAGAACCCCGGCCCCCACGTAGGGAATCCCCGCGAGCTCGAGCATCCCCTGGATGGTTCCGTCCTCGCCGAACGGGCCGTGGAGGAGCGGGAAGACGACGTCGATCTCCTGCCGGGTGCCGTCGTCCGCCACGAGCGCCGACTCACCAGGTTCACGTGATAGCGCGACACCTGGGCCTTCCCCGTCGGTCACCGAAGGAAGCGCGCCGCGTTTTCGCCCCGGGAGCTCGGACAGCATGTGCCACCCGCCCTTCTTGTCGATCCCGATGGTGAGCACCTCGTAGCGGTCCGGGTCGAGCGCCGCCAGGACGGAATGTGCCGAGACCACCGAGACCTCGTGCTCCGCGGACCGGCCGCCGAAGACGACGACCACGCGGGGCTTGGGCCCTTTCCTCGTCGTCATGCCTTCTCCAGTGCCTGCAGGAAGTCGTCCACGAGGTCTTCGGGGTCCTCTCCGCCGACGGCTGCTCGGATCAGCCCCTCCCCGATGCCAGCGGCCCCCCGTTCCTCGGGGCTGAGCTGGCGATGGCTGGTGGTCGCTGGGTGGCAGACCTCGGACCGCAGGCTTCCGAACGAGGAGCCCACGCGCACGAGCTGAAGTGCGTCGCACACGCGCCGCGCGGCCTCGAAGCCACCTGTCAAGCTGAAGGACAGCATGGCTCCGAACCGCCTCCGCCTGAACAGGACCTTGGCCCGGTCGTGGTCCGGGTGATCGGGAAGCCCCGCATAGCCCACGTCGGCCACCTTGGAGTGGCCGGCCAGTGCCCGGGCCACCGACATGGCACTGGCGCATTGCCGATCCAGCCTCAGAGCAAGCGTCTGCACGCCCCGGAGAGCCAGCCACGCCTCAAAGGCGCCGGCCGTCGTCCCGAGCTCGATGGCGAGGTACCGGATCCGGTCGATCAGGTCACGATCCCCTACCACCACTCCACCCATCAGGTCCGAGTGGCCCCCGATGTATTTGGTCGTCGACTCGACTACCAGCGTCACACCCGGGATCGCCATGGGCTGGAGGAGGTACGGAGTGGCGATCGTGTTGTCCACCACCAGTGGGACCTCGGCGTGGGCGCAGACCCGGGCGATCCCCGATATATCGGCGACCCGAAAGGTAGGGTTGGCCAGCGTCTCGATCAACACCGCCTTCGTGTTCGGACGTATCGCGTTCGCCACCTCGTCCGCGTTCCCAGAGACGAACGTGGTATCGACCCCGAACCCCATGAACACCGACTTCAGGAGGGCGAACGTGCCCCCGTACAGGGTTCGCTGGGCGACGATGTGGTCTCCCGACGCGACCAGCGCGGTAAGGGCGGTTTGAACTGCGGCCATGCCGCTGGCGAACGACCACGCCGCTTCTGCTCGCTCCAGCGAAGCCAGCACCCGGTGCAGCGCGATGTGCGTAGGGTTTCCGTACCGCCCGTACACGAACCCCGGTCGGCGTTCGTTGATCACGTCGGCGTAGTGATCGAGTCCCTCGTAGAGGTAGTCAGTCGTCAGCCAGATCGGGGGCGACACGGGCTGCTCGGCGATACCCCCTGCTGGCGTGTCTGCCTCGTGGATGGCTCGGGTGGAGAACCCGGGCCTGCGAAGACCCGCATCCTCGGAGCGCTCGCGTTCGTCGCTCATCACGCTCAAGCCTACCCGGTGTCGCGTGGGGTCAGCGCTTCCCAGGCCTCGGGATTCACCAGGCACGGGGGCCGGCGACCCTCCACGCCTTCGATCAGGTTCTCCGCCGCGAGCATCCCCATCGCCGTGCGCGTCTCAACGGTGGCACTGCCGATGTGGGGCGTGAGGACCACGTTCTCCAGCCCCAGCAGCCCGGGATGGACTTGCGGCTCCCGCTCGAAGACGTCGAGACCGGCGGCGAGGATCCGGCCTTCCTTCAAGGCCTCCACCAGCGCGGCCTCATCGACCACCGGCCCTCGAGAAGCGTTCACCAGGACAGCGGTCGGCTTCATCGAGGCAAGCCGCCGCTCATCGATCGAGTGGCGGGTCTGCGGGCCAAGGCTGACGTGGAGCGTGACCACGTCCGACTCGCTCAGGAGACGGTCCAGGTCGCGGTACTGAGCCCCCAGCGCCTCCTCGACCTCGCTCGGGGCTCGTCGGCGGGTGTGATAGAGGACGCGCATGCCAAATGCTTCCGCTCGCCGGGCCACAGAGCGTCCGATCCGGCCGAAACCAACCACACCCAGCGTCTTCCCGTTCAGCCGACCCCCAGCATGAACAGCGGCCACACGTGCCACGGTTCGCGGCTGCGGATCAGCCGCTCGCCCTCCCCCAGTCGCCGGGCGGCCGCCAGGATGAGGGCCCAGGTGAGCTCGGCGGTCGCCTCGGTCAGAACCTCCGGAGTGTTACCGACGAGCACTCCCCGGGTCGTACACAGAGCGACGTCGATGTGGTCGTACCCGACGCCGTAGGTCGACACCACACGAAGCTCGGGTCCGGCAGCGAGGAACTCTTCATCGATGCGCTCGCTCGACTGCACCAGCACTCCCAGCGTGCCCTTGACCCGGGCAAGCAGCTCATCCCTCGGAATGGGGTCGGGGGCTGTCGTGGTAGTCCAGCTTGGAGCGCTCCACGATGCGCTCGATCGCAGGATCCGGGATCCTCCGTGTGACCAGGACGTCCGGGCGAACGGCGCCGGTCGTCATGGTCGATCGGTCAGCGGCTGAGCTCGGCGTCCAGGACGGCCAGGGGAAGTGATCCGAAGGCGAGCACGCGGTCGTGGAAGTCCCGCACGGAGAACGCCGAACCCTCCCGCTCGGTCGCGGCTGCCCTCAACCGGTCCAGCTCGAGCTTGCCGATCATGTAGGCGAGAGCCTGGGCGGGCATGGCGATGTAGCGGTCGACCTCGATCTCCGCGTCCAGTCGGGATGATCCTGTCTCCATCATCTTCTGGACGGCCTGCTCCCGGTCCCACCTCAGGGCGTGGATCCCAGTGTCAACGATCAGCCGCCCGGCCCGGAACCCCTGCGCCTCGAGCATCCCCAACCGTTCGTACTCGTTCAGGAACAGACCCATCTCGTCGGCCAATCGCTCCGCGTAGAGCCCCCACCCCTCGACGAAGGCGTCTCCGACCAGGAATCCGCCGAACCGGCGCAGAGGAAGCCGCTCGGTGAACTCCTGCTCGATCGAGATCTGGAAATGGTGGCCAGGGTTCGCCTCGTGGAACGAGGTGGTTGCCGTCTGGTGCAGCGGCCGCCCCTCCAGATGCCCGGTGTTCACGTAATAGGTCCCGGGCCGCGAGCCATCCTCGGTCGGAGTGTTGTAGTAGGCGCCGGGCATGTCGTCTTCCTGGAACTCGTCGATGGGCCGAACCTGACAATTCGCTCTGGGCAGCCGGCCGAAGAAGCCCGGCGCGGCTTCCCAGCTCCTGCGGACCTGATCGGTCACCAGGTCCAGCATCTGCTGCCGTGACCCAGCCGTGTTCTTCCCGCTCTCCTGGTACTCCTCGAGGGCGGACTGGACGTCCTCGTAGCCGAGCTGCTTCGCGACGGTCTGTCGCTCCTCCTGAATCATGGCGAGCTGCTGATGGCCTGTGTCGTGAACAGCTTGGGCCTCCAGCGGGAGCGAGGTGAACCCGAGGATCTGTGATGCGTAGGTCTCTTCGCCGTTCGGGAGGGCCGACAGACCGATCGAGTCACGGGCAGCCGGGCGATAGGCGCGAAGTATCTCCAGGTAGGAGGCGTACGCGGGCCACACGGCCTGGCGCAAGGCGGAGACGACCTGTTCCTTGTCCTTGTTGGACGCGTTGTGCACGGGCTTCATGGCCGGGGAGTCCTCGGGGGCGAGCGAGAGCAGCCGATCCACTTGAGCGATCGCTCGATCGACCACCAGCCCTGGGACGACCTGGCCCTCTCGGGCGGCTTCCATTGCCACCTTCGAGGTCTCCTCGAGGAACGTTGGGAACGCTCGCAGGCGACGGATGTACTTCTTCAAGCGCTCCGGGCTATCGGCTCGTTGGTTCGATCCAAGTGTGGACGTCAGGGTGCCGGGTCCGAACAGATGGGTCACCGCGTAGAAGCGGTCCATCCGGTACTCGATGTCGGCGAGCTCGCGTCTGGCCCCCGTCTCCAGGACCGAGAGGGTCATCCGCATCTCCATGTCGAGGGCGTCTCGGTCGATGCCGGCCAGATCGGCGAGGGCTCCTCTGAACACGATTTCCCGCCGAGACACACCCTCTTCGCTCGGGTCGGGCAGCCGATCGTCGAAGCGCTCATCCCCGATGAACGTCCCGATGATGGGATAGATCTCCAGCAGCTGGTCCCAGAACCGTTCCGCAAGCTTGCGGGCGGCCTGCTCGTTCTGATTGGACAACGCAGCCTCCGTTCGAGTGCGATGTCAGCGTGGGGCTGAGCATAGCGGACCCCACGGACGCCAGGCCCACATCCGTGCGTCCTTCCGCTTCGCTAAGCTCTGTGCGTTCCCGCGACAGGAGCTCCTGCTTGGGTCGAGAGCCTCACGGAGTGAGAAACCACCGCCCGAGGGATGCGGAACGGTCATCCGGGCGGCTGCCGGACACAATGCGGGCCTTGCGCAAGGTCCGTCAGGAGCCGGGGGCCGAGCTCATTGAAATCCGGGTTCCCCGCCCCGGGGCGGGCGAGGTCCTGATCGAGGTCGAAGCGGCCTCTATCTGTGGGACGGACCTGCACATCTACACCTGGGATCAGTGGGCGGCGGGCCGCATCACCCAGGTTCCGGTGACCTTCGGGCACGAGGTGGCCGGGTACGTCCGAGCCGTCGGGTCCGAGGTTCACCACCTCCGGCCGGGCGCCTTCGTGTCGGCCGAGGGGCACGTGTTCTGCGGATTCTGTCCTCCGTGCCGAAGGGGCCGGGCCCACATCTGCGAGAACCTGAAGATCCTCGGCGTGGACTTCGACGGCGGGTTCGCCGACTACCTCGTCCTCCCCGAGCGGAACGCGTGGGAGGTGGACAAGCGGATCCCGCCCGAAGTCGCCTCGATCCACGACCCGTTCGGCAACGCCGTGCACACGGTCTTCAGCGGAGACGGAGCATCCGAGCTGGTGACGTCGACCGTGGTCGTGCTGGGATGCGGACCGATCGGTCTGTTCGCCGTGGGGATCTCTCGGGCGGCGGGAGCTCGCCAGGTCATCGCGGTCGAACCCAATGAATTCCGTCTGGGCCTGGCCAAGCAGATGGGCGCCGACGTGCTGGTTGACCCGGGGAAGGAGGAACCCGTAGAGGCGGTGCTCGCGGCCACGGACGGGCACGGAGCCGAGGTGGTCCTGGAGATGTCCGGGGTTCCGAAGGTGATCGACCAGGGAACCCGGATGCTCGCCCGCGGCGGCCGGATGTCGCTGCTGGGGCTGCCGACCGAGCTCGTGGCCCTGGACCTCACCGATCAGGTCATCTTCAAGGAAGCTCGGCTGGTCGGGGTGACCGGCCGTGAGCTGTTCCGCACCTGGCAGCAGATGACCACACTGCTGGCCACGGGAATGGTCGATGTGGCGCCGGTCATCACCCATCGATTTCGCCTCAACCGGTTCGAGGAGGCCTTCGAGGTGATGGCCTCCGGCCGCTCGGGAAAGGTCATACTCACACCGTGAGTGACAGCCTCGATTACTTGAAGGAGCAACTTGCCGAGCTGGAGCGTGCGGGCACGGCGCTGCATCCCCGCACTCTGGAGCTCGAGCAGAAAGCCAGGACCCGATTCGACGGCCGCGACGTCATCAACCTGGCCTCGAACAACTATCTCGGCCTTGCTGCCCACCCCCGCCTCAAGGATGCCGCGGCCAAGGCGGCGATGGAATACGGGGCGGGATCGGGGGCCGTCCGAACCATCGCCGGAACGATGTCCCTGCATGCCGAGTTGGAGCGGCGGTTCGCCGAGTTCAAGGGGGCGGAAGCGGCCCTCATGTTCCAGGCGGGGTTCACGGCCAACGCCGGCACCGTGGCCGCGATCCTCACCAAGGAGGACGTGATCGTCTCGGATCAGCTGAACCACGCCTCGATCATCGATGGAGCCAGGCTGTCCAAGGCCGAGATCAAGGTCTTCCCCCACAAGGACGCACATGCGGCCGACCAGCTCCTTGAGGAGTCGAAGGCGACCGGCCGACGCCAGCTGCTCATCACCGACGGCGTTTTCTCCATGGACGGGGACATCGCGCCCCTCCCCGACCTGGTCGAGGTGGCCGAGAAGCACGGCGCCATCATGATGATCGACGACGCGCACGCGAGCGGGGTCCTCGGACCTGGGGGGAAGGGGACCGTGGCCCACTTCGGCCTCGACCCCAAGCGGGTGGACGTGCAGGTGGGGACGCTGTCAAAGGCTATCGGCGTGCTGGGCGGGTTCATCGCCGGGCCGCCGCATCTCATCGAGTGGCTGGTGAATCGAGGCCGGCCCTTCCTGTTCTCCACGTCCGCGCCTCCTGCCGTGGCGGCTGCGTGCATCGCCGCCCTCGACGTCATACGAGATGAGCCCGAGCGGATCGACCGGCTGTGGAGCAACACGACATTCTTCAAGAAGGGCCTCCACGGATTGGGGTTCGACACGGGCGCCAGCCAGACCCCGATAACACCGGTCGTCGCCGGCGAGGAGACCAAGGCAGTGGAGCTGTCCCGGCTGCTGTGGGACGAGGACGTGTTCACTCCGGCGATCGTCTATCCCACGGTGGCCAAGGGTCAGGCCAGGGTTCGGACGATCGTCACCGCGGATCACACCGAAGAAGACCTGGCACAGGCGCTGGATGCCTTCGAGCGGGTGGGAAAGAAGCTCGGACTGATCTGACCGAATCCCACATTCCGGGTTGACGGGCCTCTCCCCCCCCATTCAGCGAGCGGAATATCCGCCGACCGGGGAGTATTCACGGACCCCCGATTTCGCCGATACCTTCATCGACCGGCCTTCCCCGGGTCGGCGCATGAGCGAATCGGGGTCGCCGTGGTGCTGACGGTCCTGCTTCCATGGCAACGACTCCCGAGGTTCGCCATGCTCGTGCCACCCCTCGTGTACGTGCTCGCGGCCTCCGGGTTCGGGCCCGGTCACGGAGATCCGCTCTCCTCGTGGGCAGGGATGTTCCTGCTCCCTGTGTTCTGGATCTCTGTTTATGCCAGCGGCTTGGAGTTCGCGGCCGGGGTGGTGGCGGTGGCCATCGCCATCCTCACGCCGATGGGCTCTGCTGCATCGCGTCCCGACCCGGTCCAGGCGCTCATCCTCATCTCCCTCGCAGGGGCTCTGGGCATCGGCTCCCAGCGGCTCTTCCAGGAGGTGCGGGCGATCGCTTCGGGCACCTGGCAGGAGATCCTCTCCTCAAGTTCTTCGCAGCGCCGTGGCAGAGCGAGCTTCGCAACGGGGACCTGCTGGCAAGGATCGGTGGCGACGATTTCGCGGTGCTGCTCCCCCGCTGCCATCTCGAGGCCGGAGGGCCGTGGAGGAGCTGATGGCCAGGGCAGATCGAGCCCTGTACCAGGCCAAGCAGGAGGGAAAGAGTCGCATCGTCCTGGCCGAGACCCCTCCCCCGCCGGCACCTCCTCGCTCACCGCAGTCCATTCACCTGGCCCAGACCCCAGGGTCATGAGCGATCAATCGCGCGGGGCGAACACTGCCAGCCACCAGAGGACTGGCCAGAGGTCGCCTGGTCCGGTCGATGCCGAGGTAATCCAGGCTGCACTTCAGCTTCTCGTAAACCTCCGCCAGAAGCAGGTCTTGTGCACCGCCTGGATGTGGTGCTCGGACCGAGCGTGATTCAGGAACTTCTCGAGAGAGGAGTCCAGTTGGGTCCCCAGGAACATCACCCCGAGCTGCGGCGCTTGGGGCTCATGTCGCGCCTACTCCAAGCCGTGGAGCTCGGGCTTCGCTTCGCGAAGCATGAGCGAGAGCACCATGTCCTGGGGGGAGACGCCCTCGTATAGCACCCGCACCACGTGCTGGGCGATGGGGACCTCCACGGAATGACGCTCGGCCAGCGCGCACAGCGGCTTCGACGACTTCACACCCTCGGCTACCATCTTCATCTCTCCGGTGATCTCGTCGAGCTTGCGGCCCTTCCCGAGCTGCTCCCCCACGGTTCGGTTCCGCGAGAGCGGGGAGTAGCACGTGGCCACGAGGTCGCCCATGCCGGCCAATCCGGCGAACGTCAGCGGGTTTCCGCCCATCGCCACGCCCAGCCGAGCGATCTCGGCCAGGCCCCGGGTGATCAGCGAGGCCTTGGCGTTGTCGCCGAACCCCATCCCGGCGGCGATCCCCGCCGCGATGGCGATGACGTTCTTCATCGAACCGCCGAGCTCTACTCCGACTACGTCGGGATTGGTGTACACGCGGAAGTAATTGGCCATGAACGCGGCCTGAAGCTTGCGGGCCACGTCCTGGTCGGCACAGGCAACCACCGTTGCGCTCGGCTGGCGGGCGACCACTTCCCTGGCTAGGTTCGGGCCCGAGAGCGCCGCCACCCGACTGGGGCCGAGATCAGCCTCTTCACCCATGACTTCACTCATCCGTTTCAGGGAGTCCTGCTCGATCCCCTTCGTCAGGGAAACTACAGGGACGTCTGGGGCGAGCAGTGGGACGACGTCGTGGAAGATCCCCCGAAACGCGTGCGACGGCACGGCCATGACCACGACTGAGGCCGTCGACGTCGCCTTTTCCAGGTCGTGGGTGGCCTGGAGCGAGGACGGGAGCTCGATGCCGGGGAGATAGTCGGGGTTCTCATGGCGCGACGCAATGGTCTCGGCCAGCTCCTCGCGCCTGGCCCACAGGATCGTGTCCACGCCCTTGTCGGCAGCGACAGCGGCCAGGGCCGTGCCCCAGGACCCTGCACCGACGACTGCGATCCTCGGTTCCTCCACGCGCCCCCCTTCGCGCGTGCCCGCCTTCACTCCGACCAGCGTTTCGGGTAGCGAGCCCGAAGCTCGGTGACCAGCCGGGTCAGCTCGTCAATGACCATGTCGGTGATCTTGCGCGGCGTGGCCGGATCGCCTTTCTCCCCCTCGAACTGCGAGAAGTCCAGAGGCGCTCCAGCCTTCACCCAGATCGGCCGGCCGAACTTCAGGCTTCGGGCACCCTGGCGTTGCCATACGTGCTGGGATCCCCACACCGCCATGGGAAGCACCGGCATCTCGGTGGCAAGCGTCAGCCTGGCAATGCCCGTCTTGCCCTCCATCGGCGTGTAGTCCGGATTTCGGGTGATGGTCGCCTCTGGATACACCATGACCACCTCCCCTTCGCGGAGCGCCCGCTTTGCCTCCTCGACGGGCGCCATCGAGCCGCTCCCCCGCTCCACCTTGATCTGCCCGGTGCCTTGCAGGACGTGTCGCACCAACCAACTGTCGTAGAGCTCACTCTTGGCCAGGAATCTTGGCCGGCGGCCCGCCTTGAGCAGCATGTAGGCGTGGGCGAGTGGGTCCAGGTAGGAGATGTGGTTGCACGCCACCAGGACCGGACCCTCCGGAGGGATGTGCTCCAACCCCTCGAAGCGCCAGTTGAACCACAGGGCGACGGGCGGGCGCAGGGACCACTCGGCGAAGCGATACCAGGGCTCGGCTCTGCGCAAGAGGCTCCTCCAGCGAAGGCTGGCCCATTCTAGAGCCGTGTGTATGCTGCCAGCCATGCGGGTCCTCGCGGTGCCCGTGAAGTCGTTGGAGCGGGCCAAGAACAGGCTCTCATCGGTGTTGTCGCCCGGCGAACGGGCCGCGCTCTCCCTGGTCATGTTCGAGGACGTCCTCGACGCCTGCCTGGCCCAGAGCGAGTGGGACACGTGGGTTGTGTCCCACGACGAGGCGGTCCTCGAGGTCGGTGCTCGGAAGGGGGCCAGGCCCATCGTGGAGACCGGAACGTCGCTCCTCGAAGCGGTCCGGCAGGTGGAGGGCGAGATGACCCCACGCTCGCACTCCGCGAACGAGCTCGGGGTGGTCCTCGCCGACCTGCCCCTGGTCACAGCGGAGGCCCTCGCGTCAGCCGTGGCGCTCGGCGGCCGGGTCGGAGTGGTAGCCGCACCGGCTGCTTCGGATGGCGGCACGAACCTGTTGCTCCGCCGGCCGCCATCGATCATCCCCGCTCGGTTCGGCCGTTCGTCGTTCGCCAAGCACCGGTGGGCCGCTCGCAGGGTCCGGACCGGGTTCGAGGAGATCCGTCGGACCGAGCTGGCATTCGACCTCGATCGACCGGAAGACCTCGCGCGTGTGCTCATCGACGGGGTCGGTCGCCGCACCCGCTCGGCTTGCCTGGAGATGGGGATGCCGGGGAGACTTCGGGTTCAAGCGATCAACCCGTGAACTCCCTGGTCGGAGGAAGGCGTCATGCCACAGGGAACCGTCAAGGAGTACGACCTCGAGAACCGGACCGGCTCGCTCCTGATGGACGATCGAACCGAAGTCGCCATCGACCGGTCGTCCACGGAGGGTTCCGGCCACATCAGATACCTCCGGATCGGCCAGCGAGTAGTGTTCGACCTGGCCGAGGAAGAAGGGCGAAAGGTCGCCCGCGGGCTGAAGATCGTCAGCTTCGCCTAAAGGTCCCTACGTCCGAATGGATCGACGTCGCCGAGCCACTGCCTGCTTGAACGGCTTCCCGGGGCGGAACGCGGGGACGTTGGTGGGCTTCACGGTGATGGGCTGATCCGCCCAGATGTTCCTGGCCGTGCGGCGGGCTCTCGCCTGGCGATGGAACGTCCCGAATCCGGAGAGGACGACCTTCTCCCCCTGAACCACCTTGCGGCGCACCGTATCGATGAAGGCGTCGATCACCACCGCCACCTCGTTCGCCGGCAGCCTGGTCCGCTCCGCGATGGTCTCCACCAGCTGGCTCTTGTTCATCTTCCCCTCCCGCGCAGGTGATCGAGCGCTCCGGCTACTGGTAGATCACGAGGTCCGGCTGGGGCT
>WNGB01009286.1_pt1 | contig 14751 bp, 16 predicted proteins | sample 5400681 | NCBI WGS metagenome assembly WNGB01 (sample SAMN13153367, study PRJNA577476) | soil metagenome | isolation source: 115 cm soil or saprolite under grassland replicate 2 | place: USA:California | collected 2016-06-15
CCGCGGCGAGAGGCTCCTGCAAGTCCATCTGCTGGTGCCGGTCTCCCTCGACACTTACACCTCCATAATGGATGCCTGTCATCTCTTGTCCCCTCGCCCTCCGGGAGAGAGCTGGAGTGCGGGGTGTGTCTGTCGTGAGCCTCACCAGTGAGGAGGGAGAAGATGCAGGACGGGAATCTGGTGTATGTGCTGTTAGAGTGTAGGGGAGCGTTCTCTCAGGTGCCAGCAAAAAGTGTCCAAAGAGCGTTGCTACGCAGGGAGCAGCTTGCTGGCACCCGCGTCCTGAAAGGCACATGCCCGCGGGTAGTGCACACCGTGCTGACAGGGTGCCCAGATGGCGTACGTGGGTCAAGGATGGGCAGTATTTCCTAACCCAGGCACGTTGCCGACACTGCGGGCTGCACGTACGGCTCGGCCCAGGCAGAGGGCTATCAAATCAGCAGCGACAATGCCGAGACGCATCAGGTCAGCAGTGGCCGTGCCCGTAGAGACGGCAAACACGATGTCACCATCGACCAGTGTGTGGGCTGGGGAGAGACCGCGCACCAACCCGTGCTGGGCCAGTTGCGCAAGTTTTTGTGCCTGGGGTTTGGTGAGCTGCGCGTTGGTAGCTACCACGCCGAGTGTGGTATTGGTGCCCTCAAAAACCCGCGGGGTCTTGCCCTGGCGGATCTGCTCAGCCGTATCGGCCAGCTCAGGACTGCCAGGAGCACGTCTCGTCCCGGCCAGCAGGCGCCCAGTGTCAACATCGACGACATCGCCAAAGGCATTACAGGCGACCAGAGCGCCAATCCACACGGTACCATCGAGGCAAAGACTGGCAGTGCCTACGCCGCCTTTCATGGCGTGCGTCATACCAAACAGCTTCCCTACCGTGGCGCCAGTGCCAGCGCCGGCGTTGCCCTCTGCCACTGCCGTGGCCATGGCGGCGCGACAAGCAGTGTAGCCCATAGCCGCGTCGGGGCGGCGCCTTGCCGAGCCGAGGCCCAGATCGAACAGAATCGCTGCCGGCACCAGGGGGACGCGCGCAGCGCGGGTCGGGAAGCCGATGCCCTGCTCTTCCAGCGCCTGCATGACGCCACTGGCGGCCTCTAAACCGTAGGCACTGCCACCCGCCAGGGTAATGGCATGTATCCGAGGGGTGACATGCAGAGCACTCAGCGTGTCAATCTCGCGCGTGCCGGTGGCTGAGCCGCGCAGATCAACGCCGCCCACAGCACCTTCAGGAAACACCAGGACCGTGCAGCCGGTGAGCGCCTCGAAATCACTCACCTGGCCGACTAAGATACCGGGGACATCAGTGATAGCGTGCCACATGATGGAGGGCCCTCACTCTCACCCTCTCCCAGAAGGAGGGGAAATAGCACAGTCGAGATCCTGGTACAGACGGTCAAGGAGGGTGGCCATATCTGGGGGGAGTGGCGACATAAAAGCTAACCACTCCTCGTGATCTGGATGCTGAAAGCGTATCTGCTCGGCATGCAGGGCCTGGCGTGGGAAGGCGCCGAGCGCCTGCTCGAGAGAGGCGTGCCCTGGCCACCGTAGTGGTCCAGGACCATATAAAGGATCGCCTATGACGGGGTGCCCGATGTGCGCCAGATGCACGCGGATCTGGTGCGTGCGGCCAGTTTCGAGGGCGAGGCGTAGGACACTGCAGGGACCCCAGGCATCCAGCACCTGGTAGTGCGTACGGGCGGCACGACCGTCGCGTGGGACCACAGCCATCTTCTGCCGATGCTGGGGATGGCGTCCGATCGGTGCATCGATGGTCCCCTGCAACGCCGGGAGTCGTCCGCGCACTAAGGCCACATAGCGCCGTCGCAACTGACGTGCCTGCAGCTGCGCTGACAGATGCCGGTGGCTGCGGTCGTGCTTCGCTACCAGCAACAGACCCGACGTGTCTTTATCAAGCCGATGCACGATGCCCGGGCGTTCTTCACCCCCCACACCTGAGAGCGTCTGGCAATGAAACAGCAGGGCATTGACTAATGTGCCGCTCGCATGACCAGGAGCAGGATGGACTACCAAGCCTGGAGGTTTGTCGATCACCAGGAGGGCGTCGTCTTCGTAGACAATCTGCAGCGCCAACGCTTCTGCCCCAGGGCGGGCCGGCCGTGGTGGCGGGACCTCTAACATAATGATGTCCCCTGCCCGGACGCGATAACTAGCCGTCACCGGTGCGTGGGCGATACCGACTTGCCCCTCCTGGATCAGCCGTTGCAGTTGACTCCGCGAGAGCTCAGGGAGATGCACCGCGAGGTATTTGTCGAGACGTGCGCCGCTGTCTTCAGCGCTCACCTCGAACCGAAAGTGCTGCGGAGTCATGCGTGGTCGACCTCAGTTTTTGGCAGCGCGGAAAGAATCGAGCAACAACAGTCCCACCCCAATACAAATGCTGCTATCAGCAATGTTAAATGCCGGCCAGTGATAAGCATACCAGTGTACGTCAATAAAATCGATGACCTGGCCAAGCCAGAGACGATCCAGACCATTGCCCAGCGCCCCACCAATAATAAGACAGAGCCCCCAGAGCCTCAGAGCATACTGCTGCGGCACCCGCACGAAATAGATAAGCACCCCCACCAGCGCCAGGACCGTCACCGCAGCGAAGAAGAGCCGCAGAAATGCCTGGCTCTGCTGTGCCAACAGTCCAAATGCTGCCCCCGAATTGCGTACATAGGTGAAGGCGAACAGATTGGCAATGACCGGACGCGATTCGTGCAGCATAAAAGTGTTATGGACATAGAATTTAGTCACCTGGTCGAGTCCCAGCACGAAGAGCACCACGCAACCGAACAGCTGCCATTTCTTCCTGGTAGGCATCACGGTTTCTGCCAGCAGCGACACTGGGCCTCCACCCTCTTTTAGATGTGTATGGCCTCACGCACCTCAGCCATGGTCTCCTGCGCCACCGTGCGGGCCTGCGCACTACCGGCCACCAGCACATCCATGGCGTCCTGGGGATGCGCCGCATAATAGGCTCGCTTCTCGTGCAGGGGCTGCAAATCCGTCAGCATGTTGCGGATGAGAACGCCTTTACAATCGATGCAACCGATACCAGCAGTACGGCAGCCCTGCGCCAGCTCCTGGCGTTCCGCTGCAGTACTGTAGATACGGTGGAAATCAAACACCGGGCACACCTCAGGATTCCCCGGATCCCGCCGACGCTGCCGGGCCGGGTCGGTCATCATGGTCTTCACTTTGTGCGTGAGGACTTCCGGGCTATCCGAGAGATAGATGGTATTATCATAGCTCTTACTCATTTTGCGGCCATCGAGCCCTGGGAGCTTCGGGACCTCTGTCAGCTTCGGCTGCGGCTCCGGAAAGATCTGGACGTTGTAGAGATGATGAAAACGCCGTACCACTTCACGGCTGAGCTCGATGTGCGCGACCTGATCAAGGCCCACTGGGACCCAATTGGCTTTGTACATGATAATATCAGCCGTCTGCAGTAAGGGATAGCCTAGGAAGCCATAGGTCGCCAGATCCAGGTCTTGCAGCTCTTGCTGCTGTTCCCTGAAGGTGGGAACACGCTCCAGCCAGGGTAGCGGTGTGATCATCGATAACAGCAAGTGCAACTCCGCGTGCTCCGGCACAAGAGACTGGATGAACAGCACACTTTTATCAGGATCGAGTCCGGCACTGAGGTAGTCAATGGCGATTTCGCGCACCGATTCCCGCACCTGGGACGTGTCAGCATAACCAGTCGTGAGGGAATGCCAATCCGCAATGAAATAAAAACAATCGTAGGTCTCTTGCAGTTGCACCCAGTTTTTCAGTGCCCCGAGGAGGTTACCCAAGTGTGGTTTCCCCGATGACCGCATGCCGCTGAGGACCCGCTCTCTGGTCATGATGCTTCCTTCGGTTGATACCGTTCAATACCCCTCTGCTGCCAGGTACGCTGTTACCTCCTAAGGTGTAGAGAACCCTAGAGGCAAGAGGGGGCAGGAATATGCAAGAGGCGAAGAAGTATGAAGGTTGGAATGTCACGCACACCGTGCCTTATGAAGCGCTAAATGTAGCGAATCCGACGAGCGCTCGTCAAGCCTTTACGCCTGTATACTAATGCATCACCCCGTGAAGAGTTGCCCATTGGATATGCATTTTTATGTTGGATCTACGCGCCAATCGCTATAAAATCGGCACAACATGGAGAAACTCTTCAGACAGTATTTTGGGGGTGTATGATGCATAGTGTATCGGCGTCGACGGTGCTGACAGCGACTGCAGCCGCCTTGTCGTATGATCACATCGCGTCCTTCCAGGACAGCTTCCGCACGAATCCGGCCTACCGCGTGGTGCAGAATGCGGTCACCCAGACGAGCGTTGACGAGATTGCACTCAATCGCGAGATCGTGATGGCCATCGATCACTCGTTTTCGACGACGCTCGACGATTGGAGTGTGACACATCAAAAGCGCTCTGGTCGATGCTGGATGTTCGCAGGGCTGAATTTGTTTCGGCCGGGTGCTATGGCCAAAATGAACCTAAAAACCTTTGAATTCAGTCAGAATTATTTGCTATTCTGGGATAAACTGGAAAAGGCGAATTACTTTCTGGAGGCGATCCTCGAAACCGCCGACCGACCGGCTGACGAGCGTACCGTCCACTGGCTGCTAGGCAACCTGCTCAGCGATGGAGGCCAGTGGAACATGTTCGTCAACCTGCTCCACAAGTATGGTGTAGTCCCCAAGAGCGCCATGCCGGAAACGGAGAGCTCGTCCAACACCATGCGGATGAACGCCATCCTGAAGGAAAAGCTGCGGGAAGGAGCGCGGACGCTGCGCGACCTGATTGCCCAGGGCGCCACGGTGGACGACGCGCGGGCGACCAAAGACGCGTTTCTGCATGTGATCTACCGCATCCTCGCGATCCATCTCGGGACCCCACCGACCACGTTTGATTGGCAATGGCTGGACAAGGACCGCACCTTCCATCGCGACGGCACACTGACCCCCCAGGAATTTGCTGCCCAGTATATCACGCTCCCGCGCGACGAGTATGTCTGCCTGGTACACGATCCACGCGACACCAGCCCGTACGGGAGAACATTTACCGTCGACTATCTCGGCAACGTCTGGGAAGGGGGCCTCACCCGCTATCTCAACGTGGAGATTGACGTCCTTAAGGACATTGCGATGCACACCTTACTCGACGGCGAGCCGGTCTGGTTCGGCTGCGATGTGGGCAAGATGCTGCGCCGCGAGACGGGCCTCTGGGACGCCCAGTTATTTGATTATGCCAGCGTATACGACACGGCCTTCACGCTGACCAAGGCAGAGCGCCTCGTGTACCGCCAGACCCAGATGACGCACGCCATGCTCTTTACTGGGGTCGATGTCGTCGACGGCACACCCCGGCGCTGGCGGGTCGAGAACTCCTGGGGCGAGGACAGCGGCCAGAAAGGATTTTATCTCATGAATGACTCGTGGTTTGACGAGTATCTGTTCGAAATCGCTGCGCCCAAGCGCTTGCTGCCAGCAGCGCTCCGCACCGCGCTCGAGGAAGATCCCATTGTGCTCCCCGCCTGGGATCCGATGGGCTCGCTCGCTGGTGCCAGCAGTCTCTAGGCGATGGGACACGGCAAGATCGTGGGCAGCGTTGCCGCAAACTGCATGACCCTGCATATTGGCACGGTCTCGTTAAAATGCTACACTTTCGAACAACAACTTCCCCCTAGGGGTAGCATTAGGGGAAGGAGAGCCCACAGCCAGCACTCCAATCTACTCCAGTGCCCCAGGCATGCCCGGCACGCACAGAAGGGTAACTTATGGCTCCAACGAAGGTCTGAGGAATGAAAAAAAAGATGCTGATCAACGTCGCGGACGAGGAAGAGAGCCGTGTCGCGATCGTGGAGGATGGCATACTCGAAGAGTTTACCATCGAAACCTTGAGTAAGGAGCAAATTAAAGGGAACATTTACAACGGTGTGGTCGTCAAAGTCGAGCCGAGTTTACAAGCGGCCTTTGTGGATTACGGCGGCAGGCGACACGGCTTCCTCCCCATGGGAGAAATCCAGTCGCGTTGGTACACCAGTGAGTTTCGCAGTGATGACCGCGAGCGGCGCCCGCGCATTCAGGATGTGATCAAGCGCAATCAGAAGATTTTGGTGCAGGTTGTCAAGGAAGAGTTAGGCACCAAAGGGGCGAGCTTGAGTTCCTATGTCTCACTGCCGGGGCGTTACCTGGTGCTCATGCCTGGTTCAGATACCGCTGGTGGCATCTCCCGTAAGATCGAAGATGAGGAAGAGCGCAAAAAGCTCAAAGAGATCATCGCCCAGCTTGAACCGCCGCCCGATATGGGAATTATCGTACGTACGGCCGGACTGAATCGCAACAAGGCGGAGTTGCAACGTGACATGATCTATCTCCAGCGTCTCTGGGCCAGTATCGAGGACAAGAGTCGCGAGTCACCAGCCCTCGCCTTGATCTACCAGGAACACGATCTCGTCATTCGTTCCATCCGTGATTATTTCACCCCCGATATTCAGGAAGTGCTCATCGACCACCGTGAGGTCTACCGCCGTGCGCGCGACTTCTTCCAGGCCGTGATGCCCCGCTATCAAGGGCGTGTCCAGCTCTATCGTGACAAGAAGCCGCTGTTTGCGCGGTACCAGCTCGAAGAACAACTCGAGGCGATCTACAGTCAGAAGGTCGAGCTGAAATCGGGGGGGTCCATCGTCATCGACCCCACGGAAGCGCTGGTGTCGATTGATGTCAACTCTGGACGCGCCACCAAGGAAAAAGGGATTGAGGAGACGGCGTTCAAAACCAACATGGAGGCAGCCCAGGAGATCGCGCGCCAGCTCCGTCTGCGTGACCTCGGTGGCCTGATCGTGATTGATTTTATTGACATGCGTAATGCGAAACACGAGCAGGAGATCGAAAAGACGCTGCGGCAGGCACTCAAGCGTGATAAAGCGCGCACCCAGGTGTCGCGCATCTCGCAGTTTGGTCTCCTGGAGCTGTCACGCCAACGCCTCAAGCCAACGATCCTCGAGGGCAATTATCTCAAATGTCCGCACTGCGAGGGCAGTGGGCTGATCAAATCTACCATTGCCCTGGCCCTCGCAGTGCTCCGTCGTATCCGTGCGGAAGCGGCGAAGGAGACACTGGCCTCCGTGAAGGCCATGCTGCCCATGGATGTGGCCCTGTATCTCTTGAATCAAAAGCGTCAGGAGATTGCCCATCTCGAGGAGGAATATAATCTCACGTTGTATCTGGCGGGGAACCCGGTAGCACGTCAGAATGAGTATTCGCTCGAGTTCGTCAAGCGCGATATTGTCCCCGACATTACCCCGGTGCCTGAAAGGGTGCTCTTGAAGGAGATCGAAGAGCCCGTCAGGCCAGTCACCTCGATGGCGGCTTACCGCGGTGGCCCCTGGGAAGAGCAGGAGGAACAGGAAATGAGTCTCCCGCAGCCCGCAGTAGTCGTGGCGATAGGGGTGCAGGAGGAACAGGAACCGGACGTCTTGGTTGTTGAAGAATCGGTCCCGGTGTTGGCTGTGGCTCGCGGGCGTATTTTCTGGCGCCTGACCGCGACCGCGCGGCAGACGGCAGTCACGTCCGCGCTTGGCAACCAGCCTAGCCCGACTCCAGGGACGCGTCCAGGTCGACACGGCGCAGGACGTCCTACACGGCGTTCGCGCGGTGGCTGGTGGCGGCGGCGCACGTCTGCAGGAGCCCAGACCGATGCTGCCCATAGACCAGAAACGCCCAAAGTGGGCGAGAATCTCGGACAGGTGCAGGGAAGCGGCTTGGCATAACCCTATGGAGTGTAGGCTGGAGCGGGCTTGAAGTCAGGGCGTTGTCTGTCATGTTCTGCAGAGCAGACCGGAGAGACAACGCCCTGACGTTTTATGGTGCTTCCCTGCATGGTAGCTATAGACGGTATGTTCCCAGCAAGCGGCGTGTGATGACCTGGCGCTGGCTTGCACTCGTGTCTACACCCACCGTGAGCGGTTTCGCATCACGATAGTAGCGCTCGCCGGTAGAATCTTCCGTGTAATCATATCCCCTATGAATCTACATACCTTCTGTATAATAGAGATGCAAGTGTATGACAACGCCAAACACGTCAGCTTCGCCAACCTGATGGAGGATAGTGTATGCACAAAAGATGGATTGCATGGTGTGGAATGCTTGCTGTTGTCCTATGCATCGCCCCGCTCGTAGGCGTCGCCCAGGACTACCCTCGCAGGGAGAGGTACGGAAACGCACCCGATTGGCCGCGTGGGATCATACAAGTCACCAATGACTGGCAGGACGAAGTCAGGCTTACTCTGTGGTCGCACAGGCGAGAGCGGATTGGCGAATGGAGTCTCAGCCCGGGGGTAACGGCGTTCCTGGATGTGGACGGAGACCGGATCAAGGTGCGCTCTAGCTACAAGATCAAGGCGGGTGAGGAATGGGGATGGGTGGACGTTGGGGAGGTGGGCCGGTTCCGGAACGGTACATGGTATGTCAACGTACGCGATGTGTGGCGTGCCACGCATCGCGGGCGCCCTGGGGTACCTGACTGGAAGAGATAAGGCCATTAAAAACAAAGAGGAAAGGCGAGAGAACCTGTGGAGGAGCAAGGCCTGACGGCTTGCCCCTCCACAATGTTGAGCGTGCTGGCTGACACCAACTTCTCACTGCGCCATGCTCTTAGCCTCGCGTGTTCCACGTGAGCATCTCCCAACTGGGTGCCTCCATGAGTTCGGCCCAGCGTTGGTAGAAGCCCCGCTGGTTCTGCTCGGCGATGCGCTCGGTCGTCACCCCTGGAACACCATAATCAGCATATGGTAGGCCCAGCCCCATCTCATAGTTATAGGGATAGCGCCGGGCGATGGTCCCCTGGCTGGCAGCTGAGGCGTAGTTCCAGTTCTCCATGTCATCTTGCTCGGTCAGCCCCCCAGGTCCGGAATACCGCATGGCATAGTGACGCAAGACGTCCTTGACCTCCTGGGGCGCGTCCCGGTCGACCAGGAACCAGCGCCACGCCTCGGTTTTTAGCGCCCCGCGCGGATGCCAGACGGCGATCGAGCGTGGCTGCCGTGCCAGATACGACATAGTCGGAAATACCGTGCCGACTAAACCCAGCAGACGCGCCCCCGCGCCCAGGCGCCGTTGCCGCTCCTCATAGCAGTGCTTGAAATAGGCTTCGACACTAGGGGTGTCCTGATAACTCGGGGCATATGGGACATCCTCAAGCTGGAGAAAGGACACGGCACCATGGCCCAAGGCTGGAAACGAGGCGGCGACCCGTCGGGCGGACGCTCGCTCATCGGTGTCGCGACGGCCTCTACCACTGGGGCCAATGCCGACGATGTCGACGGAGCGATGGCTGATGTTGTGGTAGGCATCTCCGGCAAAATTCTCGGCGGCAAATTTCCAGTTGCAGGGCATGATCCACTTTTGGATCCCACCGATGACTTCTGAGCCACCTGCCCGCCCATCCCGGCAGTCCAGCACCGTATCCAGGTAGAGTTTCATCTCCCCCAGGTAGTCGAGAAACGGGGGCGCCGCAGCGTCCCAGGTGGCCCAGATGGTGCCCTTGTAGTTCACCAGTTGGGCGACTTCTATCAGGCCCCACTGCGACCTGTCGAGTTGTTCACGGTAGGCTTCTTTGTAGTATGGCACGCCCACCAGCCGGCCATCGGTGGCGTAGCCCCAGCCGTGATACGGGCAGGTAAAGACCGTGGTGTTGCCCTCATCGTAGCGGCAGACCTTCATGCCGCGGTGGCGGCAGGTGTTCAAGAACACGTGAATGTGCTGCCGGCTATCGCGGGTCAAGATGACCGACTCCTCCCCCATGCACGACACGAAGTAGTCCCCCGGCTTGGGGATCTGGCTCTCATGTCCCACAAACAGCCAGGTGCGGGCGAAGATCTGCTCCTGTTCCTGCTGGTAGAGCGCCTCATTGACAAAGATTTCACGGCTAATGCGACCATGTTCCAGCTCGACGAGGTGCTGTACCGAACGGTCCATCGTATGTGGGGCCATCACCGTTCTCCTTCTGACTGCTGCTACTCTGCGGGGCCTCACCTTACCTCAGACGGGGCGCCACCGAGGCTAACGACTCTGATCATACAGTACGCTTAAGACGCCCGAGAGTCAATCGTCACGGCCATCCCTGCTTGGCATACAGTACCCGGAGGCAATGTGGCAACACCTGGGTGATACTGCTGACGCGAAAGGGCATAATCATTCCTTCCGGCTTCGGGCTTACTCCTTGTCTTCATCTGGTATGGTCTAGACTCCGTTTGGTAGCTCGCATTGCCGACCTACTCCACTCCACGCGGATACCGGCCCGTCCGGGCTAAAGTAGCGCGCACCTCAACACGTTGTGACAGATCGAATTTCAAGAGGAACGCCGTAACGCGACCGATGGGAGTCAGGGGAATGATCCGGCCGCCTTCGAGCTGAAAATGCTCGTCCCATCGGTGCATCCGTGGGTGAAAGAGAGGCACCAGTTCGCCACGCACCACATCACGTGACGCAATGTCCGAGCCCTTACATCGATTACAGTCAAAGCAAGCCCACGCCAGGTTATCCAAGGGCCTACACCACCGTGCTTTAGCGCCAGAATATGATCCGGCTCACGCGGGAAAAAAGCATCGTCTTCCGCCAGCAGGCAGTATTCACAGCGGTCGCCAGCGCGTGCGCGCACCTGGCGACGCACAGCGGCTGGCACGTAGGTCTCGCTCACACCGACTGCTCGACATAGAGGTGGGCTCGTGCTTTGATCAGCTGCATGAGGTGTTCAAGTTCCCCAAAACGTTCGAGCTCTGCAGCTTCCTCCGCCGTGCAGGCATCGGTTTTATGCCGTGCAAGCAAGTATTGCACGCGCTCCCGTGCTGCCTGAGATGGACGAAACGCCAGAATCTGCGCTGGCGTGGTCCCGCGGGCAAACAAGTCGACAATTTCATCATAGCTTTTCTGCACAGCTTCCATGATAAAAGCTTCCTTCAGCAGAGCCTATAGAAAACGCAGAGGCATTTTAAACGCACTTTGCTTGGCCATCAAGCACACCACAGAGCATACTGCCCAGGCGTAGTCTCGCCTCTCGGCACGACAGTCTCACGACCTGGGCCGCTCCAGCAACACCGTCACACCCATCTTGATATACGTATCGCGCAGGTCTGGCGTGTAGTTCCTGAAGCACACCTTCGTTGCACTGCCCTGCAGTTGCTGCACCACGTGGCGGACGCAGTCGTCAACGGTCTTGAAAGGGTGCTCTGGGTGGGCCTCGAGGCTGAAACTCAAGTCTGATGGGCCAAAGGAGAGACAGTCCACTCCCGGCTTGGCGAGCTTGCGCGCCTTGGTGATCGCCTCAATGGACTCAATCTGGAGCCAGAGAACGCCGTAGTTGTTCCACCACTCGGCATACGTGAGACGGTTATCCCGGCCTTTGATGCCGCGCCTGGCAGCTCCTCCCCAGCTCCTGTTGCCAGACTGCGGGTAGTAAAAATACGCCAGGGCCTCATCCACCGTGGTCTCGTCTTCGACCTGTGGGACCTCAACTCCCGAAGGGCCCAGATCGAGCAAGTTGCCGATGAGGTAGGCATGGCGTGTATGCTTGATGCGGAATTGCACGGGTATTCCCAGCTCTTCCGCGATGGCGCAGAACTGCACCAGCTTTTCCTCGTTGAAGGCTGCGTGCTGGCTATCAACGGAGACGAAATCATAGGTGTCCTGGTGCAAAATATCCTCGAGGCGTTTGCGGTCCGCGGTGATCGGGGCCGAGACGCCTATAATGACCTCTCCCTGCTGGATGCGTTGCTTCAGCAAGTCCTGCGATGGCATGTTCATCTCCTTTCAAACCTTCGGTGTGTCTGGCGTGAGAAGTAGGATTATAGCCGCTTATGCCAGTGGTATGCTAAACCCCTGCAAGCACCTCCGCCCATTCCTCCAGCATGGTCTCGTGGCCGTACCGGATATGGGCTGCAAACTGCGCATAGCCGGCGTCCCGTAAGGCACGAATCTCCTCGCGCAGGTGCCGTTTCGTCCCGGTGAGCGTGAGCCGCTTGATCAGGTCGGTGGTGACCAGAGGCTCCTCTTCAGGACGCAGGCGCATAAGATGCCAGCGATGTACCTGAAGATAGCGGGCATACCTGGGTGTGTACTGGTCATAGATCGTCTGAAAAGCGTCGAAGAGCGGCTGCAGGTCTGCCGGGAACCGGTATCCCAGCGTTCGGCGCTCCTGAGCTTCCACCAGATCGTGCAGGACCATGACGGCACTGGGTCCTGCCTGCGCTTTGGCGCGCGGGCTATCGTAGGCCTCCCCATCGGCCAACACGCAGCCACTGCCCTGCGCCACGGCCTAGAGGGCACTCGGATCGCGACCGGCCTCGCGCCACGCCTGCTGCATCAATTGCAGCTGCGCGACGGCTTGCTCCGCATTGCGGACTCCGTAAATCCAGCCTGCACTCAAGCGCGCGGTCAACGCCTTGCCGCGTGGACCAAAGGCCGAAATGTAGAAGGGGATCGCATCGGCGAGATTAATCAGCTCCAGCTCCGGATTCAGAAAGCGGATGGTACGCCGTTGTCCTGCGTAGTCCCAGTCGAGTGTCTCCCGGCGCAGCAGCCCCTGCACAACGCGGATGTAGTCGGCCAGCTCATCCAGGGTGACGGCATTCAGCCCCATGGCGCGTCGGGCGGTAAACCCCGTCCCCATACCACAATGAATCCGCCCAGGCGCCAGTTTGTTTAAGGAGGCGAGACAATTCGCCGTGACGGGCGCCAGGCGATTGGAAGGCACGAGCACCCCGGTGCCCAGATGGATCGTGTGGGTGTGGACCGCCGCCGCGGCCATGGCCACGAAGGGGTCAGCATTGAGCATCTGTGTGTCGTAGAACCAGGCATAGGTAAAGCCCAGCTCCTCAGCGCGTTTGACAATCTTCCAGGAATCCGCCGCGGTCGCCACGGTGATGCCAAAATCCATGTCGTCTCTCCTTTGTATGTCCAGTGTGGCTGGCCAGGCATGTTAACCGCATTGCTGGCAGAGAGCCAGCGGGACCTGCCGAGCGACGATTTTTCGCTGACGCGGAGTGAAAAATTAGGTATAACATTGGCCATGGAAACGCCCCCGAGAACCTCATCGCAGATTGGCGTCCGCGAGCGCTGGCTGACCACCGCACTCCTGGGTTTGGGACTCATCACCTTTGCCATCGACGCCTCCAACACCCAGCTCTGCCTGCCCCAGATTATGACCAACATGCGCGTTGATTTATACCAGATCCACTGGATCCTCACAGCCCCTGGGATTGCGCGTACGGTGGTCATTGCCTCCACGGGCTGGCTCACCGGCCTGTGGGGCCCGCGCACCCTGTACTTGATCTGTATTGGCAGTATGACCCTCGGGTCACTAGGCACGATGCTGGCCTGGGACTGGCCATCCCTGATCTTCTTCCGTATCCTGGCTGGTGTAGGCGGTGGCATGATCCCACAGCTCGCACAGGCCATTTTCTACCAAATTTTTCCTCCCGGCAAGCGCGGCATGGCCCTTGGATTCGCCCTCATGGGGTGGTCAATTGGTCCAGCGTTTGGCCCGCTCATGGGCGGCAATCTGCTGGAGTCCGCCTCCTGGCGAGCCGTCTACACCATGACGCTGCCCTTGAGCGGGCTCGGGTTCATCCTGGCCTGGTGGTGGTTACCGTACCTGGGCCGTCCGCAGCGCCAGCGACTGGACTATTACGGCGCCTTGACGATGACGGTTGCCGTCTCCACCCTGCTGTTAGCCCTCAGCCAGGGCAATCGGGAGGGCTGGGACTCGCAGTACATCCTGACGCTCCTGGTCATGGCTGGCGTAGCTGCGATAGCCTTTGTGGTGCTGGAACTGCCCCATGTTCGCGGTCCTCATCCAGCGGCTGCTGGGCTTCGGGCCCTTGGTGGCGGCCTGGTCCCAGATGCCCCCGAACCTGGTCTATGGGGCGGCGGTACTCCTGGTCGGGCGCCTGTCTGACCGTCTCCCCACCTACGTCCTGGTGATCTTCGGACTGCTGATGTATGCGGTGGTCTTTGTGGGTTATACTGGGATCAATGAGGTCACCACCCTCGGTATGATCATGACCTTTTTGATCATTCGTTTCATTGCCGAAGCCTTTATTGTTTCGCCGAATAACCTGGCTACCCTGGAAGCCCTGCCCGAAAGCAAGGTCTATATGGCCACCGCGCTCTCCGGGTTACTGCGCAGCATTGCCAACACCATGGGTCCCGCCGTCGCTACCGTGCTGTGGGACCGGCGCTACACCTACCACCTGCAGCATTTTGCTGAGAATACCCCGCTGGATACCTTGGGGCTCACGACGGCGCTCAGCCGCTGGCAGCAAACGCTGCACTGGTCAGGGGAGATGGCCGCGCAGATTCCCACCCAGACCATGGCCCTGCTGCAGGAGCGTCTGCTCGCCGAAGCCAGCACCGCTGCCTGGCAAGATTATTTTTTGTTCAATGCCCTGCTGGCCATGCTCAGCATTTTCCCCGCTTTGCCCTGCTGGCGGCGCACAAAGTATCAAGCCCCGACCACGCCCCAGACAGCGACCACCCCAGTCACCCATGCTGCTATCAGCACCGGTATCTCCACACCTCAGGCGCCACGCCACGACACTCACGCTCGTACGTCCTGAATGCGGAGTGCGGCTGGCTTGAGTAAAAGTTTTGTAATACGTGCGGACTGCAGGGAGCGCAGGCTCCCTCTCTTCTTAAAAAGGGATCGAAATTTACACATCAAGTAGGCGCTTTGAGATTGTTAAAAAAGCACGATTGAGGC
>WNGB01008352.1_pt1 | contig 14748 bp, 14 predicted proteins | sample 5400681 | NCBI WGS metagenome assembly WNGB01 (sample SAMN13153367, study PRJNA577476) | soil metagenome | isolation source: 115 cm soil or saprolite under grassland replicate 2 | place: USA:California | collected 2016-06-15
AGCCGAATCGGAGGTCAGGCCGGGACCCAGGCTCCCGACCCTACGCCCGCACCACCTCAAAACCGGGGAAGCCGGGCCGGAAGCACTACCCACACTCTCCCTGCCGGGCCGGAAGCACTACCCACACTCTCCCTGCCGATTACGCGCAGGCCTCCTTTACTTGCCATCGTCGCCGAATGCCGTCCATATCTCCCTCTTCTGTGGCCTGTTTCCGGCGGCTCGCTTCGTCGACCGGCGGTTCCATCGGCAGGACCCGCGGGTTGTGCGAACCTGTCACATGCCAGGGTGGGGCCCAACGGCCGGGCGAGCAATGCGAATTTCTGCAGCATCCTCGGCACGGTGGCTCTCCGGACGGCTTAGGTCCGTTGTGTCGCGGGGGAGCTGAGCCGGGAGTAGTAGACGATGCCCTCCCAGTCCGGCTCGGGCTGCAACGGCTGGAAGCCTGCCTTGCGCAGGCAGCCAACCGACCCGGCGTTGGCTGGCTCCACGCCGGCGACGAACAGCTGGATGCGCTTGAGTTCGGGCATTGCCACCACCGCGGTGACCATCGCAGTGCAATAGCCGTGGCGGCGCCGCGCCGGGTCCACAACGTAGCTGATGCTCCCGGCGGGGACCTCGATAGCGCCGATGACACCGCGCCCGCCTGGCCCGCCCTCCCAGATCGCCCACCGGTCGTAGGTGCCGCAGTCGATGTAGCCCACCGCCGTGCCGTGATCCCGCGCCAGCCAGCGATACCGCCCGGTTTCGGCCGCCCCGCGGAACTCGCCGAGCGGCCGTTCGGTGCGGTCGAGCATCTGCCGAGGCCAGGCGGGCCCGCCCAGCCACCGCTGCGTGGCGGCGTCGGCGAACCATGGCTCGACCAGCGGCAGGTTCTTGCGCTCAAAGGGCCGGAGCTGCAGGCAGCTCATGCCGTGATGGTAGGCGGCGTATACCACCGGCCTACCGCGCCCATGGTGGCGTAGCGGGTGGGCAGATGGTCACTGTGCCGGGCCGAGGCCGGGCTCTCCTCCGCCGTCTGCGCGGGGCCCGATTTGCGACGATCAAGAACAATCCGTGGCCCTCGCGTGCCAGGGCGGGTCCTGGCCGCGGTGGCCTGGGTCGCGACAGTGTGCGCCATCACCGATTACTTCTGGCTGTCTGTTGCGGTGGGCCCGGACGCAATGCCACTCAGCCTAAGTTGATCTTGGTTTGGGTGTGTCGCTGCGGGGTGTTCTGGCTGGTGGCCGACATGATCGCGGCGTATGGCAGACAATGGCGTGGTGGGCGCGGGCGGCCGGCTGACGGACTGGGTTTCTCTCGGCGTGCTGGCCGCGTTCGTGCCCCGGGACGCGGTTGATGACGCGGTCGCGGCGGCCGGGACCTGCGCGGCCCCGGGAAGGTGCTGCGGTCCAGGAGCCCGGACATGGTCCGCCAGGAAATCTACGGCTACCTGCTCACCCACTACGCCCTATCGGCCCTGATCTGCCGGGCCGCCACCGAGGCCGGCATCGACCCGGACCGGGTCACGTTCAAGCACACCGTCCGCATCGTCCGCCGCCAGGCCGCCGACCCGGCGGCCTTCCCCCCTGAGCAGCGAGAACGCATCCTGGCCAGGGTCATGGCCGACATCACCCGCAAGAAGCACCTCAACCCCCGGCGCCGGCGCCGGACCTACCCCCGGGGTCGTCAAGCGGGCCCGCCACAACTCCTACCGCTCCTACCGCGTCAAACGACCTGGTGACCACGGCATCCGCCACAGCGGACCCGCCACGATCAGCCTGGTCAACCACCGCTGCCTCACGCTCGCAGCATGATCAATTTAGGCTGAGTGGCATTGGGCCCGGACGCCATGTGTCAGCTGGCCGGCGAGAGAATATCCCGGCCAACGCATGGAGGGATGCAAGCACGACGCCTTTCCGGGGCCGGCCAGCAGGCAGAGGGAGCCACGGCGAGCGGCCGGAGCGGGCTGGTCACGGGATGTCTGCGGCTGGCGGGGTGCCGAGCAGCAGGGTGAGCACAAGTCCGGGGATCTCCTGCAGGCCCGGTCGGGTGCCGCCGGATGCCCAGTGCTGGGCCAGGGCGAGGTCGGTCAGCCCGGCGATCGCCAGGGCGAGTACGTCGGCGGGGACGTCGCCCCTAAGCTCACCGCTTGCTGCCCCGGCCCGCACGATCGCCTCCAGGTCGCCGGTGAGCGGCCACTCCGCCCCCATGACTTGCGAGTAGAGCCCGGGCGTCCCCATAAGGCACTCCCGCACCAGCACCCGGGCGAGGGCGTCGTGTTGGCCGGCCCACGCGCAGAACCCGGCGAGCGTGGCCTTGAGCCGTTCCCGGGCCGGGGCATCGTGTCCCGCCGCAGCTGAGGAGCTGGCCTGCGCCGATGCCTCCTGCACTACCGCCAGGAACAGGTCTTCCTTAGAGGGGAAGTAGTTGTAGACCGTTCCCTTGCCGTAGCCGGCGGCGACCGAGATCGCGTCGACGCTGGCCCGCTCCAGGCCGGCCCGGCCGAACTCTTCCGCCGCCGCCGCGAGCAGCCTCGCCCGCGTGGCCTCCCGGGCATCAGCCGTGACTCTCACCATGTCTCCCACTATAGCGGGTGACTGGTCACCCACAAAAGGTTGCGCAGGCTCGCTCCTCCTTGTATTGTGGGTGACCAGTCACCCACAATATGCCGTGCAGTCGGGAGTGGGTTGGAGACCGGCCCTGGCTACGGGCGCTAACCCGCCGGAGGTGCCCAGTGAGAGACGAGCGAGCGATGGTGGCCGAAGGCCTGTCGAAGCGGTTCGGCCGGGTGCATGCCCTGCGCGGCGTCGACCTGGAGCTGCCCGCCGGCGCCGTCTTGGGGCTGCTCGGCCCTAACGGCGCGGGGAAGACCACGACGGTGCGGATCCTCAGCACGCTGCTGCGGCCCGATGCCGGGCGGGCGCGCGTCGCCGGGCTGGACGTCGTGGAGCAGGCCGGCGCAGTCCGGCGGCTGATCGGCCTGTCGGGCCAGTATGCGGCCGTGGATGCCTACCTGACCGGCCGGGAGAACCTGCGCATGATCGGGCGGCTCTACGGATTCCGTCGGCTGGCGGCCAGCCGCCGGGCCGAGGAGCTGCTGGAACGCTTCGACCTGCTCACCGCCGCGGATCGCCTGGTTCGCGGCTACTCCGGGGGGATGCGCCGCCGCCTGGATGTCGCCGCCAGCCTCGTGGCAGCGCCGCCGGTGCTGTTCCTGGACGAGCCGACCACCGGGCTCGATCCCCGCGGCCGCCTCGCCTTGTGGCAGCTGCTGGAGGAGCTGACCGCCCGGGGGACCAGCCTGGTGCTGACCACGCAGTACATGGAGGAAGCCGACCGGCTCGCCGACGCGATCGTGGTCATCGACCAGGGCCGGGTCATCGCCACGGGGACCGCCGGGCAGCTCAAGGCCCGGGTGGGCGGGGACCGCCTGGAATTGCGCGTCCTGCCCGGCGACGATCCCCAGAAGCTGGCCAGCGCGCTGGCCGGGCTGGGAGCCGGGCCGCCGGTTGTCGACGTCCCGGCACGCAGCGTGGTCTTGCCGGTGGATGCCGGGCCGTCCATCCTCCCGGAGCTGGCTGCCCGGCTGGCAGCCTCCGGCCTTCGCATCGCCGACCTGGCCCTGCGCCGGCCGACGCTCGACGACGTGTTCTTGACCCTGACCGGTCACGCCGGCCCCGGCGCAGACCGCGACGAACACCGGGGCCGCGATCCGCTGGCCCAAGCCGACCATCCGCAGCACCAGCCGAGGAGCGCACCGTGAGCAAGGCTGCCATGACCACGACACAAAACGCCGCCGTCTCAGCGCTCGCGAACGTGGGCACCATCACCGGCCGCAACCTGCGGCGCCTGACGCGGGTTCCGACCCTCATCGCCCTCGCCACCGTGCAGCCGGTCCTGCTGGTGGTGCTGTTCACCTACGCGTTCGGCGGCGCGGTCCACCCTCCGGGCGTCCGCCGCTACATCGATTACCTGCTTCCCGGCGTCTTCGTGCTCGCCATCGGCTTCGGCGCCTCCCAGACCGGCGTCGCGATCGCCGAGGACCTGGCCAGCGGCATGATCGACCGGTTCCGGTCCCTGCCCATCGCCAGCACTGCGGTCCTGGCCGGGAGGGTCTCAGCCGACGCCGTCCGCAACCTGCTCGTGGTCGGGCTCATGATCGCGGTCGGGTCGGCGATCGGGTTCCGGTTCCACGCCGGGCCGGCCGCGGCGCTGGCCGCCATTGCCCTCGCGGTGATTGTCGGGCTGGTGTTCTCATGGCTCAACGCGCTGCTCGGGTTGGTGGTGCGGGACCCGGAGTCGGCCGGCCTGGCCGGGTTGTTCCCCTTCATCATCCTGGTATTCACCAGCTCGACCCTGGTACCGGTGGCGACCATGCCCGGGTGGCTGCAGGCCTTCGCCAAGGCCAATCCGATCACCGTGGTGGTCGGCGCGCTGCGCGCCCTGTGCCTCGGCGGGCCCACCGCCAGGCCCATCGCCGAGGCGCTGGCCTGGATCGGCGGACTCCTGGTAGTCGGCGTCCCGGCGGCCGTCCTCCGCTACCGCCACACAACCGCCACCTGACACGCGGCCCGGCCGGGCACCCTTCCGGCAGCACCGGCCCGCACCAAGGAGGCCACCATGAACCCCACGGCCGATGAACCGCTCCCGGCCCGCCCCGGCGCCCGGGCACCCCAGCCGCGTGAGCTTCGCACGGTGCGGCAGACCACCTGCTGCGTCGTGGGTGCCGGCCCGGCCGGCGCAATGCTCGCACTGCTGCTGGCCCGCCAGCGCGTCCCGGTGGTGCTGCTGGAAGCCCACGGCGACTTCGACCGCGACTTCCGCGGCGACTCGCTGCACCCCGCGATCATGCAGGTCCTGGACGAGCTCGGCCTCGCTGACCAGCTGCTTGAACTGCCACACCGCAAGCTCCGCCAGGCGACCCTGTCGGCCAGCCCGCCGATCACCATCGACCTGTCACGCCTACCCGGCCGCTTCCCCTACATCACGCTGATGCCGCAGGCGCAATTCCTGGACTTCCTCACCACCCAAGCCGCCCGCCACCCCGCCTTCCAGCTGGTCATGCGCGCCAACGTCCGCGAGCTCATCGACCAAGACGGGATCGTCCGCGGCGTGCGCTACCACGCACCCGACAGTGTGCATGAAGTCCGCGCGACGCTCACCGTCGGCGCCGACGGCCGCTTCTCCCAGACCCGCCGCCTATCCGGTCTCACGGCGGTGACCACCGCCAGCTCGATCGACGTGCTGTGGCTGCGCCTCCCCCGGCTGCCCGACGACCCCGAGGGCGTCACCGGCGGCACCGGGCGCGGCCACATGCTGCTGCTGGTCGACCGCGGCGAGACGTGGCAGCTCGGCATGGTCATCCCCAAGGGAAGCTGGCCCCAGCTCCGCGCCGCCGGGCTGGACGCGCTGCGCCGTACCATCGCCGGGCTTGCCCCCTGGCTCACCGGCCGGGTCGGCCAGCTCGCCGACTGGTCCCAGGTTTCGCTGCTGTCGGTCACTGCCGACCGGCTGCCCCGATGGCACCGCCCCGGGCTGCTGCTGATGGGGGACGCCGCCCACGTGATGTCTCCGGTGGCCGGCAACGGCATCAACTACGCCATCGCCGACGCAGTCGCCGCGGCCAACCTACTCGCCGCCCGCTGGCCGCCGGAACGCTCACCGAACGCGACCTCGCCGCCGTCCAGCGCCGCCGTCAGTGGCCGACCCGCCTCACCCAGAAAGTCACCGGGGTGCTCCAAGACCGCCTGCTCGCCCGCGCACTCCGCAGCGCCACCGGGCCGCCCAAGCCGGTCCGGTGGCTCCTGCGCATCCCGCTGGTCCGCGACCTGGCGCCCAGGCTGGCGGCCTTCGGCGCCCGCCCCGAACATGTCCGCCCCGAACCCTAACCCCGCGACCCCTCCCCATGACCAGATCAAAGCCATCAGCCTGCATGCGCCGCACCCAGGAAGCCGTTAGACAGACGGCGGCTAGCGACACGCGCTCAGCCGGGGATGCGACAGAAGAGCCTGATCTGCGCGGCACCAGCCGACAGGCACCGAGCAACTGTGAACGAGATAACGGTGGCACTGCGCGCGTCCCCCCTGACATCTGCCGTCACTCAGCGTGACGTCCTCTGTGACGGAACCGCTGCACGCCGGGTCGGCGCGGCGTGACTGGTCTGGACGTCGCCGCCAGGCCAGGCGGGCTGTATCGGAATTGATCTGGCTGCTGGGGCGGCGGCGGGTAACTGGGCTGGGCGTGGCCAGGCCGGCGATGGCGGCGAGGCGGGCTGGGGCCCTTAGCGGGCCAGGGCGGCGAGGGCGGCGGTGGTGAGGTGGCCGGTGGTGATGGCCTTGAACAGGTTGCTGGTGGCGGCGGTGAATCGCCATTCGGCGGCTGCGCGGGTCTTCGGCGCGTACGGAGAGCGGGCGGAAGCGCATGTTGTGCTTGATGTGGCCGTGGGGGGGTCTCGGCGATGTGGCCGCGCTGGTAGGCGGTGATTCCTTCTTCGGTGGCGAGCCGGGCGGTCATCGCCGCGATCGGATGTTCCCCGCCGTCCTCGCCGCCGCCGTCCTCGCCGCCGGCTGCCTCGCGGGCGGTGCCCTCGCGGGCGGCTTTCTCCAGTTTGCGTCTTTTGCCGGTGGCGATCAGCCGGTCCGGGCCGGGGGTGGTGAGGTTGTGCCCGGACAGGTAGCCGCAGTCGGCGAGGACGAGGCCGATCCCGCTGCCGCCGCGGCCGGCGTCACCTGCGCCGGCGTCACTGTCACCGGCGGGGGGCTGGTTCGCGGTGATCAGCGCGGTCGCGGCGGCGGCCTGCCCGGTCATCGGCTCGTACCACGGGGTGTCGTTAGGGTCACTGGTGAGCTCGGTGGCGATGATCAGCTTGTCGGAGCTGGTCACGTTCTGGGCGTTGTAGCCCTGCAGGAACCCGCCGCCGCGGACCGGCATCAGCCGCGAGTCAGGGTCGGTGATGTTCCGCGCCGGCTGGTTCGCGCGCCCGGCGGCCTTCCGCGCCGCCCCGGCGGCCCTGGCCTCGGCTTTGGCCAGCGACGCCGCCACGCGGCGCACCCGGAAATGGTCCGGCACCGGGGACGGCAGGCGGGCGCCCCCGGCCCGCCGCGGCCCGCCCGCGGCCTGCTCTGCCTGCCGCCGCCGGTGCCAGGCATCGATCTTCGCCTGCTGCGCCGCCCGCGCGCGCTCCAGCCGGGAGCGGGCCGCCGCGGCCACCATGGCCGACGGGATGTTCCCGCGCTGGTGCCCGCCCGCGGCCTCCGCCAGGTACTCCTGCCCCTGCTCCCGCGCCGCCGCCTCCGCCGCCTGCCGCTCAGCTTCCAGGCCCGCCAGCGCCGCCGCGATCCGCCCTGCCCGCGTCCGCGGATCCGCTGCCTCAGCAGGCACCTCATCGCCCCGGGCCCCGGGCCCGTAAAGCTCATCCTCGGCCGCGTCCGCCGCCGCATGCGCGGCCACGGTTTCCGCGGCCAGCTTCCGCAGCGTCTCCTCGCTGCGGTCCCCCGCGCAGATCACCCGGAACGCCACATCAGACCAGCAGGCCGCCTCGATCCGCCGCGACGACGTGACCCCCTGCGCGTACGCCCACAACAGCAACGCCACCAGCATGTCCGGGTCATAATCCGCCGCGCCCGCACCCCCGGGCCCGCCGCCGCGCATGAAACGCCGACATGTCCAGGTGATCTTCCACCGCCGCGATCACCAGGTGCACCGGATGACCCTCCGGCAGCCACTCCCGCATATCCGGCGGCAGCAAGAACGGCTGGTCCCGGTTCACCGGACGGTACCTCTTCGCCATACGCAAATTATCTCAAACCATCTCATACACCACCCACACGCCACGCCGGCCGATTCTGCAACAGCCCGCAGGCGGCCCGTCGATGATGCAAGCGAACCTCCGATCGGCCGCTGATGTCAGAGCCTGCCTGACTTGACACGCTGTATGCGGCAGAGGCGGACGTCTATTTCGTGGTTGCCCCCGGTAGCCTCAGACAGGTTCGGTGAACTTCGTCAAGGGCAGCTGCGATCCTGCGCCCGGCGATCTGGCTGGGCAGACCCGGGGCATGGCCGGGGGTGTGCTGGGTGAGTGTCGGTTACCTGGTAGCGGCCTGGTACTGCCCGGCGACGGTGGCGGGGATGCGCCCGTGGTCGCTGACCGGGATGCCGTTGGCTTTGGCCCACGCCCGGATGTCGGCGCTGCGCTGGCGAGCTGATGGGGTGCGCGCTGGCCGGCGAGGCGGTCCTGGTCCGGCCTTGCGGGCGTGCTCGGTGAAGGGCCCGAGCCCTTTTCGGAATGCTTTTGCGTTCTTCTTGCTGAGATCGATCTCGTACTCCGTGCCGCCTATCGCGAACCGCAGCGTCTCGTCGGCGGGACCCCCGTCAAGATCATCTTCGAGTGTGACCTCGATCCTTGTTGCCATCTCGGGCCTCCATGACTGCGGCGGCTACCTTTGCACCGTACCGATCGGGTGTCGTGCCGCGGTAGCCGCACCGCTGCCAGCGAGGTTGTGCGGTGAACCTGGCTAGCTCTCCGCAGGCGCCGCCGTCTTTGCCGTCACGCTCTCAGGGTCGGCTGGCGCGGTCCCGGGCGCTGGGTTTCCGGGGAGCGTCCGTAAGTGAGGTACCTCGAGTGACAAGCTGCACGGTCCGCCCGCCGGTCCCTGGCGTCGGCCGGGCTAGTAGCCGGATGCTCTGCCGGGCCCGTCGGGGAGGTCCATGCCAGCGGTATCGGGCACTCGCGCCTGCTCACCGGCGCGGCAGAATCGCCGTTCGGCTGCGGCGCTGGGCGGTGAGCCAGCCGGCCGCAAGGGTGCGCAGGCGGATCCGGCGCGCCTCGCCCGCGGCCACTGGCCGCGGTCCGTGACCCACTGGCGAACGGCCGTCATGGCGGCGAAGCAGTGCGTGGCTGATGACTGATGGCGTCGCGAAAGAGCGGCGTCCGGGCGGCTGGCCGGATCGCGATCTCGCATCATGCCCGATTGTGCACCCCGGCGAGAACGGCAGGCACGCGGGAAGCCAGAGCCTGTGCAGACCGCTGACAGCTCTCGCGAAGTGCTGCGCTCGCTTCCCCGGAAACAGGCCCCAGCCCGGCTGGCCGGGCCGGCGGCAGCACGCATTGTCGCTGGCACCCGCCATGATGGGCATGACATCCCAGATGCCGCCGTTCCTGCGCGGCCTTGCTGAGGGAAGCCTCATGGCACTGCCTGTCCTGTCCCCCGAGCAGCGCCAGGAAGCGCTGGCGAAGGCGCGCGAGGCGCGCGCCGCCCGGTCGGCCCTGCTGGCCGGCGTGAAAGCGGGCACCCTCACGCTCGCCGGTGTGCTGGGCCGCGATGATGACCTCGCCCGCAAGACGAAGGTCAACCAGGTTATCCGTGCACTGCCTGGCGTCGGCAAGGCCCGCGCCGCTGCGATCATGGAGCGCGCCGGGATCCCTGCGGAGCGCCGCGTCGGCGGTCTCGGCGCCCGTCAGCGCGAACAGCTCCTGGCGCAGCTCGCCGGCGAGTGACCCTCCCCCTCCTTGATGCCATTTCCGTATACGTACGGGCGGAGCGCTCGGCGGGGACCTGCGCGCCATCTCGCGGCAGGCACTGGCCAGCCACTCGTCAACCATGTTTCCCCACGGCGCCCGGTCCGCGGCAGACGCGCACGTTGGTGCGGGTGGCAGCGATCGCCTACTTCAGGGTGCCGCTGCCGGTGGGCTGGCCCAGCGGATCTCACCGTCGCGGACGTCGCCGGCGGGTACCAGTCCGGCGGCGCATGCCACCCGCTGGGAGGCCAGGTGGCCGGGATGGATATAAGCGGTCACGGGCCATCCGGCCGCCTGCAGGCGGTCGGCCAGGCTGCGTGCGGCTTCCTTGGCATAGCCGTGGCCCTGCGCGGGCCGCGCGATGACCCAGGCAATCTCGGCGGGGCCGGCAGCCGGGCCGGCCGCTGGCAGGGTCGCCTGCACTGTCCCTACCGCGGCGCCGGTGGTGCGCAGGCGCAGCACCCAGTTGCCCCACAGCTGGTCACCGCCGGGCGAGCGGCGTGTGGCCAGCCGGGCGTAGCGGGCGGCCAGAGCCGCCGTGCTCAGCGGGGCGCCGCCGGTGAACGTGTGCAATGCGGTGTCATCTAGCACTGGGCCCAGTTCGGCAGCGTGGGCCACCGACAGCGGCTCCAGCTCCAGCCGTTCGGTCCGCCAGCCCTGATCCAGGTCGAACACCACCAGCCGACCATAGCTGCCGGCCCGGCCACCACCGAGACACACCACCCGCGGCATGAGCACTTCGGATGTTCTCCGTGCTGGACCTGCCGTGGGTAGGACGCGGGCAGGACATCCGAGCCGGACGGCATTGCGGCCGCTGGTGCACCGCCGGTTTTCGGTAGCGGACAGAATGTGGCTTCGGTTGGACGCGACCTGATGGGAGCCGCGTGCGGAGCCGATACAACTACGTCGACTTGATTCCGTCGTTGGTGCCCAGCAGGTTGTTGCGGTCACAGTGAAGTAGTCTCAACGACTTTGCGGTAGGTATTTGTATTCGAAATGGGTGAGGTGCACCGCTGCGGCGACGATGTCGCTGGTCCGGCGTGGGCTGGCCGTGGTGTGCCGGAGGGTTTTCCAGCGTCCGATCAGGATGGCGAAGCCGCGTTCGCCTTGCCAGCGCAGGCCGCGTAGTAGCCGGTTGACGGTGCGGTTGGCGATCGCGAGGCGTTTGCCGTCGGAGGGCTGCTTGACCGGGGTCTTGATGCCGGGGCCGGTGCCGTCGTAGCAGACGTCAGCCAGGGCAGGCAGATCGAGCTCGCTCGCGGCCCAGTTCAGGGCCGCGGTGATCCCGAGGGTTTGGGCGCAGGTCAGGTCGTGCAGGTGGCCGGGCATCGCCGCGGAAGTCCAGGCTGGCAGGCCGTCCGGGCGGATGACGGCTTGGATGTTCGCGCCGAAGTGGCGCGGTTTGCCGGCGTACCAGCCGTCGATGACCTCGCCCTTGACGCTGATCGTGGTCTCGGTCAGCCCGTCGCAGTCGAACAGCTTGCCGTCCAGTATCACGTGGGACCAGCCTTCGGCGGCGACCCGGCGCAGCGCGGTATGCAGATCGGTGGCTTGGGCGGCCAGCACGGCGACGCCCTCGTCGCGGTAGCGGTACGCAGTGGCCCGCGAGATCCCGGAGCCGGGGCTCAGCAGGGTCACATCGTCGCCCTTGCGGAACCAGACCAACACCATGAGCGCCTGGCAGAAGCAGGTCAGCGCGCGGTACCGGTCCGGGTACCCCAGGCTCGGCGCTCAGCTGCGAGGAGCCGGCCAAGGTACTGCACGAGTTCCCTGGGGACGTCGGCCATGGCAGGATAGGCGATCACGTGGAGCCCGCTCGAAGACGGATTCTTGTCGCAAAGGCCTGTCTATCGATGGCTCCACGCCTGTTCCGAACATCGTCCGACCTGACCCAATATGCCCGTGTCGATCAGATCGAGCCGTCTTTCCCTACTGAGATCAACTCAGTAGACGAGTTGCCGCCAGGCCTGTTCATCGGCGATCCCGGTCGACCTTGCGGGGCGCCGCCTTGCGGCCTGCGCGGAATTGGACCAGACGGCCGGCGAAATAGGAGTGCTGCCAGGCGTCCTTGGGCAGGTTTCCGTCCGCCGGGCGCGTCAGCAGCACAATTACCTGGTCGTACTCGACGCTCTGCACGATGGTGACGGCGCTGATCGACGACTGATAGGTCACCGTCACCTCCCGCCAGTCGGCGGCGGACGCGATGGCCACCGCGAAACCGTACGCCTCCAGGAAGCCGAAGTGAGGCTGACCTGTTCGGTCCACTCCCGGCCGCGACGGGCGGTGCGTTCGGCGTTCGCCCAGGTGGCCACCGACCGAGCGTTCATGCCGAGATGCTCGGCAGTAGCCTTCGCCGGCCAGCCCGCGTCCAGGATTAGCCCCACGGCTTCCTGCCGCTCTTCGTTGCTATAGCGACGTGGTGGCATCGTTCCATTGTGGCCTGCCGCGCCACTCCGGACCATGGTGCAGGACGCTGGACGCGGACCGCGCGATAACGTGGCCCGGTGGCATGTCGCATAACGGAACTCGTCCTCGACGCACACGATCCTGACCTGCTGGCCCGGTTCTGGTGCACGGTCCTCGGCTATGTCGAGCTCGACCGCGTCGACGGCAGCATCGAGATCGGACCGCCGGAGGCTGGCTTCGGCGGTCCGCAGCCCACCATCGTCTTCGACCGGACGGACGAACCCAAGAGTGGCAAGCTCCGGCTGCACATCGACGTCAACGCCACCGACCGCGACCAGGAGGCGGAGCTCGACCGGCTGCTCGCGGCGGGCGCCCGCCGGGCCGACATCGGCCAGACCGGCAACGAAAGCTGGCACGTGCTGGCCGACCCGGAGGGCAACGAGTTTTGCCTGCTGCGACGGCGGGTGCCGGCGGTGTAGGAGCGTCGACATCGTCGCCGCTCCTACCCCACCTGACCCACTTCGAATACAAACACCTACCGCAAAGTCGCTGAGATCAGCTCAGTACGGGGTGACGCGCAGGGAGCTCTTTTCCAAGCAGACTTCGGGCGTGTGCGAGCTCTACACAACTCGACGGTGACCATCGAGGCGTTCCGCAGGCTCTTCGCCGATTGCTGGGGACTTCAGGCCGATCAACGCCTCATCGTGTGACCATTCGCGGCATGATCGGACGTCGTTGTTTTCATGGGGTCGGGTCCAGGATCGGAGTCTGAGGGTGTCGTCGGCAGATCGCCGGTACTTCGCCGGAGTGCCCGTATCTCGTTCCGATATCTCGTTCCGAGACCTATCCGACCAGCGTGGACGACTTTCCGTCCGCTCCGCGAGAAGCGGTGCGCTCGCTGGTCGATTGGGCACGAGTGGCTTTTGCGGAGAACCTGGTTTCGGTTGTCGTCCACGGTTCGCTGGCGTGGGGATGCTGGGGTCCATCCAGCGATATCGACATCTTGCTAGTCGTTGAGGCACGGGTGGGGCTCGAGGAATTTCACGAGATGCTCGTGGCCGGCGACGCGCGTGCTCCGGGAAACGGCTTTGAGCTCTCGGCGCTCTCCCGCGCTGCGGCCCGGAGCGGTTCGCACCCCATCGACTACCTCTACCACTTCAGCCGAGGACGGCTGGCACGGGAAAGTCCCCAGCGGTGGGATCTGCGCGCCGTGAAGCGAGATCCAGACCTTGCCGGGCACCTGAAGGTGGCGTGGACGACCGGCATCTGCGCCTTCGGACCACCCGTGAGGCAGGTGCTGCGGCGTGTCAGTGACGAGGAGTTCCTCGACTCCGTTAGGCCAGACGTGTTGGAAAGCTGCGAGGAGGTCCTCGATCTTAGAACCACGCAAGTACCCGTGCCTGTGTACGCGGTGCTGAACAGTCCGGGCGCAGCCAGCCAGCGGCGCCCGGCTGGTTGCCTTCTTCGGAGTCCTCTACTACAGCGGCCTGCGGCCCGAGGAAGCCGTCGGCCTCCGCTGCCAGGACGTCGAACTTCCCGCCCTCGCACGCAACGACGATGCCCGGCAGTCGTCTAAGCCCGATGATGCATGGGCAGAACTCCACATTCGATCTGCCCGGCCAGACGCCGGGCGACAGTGGACTGACGACGGTGCTGATCGTGACCACCGCGGCCTGAAGCACAGGGCCGAGGGTGAAAGCCGGGCGGTTCCCTGCCCGCCAGCCCTCGCCGCGCTGCTCCGCGACTACCTCACCGAGTTCGGCGGCGCCCCGGCCGACCCGCTTTTCCGGGGCGTGCAGGGTCGCTCGCTGGCCACCATCACCTATCGGCGAGCATAGGACCGGGCACGCGAGGTGGCGTTGACGGACGAGGAGTACCAGTCCCCGCTCGCCCGCCGACCCTACGATCTGCGCCACGCATGCCTTTCCACCTGGCTCAACGGCGGGGTAGCCGCAACCCAGGTCGCCGAATGGGCAGGCCACAGCGTCGAGGTCCTTCTCCGTGTCTACGCAAACTGCCTCCAAGGCCAGCATGAGATCGCCAAACGCCGGATCACTGCCGCCCTGAATGACCCCAGCTGACAAAGGTCCGGACTCGCGATCCCAATCCGCGCGCCTGTTCTGGGTGTTCCGCGTCCTCGCACGCAGACGGTGGCAGGACGCCAGCTCAAGAAACTTCGTCGGGCATTCACGCGTCCGATGAGCGGGCCATCCGCGGCACGCCCCTGAAGTTGCGACCCGCCAAGCTCAGGCATCGGCTCGCGAGCGATACGACTACCGTGAGCAGGGGACGCTCGCTGTAGCACTCGTGGACGACGGGCGCGACGATCTGGATCTCCACGCTCTCGTCAGGCCCTCCGGGGTCGTCCGCTGTGAGCAAGTCGCGGCAGGCCTCTAGCGACGCCGCGCTCCGCGTGCAGCACCACTGCTGTAGACACCGATCCACAGGGACAAGAAACTTTGGCACGTATTTGGCACGGAGGGCCGCCACCAGCCGCTGTCGGCCGCCACCAGCCGGGTACCCGGCGCTGGCCCTGGCTTTGAACTGCGTCGACTGCGATGTCGATTCCCGCAGATCAGATCCTGGATAAGCACGTCAGGCCCAGGTCGGCTAGCATGCACGAAGTTCCCGCCGGTGTAGCTCAGCAGGCAGAGCAGCCGTCTTGTAAACGGCAGGTCAGCGGTTCGACTCCGCTCACCGGCTCCACGAGGTCTTCACGTTTGACCTGGCTCTATGTTCACGTTTGCATCTGACATTCGTGTCGTCCGGGCCGGGATGATGCGCGTTTGGGCCGGACAGTTTGCTTGCCGGTGGCTGTTGGCCTTGAGATGGTCGCTGGCAGGGCT
>WNGB01013291.1_pt1 | contig 14748 bp, 13 predicted proteins | sample 5400681 | NCBI WGS metagenome assembly WNGB01 (sample SAMN13153367, study PRJNA577476) | soil metagenome | isolation source: 115 cm soil or saprolite under grassland replicate 2 | place: USA:California | collected 2016-06-15
ACCGCCGGGTCGTAGTCGTTGCCGGCCCGGGATCGCTTCGCGCTCCAGCGCGACGCGAAGAGGTAGGGGTACACGGCGTCGGCGGCCGTCATCCGCGTATTGTCGTGGAACGCCGACGCGCGGATGCGATAGGTGATCTTCGCCTTCGCGGTCTTCCCCTCGCCGATCTCGCGCGGCGCTCCGGTCCCGGGCTCGGCGACCAGCGCATCCTCCGGGATCGTCACGCCCACGCCCGCGTTCATGGTCACCGCCGACGGGATGACGCGGTTCGCCACCCAGGTCCCGCCGTAGGGGGCGGGGAACATGGCCGGGTCTCCCATTGCGGCCCAGATGAGCCGGCCGGCGGGATCGGAGAACCCCGCGACGGGATTCCAGGCGGCGGCCGGCCTCGTCGCCGTCCCCAGCCGGAGCCAGCCGTTCCACGGGAAGTCCTTGAGCTTGACGGTGCGGACGAAGATCGGCGAGTTGAAGCCGCGCTCGGAGTCGAAGGCGATGTTCTCCACCCCCTGGGAGAACTCCGCGCTGAAGCGCTCCCGTCTCGACGCGTAGCCGACGACCACGCGCTCGCAGCCCGCGACGAGCCGGGAGACGAGCGCGCGCTCGAGGTTGACGTGCTCGGTGAGATCGGCGTAGGCGCCCGTCACCAGGCGCTCATAGAGCGCATCCACCGCCTGCCGCGCGGCGCGGTCGCCGATGGCGGGCGCGTGAAGGAGATAGGCGTGGAACCAGCCGGCCTTGATCCAGGGCGGGCGACCAAGCCGTCGAGATCCACCTCCTCGACCGTGGCATCCCACCGGGATCCGTCCGCCTTGCTCCGGGGTCCGAGAAGCTTCTCGGCGAGCGCTCCCTTGGCGCGGACCCTGAGGGTCGCGGTCGAGCCCGGAGGCCCGGGGCCCTGATACGCCCTCCGGCGCGCCGCGGCCAGGTCGAAGTGAGCGAGGTAGTCCGGATCATACGGCGTGACCGGGTACGGATGGGCGATGTACAGGCCTTGCCCAGGGCCGAAGGATCGGGCGATCTTGAGCGCGCTCTCGCACCGGCTCTCCCGGTTGCCGAGCGCGGGGACAGCGGGGTTGAAGGTGATGACGAGATACGAGCCGAAGGACTCCACCGAGCGGACGTCGGCGGGATCCTTTCGGCCGGAGAACGGATCAGCCCCGACAACGGCGTGGAGCTCGCTCTTCCGAAGCCTCGGCGCCGCCGCTCCGGGGGCCACCGTCTCGATGCGGATCTCCTGCGGGTAGTACCCCGGGTAAAAGGGCATCTCATGGCCGGCGCCTACCCCGCCCGGGTGCAGGAGCGCGGCGAGCAGCGGCGTCGCCAGGAGGGCCAGCCCGCGCAACGCGCGGCGGGGCGACCGCCTCGCGAGCCGAGAAGGGTAGCTCATGAAGCGCTGATCATGCGGGCCCGGCCGCTCCGTGGCAATCGGGCCGGAAGGCCGGGGAAGAAGGGCCGCGGCGTCAGCCCCCTTCCCCGAGCCGGGGCTGGCTTCAGGCCTTCACCGTTGGCCAGGTCTTGTCGATCCAGGTGAAGGTCGACGTGGGCTCGCCCTTCGGCCAGCCGGGAGGCGCCGTGATGCTGCGAATCGGGATCGTGATGATCCGGTTCGGATCCAGGATCTGGAACGGATAGTCTGGCGAGTTCATGCTGAAGCCGGTCATGGCGTCCTTGTAGCCTTGATGGATGTCCGGCCGCATGTAGAGATAGCCCGCCGGGCCGGGATGCATCAGTCCCTCGAGCTGGCTGATGATGGCGTCGTCCTCGGGCCAGCCGTTCGTCAGCTTGTTCGCCTTCTCGATGGCCGTCTTGAACATGTACAGGGTCGAGTACGCGCCCTCGGCCTGGAAGTTCGGGTACTCCTTCCACCGGTCGTAGTACTTCTTGACGAAGGTGTCGTTGAGCGGCCATTTCCCGCCCGGCGGGTAGTTGAAGTAGTAGTTGGAGTGGACGCCGGCGATCGCCCCCTCCGGATGGTCCTTGCCGATCGCGTGCGGAGCCACGCCGAAGGCGATGGTGCTCGCGAACTTCATCTTCTTGAACATGTCGTAGCGCAGGGCCTGCTTGTACATGGCCACGTAGTCGCCGCCCCAGACCGAGGCGACCAGCAGGTCCGGCTTGGCCGCGATGGCCTTGGTGATGTGCGAGGTGAAGTCGGTGCTGAAGAGCTTCGGCCAGCCCTCGGACACCACCTGGGCGGCGGGGACCAGCTTCTTCATCACGATGTTGAAGTGGTCGAAGGCGTTGCGCCCGTAGGCATAGTCGGGGTGGATGTGGGCGATGCGCCGCACCTTCGGCCACGTCATCGCCGTGGCCAAGGCGCAGGTCACGCCGTCGGCCGACTGGATGTTGGTGATCCGGAAGATGTAGTGGGGGTTCGGCACGGCCTTGTCGAACAGGAAGTCCGTGCAGCCGTCCACGAAGATGGTCAGGAGCTTCAGCTCCTCGGCCACGGGCCCCAGCGCGGGCGTATTGCCGCTCGAGATGACCCCGGTGAAGAGGTCGACCTTCTCGCTGAGCTTCATCCGCCGCATTTCCTTGACGTTGGCGTCGGTGCCGGCCGCCTCGTCGGCCTTGAGTGTCTCGATCTTGCGCTTGCCCAGGAGACCGCCCTGGGCGTTGATCTCGTCGGCGGCCAGGATGTGCCCCTTGTAGGAGGGCTCACCGAGCACGGCTCCCGGACCGCTGAAGAACGTCATGTGGCCCACCTTGTAGGGGGCGTCGGGGATCTTCCCGGCGCCTTTCACCTCCTGGGCCTCGGCCCGTTCCGCCTTGCTCAGCAACGGCACCCCGGCCGCGGCACCGGCAGCGGCTGCGCCGACCGTCACACCCAGTTGAGCCAAGAAATCCCGCCGGTTCACGTCTGCCGCCATGGTGATCCTCCTCGTTGAGGGTGCGTTCGAGGCTCCTTCGGCTAGTCGCCTACATACGCCCTAAGTCCCGATCTGTCAAGACGATCTCGCGCCAGGCCGGCCCCCGAGCGCGGCCGGGGAATCCGGTTGCCTCATTTGCCCACCCATCTCGCCGGGCGCCGTTTCGAAGATCAACTCACGGACCCCCGCGAGAGTTCCTGTCGGCCGGCGCGCGTCAAGGACGCTCCGGCGTGCGCTTTGTCCCCGGCGACTCTATAATCGGTCCGGGTGATCGGGGGGCCGGCTGCTCGAGGAGGACGCGGTGCTCGACCGGGTGATCAGAGAACTGGGCGAAACGCTCCGAGGCATCGCCGCCGCCGTCCGGGCGCGGAAGACGCTCTTCGCGGCGGTGACGGCTGGCGTGTTCGTCATGGACATCGTGGTGCCGCCCGCCGTCCTCTCGCTCAGCCGCAAGCCCGTCGATTACTTCACCTTCAATCCCTGGCTGGCCAAGCTCCCCGAATACCTGAGCTCGGGCCCGGGCTCCCTCGGCCAGCGGCTCGAGAAGGTCTGGAGCCTCGCCCTGTTCTGGTTCTCCTCCGACAACCCCTTCGGGGTCGAGTGGGGCTTCGCGGTGACGGTCGGAGACCTCGCGCGGTTCCTGCTGATGTCCCTGCTCGTCGGCGCCTACTTCACCCTCTGGGTCCAGCGCCGAGCACAGCTGGGAGGCCACGGCTGGGCCTTCGGAGCCGGCGGACAAGGCGGGGTCCTCGGCGCGTTCTCCAGAGTGTTCGGGCTCGCCACGGGGGGCTGCACGGTGACTGGCCTTCGTCGGCCTCTCCAGCGGCACACTCAAGTGGATGTCCGAGCTGTCCAGTATCGGCACCGCCGTCGTGCTCATGGGGATGGCCCTCGGCGTGCTCTACCTCGGCTGGCGCGTCGGCAGTCCGCGCGGGGTCAGGCTTTGACTTCTCGACACGAGCCGGAGTGTATGGAAGTCAAAGCCTGACCCCGTGGTTTACCGGCCTTTGAAGACGGGCTGTCGCTTCTCCACGAAGGCCTTGGCCGCCTCGCGGTGATCCTCGGTCATCCCGCAGCGGGTGTGGTGCCAGGCTTCGAGGTCCAAGAGCTCCTCGAGGGTGCCGCTCTCGGCCGCGTTCAGGTTGCGCTTCATGTATCGCAGCGCGATCCGCGGCCCATTGGCGAGGCGCGTGGCGAGGGCGAGCGTCTCCTCCTCGAGCCGCGCGTCGGGAATCACCCGGTTCACCAGGCCGAGGGCCAGCGCCTGCTGGGCGTCGAGCAGGTCGGCGGTGAAGTACAGCTCGCGAGCCTTGGCCGTTCCCACGAGCTGGGTCAGGAAGAAGCTCCCGCCGAAGTCGCCCGAATAGCCCACGCGCGCGAACGCGGTGCCGAACCGCGCGCTGTCCCCGGCGATCCGTAGATCACAGGCCAGGGCCAGCGAGAGCCCGGCGCCCGCCGCCGCGCCCCGGACCATGGCAATCGTGGGCTTGGGCATCTCGTGCAGCCAGCGTGACACCTCCATCCGGCCGCGGAGCGCTTGCGCCCGCTCCTCGAGCGTGACGCCGCCCATCTCGCTCCCTTCCGCCATGGCCTTCACGTCGCCGCCGGCGCAGAAGCCGCGCCCGGCGCCGGTGAGCACCACCGCGCCCACCGCCGCGTCCTCCGCCAGCCGCGGCAGCGCCTCCAGGAGCCCGTCCAGCATCGGTCCCGACATCGCGTTCAACCGCTCGGGGCGATTGAGCGTCAGCGTCGCCACCCCGTCCTTCACCGCTTCCAGCAGGTCATCACTCATGAATGTCCCTCCGCGCCGGGGCGCGCGACCGCGCGTGCCTCCGGTGACTCCGGTCCTGGTTGCGCTACCTCCTCGTCCCCGTAGGGGATCCGAAAGGCATGGATCAGCTTGCCCAGCATGATGTAGGAGGCGATGGTCCAGGCGAGCTCGATGACCTCGGGCTCGGAGTAGTGCCGCCTGAGGTCCTCCCACACCGCGTCGGGAATCGTCCGGTGGTCCTCATAGAAGGCGTTGGTGAAGCGGAGCACCGCCTTCTCCGCCCCGGTGAAGTCCTCCGCCTCGAAGCGGTCAACGCGGCGAAGCTCGGCCTCGGTCGTGACACGCCTTGCCAAGGCGTAGCGAGTCACCTGTCAGTAGTGGCATTCGTTCAGGTTCGCGACCCGGAGACGGGCCAGCTCCTTTACCCTGAGCGGCACGCGCCCCCTGTTCACGAGAGGGCCGTAAAAGTCGATGAACTTGGCGAAGAAGTCGGGCATCTGGCCGAAGACCCGGTGCATGTTGACGTTGCCGCCCTGGGCCTGCCATTTGAGGGCGGCGTCGCGCAGCCCGGGATCGAGCTCCGACAGCTCCAGCATCCGTGTGATCGGCATGGTCCTCCCCCGTTCGGTGGACCTCGGCGCACCCGAGGCCCTCGTCAATGCTTTCGCCCACGAAATCATACGCCTCAACGCCGCCGGACGCACTGCGACAAGAACCACGGAGTGATGCTAGGCTTATCTTGCGGATGGAAGCTCTGCGCCCGCGAGAGACACCGATGACGGCCTGGCTGGTGCTCATGGTCAGCGTCCCTCCCCACCCGTCCAGCTTGCGGGTGCGGGTCTGGCGAAAGCTCCGGGCGCTGGGCGCCGTGGCGTTGAAGAAGTCCGTCTACATCCTCCCCTTCAACCCGGACAACCTCGAGCACTTCCAGTGGCTGAGCCAGGAGGTGCAGCGCGAGGGAGGGGAAGCGACACTGCTCAAGGTCGACCGGCTCGAGAACATGACGCCCGCCGACGTGGTCCGGCGCTTCCAGGACGCGCGAAGCCAGGACTACCGGACGCTCGCCGCGCGTTATCGGGCGATCGCCGAGGGACTCGAGCGCAAGGCGCGCAGGCCCAGCACCGCGCGCCGCGAGGAGGAGCTGGCGCGCCTCGGCCGGGAGCTGGAGCGCGTGAAGGAGATCGACTTCTTCGATGCGCCCGGCTTCCAGGAGGTCACGCGGCTGAGAGAGACGATCGAGATGCGGCTTCACCCGCCGGGCGCCCCCGCCGCGGCGGAAGGGCGCCAGGTCCATCTCGACGCGCTCAAGGGCCGTCGCTGGGTCACCCGGCCCCGGCCCCACGTGGATCGGCTCGGCTCCGCCTGGCTGATCAAGCGCTTCATCGATCCCGAGGCCTCGTTCCTGTTCGCGCGCCCCGAGGAGTTCCCCGGCGACGCCATCCCCTTCGACGCCCTCGGCGCCGAGTTCGGGCATCAGGGCGAGGACTGCACGTTCGAGACGCTCATCAAGAGGTGCGGCTTGCGCGATCCCCGGCTCGCCCACCTGGCGGAGATCGTCCACGAGGTCGACCTGCGCGATCAGAAGTTCCACCGGGACGAGGCGCGTGGCGTGGATCTCGTCATCCGCGGCTTGCTCGCCGTCCTCAAGGACGATCAGGGCATCCTCGCCTACGGCATGACGCTGTTCGACGGCCTCTACGCGACCCTGGGCGAGCCCCGGTAAAACCGCCGCCAGGAGCGCGCCCCTTCGGTGTACACTCGGAGTGCCTGAGGCACGGTCGGTTCATCGTGAACCCTCCTCACCGTCGGGCCGCGTCCGGAGCTTCTTCCGAGCTCTGGCCGTGCTCAGTGCGGAAGGCAGGAAGGAGTGCTGTCATGGCCGTCAAGCTCTTCGTCGGTAGCCTCTCGTTCTCCACCTCCAGTGAGCGCCTGCGTGAGACCTTCGCCCAGATCGGCACCGTCGAGTCAGCGAGCGTGGTGACCGACCGGGACACCGGGCGATCGCGTGGCTTCGGGTTCGTCGAGATGGCGACGACCGAGGAGGCCAATGACGCTGTCGCGCGCCTGAACAACACCGAGCTCGATGGCCGCCGGATCAAGGTCGAGGTCGCCAAGCCGGGAGGCGGCACCGGCGGAGGCGGTGGCGGCCAGCGCCGAGGAGGAGGAGGCGGCGGCGGCTGGGGCGGCGGCCGCCGCTAAGTAGTTCGGAGGGGGCCTCGACGGCCCCCTCCGATGGTTGTGCCGGCAAAGCCGGCGTTCGAGCCCGTCGATCCTGTCACACGAGCTTTTCCTAGAACAGCCTCCTGGTTCTGAAGCGGAGTCACTTCACCTGGACGGTGACGGTGGCCGACATCCCCGTGCGGAGGGTGTGGGGATTGCCGAACTCCTTCGGGTCCAGTCGGATCTTCACCGGCACCCGCTGGACCACCTTGACCCAGTTCCCGGTGGCGTTCTCGGGAGGCAGGAGCGAGAAGCGGGCGCCGGTGCCGGCGCTGATGGAGTCGACGACGCCCTGAAAGGTCTTGCCCGCGAACGTATCGATCTGGACCAGGACGGGCATGCCGGGCTTGACGCGCCCGAGCTGGGTCTCCTTGAAGTTGGCGAGCACCCACACGTCGTGGAGGGGGACGATGGCCAGGAGCGGCTGGCCCACCTGCACCATCTGGCCCAGGTCCACGCCCTTCTTGGAGATCATCCCGTCGATCGGCGCGCGGACCTCGGTGTACTGGAGCTGGAGGTCGGCGTAGGCCAGGTCCGCCCGCGTCTCGGTCAACCGAGCCTCGGCGCGGCCCACCTCGGCCTCCTTGAGCGTCACCTGATGGCGCTGGCTCTCGACGCGCGCCAGCGTGGCCTGCGCCTCGACCACGCGCTGGCGCGCCTGCGCCACCGCGAGCACGCGACCCGCCAGCTCGGCCTCGGCCTGCTGGATCTCACGCTCGGCCACCGTCAGGCGTCGCTGGGTGGCATCGAGGGCAGCGGCGGACGTCGCCGCCACCGCATCCGCCACGTCGAAGTCGCGCTGGGAGACATACCCCGCCTGCACCAGGCGCTGCATCCGGTCCTTCTCTCTGAGCGCCTGCTGGGACGAGCTACGGGCGCCGGTCACCTCGGCGCTCATGGCGGCCATGGCCGCCCGCTTCGCCTCCACCTTGGCGCGCGCTTCGTCCACCGCCGCCTCGCTCGTCCGCTCGGCGACCCGCGCCCCTTCCAGCGCGGCCCGGGCCTCGTCGGCCTGCGCGCGAGTGGTCTCGCGCGTGAGCTCCGCGTCGGACCGCGCCGACTGGAAGCTGGCGGCGGCGACGGCCACGGCGGCCCGCGCCTGGTCGCGCTTGGCCTCGTAGTCGCGCGGATCGACCCGCAGGAGCAGGTCACCGGCCTTGACGGACTGGTTGTCGTCGACGCGCAGCTCGGCGACGTGGCCCGCCACCTTCGCGGAGAGCGGCGAGATCGTGCTCTCGACGTAGGCGTCGTCCGTGGTCACGTGATGGAGCGAGTAGACCCAGGCGTGGATGCCGTAGCCGATCCCGCCGAGCACGATGAGGCCGGCGAGGGCGGTGAGGAGTCGGCGGTTCATGCTGGCTCGGACCGGGGAAGAGGCGACTCACCCACGGCAGAGTCCTTCACCGCCCGTCCCGGATCGAGCATCGGCACCCCCCTCCCACGACAACCAGGATGTGAGGCCTTGAATGTTACAACCATCGCTGCCCGTTCGGTAGCTGTTCGCTAGCCCGTTGACGAGACGAGGACCGTCGCGTACGGTCAGATCATGACGACGTTCTCTTCCATCGGACGCTCGCTTCCGCGCCCGGACGGCGGTGAAAAGGTGACGGGGCTGACACGGTATGCCGGGGATGTCCGGCTGCCGGGCATGCTCCACGCGCGGTTGGTGCTGAGCCCCCATGCGCATGCCCGCATCCTGCGGATCGACGCCAAGGACGCGGCGGCGCTGCCGGGCGTGGTCGGCGTGTTCGGCGGCCGTGACCTGCCGATACCGAGTCCCGACCCCGCGGATCGCAATCGCTGCCCGCTCGCCCTCGACCGCGCGCTCTTCACCGGGCATCCGGTGGCCGCGGTCGTCGCCCTCACCGAGGCCGCCGCCGAGGACGCGGCCGCCCTCGTGAGGGTCGAGTACGAGGAGCTGCCGGCCGCCATCGACCCGCTGGAGGCGATGAAGCCGGACGCCCCGCTTGTCGGCGAGCGCCGCGTCGGCGACGAGGCCGCGCTCGGCATGCACGGCGCCGCCGGCGGCGGTCAGGCGCTCCAGGAGCCGACGCCGCCCAATGTGGCGAGCACCGCGCATTTCACCCGCGGGGACGTCGCGAGCGGATTCAGGGACGCCGACGTGGTCATCGAGAAGAGCTACCGGACGGCCATGGTGCACCAGGGTTACCTCGAGCCGCGCGCGGCGATCGCGAGCGTGGACGCCCTCGGCAACGTCACCGTGTGGGCCACCACCCAGGCGCTCTTCTACACCCGCTCCGAGGTGGCCGAGGCGCTCGGCCTGCCCGAGCACCGGGTGCGCGTGATCGCCACGCCGCTCGGTGGCGGATTCGGTGGCAAGTTCGTCCTCCTCGAGCCGCTCGCCGCCGCGCTCGCCCTCGCCATCCGCCGCCCGGTCTCGCTGGTCCTGACGCGGACCGAGGAGTTCCTCGCCACCACGCCGGCGCCCCCGAGCCTCTTCGAGCTGCGGACGGGCGTGCGGCGCGACGGCACGCTCACGGCGCTCGAGGCGCGCGTGATCTTCGACGCCGGGGCCTATGCGGGCGCTCCGCTCAGCCTCGCCTGCCTGCTGCTGGGCGGCTATTACCGCTTCCTGCATCTCGATCTCCGCGGCTACGAGGTGCTCACCCACAAGCCCGGCAACGGCGCCTATCGCGCGCCCGGCGCCGTGCAGGCCTGCTTCGCCCTCGAGTCGCAGATGGACGAGATGGCGGCGGCCATCGGGATGGACCCGCTGGAGCTGCGGCTGCGCAATGCCGTCGAGGAGGGTGAGCCCATGGCCAATGGCCGGCCATGGCCGAGGATCGGCCTGCGCCAGTGTCTGGCCGCGCTCAAGCTCGAGCGAGACCGGCGCGCCCACGCGCCGGTCGGCGCGTCCAACGGGCGTCTCCGCCGAGGCGTGGGCGTCGCCGTGGGCGGCTGGATGGGCGGCATCGAGCCCGCCAGCGCCGTGTGCCGGCTCGACCCCGACGGCACGCTCAGCGTCATCGTGGGCACGGTGGACATGAGCGGTACCAACGGGGCCCTCGCCCAGATCGCGTCGGAGGCCCTCGGCCTGCCGGTCGAGGACATCCAGGTCATGAACGCCGACACCGAGGCCGCGCCCTTCGCCGGCAGCAGCGGCGGCAGCAAGATCACCTACACGGTGGGCGCGGCGGTGGAGCGCGCGGCCCGCGACGCGCGCCGCCAGCTCCTGGCCATCGCCGCGAGCCAGCTCGAGGCGGCGGTGGAGGACCTGGAGCTGGTGGACCGCGCGGTGCGCGTGCGCGGGATGCCCGACCGGTCCGTCACCGTGGCCGAGATCGCGAAGTCCTCGATGCAGTTCGGCGCCCGATACGAGCCCGTCTTCGGTCGCGGCTCGACGGCCACCATCGTCCGCGCGCCCGCCTTCGCCGCCCACCTGTCCACCGTGGAGGTGGATACCGAGACGGGTCGGGTCCGCGCGGTCGAGCACGTCGTCGCCCAGGATGTGGGACGCGCCATCAATCCCGCGGCCATCCAGGGCCAGATCCACGGCGCGGTGGCCCAGGGCACAGGCTGGGCGCTCCTCGAGCGGATGGCCTACGACGAGCGCGGCCAGCTCCTGTCGGCGACGCTGATGGACTATGCGCTGCCGGCGAGCGACGGGGTGCCGCCGGTGGAGACCGTGATCGTCGAGGTGCCCTCGGAGGCCGGTCCCTTCGGGGCCAAAGGGGTCGGCGAGCCGCCCGTCATCGCGGCCGCCGCCGCCATCGCCAACGCCGTCGCTGCCGCCACCGGGCGGCGCTTCACCGGACTGCCCATCACGAGCGAGGCGATCGTGGCGGCTCTGAGGCGTTGATCGCCACCATCCGCTAATCGGCCCACCTCGGTCTCGGACGGCGAACGAGCGCGTCACCGCAGAGGCCCGGAGACCTGCCCCTGATCCGGATCGTCCTCGTCCTCGGATGCCTGCTCGCCGCCGCCGGGTGCGGTGACCACTCCACCGGCAGCGGAACCGTCACGCTCGTCTTCAAGCACGCCAAGATCCTGGGTCCATCGGATCCGGTGCCGCGGCTGCTGCGCGAGTTCGAGGCGCGCAACCCCGGGGTGCGGGTCCGGAGCGAGTCGCTTCCCTGGAGCTCCGACGAGCAGCACCAGTTCCACGTGGTCAACCTCGAGGGGGGCAACGCGGGCGTGGACGTGCTCATGCTCGACGTCATCTGGGTGCCCGAGTTCGCCCAGGCCGGCTGGCTGCTCGACCTGACGCCGTTCCTCGCGCCCGCCGAGCTGACCCCTCATTTCCCCGCTGCCATCGAACCCGCGACCCGGAACGGCCGCGTGTGGGCGCTCCCGTGGTTCATGAACGTCGGCCTGCTCTACTACCGCAAGGACCTCCTCGACAAGTACGGCCTCCGGCCCCCGGAAACCTACGCCGAGCTGGTCCGCCAGGTCGGGCGCATCAAGTCCGGCGAGCGGGACCCTGCCCTCGACGGGTTCCTCTGGCAGGGCAAGCAGTACGAGGGGATGGTCGTCAACGTGCTCGAGGGACTCTGGGCCAACGGCACGCGGGTGCTCGGCGAGTCGGGCACGGTCTTCCCCGAGCCCGATCGAGCCGAAGAGGTGCTCGCCTTCCTGCGCGCCCTGATCGAGAGCGGCGTGAGCCCGCCCTGGGTGACTGCCGCCGATGAGGAGCTGACCCGCCGCGGGTTTCAGGATGGACGCGCCATCTTCCTGCGGAACTGGCCGTATGCCATGGACCTGTTCGGGCAACCCGGCTCGGCGGTGCGCGGCAAGGTGGGCATCGCGTCGCTCCCGCGCCATGCCCGCGGCGACCGGGGCGTCGGCTCGACGGGAGGCGCGCATCTCGGCGTCTATCGCGGCACGCGCCACCCGGAGGCCGCGGTGGCGCTCGTGCGCTTCCTCGCCGGCGACGCTGCCGAGCGCGTGATGACGGCGGGCGCGGCGCTCACCCCGAGCCGGATGGCGCTCTACCACGACCCGGAGCTGCTGCGGGACCACCCGAGCTTCCCCGCGATCTCCGCGCTGGCCATGGTCGCCCGGCCCCGCCCCGTCGCGCCCTATTACCTCATGCTCTCGACCGTGCTCCAGCCCGAGTTCTCCGCTGTGCTCGTGGGGATCAAGACGCCGCGGCAGGCGGTGGCGCAGGCCCGGTATCAGGTCGATCACTTGCTCAAGGGTATCCGATGACGAGGCGCCGGCGCGCCGATCGGCGCACGGGGCTCCTGTTCCTGGCGCCCGCTCTCGTGATGCTCGGAGGCGTCACCGTCTACCCCGCGCTCTGGGTCTTCTGGCTCTCGCTCCAGTACCGCATCCCCATCTTCGGCATCGCGCGGTTCGCCGGCCTCGATCACTACGCATTCCTGGCCATGGACCCGCGCTTCCTGAACGCCGCCCGCGTCACGCTGGTCTTCACGGCCGCGTCCGTCGCGCTCGAGCTGGGTCTCGGGCTCCTGGCCGCCCTCCTGCTCCGCCGCCAGAGCGCCGGCCGCCAGGCCGCGCTCTCGCTCCTCCTCCTGCCGTGGGCGCTGCCCTCTGTCGTGACGGCCAAGCTCTTCGAGTGGCTCTACCATCCCTCCGCCGGCCTCGTGAACTACCTCCTGGCCGGTCGGAGTCTCAACTGGCTCGGCGACCCCCACCTCGCCCTCGTGAGCGTGATCCTGGCCGACGTCTGGCGGACCATGCCCTTCGTGGCGCTCCTCTGCTACGCGCGCCTGCTGTCCATCTCGCCCGAGCTCTACGAGGCGGCCCAAGTGGACGGCGCCGGCGCGCTCGCCACCTTCGGCCGGATCACGCTCCCGCTGCTCAGACCCGTGCTGCTCATCGCGCTCCTCTTCCGGACGCTCGACGCGCTCCGGGCCTTCGACATCATGTTCGTCCTGACCGGCGGCGGCCCCGCCAATACCACGGAGAACTTCACCGTCTACGCGTACCGGAGCCTCTTCCAGACTCTCCAGCTCGGCCTGGGTTCCGCGATCGGCGTGGTGGTCTTCGCGATCGTCATGGTCGTGGCGTGGGGCTATCTCGCCGTTCTGCGTCGAGAGGGAGTGGCCCGATGAGGCGGGTCCGGCGCATCGCCGACGTGATGACCCTGCTCCTGCTCGCCGGCTACGCGGTCCCGTTCTTCTGGCAGCTCCTGACCTCGTTCAAGCCGGACGCCCTGCTCGTGCACCTCCCGCCGCTCCTGCCGACGCAGGTGACCACGGCGCACTACGAGGCCGTCTGGGCGAAGAGCGTCATCCCCCGCGCCCTCGGCAACAGCCTGGCGGTCGCCGGGCTCACCACCCTGCTCGCTCTCGTCCTCGGGCTCACGGCCGCCTACGCGCTGGTTCGGCTCCCGGTGCCCGGCACGGGCGCCCTCCTTCTCGGCGTGGTGGCGGGGACGGCGTTTCCGCAGATCGCGATCGTGAGTCCTCTCTATCTCTTGATCCGGGCCCTCGGCCTCCGCGACACCTGGAGCGCCCTCGTCCTGGCGAATACCTCCTTTGCCCTGCCTCTCGTCATCTGGCTCCTCGCCGGCTTCATTCGCGACATCCCCGAGGAACTGGAGGAAGCGGCGTCGCTCGACGGGGCGGGGCGGCGGCAGATCCTCCGGTGGATCATCGTGCCGCTGGTGGCGCCGGGGCTGGCCTCGGTCGGCCTCTTGACCTTCCTCGCGAGCTGGAACGAATTCCTCTTCGCCTACACCTTCACCGCCAGCGAATCGAGCCGCACCGTGCCGGTGGCGCTGGCGCTCTTCCCGGGGGTGTTCGAGGTGCCCTGGGGAGACATCGCGGCCGCCTCCATCCTCGCGAGCCTCCCCCCCGTCCTGATCGTCGTCGGCCTCGGGCGCTTTCTCGTCCGCGGGCTCCTGGCCGGGGCCCTGAGAGAATGACCACAAAACGAGAGCCCGGTAGGCGGCACCGGTTCACCGCCTGCCGGGCTGGTCTTTTTCGCGCACAGGCCGGAGCCTGCGGCATGTCCCGGCACGAGCCGGGCCCTATCGTGAAGCTATCCTGCGTCGCGCGCCATCAGGGGAACAACCGCGCCCGATGGCGCGCCCTGTGAGCCGGGTGGAGTCTTCTCCATGCACACCTCCCTGATTGTTAACGCCGAGACGGGAGTTGGCGCCTCCGCTCCCATCACCCCCCAGTCAACTCCCTGCCGGCCGCCCTGTCAAGTCACTTTGCTGGTAGCGGGTCTGGCCCGGGACTCACTTGGGCTGAGGCGTGAGCCGCAGATAGGGCTTGAGCGCCTTCCAGCCCTTCGGAAACCTGGTCCGCGCCTCCTCGTCGCTCACGGCGGGGACGATGATCACATCCTCGCCCTGCTTCCAGTTGACCGGCGTGGCGACCTTGTGCGCGTCGGTGAGCTGCAACGAGTCGATGACCCGGAGGATCTCGTCGAAGTTCCGCCCGGTCGTCTGCGGGTAGGTGATCATCAGGCGGATCTTCTTCTTGGGGTCGATCACGAAGACCGTGCGGACCGTGTAGACCTCGTCGTGGGCCGGGTGCATCATGCCGTAGAGGTCAGCCACCTTGCGCTCGGGATCCGCGATGATGGGGAAGTTCGGGGCATGGCCCTGGGTCTCGCGGATGTCCTCGGCCCAGCCCTTGTGCGACTCGACGGGGTCGATGGAGATCCCGATCGTCTTCACGCTGCGCTTGTCGAACTCGGGCTTGAGGCGCGCCACGTAGCCCAGCTCGGTCGTGCACACGGGCGTGAAGTCCCGGGGGTGGGAGAACAGGATGGCCCAGCTGTCACCGATCCACTGGTGAAAGCTGATGCGGCCGGTCGTCGTGTCGGCGGTGAAGTCGGGGGCGGTGTCACCGAGTCTCAGTGCCGTAGATCCTGCCATTGATAGAGTCCTCCTTCTGGGTGGTCTGACCAACGCCCGCATTCTCGTGCGCCCGGGCGACCCGTGTCAAG
>WNGB01008353.1_pt1 | contig 14745 bp, 17 predicted proteins | sample 5400681 | NCBI WGS metagenome assembly WNGB01 (sample SAMN13153367, study PRJNA577476) | soil metagenome | isolation source: 115 cm soil or saprolite under grassland replicate 2 | place: USA:California | collected 2016-06-15
CTACCACCACCTCTTCGGGGATCTTCTCCGGCTGGAGCTGCGCCGGACCCAGCCCGAGGAAGTGCGGGCGCTGCACCGGCGGGCCGCTGACTGGTTCACCGAGCATGGCCAGATTGTCGACGCGATCCGGCATAGGCAAACGGTGGGTGACTGGCCTGGCGCGGCCCGGCTGCTCGCCGACCATGCGTTCAGCCTGACGCTCGACGGGCACTTGCAGACCATCCAGGCGCTGTTGCGGGCCTTCCCACCGGGAGTCCCCGCGGACGATCCGGAGCTGGCCCTGGTGCGGGCAACGAGTGATGTTTTCCAGGGACGCCTGGACGAGGCGGCCGCCCATCTGGCGGTCGCCGAGTTGCACGCCGAGACGGCGCCGGCGGATCGCCAGCGCCGCCTCCGGGTGGCAATCGCGTCGGTGAAGCTGTCGCTGGCCAGGCGGCGCGGTCACCTGGCCGGCGTCGCCGAACAGGCCAGGTTCCTCGCCTCACCAGTAACCGGGCAGTCCGACGAAGACATCGCGCTCGGCAGCGTCCTGCGAGCGGTGGCGCTGTACAACCTGGGGATCGTCGAGTCGTGGGCCCTGGGGCTTGAAGACGCTGAACGCCACCTGCAGGAGGGCGCCGTTCTGGCCCGGGAGATCGGTCGGCCCTATCTCGAGGTCGGCTGCCTCGCGCAGCTCGGTTTCGCGGCGAGGATCCACTCGTTCGCCACTTCCCGGCGCCGCTGCTACAAGGCGATAGCGCTTGCCGGGCGCTACGGCTGGGACACGCATCCGATCATCGCACCCGCGCTGGTAACGCTGGCCGCCAACATGATCTGGGCGGGTGAGTTCGACGAAGGCGAGCGATGGCTGCAGCGCACCGCACGGGCCCTGCAGACAGACGCCAGCCCGGGCATCAGCCAGCTGCTGCACATGGCGACCGGGATGCTCCACGCCGGCCGCGGTCGGCACCGCGAGGCGCTCGAGGAATTCAGCACGGCTGAACGCCTGCAAACGCAGCTGGCAGGCTGGCACACACTGGCGAGCCAGCTGGCCGGCTGGACGCTGGCCACCCAAGCCCGCCTGGGGATGTCCGGCGAAGCCGGAGCCTGTCTTGCGGCGCTCGCTGACGAGCGAGCGAACCTGGGTGAGATCCGTAACGCCGCGGCGTTGATCTGCCTCGCCGAAGGCAATCCGGCCGGAGCTCTCGGCGCGCTGCACGATGTTCTCGACGGCACCGCACCGGTCATCGGTGATGGCACGATCATTGAAGCTCACCTGCTGAGCGCGCTCGCCCACCATAAGCTCGGTGACCACCGTGCGGCGAACCAGGCAACCGAACGCGCCCTCGCCCTCGCCGAGCCTGACCGGCTGGTCCTGCCGTTCGCGATGAAGGGGTCACGGGAGCTGCTCGAGGCCCTGCCGCGGCATGAGACAGCTCACGCCGCACTGCTCACCGACATCCTCGACGTGGTGCATGGCTCATCCTTGATGGCCAGGGACCAGCCGCCACCGCCGCCAACCGAGGACCTCAGCCCGAGCGAGCTCAGGGTGCTGCGGTATCTCCCGACGAACTTCTCCAGGCCTGAGATCGCACGCGAGCTGTCGGTCTCGGTGAACACGGTCAACACGCACATCCGCAACATCTACGCCAAGCTCCAGGCCAGCGATCGCTCCGCTGCGGTGGAGCGCGCGCGAGAGCTGCGGCTGCTATCGGCCGGCGCGACGCGCTAGCACGCGGTCACCAGATCCTGGTGATGCGGGTTCACCTGCCAGCGCCCAACCATAGCTGCATGGACCAAGCACCCGCCCTGTACACGATCCGGATCAACGGCCACCTCGGCGCCACGGCGCTGTCCGCGTTCCCAGCCATGGTGTCGCAGCTTCAAGGCGCCGAAACCGTACTCACCGGCCGCCTGGATCGTTCGGCACTCTACGGCGTACTAGCTGAGATCGAGGCGCTCGGCCTCGACCTCGTCGAGGTCCGCCAGCTCACACCACAACGCAAATCACCAGAACCAGGCGACAGCCGCCCACCCTGACGGCCACTAGCTTGGGGCCACGTAAGGCTCGGACGAGGGATCGGCCGGGCCTGCAGACACGAACATCGGGAGGCATGAGATGCTCACCACTACCCAGCCGTCTATGACACGGCTCAAGGTGAACGAAGCGTGGTACGAGGCGCTGTTCGCCTCCGCGCTGCAGCCATCGGACTCCCCAACCGCCGAGGTGGTCGCCGAGGCCATCAGCTGCGCCCTGCGGCAGTTCGGCGTCCGTGGCTGCGCCGGCCGGATGGCACAGGAGTTCGGCAACCACCCCGACGCGGCCGCCAGCCGGATGCGCTGGGTGCGCCAGCTCGCCCATGCGGCGGGAGGCGGACGATGAACGAGACCTGTGACCGGTGCGGACCAGCGGTCCGCGCGGTCTACCGCGCCGGCCGGCATGGCGAGCTCTACCGCCCCGCCGGTGCTCCACGCCCCAGGAATGCGCCCATTGCGGCCTCGACGCGCCACCACCGACAACCAGCGTTAGCGAAACCGTGGGTGCGGAATAACCACCCACCTGCCGCGAGACGCCGCCTCACTGAGTTATTCGCTGCCCTGCTCCACGAGAGTCTGCAAGACGGAGCTGCTTTATAGCGGCGGCATTACGCGCCGGGCCGATTCCAGGTCCGATCACGCACCGTGATCGGGTCACAGGCCGGAGCGCTTGGCGGCCGATCAGGACCGTGGGCGCCAGCCGACGTGCAGGCTGAGCAGCATCCGGCGTGCACACCCCCGGGGCTGATGCTCCATGTCGGCCAATGCCAGCCCACGCTGAGCATCAAGACTGCTGCCGGGTGGGCCTTTGGAGCAGCCGGTTGTGCAGTTCGGTGGTGAGGGTGTGGATCTCGCGGGTCAGCTGGGTGTTGGTTTTGAGTTCCAGTTCTTGCTCGGTGAAGTCGTGGTCGGCTTTGGCCTGCTGGAATGCCGCCTGCCGGTTCTGGCCGATCATGACGAAGGTGGAGAGGAAGATCGCTTCCAGTGACACGATCAGCGTCAGTGTTGGCCACGGTTTGGATTCGATGAACAGCATCCAGATGGTGAATAGCGCGATTTGGAGGTAGACGAAGTTCATCGACCCGGCGAAGGCGGTGATCCAGTCGGCGATCCGCAGCTGAAGGTCCTCGGCCCGTTGCGCCTCTTGCGCAAGGACGACGGGGTGGTGCCGGATTCTGTCCGGTTGCGCGGTTTGCCGGTCATCTCCAGGCTCGGCCGCCTGGCCCGCGGCACCAGCGGCGTGTCGCGTCCGCTCCGGCTGGGCCTGTGGACCGTCTGAGCCTTCTGCGCTCGGGTTAGGTTTGGCCATTCTGGTGCCTCCGAAATCGTTTGGATCGCGGTCGTCGCGACGGTCGCGCCTGCCAAGCCCGGTCAGGGCTCGGCAGGCGCTCAGCGGGCGCCTAGCGGCCAGGGCCGTGGCGCTCCGCGCCCGGTATCAGGCTGCGTCGGCCATGACCGAGTGCAGGTTCTTCCCGGTCCGGCGCGCGTCGACGCCCATCACGATCAGCGAGACCCCGTAGATCAGGCTCCACAGCCCGAACAGCAGCGCGAGGGCGAACGCGCCGACACGCGGATGGGCGAACAGCACCACGCCGAACGCGACCGACACCAGCCCGGTCAGGAAGAACAGCGCCCGGGTGCCCGCGGTCTCCCCGCCGGCGAAGCCCGCGAAGATCTCAAAGATGCCGACCGCGACCGCCCAGATCGCCACGATCAGCACCAGCACCAGCGCGGTGGGCCCGGGCCAGACCAGGGCGATCACCCCGGCCGCCACGTCAATCAGCGCCAGCAGCAGGTGGCCGATGACCGGGCCCGCGGTGGCGCTGCTGAAGGCCCGCATGCCCTCCAGGCCCGCGGCGATGAACGCGTAGATCGCGAACAGGATGACCAGCGCCAGGATCGTAACCCCCGGCCAGGCCAGGGCGATGATCCCGACGATGATGGCCAGCACGCCCCGCAGGATCAACGACGTAGACACCGACTTGAACATGACAGGTATTCCTTTCTTTTCGTCTTTTCGGCTCGGCGCGCCGTGCCATCTTTGGCGCCAGGGAGAAGCCGATCAATGTCAGTAGAAACGAGACCGTTGCCGTTGGCTAACATCTGCCGACAATAGACATATAGCTGTCGCCTTCTCATCGCCCGGCTGGCGGTGCCTGGGGCTTGCCCGGCCGGCCGGGCGCCGGGCTCAGCCTGAGGCGAAGGTAGGCAATGGCCCCGGGCATCAGTGGCAGCCAGTAGTTCACAATCCGATAGCCGAGCACCGCGAGGACCGCGGTTGGCCGCGGCGCGCCAAAGCCGACCGTGATGGCCACCAGCGTGACTTCTACTACTCCCAGCCCGCCGGGCGTGATGGGGAAAGCGCTCGCGATGTTCGCCACGGCGTATGCGAGCGCCAGGGGCCCAAAACCGGGCTGGTACCTGACGGCAAGGAACATCAGATCAAGCGACAACAGATCGAAGAGCAGATCCGCCGCGGCGAATGCGAAGCTTTCTGCGAACGCCCGCCCGGTCAGCGCGGACCCGGCGAGCGACGCAAGCAAGGCCGGGCGGGCGTGCCGCAGACCGGCGGCGTCGCGCGTCAACCCGCCAAGCCGCGGCAGCAGGCCGAACACGCCGGCCGCCAGCGCCACAAACAGCAAGCCGTGCACAATCCACCGCATCGCCGGCCGCCGCCGGTCTTTCCGTTGCGGCGACGCCTGCCCGGCCGGCTGCGGCGAGGCACCGCTGGCCGGCGCCTTCGGCCTAGGGTCCACGCTCTCGCTCCCGCCCTGCGTCGTTCGGCGTGGCCGTACGGGCCCGTCAGGAGGTCAGCCGGTGATGTAGAGCTCGTCCACGACGTCCATCACGCCGCTGGCCATCCAGGCGGCGACGACGACCGCGTCGTGTTCGGCCCAGTTGGCCACGTGGCCGGTCAGCATCACCGTGTTGCCGCGGGTGTCGACCGCGACGTCGCTGTCGTCGGCGATGAGCGCGTTGCGGTCTAGGGCGTCCTGAACGAGCAGGGTGACGTCGACCGGGTCGGCATCGACCCAGATCTCGATTTCGTCCTTGACGTTGCGGACGCCGACCAGCCCGGCAACGGCTTGTTCGGCGGCGGCGCGCTGCGCGCCGTAGCCCACGGTGCCGGTCAGCGTGAGATTGCCGTTGCTGGCGGTCGCCTCCACGCCATCCGGCACGGTGACGTTCGCCGCGAGCGCGTTGTTCGCCGCGGTGGTCAGCATGGCGTCGTCGCGGTAGTCACCAGGCGGCAGCACCACCTCCAGGTGATTGTGCACGTTGGCCACGCCGCCGACGCGTTGCGCCGCCGCGGCCGCTTCCATGTACTGCGGGTAGCTCGGCACGGTGCCGTTGAGCGCCACATCCCCGTTCATGTTCTTGACGGTGATGTCGGCCGCGTCGACGAGCGGGTCGAAGCCGAGTTCCGTTTCGGTTGCCTCGCGGATGTCCTTTGTCTTGCCCACTTCTGTGTATCCTCTCCGGTGACCGATGAGACGGCGGATTCGCCGCTCGTTGGCCAGTTCACCCCGCAATCTCGCGGTGGTAAAGGCGATGGTGGCTCTGGTGGTATTGCCCGCTGCTATAGGAATGAGCACGCCGCTGCGGAGCAGGCTGTGCGCGCGATCCGCAGAATGACTCAGGTATTTATCCCGTCGGGCGACGCCGGCTCGCCGTCGGGTGGTGGCCCTTCGGGGGTGGTCGCCTGCCACAGTTCCCTGACGAGTATCTGCAGGGCGCCCGCGGCCGGGATGGAGATCAGGGCTGCCACGAAGCTGCCGAAGAAACCGCCGACCCAGCTGCCGATGGATGTCCCCACCAGGACCGACACCAGCACCAGCAGCGGATTGACATTCACCGTGCGGCTCATCACCACCGGGTTCAGCACATGGTTCTCAATCTGCTGGTAGGCGATGAACACGGCCGCCGTGACGATGCCGGCGGTCAGCGAATGGCCGAGCGCGAACAAGACCGTGGGGATACCTGCGAGCGCGCCGCCGACCATGGGCAGGAAGTCGACCAGGGCGACCCATATCGCCCATAGCAGCGGGAAGGGAATTGCCAGGGCAGTGAGCGTGACGAACACCACGACACCGGCGATCACGGACGTCAGGAGGTTTCCTACCATGTAGCCGGTGACCGACTGGTTGATCTCATGGGCTATCCGGGCATAACGGGTGGCGCGCTCCGGCGGCATCAGGCTCAGCAGGCCCCTGCGCATCTTGGGGCCCTCAAGCAGCAGGAGCAGGGCGAGCACGGCGATGCTCCCCAGCGTCGCCACCAGCGACATCGCGCCCTTCCCGACGGTGAGCGCCGGCTTGGCCAGGCCGGCGCCCAGGCTCTGCAGTTTCGGTGCGTTCCGTTGCGCCCAGGCCGCCAGGTGGAAGCGGCGCACCAGGTGGCCGATCGGACCGTGGCCGTGCTGCGCGTCCTGCACGTACGCGGGCAGCCGCTGCGGCAGGTGGGTCAGCCCGTGCACCAGCGGATGACCAAACGCCAGCACGAGGCCGGTGAAGACCAGCGCCGCCCAGATGGTCACCACGGCCACCGCCCAGCCGCGCCGCCGGATCCACCGGTGTTGCAGGTAGACCACCAGCGGGTTCAAGATCAAGGCGATGAACCCCGCGACCATCATCATGAGAAGAACGTCCCGCAGCCGGTAGATGAGCTTGCCCGCGAGGTAGGCGAAAGCCACCACGGCGACAGCGGTGATGATCGTGGCCAGCGGGACGCCACGGGCCGCCGCGGCGACCCGCAGACGTCCCCGCCGGGTGGGCGCCCCGGTCACGGTGCCAGCAGGCATCTCCGCTGGCCCGTCCCCCCCGGCGTGGTCTGCGCCGACGGCCGTCACAGCCACCGCCTCACTGGCTCGAGTCCAAGCGGCCGCGGCACGCCCGCCGCCGTAAGGCCGCGCCGCCCGTCCTCCGCGCCGCCAGCGCGGAACCACAGGATCGGGGCAAAATCTGCCGACATGCCGCTCATGTGATCCTCCGGCGACTAGTTCCCTCATCTGAACAAATGCAGCAGCAACCAGCGTCGTTGGCTAAGACGCCAGAGCAATAGCGCGATAGGCGCGGGCGAGCCCGGCCCGCCGTCAGGCGCCGCCGGGCTGGAGATCAGCGAGGATCGTGCGCACCTGAGCCCGGGAGCGCACACCGAGCTTGAGGAACGAGCGGTAGAGGTGCCCACGTCGGCGGACGGGTCACAAGGTCATGCAGTCGGCGGTGTCGAAGAGCACCTGCTGGAGCTGGCGCGGCAGATCGCCGCTCCATACCAGCCCCGCGGTGGCGGCGAACGGGGATCCTTCGACGCGGGCGCGGACCATGCCGTGGCTGCCAGCAGCCGGATCCTGCTCGGCCGGTCCGGGCAGGTTCCCGGCGGGATGCTGCGGGCCGGTCAGGACCGCGGTGGGCCGGCTGGCGGTTGCCACGAAGGCGAGGGTCATCGGCAGCGACCGCCGGAACGGCGGGTCGGTGAAGCCGAAGCGCGGGTTGCATTCCCGCATGACCGCCAGCCACGCGTCGTAAGTACCGGTGCTGAGGCGGCGCGGTCCGTGGATGACGTCCATCCGGGCGAGCTCGCCCAGGCCGATCACCCGGCGGGACGCAGCCGGGTGGCTGGGAGGGAGCCACACGTCGGGCTCAAAATCCCCCAGGCTCATCTCCTCCAGGGGAGGCGGCAAAGCCTCAGGTGCCACCGTCAGCCAGCCCAGGCCGGCATCGGCTCGGCGCTGACGGACCGGCGAGAACTCGGCGTCGAGGGTTGTCTCCATCCATGCCACGTCAACATCGGCGGCCGCGGCCGTGCGCCGCAGCCGCGACGCAACCTCGACGGCGAGGGCCTCGGGCAGGTAGGGCGGCACCATGAACCGCAGCCGTGGCCGTCCCAGGCCCGCTGCCTGGCGGGTCTGGCTCACCCCGTGATCGATCAGCGACAGCACGGTCCGGGACTCCTCCAAAAACACGGCGCCCGCGTCGGTCGGCCGCACGCCCTCCCGCCTGCGGTGCAGCAACGGCGTGCCGACCATCTCCTCTAGCCGCCGGATCTGCTGGCTCAGCGTCGGCTGCGCGATGAACATCCGCTCGGCCGCGTGCGTGAAGGTGCCCGCGTCGGCGACCGCCACGAAGTACCGCAGGTGCCGCAGTTCCACACCCTGTGGCGTCACGCTGCCCGCACCGGACGGCACCACCGGGGCCGCCTGCGCCTGCTCTATCCCGGTCATCGGCCTCACCGCGCCCACACCGGTGCCCAGCCCGCACCCCGCCGGGTCGACGCGAAATTCTCAGGGCGGCCGCCGCGGACACGGCTGCGATGTCGGTCACCCGCCGCGCAAGGCCGCATTGTCACGTTCCTGCCGCTTATCGGCAGCACGGGCTCCCGGGGGATCCCATACCGTCCTCACCTGGGCAATGGTGGCTGCTGTCACGTCGGCACCCCTTCCATTTGGCCCCAACGCTAGGCCCCGGGCGCGCCCGTGCCATCGGGCTCGGGTCACGAACCTCCGGCCAGGCGTGGTTCCCCGCGCACATCCCGGCCAGGACGCTGGCCTGGCTGGCGGCCCAGGCCCTGTGCGGTGGGCTCGGCGTGCCGGAGAGCCGCCCGGATCGTGCACATCCTCGCCGCTCTCGCCTCGTCGCACATCACCAGCCAGGTGCCGGCGCCAGCGGCGGAATGGACATGCGGCGCCTACGAATTCAGGTCCCGCCGGCTATGGGAAAGGGCCAGGCCACGGCGTACTATCCGCCGGTGGACAGCTCAAGCCCGGCCGCCGCCGAGCATTCCGCGGAAGTCGGCGGCGCGCTCGTTCCCCGCACCGCCCAGATTTCCGCGGACATCTACCAGCTGATCGTGCGGGAGATCCCGCAGGTGTCCGGCGATACGCGAGTCCTGAAGCTGCTCGAGGCCAGCGTGGGCGAGAACGTGGCCACCGTCTTGCACGTGATCCAGCACGGCATTGACCTGGGGAACGTGCATGCCCCGGCCGCCGCCCAGGAGTACGCCCGCCGGCTCGCGCAACGCGGGGTCCCCGTCGCTGCGCTGTTGCGGGCCTACCGCATCGGCTCGACCCGGTTCGAGGAATGGTGCCTGGAGGAACTGGCCCGGCGAACTGACGACGCGTCGCTCGTGAGCGCGGCCGCGATGCGGATCGCCAGGGTCCTGGCCGCATACATCGACAAGGTATCGGAGGAGCTGCTGTCCGCCTATGAGTCGGAGAAGGACAGCTGGCTCCGTAACCTGGGCGTGGCCAGGGCGGCCCGGGTGCGGGCCTTGCTGAGCGGCGACCGGGTGGACCTGGGTTCCTCGGAGGCCATCCTGGGCTACCGGCTCAGGCAGCGCCACCTCGGTGCCGTGGCCTGGATCGCCGAGGCGGGAGCAGACAGCGACTCTCTCGGACGGCTGGAGCACGCAGCCGCGGAGGTAGCGGTTCAGGCACAGTGCGGTGGGCGGCCGATCTTCATCCCGCAGGACGAATCCAGCGCGTGGGTGTGGTTCCCGCTCGGCTCCGGCCGCAGCTTCCCGGCACAGGCCGCGACAGCCGCGATCGCCGGTGGCAGCGCCGGGATCCGGTTCGCCATTGGTGCCCCAGCCCCTGGGGTGGCAGGTTTCCGCCGCACGCACCGGCAGGCGCTCAGCGCCCAGGCAGTCGCGCTGGCCGCCGGACCCTCAGGTCAGCTCGTGACCAGTTTCGACGAGGTCGCCCCGCTGGCCCTCATGTCGGGTTCGGCCGAGCTCCTGCAGGCCTGGGTCATCGAGACACTCGGCGCGCTGGCCGATGACGACGACCACAACGCCCGGCTGCGCGGCACTCTGGCCGTCTTCCTGCAGGAAAACGGCAGCTACAAGGCCACCGCTGAGCGCCTCACGCTGCACAAGAACACCGTCCAGTACCGGGTACGCAAAGCAGAGGAGAGTCTGGGCCGGCCCGTCGGCGAGAACCGCCTGCACGTCGAACTGGCCCTGCTCGCCAGCCAGTGGCTGGGGCCAGCAGTCCTAAGGCGCGTTATGTGAGTTGAACTTCGGCACGCTAGTACGTCGGCCGAGGGGCTTGATCGGCATGGGCTCCTGTGGCAGCAAGCAGTTGTCACACTCGCCCCCGCCACAGGAGCCCGTCATCATGCTGGCAACTGAGCTGCTGTTCGTCTGCGTGTGCTGCCTGGTCGATGACGCGATCAAGGCCAGCGTCCTGTCCATCCCGCGCCGCCCCGGCCCCGCCCCGGCCTGTACCGGCGCCGGGCTGCTGACCATCGCCTTGGTCCGCCACCTGCTCGGCCGCCGCAGCGAGAACGGATTCTTGGCCGAGGTCCGCCGCGACTGACCGCACCTGTTCCCGCACCTGCCCGACCAGCCGGAGGCCAGCCGCCGGACCCGCTGGCTGCGGGGCGCGTCCGGGCAGTTCCGGGCGGCCTGCGCAGCCTTGGTGCCTGCTGATCCCGTCCAGCAGATCGATACCTCCGCGCTGCCGGTTAAGCATCCCTCCCGGGTCCGCGGCCCGGATCAGCGGACCGGCCCGGGCAACGACCTGGCCGCCCGGTCCGGCCGGGACGGCGCGCACGCCGAATGGTTCTACGGCTTCCGCCTGGCCGCCCGCACCGACCTGGGCAGGCGCCTGGCCCGCGCCTGGTCCATCGTGCCCGCCGCCGTCGATGAACGCCAGATCGGCACCGGCCTGGTTGCCGGGGACGCCGCCAGCATTGATGCGCTCCTGCTGGACAAGGGCTTCACCGGCATCCGCTTCGCCGCCGAGATGGCCAGCGCCGGGATCGACGTGATCATCCCGCCCACCAGGAAGCAGCGCACCACCATGCCCACGACGCTGCAAACCCTGATCGCCAGGCTCCGCAACCGGGTCGAGACCTCGTTCAAGGAGATCACCGACCAGATGGACCTCGCCCGCCACGGCGCCCACACCTTCGACGGGCTTCTGACCAGGACCGTTGCCACACTCGCGGCCCACACCCTCCTGCTCACCCAGCTCACCGACGCGGCATGAACAAGAACATCAACTCACATAACGCGCCTAAGGTGGGCTCGGCAGGCCCCTGGCCAGTGGCGTTATGTCTCCACACGCCGCACCACAGCGTTTCATCAGTCGCTCACAGCCCTGTTTCTGAGTTCGAAATGAGGCCCTGACCAGTCGGACGGCGGGATTTGAACCCGCGACCCCTTGACCCCCAGGACGTGGGGTCAGCCGTTTGCGCTGGTCAGTCCCGTCAAGCTGGGGGAGCGCTTGGTGTAGTGACATGCGGTTCGTCCCGTCGTGTGCATGACGTGTGGTCCCCAGATGGTCCCCAGATGACCAGGCGGGAGACGCACTTGATCCCCTCGATGCGAATTCGTGGCAAGACGGTCGCTGACGGCGTCGGTGCTGTTCGTGGGGCTGGTAACAGTCTCGGACGGTCTCGCAGAACCAGTGGTGGCTGCTGCGCAGTTGTGCTGCACCTGCTGGCCTGGGAACTGACGGTTTACAGACCCTCGGCAAGAGACTCAGCCACCAGCGCTGAACCGCTGATGTCGTCGCGAATGATGCCGTAGATGAAGCTATCGCGCCACTGCCCATCCCGGAAGTGCGTCCCCCGAAGTCGACCTTCCTGGCTGAATCCGCTCCGCTCTAGCGCCCGTTGCTCGGCGATGTTCTCGACCTCTGTCGCCGCCCAGACCCGGAACGCGGTTGTCGTCGAGAACAGGTATTCGACGAGCAGGCGCTGAGCCGCTGCACCGGCACCGCGTCCGCGCATCTCCGGAACGATCAGCACCCCAATCTCCCACACCCCAGGCCCGGGCCGTTCGGTCTCTCGCCAATCGACCCAGCCAACAAGGGCGTCGTCATCGACGGTGACGACGGCGAGACAGTAGGGACTTGACCCGAGCAACCCGTCCTGTTCCCAGCGCTTCCGGTAGCCGCCTGGCGGCGTGAACCCGACCCACTCGAACGGTTCCGAAAGCGCGGGGTCTGTAGCGAAACGGTCAAACAGCTCCAGGTCGGGCTCGGTGAACGGTCGAAGGCGCACAGGCAGCAGATCCATACCGCATTCTCACACAGAGGGGGATTGTAAGGATAACGTGGTGGTTCTCGGTTTGGGGTTTGATGTTGTGGTATGGCGATTCCGAGTGAGGTCCTCGACAAGCTGGCGTTGAAGTTCGAGGTGCTGCTGCCTCATCTGAACGAGCGGCAGCCCTCGTCCAGGCGCTTATGAGCAGTCGGTGTAGGGCACCGAGCTGAGGAGTTATTCATGGATGTCGCACTCGCCATTTCTTGACATGCTGAGGTACGAACTTTACCCCCAGTCGCGACGGCATCCATGGGGTCGTCCAGGAGAGATATCAGCCGCGGCAGCTCCGCGATTCCTCCCCCGTCAGACCACGCCGAGTCCCGGCGGCCTGGCTGACAAGGGCACCAAAGGCAAAAGGGCGCGGACAGTGCCGCTCATCGTGGAAATACGCCCGCTCATAGAAACTCGGCTTAGGGCCATCGGCGGCGATCCGCTGGCAAGGCTGTTCACCGGCCCGCGGGGCGGGCGGATCACTACCGCCGTGCTGCGGGATGCCACGCACTGGGACGAGGTTGTCATCCAGATCTGGTCGGGACGGCGGGATTTGAACCCGCGACCCCTTGACCCCCAGGCACGAATCTGGCGTCTGGCCCGGTCTGAGGGAGTCGGACGGAGAGCCTCTCACCTGCAGCAACGCCCTGGCTGAGTCGCGGCGAGTCCGGGGGAGCCGGAAGGCATTGGCTCCCGCGATTGGCTCCCCGGCTCCTAGGGGCGGGAGAGGGACTCGCGATGCCAATCAAGATCAACGACGACTTCATGTGCCTGGAGATCGACGGCATTGTCATCGCGACCGCGAGGGAACGACTCGACGGCTGGTGGGGGTCAGCCACTGGCCCCGATTCTTCGACCGCAACCAGGCGATCACCGCGCTGACGGTCACCGAACTCCTGGAAAGCGGCTGCGGCAGCAACGACCCGGTCGTGAAGGCACTCCGCGAGGAGCTGCGGTGACGACCGGCATATCAGGATCACCAGCGCGCTCACCATGGGCATCGTCTCGGCGACCGGGGTCAGGCGGACCCGGGTGGGTCGCGCAATCGGTGCTGGCGGGGCAGACTGGGGCTGTGACAACCGAGCAGATGGAGCTGATCTCCACCGACCCAACCGTGATGCACGGGCAGGCCGTGCTCGCTGGTACGCGGGTGCCGGTGAGCGTGATCCTTGACTGCCTGGCTGCCGGGATGACGGCCGATGAGATCATCGCCGAGTACCCGGTCGTCACCGCGCCGGGGGTCCGGGCAGCCGCCGCCTACGGGGCGGCGCTAGCCCGCGAGGAACTGCTGCCGCTGCCGCATGCCCGGTGAAGTTCAAGCTCGACGAGAACCTGCCGGTCTCGTCTGCACGTCTCCTGGCCAAGTCCGGTCACGATGTGGACACCGTCGCCGCCGAAGGCCTGACCGGAGCCGCCGACCCTGACGTGGTTGCCGCCGCTGCCGGGGAAGAACGGGTGCTCATCACCCTGGATCGTGGCATGGGAGACATCCGTGCCTACCCGCCGGGCAGTCACGCCGGGATCGTCGTGCTGCGCCTCACCGACCAGTCAGCGCCAGCCGTGGACGACGCGATCACTGAGCTAGCGAACTGGGCCGGGCTGGAGGCCCTCGCTGGGGTCGTGGCAGTACTTCAGCGCGGAATGCTGCGGATCCGCCACCCCTGAACAACCCGGGCGGCCAAGACCAGCCCGGTCGGGAGTGCTCCCCATTCTCCCAGCGGTCCGCTGCGCCAGTCCCTGCATCTCCAGGTCGTATGCCTGCCATCCGGCCAGCTGGGCGAGTTCGGCGGCGGCGGAGAAGAGCTGCCGTCGTACGCTTTCGACGCACCGGCAGTCTCGCAGCAGCGGTGTGATGTCGGTGTGAAGGTACTCAAGGACGGTCGGACGTGCCCGCCGCCAAGCCGGTTGTCGAGCACCCGGAACGCGTCGGTCGCCTCGCGGATCTCACGGACGTCGGCCATTCCGATGCAGCGAGTGCCCTTGCTGGGCATCAGGGCGGTCTGGGGCGCGACGATCCAGCGAAGCGCGGCCGAGGAGTAGGCGACAAGATCAAAACCTGACCTGACGAGTACCCGCCGCTGCTCAAGGTCGCCTTCAGACAGACCGCGGACGACGACGGCGGCATCGGCGGGCGTTGGCGGCATGTGGAGTGCCGCCTCGTCGGAAAGTCGATCATGCGCCATGCCGAGCCTGGCCAGAGTGACCGGGCGCCCGAGTGCGATGCTGAGCACTTCGGCTAATAACCGGGGCGTTGGCGGTCGTGGCTGCTCGCCGCGCAGCCAGCGTTCCACGGAGCTGTGGTTGTACTTCAGATCCCGGTATCCGCGCGTCTGCGCGAGGTCGACGACGCGCCTCGCAAGACCCTTGTTGGAGAAGCCCGTCTCAGCGATGAGCGCGGCGAGCTGGTGGTTGGGCTTCTTCGGCCGTCCAGCCATCGCGTGCGGCCCTTCCGCTTGCTTTCCCGGACTCAGTTAACGTCCAGTGCTTCACGCACACGGCAGGCTTTCCAGGATCACCGTGTTTTGCACGCCCCCTTGTGCACGCCCATGCCCCAATGGCGTTAAGTTAGTCTTACATCGGTGTAAGATCGCTGCGTGGCGAGACCAGGGCAGCAGGTGGTGGCCGGGGACCGGCTGGCGGACCGGATCGGGATCGGGGTGCTGGCGGGGGTGTTCCCGCCGGAGCTGGT
>WNGB01008355.1_pt1 | contig 14744 bp, 10 predicted proteins | sample 5400681 | NCBI WGS metagenome assembly WNGB01 (sample SAMN13153367, study PRJNA577476) | soil metagenome | isolation source: 115 cm soil or saprolite under grassland replicate 2 | place: USA:California | collected 2016-06-15
ATGTAGGCGCCGGCAAGCTCGAGGCGACTCTGCACCGCGTAGACGGGCAGGGCGTAGGTGGCCTGCGGGCGCAACCGCTGCGCCCGGGCGAGGTGCTCGTGAGCGCGTGCCAGCTCCCCCCGGTGGATGGCCACGCGTGCTGCCGCCGCATACAGCAGGACGTTCGTCAGGTAGTCCTCCAGGTGCCCGGCGTGCACGGTCGCGAGGGCTCGCTCGGCAAGGGCCGCAGCCTCGCGCCAATCCGCTCGCCCCATCGCCAGGATGCAACGCTCGGCGAGGGCGACCACGGCGGTGTCGGTCGCGCCGCTGTCCAGGGCGTCCTCGGTGGCGTCGGCGAGGATGCGGTCGGCCAGCTCGGGGTCGCCGGTAAGCAGGTGTGAGAGCCCCAGCAGCGCGGAAGCCGGTGGCCGCAACAGGCTGCCAGCGGGAATCAGCGTGAGGGCGACTTCGGCGTCGGTTCGCATCTGCTCCACCCCGTTACGGCACATCACCGCCCGGAGCAACGCCAGCCAGCCGTCGATCGAGGCGGTGCCGTCCGGCAGCGCCCCCTGGAACGCCCCGCGTTCGGCCGCGTCAGCCCAACGCTCGACCGCGGCCGGGTGGCCGACGAACGCCTGAGCCCAGGCCCCGAGCACGGCGACGGCGGGGTACCGCTCGAGCAACCCGTTGCGGTCGAACCAGTCGAACCACCGTTGCAGCGTGGCCATCCGGCCGCCGTAGTAGACGGGAAAGGCGAGACGCACGAGCAGCCGGGCGGCGCGATCGGCGTCACCCGCCGCCATCGCGTAGTCGATGGCGGCCTCGTCCAGGCCGTTGACCTCGCACCAGTCGGCCGCCCGCAGGACCAGCTCGTGGGCCAGCACGGGCTCACGGCGCTCGAGCTCCGCCCGCAGCAGCTCCCGGAACAGCTGGTGGTAGCGGTACCATCGCCCGTCCCGGTCGAGCGGGATCACCAGCATGTTCGACCGCTGCAGCGATTCGAGGACCCGGGCCGATCCGGTCCTGCCGAGGATCGCGTCGCAGAGCGGCGCGGAGAGCTGGTCCAGCACTGCGGTGCGTGTCAGGAAGGAGACCAGCCGCTGCGGCAGGCGGGCGAGGAGCACCGACTGGAGGTACTCGACCAGGTAGCGGTCGTCCCCCGCGAACGCGACCGCGGCGCCCTCCCGCGACGGCCCGGCCTTCGCGGAGAGGGCCGCGAGGTAGAGCGCAACCGGCCAACCCTCCGTCCGCCGGACGAGCTCGTCGACCTCGACGTCGGAGAGATGCACCTCGGCGGCCCGCAGGAGCAACCGGGCCTCCTGCGGGCTCATGGCGAGATCGTCCGGGCCGATGTCCTCCATGTGGTCTCCGGTGCGCAGGCGTGCCAGAGGAGGTGGCAGCTCGCCTCGACTCGCGATCACCAGCTGCGACCGTTCGGGAAGGTGCTCGGCGAGCGTGGCGACGGCATCCAGGCAGTCCCAGTTCTGGAGCAGGTGGACATCGTCGAGGACCAGCACGACCGGGAGCGTCGTCGCGGACAGGAAGGACGCCAGCCGCGGAAGCACGGTCTCTGCGATCGGCGCACCCGGAGAGGCCAGCGCATGGAACACCTCGGGGTCGATGGGCTCGACCCGGTCGAGCGCTGCGGCGACGTAGGTCAGCAGGACGGCGGGGTCGTTGTCGTGCTGGTCGACCGAGACCCATGCGAACGGCCGCCGGTCGCGCTCCGCCCACTGGGCCAGGACGGTGGTCTTGCCGTACCCGGGGGGAGCGATCACGGCCATGACCGGCGTGCTGCTGGAGGCCTGCAGCCGATCCAGGAGAGCGGTCCGGGCCACGTCGTCGCGCTGTCCAAGGTGCGGGTGCAGCTTGGCCTCGAGGATCGGAAACGACGGCCCGGCCAACCGCCCGCTCGAGGGATCGTCCTCGATGGTCGGCCGCCTCGGGACCATTCCTTCACCCCTCCGCATCGCCATGCGAATGCGAAGGCCTCCACGTTCTGGCCTCGGATCCGATGGCATATCCTCCAAGCGCGGCGGCCCTACTCCACCGCCAGCATTGTAGGCATGCTGACCGGGGCCGCAAGGCAGTCGTCTTCGCGTGCTCCCCTCACAGGTACGAGTGCGTTCGCAGCCAGCGCATGGCGGCCGCTCCCCAGATCGGGGGGAGGTAGAACGTCACCATCCGGAAGGCGAGCGTCGTCGACAGCGCCGCCGCACTCGGGATGCCGAGTGCGGCCAGCCCGGCGGTGTAGCCGGCCTCGGCCACCCCGATGCCACCCGGCACCGGCATGAACCCGGCGAACAGGCTGACGAACGTGTTCACCAGGATCAGGTCGGCCAGCTTCGCGTGATGCCCGAAGGCCTCCAGGCAGAACCCCAGGATCACCGCGAGCAGGATCTGGGCGGCGAGGTTGCCGAGGAAGATGAGCGCCACCTTCGTCGGCGAGCGGAGCACCCGGAGCGCGGCCCCCAGGTCCGCGACCCGTCCGCGGACCATCGCGCGGATCCGGGGCACGGCCACCGCGACGATCACGGCCAGCCCGAGCAGCACCAGCGCCAAGATCAGCAGCTTGCCGTTGAAGGGCGGCGCCGAGCCCTCCGGCGAGAGGTTCAGGGCCCCAAGACCCGACAGCGTGATGCCCAGGATCAGCAACACCTGGACGACGAAGCCGCAGACGCTGTCGATCACGCCGATCGCGACCGCTCCCGTTGCGGTGGCGCCGACGCGTTCGAAGTAGCGGATCTCGAGCGCGACCCTGGCCGCCGAGCTCGGCACCGCCAGCGCGAAGAACTGGATGGCGTACTGGAAGAGCAGCGTGGGTCCCAGACGCACCGGCCGGTATGCCGCCCCCACCGTCGAGAATGCCTGGCCGACCTGCACGATCGGAGAGAGCAGCAGCGCCCCCCACAGCCATGCGGCGTCGGCGTCCTCGAGCTCGTCGACCAGGTTCTGGAGTCCGATCCCGGCGATCGCCGAGATGACCGCGTAGCCGGCGATGCCGAGAAAAGCGAAGATGACAACCGAACCCCAGGTCACCCGCCGGATCTGTTCGAGCTTCGGGGGATCGACGCCGGCGGTCTCCGCCGCGAGCTTCCTGAGATCGTCGACCTCCCAGTCTCCCGCATGCACCATGCGCCTGGTCGCATGGTCCAGGACGGCAGGCTGGAGGAACGGCAGCATCTCAGCGAGGCCTTCGGACCCGAACGACGCGGCGGCCGCCGCGACCGCCCGTTGGTCGCCGGCCACCAGCGCGGTGGCGACCAGCAGCTGCGCGCGGTCGGCCATCAGGCCAGCGCCGCCGGCAGCCACGGTGGCCTGCCCGAAGTCGCTGAATGCAGGCGATCCGTCTGGCCGAACGACGATCCCGTCGGCGTCAAGGCGGCCGAGCGCGATGCCCAGCTTGTGCAGCCGCCCCAGCACTCCCCACAGCCGTTGCAGGAGCGCATCGTCGACCTGGCCGGCGTCGAGGGCGGCGAGCACCCGCCCGGACGCCTCGACCACCAGCAGGGCGTCACCCTGGTCCGTCGTCCCCGCGGCGACAACCGGCTGCACCGGGACCCCGGCTCGCTCGGCGAGCAGCGTCACCATCGCCTCGTGCTCCACCTGCTGCAGCCGGCCGACGCCCGAGAAGCGCGTCTCGTCGCGGTACCACAGGTGGGCCCAGGTCGAGGCGATCAACTGGCTGTCCCAGGCGTCGCGGCCGTACAGCTTCACCAGCAGCGGCCGCCCGTCCACGGCCGACGCGGTGGCCAGCGCGACGCCGCGGGGTTGCAGCGGGGCGTGGTGGAGGTCGGTGGCCACCACGCCGAGATCGCCAAGGGCGGTCGCCACCTGTTGGAGCGAGAGGCGGCCACCGGGCGAGCCCAGGAGGAGGTGGGTGACGGCCGCGGCGGCGAACCCGACCGCGTAGCCCGTGAGGATCCCCAGCGGGAGGGCGATCCCCAGCGCGATCGCGGCCACGGTGCCGAGCGCGATCACCCAGCGCCCGATGTAGCGCAAGGGATGGGCGATGTGCGGCGAGGTCGTCGCCACCACGGCGGTCGCCACCGCCGGCCGCATCGCCGGATAGACCGCGGGCGGGTCGGCGCCGAACAGGGCATCCACCATCGACGACCAGGACGTGCCGCCGATCAACCCCGCCAGGGCGGCGAACCCGACCGAGAGGAGGGCGGCGAGCAACTGGTCGAGCAACAGCCGCCGATGCCCCCGCGCGACCAGAGGCCCGACCACCAGCAGCAACGCCCACCCGATCAGCAGGTCGTAGGAGACCTCCCAGAACCAGCCGACCAACCCGGGGAGGAGCGAGACGAGGTGGGAGATGGCCTGATCGATCGCGGTGGGGCCGGGGGCGACGAGCGAGAACACCACGATGCCGATGAACGAGAGGACGAGCAGCACCAGGTCCGTCGGCCGGCGAACCCGGGGGGCGTCGCCGGCCGACGAGAAGACCCTGACGCCGGGCCGCTGCCACACCCGAGGGTCGAACCGGGCGGGGCGCTGCGACCCACGAGGCTCGGGGGCGGGTTCGTCAGCGGCCGGCCGCGTCGTTGGCTTCACGATGGTCAGCCACGGCAGCCGGTCCGGTCCGAGGCTCCGTGGTTGACGCAGGCTAGCCGGACCGGGGACGCCGTGCATCACCCTGTTGGGGTGATCCGGCGGCGACGGAGCGGACTAGATGGAGACGCTGACCGGGAACGTCGCGATCCACGCGGCGGTCCCGACGAACAGGACACAGCCGACGACGAGTAACGCCTTGCGCAGACCCGGGGTGTGGAGCTTGGTGCTCATCCCCGCGAAGAACAGCGCCACCGCGAACAGGACCACGCCGAGGACGTAGTTGGCGGCATGCTGGAGGTTGCGCCGAACCGCGGCCGACGACGCTTCGGCCGCCTTGTCGAGCCGCTCGGCCTCGGCGGTCGCGGCCAACCGGTACTCCGGCATCGCGAACGGGGTCAGCGGGGCGCCCGGGTTGGTGAACGGCCCGGTCGCGATCCACGCGTTGAACGCCGGCTTGAACTCGGGGCGGAAGCGCTTGCGGTAGAAGTCCTCCAGGGCGGTGTCCTTGCTCCCGTGGGCGTCGATCCACTGGACGAAGGTCGCCACGTCGATCTCCGTCTCGGCTTCCGCCTGGCTCGCCGCGCGCGTCGCCTCGATCCTGATGGCGTTGGTGCGGCTTGACGCCTTGGTCTGCTCACCGTTCCAGCGTGTCGACTGGTAGCTGCTCCATGCCGTCGCGACGGCCGCCAGCGCCAGCAGCACGGTCGCGACGATCTCCACCCAGTCCCGCTTGGGCGCCTCACGCACCTGATCGTTCGTGGCCTGGTCGGTCATGGCGCTGGGGCGGGGCTTCCGCTGGCGTCGCAGGGGAGCGGCTCGTTGCGGTTGGCCTCGCGTCGCTCCTGGTCGAGGAGGACGAGCGTTCGCTCCATCGCCACGGGTCGAACGCCGCCGATGCCGGGGTGGAAGGGAGTGTTGAGGAACCGGAGCAGGATCAGCATCGCGACGATCACCGCCACGACGCTTCCCATGAGCATCGCCTGGACGACCGCGCGCTCACCGCTGTCGGCGAAGAACAGCATGTAGACGAAGATGACGGTGGCGCTGAAGAACAGCAGCAGCCACAGCGGCAGTGGAATCACCCCGACCGCGCCGTGGATCCGGTCGCTCCGCGCCGCCTCGCGGTCGGAGGTCTGGTCCAGCCACTTGCCGTAGGCGGCCTGCTCGCTGGCCGTCTTCGGCTGCACGGTCTTGAGCGTCCGGAACAGCTCGACACCCCAGGGGTTGATGTGTTCGCCCTGGGTGCCGGCTTCCAGGCGCGCCCACTCCCCGCGGACGACCGAGCGCGCGTAGCAGACCAGCTCGCCGGTCAGCTCCCCGACCACCGCCGGCGGGAAGAACTGGGCCGTCTCCAGCTGCTGCGCCACGGTGAGCGCCTCCGTCTCCGCTCCGACCCTGGAAGCGTCATAGCTGGTGAACGCGAGGAACACGACGAACCCGAGCAGGACGGCGAACCCGGTCGCCAGCACCCCGAACACCCCCGAGGCGCGGTCACCGTCGTTGAAGTAGCTGCCGTCCGGCGCGTTTCGCCGCACCAGCAGCATCGCCGCGACCGCCGCAGCGGTCACAGCGACGATGACGAGCAACGCCCAGACCAGGTTCATCCACAGCCCTGTCGGCTCGACGGCCGGAGGATCACGATAGATACCAGCCGGTCAGCAGTCGTCACCCGATCGGGGTGATCCTCCTCGTCACGCGGCTCGCTCTGCCCTCGGCCGGTGTCGCCGTTGGAGCCACAGGGTGAAGGAGCTGGCCGCCACGATGCCCACGATGTTGGTGGCGAGCACGCCGAGCGCTCCCATCTCGTCCTGGGAGCCGCTGAGCGCCACCCCGACACCGAAATAGGCCGCGGCCGGGATGGTGGTCACCGAGATGGCGACCCCGACGGCCGCGCTGCCGGCCGTCTCGTAGGCCAGCATCCCCGCCATCCCCGCCGCCAGGGCGACGAGGACGCTGCCGGGGCCGATTTCGGTCAGCGAGGTCCCGAGCGCGGTGCCGCTGAGCGCAAGGTCGGCGCCGATCCGGCCGGTCGCGCGGAGCAGGAAGGTGGAACCCGCCGCGGCAACCGCGGCGACGCCCAGGCCGAGCACAAGGGTGAGGATCGCCCGCAAGGCGAGCCGGTACCGCCGCTCGACCAGCCCGACCGCGGTGGCCGAGATCGGCAGCAGGTCCGGGCTGAGGGCCATGGCGCCGACGACCAGGATCGCCGAACCGGTGATCACGCCGACGCCGGCCACCACACCGGCAGCCGCCATATACAGCACGTACGTGAGCCCGGTCCGCGCGTGCTCCTGCGCTCGACCCATGACTTCGATCCACACCGCGACGTCCCGCCCGGCCACGCCCCGCCGGCGGCGCCAACCCAGCGGCTGGACACTGGATGCGCGCCAGAGCACGACGTCATCGGCAGCGAGATCGCTCTCGCGCAGCAGCTCGAGCACGACGTCGGCAGCAGCAGCGTCGAGCTCGCCCGTCAGCTCGACCATGCCCCCGGCCGTGCGCCCACCCACGACGAGATGGCGGACTCCGGACAGCGCAGCGAGACGCCTCCCGATCGCATCCGCCCGCTCGGGGGGCGCGTAGGCCCGCAGCTGTAGCACGCTCACCCCGCTCCTGGCTGACCGCACGCGGTCCTGTTGGTCCGCGGGAGGGCGTCACTCCCGGCTCATCATCGCGACGGCCTCCTTCTCCAGGTCGACGAAGTGCTCGCCGGAGACGTCGACGATCACCTGCTTGATGGCGCCGCCGGCGAACGCCCAGGGGCGCTCGCCCGCGTAGTCGTCGGTAACCGGCTCGCCGACGTCCTTGCCGACGTTCAGGCCCTCGCCGACCAGCGAGAAGTTGCCCGGCTGGGTCCTGATCTCGGCCGAGCCGACGGCCCGGTCGTCGATGTAGAGCGTCAAGGTGCCGTGGGTCGGCATGTCGGTGCCTTCGCGCTCGAAGGCGGCCGAGAGGAGGTGCCTGCCGGTGGGCACGTCCTGGTCGGAGGCGACCAGTTGCTCGACGATCCCGACGAAGTTGTAGGCGTACTTGAGCTTGCGGTCCTTGATGTACAAGGAGTGCCCGCCGAACTTGCAGCCGTGGGAGAACAGCACCCCGCCCGCCTCCGGCGTTTGCACCTCGACCTCGGCGGCGATGGTGTAGGAGCGGTTGCGGATGTTGACCGCAGCCGTCTCCGGCACCTCGGCGCAGTCGGGGTAGTAGAGGTAGCGGTCGCGGGGCTTGCCGATCTGCGGCCTGGGCGTGGTGAGGATCTCCACCGCGCCGCGGGACTCGATCGGCAGGCCGTTGTACCTGCCCGCCTCGTAGAACCACAGCGCGACCAGCTCCTGGAGCCTGTCCGGATACTGGTCGGCGAGGTCGTGCATCTCGGTGGGGTCCTCGGTGGTGTCGTACAGCTCCCAGCGGTCCTGCATGTGGTCGGGCCAGCCGCCCGGCGCCGCCGGCACCGCGGTGACCGCCTTCCAGCCCTTGTGCCAGATCGCGCGGGAGCCGAGCATGGTGAAGAACGCGGTCTCCTTCCGGGTGGGCGCGTCCGCCTCGTCGAAGCTGTAGCGGAAGCTCTGGCCCTCCAGCGGGAGCTGCGGGTAGCCCTTGACCTGCTCGGGCAGCTCCACCCCCAGGCAGTCGTAGATGGTGGGCACGATGTCGGTGGCGTGGTTGTACTGGTGGCGCAGCTCGCCCTTGGCCTTGATCCCCTTGGGCCAGGAGACGATCAGCGGGTCGGCGACACCACCCTCGAAGTTGTAGCGCTTCCACAGCTTGAACGGCGTGTTGAACGCCCACGTCCAGCCGGTCGGGTAGTGGTTGTAGGTCTCGGGGCTGCCAAGCACCTCCAGGTATTTCAGATTTTCCTCGATATCGTCGGGGATGCCGTTGAAGAACTTGTTCTCGTTGACCGAGCCGTTCGGCCCGCCCTCGCCGCTCGCGCCGTTGTCGGACACCAGCACCACGATCGTGTTCTCCAGCTGGCCGGACTCCTGCAGGTAGTCCAGCAGGCGGCCGATGTGGTGGTCGGCGTGGCTGAGGAAGCCCGCATACACCTCCGCCATCCGGCAGAACAGCGCCTTCTCCCCGTCGGACAGCGAGTCCCACGGGCGCACGGTGTCGACCTCCGGCCAGGACCTGCCGTCGTGGCTCGTCGCGGCGGCGTAGGGGTTGATCGGCGACAGCTTGGCGCCCTGGGGCAGGATGCCCAGCTGCTTCTGCCGCGCGAAGACCTGCTCGCGGTAGGCCTCATAGCCCATGTCGAACCTGCCCTTGTACTTCTCGATCCACTCCTTGGGGGCGTGGTGCGGCGCGTGGGTCGCGCCCGGGCAGAAGTACATGAAGAACGGCTTGTCGGGCGCGACGACCTTGGCGTCGCGGATGAACCCGATCGCCTTGTCGGTCAGGTCCTCGGTCAGGTGGTAGCCCTCCTCAGGACCCTTGGGCTGCTCCACGTAGTGGTTGTCGTAGACCAGGTCCGGATACCACTGGTTGGTCTCGCCGCCGAGGAAGCCGTAATAGCGCTCGAAGCCGCGGCCGACCGGCCAGTTGCGCTTGGTCGAGGCCATGTTGAGCTCGTCGGCAGGGCACAGGTGCCACTTGCCGAGCATGTAGGTGTTCCAGCCACGCTCGCCCAGCACCTCGGCGATGGTGGCGCACTCGAACGGGATGTGGCCGTTGGAGCCCGGGAAGCCGCTGGTCGCCTCCGCGATGCAGGCCATCCCGTTGGTGGTGTGGTTGCGGCCGGTCAGCAGCGACGATCGGGTCGGCGAGCACAACGCGGTGGTGTGCCAGTTGGTGTAGGTCAGGCCACCGGCTGCCAGCTTGTTGATGTTGGGCGTCTCGATCAGACCACCCCACGGCTGCATCGCCGAGAAGCCCACATCGTCCAGGACGATGTACAGCACGTTGGGCGCGCCCTCGGGAGCCTGCGGCTGCGCGTACGGCCCCCAGTCCGGCACCGAGTCCTTGATGTCGATGTTGATCGTGCCCTTGAACGGCTCGCTCATCTCCGCACCCTTCCTTCTCCCCACGCGACGCCCAAACGAGAACCCCTGGCTAACAGCTACCTCGATCCTGGTCAGCCGCCATCCTCCAAAGGGGATGACATCTCGGCGCCGGCCGGGGATGATCGACCGGTGAACGTCGAAGCGATCAACATCGGCCCCAGCGACGCGATCGCGCCGGTCGGGTCGGCCAGCGCGGTGGCGGGCAAGGGCCTCGAGGGCGACCGCCACTTCCACGGGGACGGCGCCGAGCCCGGCCAGGCGCTGACCCTGATCGAGGCGGAGGTGCTCGAGGAGGTCGGCCTCAGCGGCGCCGAGTCACGCCGGCAGGTGATGGTCCGTGGGGTGCGGCTGAACGACCTGGTCGGCAGGCGCTTCCGGGTCGGCGAGGTGGAGTGCCTCGGGGTGGAGCTGTGCGAGCCGTGCCTGCACCTGCAGCAGCTGACCCGGCCGGGGATCATCAAGGAGCTGATCCACCGCGCCGGGCTCAACGCGGACATCCTGAACGACGGCCGCATCTCGGTCGGCGACCCGGTCGTGGTCGATGAAGGCCAGCGGCCGGAACGCTGAGGTCCGAGCTCCGCCGGCGGCTGTCACGGGTGGCCGGCACAATCGGGGCATGATCCTCCTCGCCAGCACGGTGGCGACCCCGCTCGGCCCGCTCACCATGGTCGTGGAGGACGGCAGCGTGCGGGCGGCGTCCTTCACGGAACATGGGGAGGAGATCCGCCAGCGCCTCGACCCGGCCGGCCGGCGCGCGGAGCTGCGGCAGGTCCGCGACCTCGGCCAGGTCACCGCCGCGGTGCGCGCCTACTTCGACGGCGACCTAGAGGCCTTCGACGGCCTCCCCGTGCGGCAGGCGGGCAACCCGTACTTCCAGGCGGCCTGGACCGCCATGCGGGAGGTCCCGGCGGGGACCACGGTGAGCTACCGGGAGCTGGCCGGCCGGGTGGGCGACCCGGGAACGGCCAGGGCGGCGGGCTTCGCCTGCGCCAGCAACCAGGCGGTCCTGATCGTGCCCTGCCACCGGGTGATCCGCAGCGACGGCACCCTCGGCGACTACTTCTACGGCCTCGACGTCAAGCGCTGGCTGCTGCGACACGAGGGGGTCGAGGAGGGCCTGCCCCTCGAGGTCGGTCCGCCGAACGCCGCCGCGGGCGCCGCCGACCGGCGGGCCGCGCGGGCCCGCCGGTAGCCTGCACCCCAGCCTCAGGCGGCGGGCGGGACGATCCTGTCCAGCGGCGGCACCGCGATGCCGGCCGGCTCGGCGGCGGCGAACGCGGCCACCAGGGCGTCGATGTCCTGGGCGCCGCCGAGGGCCGCGGTGCCCTCGTTGAAGACCGTGAACCCATCGCCGCCGAACGCCAGGAAGTTGTTCATCGTCACCCGGAACGAGGCGGTCGGCGTCACCTCGGCCCCGGCGACGAACATCCGGCCGATCTTGTCCGCACAGGTGGCGCCCGCCGGGTTCTGCTCGTACCTGAAGGTGTTCGACACCTGCAGGATCCGCTGGACGGCCTGGCCGCCGCAGCCGGGGAACTGCTGCTCCAGCAGGCGGCGCAGCATGTCGCCGGTCATCGTCTTGGTGACCAGGCTGTTGCCGAACGGCTGGACGCTGAACGCCTCGCCGTAGGTGACCTCGCCCACCGCCTCCCCGCCGGAGGAGATGTCGGTGGTCCGGAGGTCGGCGCGGATGCCTCCCGGGTTCATGAAGGCGAGCTGCGCGCCGCCAAGGTTGGCGGGCTGGGTGGCTGCCAGCTGGGCGTCGGCGATCACGTCGCCGAGGGTCGACTCGCCCTGGGGCGACCCGGTCCTGGTGAGGTCGCCCTGGATGCGGCCGATGACCTGGTTGGCCAGCGGCGCCGCCGCGGTGACGTACTGCTCCACGACCGCCTGGACCTGCGGGTCCTCCTTGGAGGGGTCGGGGATGCGGGTGACGCCCGGACCAGGTGTGTTGAGGGCGTTCTCGACGATCGTGTTCTCAGCGCTGGCCTCAACCAGCTCGCCGGTCTTGTCGTCGATCGTGAGCGTGAGGTCGCTGAGGATGCGCCCGAACGAGGAGGCGCTGGTGATCAGGCGGGTCACGCCGCCCGAGGTGATGGTGCAGCGGTACTCGGCGTGGGTGTGGGCCGAGACGATCACCCTGATCGCCGGGTCCAGGCGGCTGACGATGTCGGCGATCGCGCTGCCCTGCAGGTTGCCGGCGCAGCCGTTGAGGGCGGCGGGGGCCGCCTGGAAGCCGCCCTCGTGGATCACCAGCACCGAGGTCCGCACGCCCTTGCCCTGGAGTTGCTTGACCGCGCGGTTGGCGGCGTCCGCCTCGTCCTGGAAGGTCAGCCCGGCCACCCCGGTGGGGGTGACGATGGTGGGCGTGGCCTCCAGCACCTCGCCGATGAAGCCGACCTTGAACTTCTGTCCCCGGTCGCTGCGGAACTGCTTGGTGGCGAAGGCGGGGAACAGCGTCCTGCCGGTGGCGTCGACGACCACGTTGGCGGACAGGTACTGGAAGTCGGCGCCGGGGTAGACGTCGGTGGTCCCGCCGTTCGGCAGCGCGTAGGGGGCTGCGGTGCATCCCTCGTCCGGGCGGCAGCCGCCCCGCTGGATGCGGAGCAGCTCGTCCCTGCCCTTGTCGAACTCGTGGTTGCCGACCGACCCGAAGTCGACCTTCATCAGGTTGCTGGCGATGGTGACGGGCTCCTCGAAGAACAGCCCGTTGGCCAGCGGGCTGGCGCCGATATTGTCGCCGGCCAGGATGGTCGCCTGCCGCTTGCCGTACAGGGCCTGGCGGTCCTTGACCGCCTTGGCCAGGTAGGCGGCGCCGCCGGCGAACTTGCCGTAGAGGTTGTTCCCGGCCGCTTCCAGGTTGCCGTGCAGGTCGTTGAACGCCAGCAGGTGCACGTCGGTGGTGCGGCGCTTGTCCAGCGAGCCGTAGCTCACCAGGACCTGGTCGGAGAGCGAGCGGGCGCCGGAGATCACCACCGCGTCCGTGCTCGCCTGCTTCGGCGCGGCCAGGGGTGCGGCGAGCACCACGCCGACCGCGACCGCCGCGACCACCAGTTGACCCGCCCAGCTCCGCAGTGAGCTCCGTTTCATCCTGCCCTCCCGCTCTGGCCCGTCCCGGCCTACGAACGCCGTATGGTTACATATCCGAAAGAAGCAGCGGTTACCAGTACGTGTCCGGGAGAAGCGTGCTCAGAGGTGTGAACCGGGCAACTTTCACCAGCGGCGCGCTCCCTGGCCGGCGGGACCGTCGCCGCGCCCTCCCGGTTGACGCCGGCGTCGCCGCGGTCGCCCTGGTGGTGGTGGCGGCCGCCGTCCTGCGCCCGTTCCTGGAGCGGCTGCTCGACCGCCCGGCGGTCGCCCACTGGGCGACCGTGTTCGTGGCGATCGCCGTGCAGGCCATGCCGTTCCTGGTGCTGGGCGTGACCATCAGCGCGGCGGTGGCCGCCCTGGTCCCCGCCGGCCTCCTTCCCCGGCTCCTCCCCCGCAGGCCGGCGCTGGCGGTCCCGGTGGCGGCCGCGGCGGGGGTCGCGCTGCCCGGCTGCGAGTGCGGCTCGGTCCCGGTGGCCGGCCGGCTGGTGGCCCGCGGCGCGCTGCCCGGCGCCGCGCTCGCCTTCCTGCTGTCCGCGCCGGCCGTCAATCCCGTGGTGCTGACGGCGACGGCGGTGGCGTTCCCTGGCCGGCCCCAGGTGGTGCTGGCCCGGCTGCTCGCCAGCCTGCTCGCCGCCACCGTGGTCGGGCTGGTGTGGGCCCGTACCGGCCGCGACGACCTGCTCGACCGGGTCCGCCGGCGGCAGAGCGACCAGGGGCCGCCGCTGGCCGTGCTGGCGGCCACCGCGCAGCGCGACCTGCTGCAGGCCGGCGGCTTCCTGGTCGTGGGGGCGGCGACCGCCGCCACCCTGCAGACGGTGGTGCCGCGCAGCGTCCTGGACGCCGTGGCCGGCGCCGGACCGCTGGCGTTCCTGGCGCTGGCCGGCCTGGCGGTGGTGATGGCGATCTGCTCGGAGGCCGACGCGTTCGTGGCCGCCAGCCTCACCCAGTTCTCCCTCAGCGCCCGCCTGGCGTTCATGGTCGTCGGCCCGATGGTGGACGTGAAGCTCGTCGCCCTGCAGGCGGGGACGTTCGGGCGCGGCTTCGCGCTGCGGTTCGCGCCGCTGACGCTGGCGGTCGCGTTGGCGTCCAGCGCGGTGGTCGGCTGGTGGCTGCTGTGACCCCGGCAGGCGGGCTGATCAGCCTGCTGGTCGGCGCCGTGCTGCTGCGGCTGGTGGCCACCGGCGCCTACGGCCGCTACGTCCGCCTCGGGATGGGTCCCTGGCTGGCGGTCGCCGGTGTCGCGGTGATCGTCCTCGGCCTGGTGACGTTGCTGCGGGCGCTCCGACACCTCCACCCCGTCGACGCCCACGACCATCACGGTCGCGACGGCGGCGAGCGGGTGGGGTGGCTGCTGCTGGCGCCGATCGCCGCGCTGCTGCTGGTGGCGCCGCCGACGCTCGGCAGCTACGGCGTCGGCCGGGGCGCCCGGGTCGAGATCCGCGCAGGTGAGGCCGTCTTCGACCCGCTGGTCGCCGGCGCCGAACCCGTCCCCATGACGCTGCTGGAGTTCGGCCAGCGCGCCTTCGACCGGGACGGCGCCAGCTTCCACGGCGCCACGGTCCAGCTCACCGGCTTCGTGGCGGGCGCAGAGGACGGCGGGTTCCGGCTCGCCCGCTACCAGATCGCCTGCTGCGCCGCTGACGCGGCGCCGGTGGTGGTGCGCGTGGTCGGCGGCCGCCGCGTCCCCGCCCGCGACCGCTGGGTGACGGTGACCGGCAGCTTCCAGCCGGGCGGCGGCGAGCTGCCAGCGCTGGCGGCCACCAACCTGGTGGAGATCCCCGCGCCCGACGACCCCTACGAGTGAGCCGCGCGGACGCCCAGACCTGTCGCCCGCCTGATCAGGCCGCGTCCCGGAGCCGCAGCAGCGCGGTCACCCGCAGCATCGGCAGCGCCATCCGGACCGGCGCCGGCACCAGCGCCGCGCCGGCGCCGACGGGGAGCAGCTCGGGCCGGGTCGCCTCCACCTGCCGTCCGGCCCGCTGGAGGGTGCACCCGCCGGCGGCCAGGACGTTGCGGACCCAGTCGCGCTCGGCGCCGTAGAACAGCGCGATCACGTAGCCGTCGTCGAGCCGGAAGGCCATCACCGGCGTGCGGTAGCGGCGCCCGGACCTGCGGCCG
>WNGB01008359.1_pt1 | contig 14743 bp, 11 predicted proteins | sample 5400681 | NCBI WGS metagenome assembly WNGB01 (sample SAMN13153367, study PRJNA577476) | soil metagenome | isolation source: 115 cm soil or saprolite under grassland replicate 2 | place: USA:California | collected 2016-06-15
CCGTGTAATAGGAGTTGACTCCGTAGCGCTCGACGATCTCCCAGTGGCGGTCCCAGTCGGGGTAGGCAGGGTCGCCCTCGTAGAGTACGCTCGTCGTCCCGTTGTTCAGGGGCCCGTAGACGATGTAGCTGTGCCCGGTGATCCAGCCGACGTCGGCGGCGCACCACCAGACTGTGTCCTCATGGATGTCGAAGATCCACTTGTGCGTGACCGAGACGTGTAGGAGGTAGCCGGCGGTCGTGTGCTGGGCGCCCTTGGGCTTGGCCGTGGTGCCCGACGTGTGCAGGAGAAAGAGCACGTCCTCCGCATTCATCCGTTCCGCTTCGCAGTCCTCGCTCTGCCCGTCGACGAGGTCGTCCCACCAGACGTCGCGGCCCTCGGTCCAGGGGACGTTGTCGCCGGTCCGCTGAAGGACCACGAACCGCTCGAGGTCGGGCGCCTCTTCTGCGGCGTCGTCGGCGTTCCGTTTCAGCGGGACCTTGGAGCCCTTGCGCCACCCCTCATCCTGTGTGATCAGCACCCTGGCGCCGGTGTCTCGCATGCGCTCGGCGAGCGACTCCGCAGAGAAGCCGCCGAAGACCACGACGTGCGCGGCGCCGATGCGGGCGCAGGCGAGCATGGCGACGGGAAGCTCCGGCACCATCCCCATGTAGATCCCGATGCGGTCGCCTTTGCGGACGCCGAGGCTGCGGAGGCCGTTTGCTAGTCGAGATACCTCTCGGAGGAGTTCCTCGTAGGTGAGATCGCGCGTCTCGCCTTCCGGCTCACCGACCCAGTGGTAGGCGATCTTCCCGCCGCGGCCAGCCTCCACCTGCTTGTCGAGACAGTTCCAGGCGACGTTCAGCTCGCCGTCGGCGAACCACGTCGCGTGAGGCGGCTTCCAGTCCATCGTCTTCGTGGGCTGCTTGAACCAGCCGATGAACTCGCCGGCGAGCTCGTCCCAAAAACGCTCGAAGTCCTCTTCGGCTCGGCGGTAGACCTCGTCGTCGGAGATGACCGCGTGGGCGCGGAACTCCTCGGGCGGAGGAAAGGTGCGCCGCTCCTCCAGCAGAGCCTCGATCGCGGCGTGGGCATGCTCGGTCTCCATGCGGGAGGAAATATGACCGATAGCAAACTGGCCGTGCACAGCGATAACCTCTTATCCGTGCGAGCTAGGATCGCCCTTGGGGTCATGCTCGCCTTGGTAGCGCTGGCGGCCGGCGGTTCTGCGGGAGCGGCCGCCTCGCAGGCCGCGGCCTCGGCGAGTTCCTTCGGCGTGCGTGTTGTCGTGCCCGGGCGGAACACCGTCACCGCCGGAGCGATCTCGTCGCCGCCTCAGGCAGCTGCTTCGCTCGTCAGCTGGGCCCACGCGAGCGGCGGAGTCTCCGTCGGCGAGATTGCCTCCGGGACACAGGCGACTTGGACCGATGGCCGTGGCATCGCGCGAGCGGTCACGTCTGTAAGCGGAGTGTCGCTGTTCGGTGGCGAGCTCACGGCTGACTCCGTCGATCTCCGGGCCACCTCCCACGCGACCTCGAGGGTCGCCGGAGGGAGCCTGGCCGAGTCCACTCTCACGAACCTGGTGGTACTTGGGCAACCCGTGGCGGCGGGGATCAACGCGCGCGTCCCGCTGGGAGACTGGGGCTACGCAGTGCTCCTGGAGCAGGCTGTCGTCCGCCAGAACACCACGACGAGAAGAGGCCACCGCGGGTTCGTCACGGGCATCCACCTCCACCTGACCGCCGACCATGGCGGGCTTCCGGCGGGCGCCGAGATCTTCGTCGGCTATGCAGAGGCGGCTGCGACCGCGCTGAAGGGGTCGCCGGCGCCTTCCCCCCAGCCGCTACCCCAGCCGACGCCCGCTCCTCCACCTTCGCAGTCGGCGCCTCCGCCGGTCGTCCATCCGCCGCCGTCCGGCGTGAAGCCCCAATTGACGGACAAGGGTTATGTCTTCCCCGTTTACGGCCCCTCGTCGTTCAGCGACGACTTCGGCGCTCCGCGAGCCGACACCACCTGGCACCACGGGAACGACATCTTCGCGCCGGAGGGTGCTCCCATCCTCGCCGTTGCCGACGGCACGCTCTTCCTCGTTGGGTGGAACACCATCGGCGGAAACCGCGTCTGGCTCCGCGACCTCCTGGGCAACGAGTTCTACTACGCCCATCTCTCGGCCTTCTCGCCGCTTGCCCTGGACGGGGCCCACGTCAGAGCAGGCGATGTGATCGGGTTCGTCGGCGACTCGGGCGATGCGGCAGGAACCCCGCCTCACCTCCATTTCGAGGTGCACCCGGTGGAGCTTCTGTGGAAGGGCTACGACGGCGTCGTGGATCCGTATCAGTACCTGCTCGCGTGGAAGCGCCAGCTCGACCTCAGCTTCGACGTAGGCGGGTGGAGCCCGCCGGGCGGCAAAGCCCCAGCGCCGGCGGCCATCCTGCTCGAGGCCGATGACATCTCGACCATGAGCGGCCTCGACCCCGGCGCCTTCTCGACTCTGCTCGACATCGGCCCGCTGTTCGGCGAAGGGCCACCCGGGCCCACGATTGTCGAGGCAAAACCAGGCTTCGGCGGCTAGTCATCGGTCGAAATCTACGGCTGCGCCGCGATCTCGGCCGAGATGAACCGAGCCCTTCGCGCTCACATCAGCGCGCTACTGCTCGTTCGTCTGGTTGTTGTAGGACTCCAAGGGCTGCTCGGGGCCGAACAGCCTGTCCTTCAGCCACCTGCGCGTGTCGGGACCCGTGGCCGGGTTGAAGAGGACGCCCAGTGCGATCCCCGCGAGGAGCAGTGAAGCGTTCCGCCCGGTGTGCGAGTCCTTGCCCTGCACGCGCTGACCGGCTTGGCGAAGCTCCTCGACTGCCTTCCTGAGTTCCTTCTGGAGATCCTTGTCCCGGGCTACCTTGAGCGCCACGCCGGTGGTGCCGCGATCGCCCAGTAGCTCGTCATAGATCCGCCGTGCCGACTCGTACGCGTGCTTGACGTTGTCGTGCAGGTCCTCGTCGCGGGCGAGCCGCTCGACGTACGGCCTCGCTGCATCCACGGCGTCGCCCATTCTGTCCTTTGCCTTCGCCATTCGTATCGTCCTTTCTTGGTTTTCGCGGGAAGTATCTACCCGTGGGCCGCAGAGGAAAACTCCAACACCCGGGCCCCCGGGAACGCAGCCTCGATCACCTCGTCGATCGAGTCAGCAGGCACGAAGTTCATCGACTTGCGCACCTCTCGCGGGAGATCGTCCAGGTCGCCCTCGTTTTCCTTCGGAAGGACGACCGTTGTCACCCCGGCGCGCTGGGCGGCGAGCACCTTTTCCCGGACGCCGCCGACTGGCAGCACCTGCCCCGTGAGCGTGATCTCTCCGGTCATGGCCACGTCCTCGGAGACCGGGCGGTTCAGCGCGAGCGAGGCGAGCGCCGTGGCCAGCGCGATACCGGCCGACGGCCCGTCCTTCGGCACCGCTCCGGCGGGGACGTGGATGTGGACGTCCTTGCCCTCGAACCAGTCAGCTTTGAGGCCGAGGTCGCTCGCGTGGCTCCGCACCCAGGAAAGGGCGGCCTGTGCGGACTCGCGCATGACCTCGCCGAGCTGGCCGGTGACGATCAGCCTGCCCTCGCCCGGCATGGCGGTCGCCTCGATGTAGAGGACGTCGCCTCCGACCGGGGTGACCGCGAGGCCGGTCGCCACGCCTGGATCGGAGGTCCGCTTGCGGACCTCGCCCGAGAAGCGTGGACGCCCCAGCCACGAGCGGACGCGGCGTTCGTCGATCCGCACGCGCTTGCGCTTGCCTCCAGCGATCTCGGCGGCCGACTTTCGGCAGAGCGCGGCGATCTCGCGGTCGAGATTGCGGACGCCGGCCTCCCTCGTGTACTCGCGGATCACGAGGCGTAGCGCGTTGTCGGTGAACTTGGCGTGCTCGTTGTCCAGACCGTGGGCTTCGAGCTGCTTCGGCACGAGATAGCGCTTGGCAATGCCGAGCTTCTCCTCCTCGGTGTAGCCCGAGAGGCGAATGACCTCCATACGGTCGAGGAGCGGAGGCGGGATCGTCTCGAGCTGGTTCCCGGTGCAGATGAAGAGGATCCGCGAAAGGTCGAAAGGCAGGTCGAGATAGTGGTCGCGGAAGCTCGAGTTCTGCGCCGGATCGAGCACCTCGAGCATGGCGCTCGAAGGATCGCCTCGCCAGTCAGAGCCCATCTTGTCGATCTCGTCGATCATGAAGACCGGGTTCTTCGTCCCGGCGTCGCGGAGCGCGCGGATGATCGTTCCCGGCATCGCGCCGATGTACGTGCGGCGGTGGCCGCGGCTCTCGGCCTCGTCGCGGACACCGCCGACCGAGATGCGAACGAACTTGCGTCCGAGCGCGCGCGCGATCGACTGCCCCAGGGAGGTCTTGCCGACGCCTGGGGGCCCGACGAAGCAGAGGATCGGCCCCGAGAGATCGTGCTTGAGCTTCGAGACGGCGAGGTGCTCGATGATGCGCTCCTTCACCTTCTCGAGGTCGTAGTGGTCCTCGTCGAGGATCTTCCGCGCCTTCTCGAGGTCGAGGTCGTCTTCGGTCGTCTCGTTCCACGGGAGCGACAGGATCCACTCGAGATACGTGCGAATCACGCCGTACTCGGCGGCCGCGGACGGCAGCTTCGCGAGCCGGTCGAGCTCGCGACGCGCCTGCTTCTCCGCCGCCTCGGGAAGATTCGCCTCCTCGATCTGAGCCCGTAGCTCGGCGATCTCCGCCTGCTGCTCGTCGCCTTCGCCCAGCTCCTCCTGAATCGCCTTCAGCTGCGAGCGCAGGAAGTACTCACGCTGGGACTTTTCCATCTCCGAGTGCACTTGCGACTGGATCTTCGTGCCGAGCTCGAGCAGCTCGAGCTCCCGGTTTAGGATCACCGTCAGCTGGCGCAGGCGAGCCTCGACGTCGGCCTCCTCGAGGAGCTCTTGCTTCTCGGAGGTCTTGAGTCGCATGGTCGTCGCAATCAGGTTCGCGAGCGCGCTCGGGTCCTCTGCATTCGTAGCGGCAAGCTGCAGCTCGTCGGGGAGGTAGGGGACGAGCGCGATAATGCGCGAGAAGAGCGCTTCCACGTTGCGCGCGAGCGCCGCGATCTCCTTCTCGCGAGTAATGACGTCGGGCAGCTCCTCGAACTCGCCGACGAGGTAGGGGTCGTCCTGGACGATGCGAGTCAACCGCACACGGCGATGGCCCTGAATGAGGATGCGTAGCGTCCCGTCTGGGACCCGGATCATCTTGTGGATCACGGCCGCCGTGCCCACGGAGTAGAGATCGTCGGCCGACCGGGCCTCGTCGTCGCCCTCACGGGAAGTGACCAGCGCGATGGGCCGGTCGTTCGCCACCGCCTCGTCGACCAGCCGGATCGACCGCTCCTGGCCGATGGCGAGCGGGATCATGGAGTCCGGGAAGACCACGGTGTCCTTGAGCGGGAGGGTCGGCATTACGTTCTCCACGGGCTCCTCCACGCCGTCTTCCTGCTCGATGAGTGTCTCCTCGACAGCGCTCATGCGCTTCCCTTGGTGGTGATCTGAACGCTCAGCTTGCTGGTTGGCCGTTCGGCGAGCGGAAACGTCACCATGAGCAGCCCGCGGGAGTACGTCGCCTTCGCCGCCTCTGCGTCCACGGGCTCGGCGATGGGAATCTGGCGCTCGAACGGTCCGTAGTCGATCTCCATGTGGACAACTCGCTGCTCGCCTGCGCTCCGGCGACGGATGCCCCGGATGACGAGGATCCCGTCGGCCAGCACGAGCTCTGTCGTCGCGGGGTCGACCCCTGCGAGCTCGATGACAACGGTGACCGCGCGGGGATCCTCGGTGCGGTAGACGTCGACCGCCGGGCGGAAGCCGCGGCGTGAGGCGACAAGCCGAGGCACCTGGCAGAGGTCGGCGAAGAGCTCCTCCATCTCCAGCTTGAGGCGGTCGATGTCCTTGCGCGAGCGCATGCGACAATCGTACCCGTGGGCCGCATCCTCAAAGTCTCGGGCGCCGCCTTCGGTCTCCTTCTGTATCTCTGGGTCGCGGGGGTCAAGAACGTCGATGGGGTGAAGGAACGGAAACGGTCGCGCAGAGGGCTTGACGCGTCCCGTAGCCTTCACTAACTTAGTCCGCGCTAACCCCTCCCGAAGGAGCCTGCGTGGAGCGCTTGACCCGCACGATGATCCGTTACCGCTGGGCGGTCGTGGCCGTCTGGACTCTTCTCCTCGTCGTGTCGGTAATGGCCATGTCGGGTCTCAGCGCGCTCCTCACGAACCGCTTCACCCTCCCGGGAACGGACACCCACAGGGCCGAGAAGATCCTCGAGCAGCACTTCGGCCAGAAGACCACGGGCTCGTTCAGCGTCGTCGTCCAGGGCCCGCCCGGCTCGGCCGAGCGGCTCGTTCCTGTGGTGCGGCAACGCGCGGCGAAAGCCGCCGCGGAGCTTCCGACTGGGAAGCTCGCCGGCGTCCAGGCGGTCTCCGACTCGGTGGTCACGGCGACGATCGTGTCCAATCTCGAGCCTGCCGACGCCAAGGGCTATACCGACGACATGCGGGCCGCGGCGGGCGAGATCCCCGGCGCGGAGCTCTACGTGTCGGGACAGGCGGCGATCGAGCACGACCTCGATCCGGTGTTCGCTCACGACCTCAAGGTCGGCGAGCTCTTCATCGCCATCCCGATCGCAGTCCTCATCCTCGCGTTCGTGTTCGGCACCGCCGCGTTCGTCCTTCCGCTGCTGTTCGCGGCCTTCGCGATTCCGACCACGCTGTCGATCATCTGGGTCTTCGCTCACTTCATGGAGCTGACGACCTACCTGCAGAACCTCGTCATGCTCATCGGCCTCGGGATCGCCATCGACTACTCGCTCCTCGTCGTCTACCGCTACCGCGAGGAGCTCCGTAGCGGCAAGTCCAAGGAAGACGCGCTCGTGCAAACGATGCAGACGGCCGGGCGCGCGGTCGTCTTCAGCGGCTCGGCGGTGGGCATCGGCCTCGCGCTCATGCTCTTCATGCCGCTCCCGTTCATGCGCGGGTTCGGCATCGGCGGCTTCGCGATTCCGATCGTCTCTGTCCTGTGCGCGCTCACTCTGCTCCCGGTCCTGCTCTATTTCTGGGGGGCGAACCTCGATCGCGTGCGGCTGGTGCCCAAGCGGGTCCTGGAGCGCCGCGACGCCGAGTACAACCTGTGGATGCGCCTGGCGCGCGCGATCCAGCGCCGGCCCGTCATGTTCGCCGCAGGCGCGGCCGCGCTTCTTCTGGCGCTCGCCTCGCCGGTGTTCGCGCTGGAGCTGGGGCCCGGATCCAACAAGGGCATTCCGCAGAACCTCGAGGGCGTCAAGGGACTGAACGTCATCTCGGACGCGGTCGGCGAGGGCGCGCTCGCGCCGACGGTGATCGTCGGGGATACGGGCCGCCCGGGCGGAGTCGCATCGACCGGCGTCCGAGCCGCCATCGGCGATCTGATCACGGGCCTGCGGAAGGACCCCGAGGTGGCGCGCGTCACCTTTGACGAATCGCGCCAGCACGTCGATCCGACGGGCCGGTACTTCAACGTCGAGGTCGTCGGTAATAGCGAGTACGGCTCGCCGCCCGCACTCGATTTCGTCCACCGGCTCCGGGACCGGATCATCCCGGCCGCGGGCTTCGCCGAGGGAGTGGAGGTCTACGCGGGCGGAGGCCCCCCGGGCGGGGTCGACTTCCTCGAGCTCACGTATGGCGCGTTCCCCTGGCTCGTGCTCGGGGTCCTGCTCCTCACCTACATCCTGCTCTTGCGCGCCTTCCGCTCCATTCTCCTCCCGCTCAAGGCGATCATCCTCAACCTCCTCTCGATCGGAGCGGCCTACGGCATGCTCGTGATCTTCTTCAAATGGGGAGGGGCGGACGCGGTCGGCCTGATCTCCTTCGACCAGATCGAGGGCTGGATCCCGGTGTTCGTCTTCGCCATGGTCTTCGGGCTCTCCATGGACTACGAGGTCTTCCTCGTCAGCCGGATGCGCGAGGAATGGGACGCCGGTCGCCCCAACGACGAAGCGGTGGCGCTCGGCCTGGCCAAGACGGGGCGCATCGTTACGGCCGCCGGGCTGGTCATGTTCGCCGCCTTCATGGGCTTCGTCGCCGGCTCGATCGTCGGCCTGCAGCAGTTCGGCTTCGGGCTGGCGGTGGCGATCCTGCTCGACGTGACGATAGTGCGGGCCCTGCTGGTTCCGAGCGCCATGGAGATCTTCGGGCGCTGGAACTGGTGGCTGCCCGAGAACGTCGCTCGCGTCTTCCGCGTGAAGCCTTCCCCGCTGGCGCGGAAGTCGCGTCCGGCGATGAGCCCGAGCGGGCGTTAAGTTGCTCTCGTGCAGCTTGAGGTAGTCGAGGGCGACATCGCGGCGCTCGAGGTCGACGCGATCGCGAACGCAGCCAACAACGAGCTCTGGATGGGCGCCGGCGTCGCGGGCGCGATCAAGCGGGCCGGCGGCCGCGAGATCGAAGCCGAGGCTATGGCGCAGGGGCCGATTGAGGTCGGCGAAGCAGTGGCCACCGGTGGAGGCAGCCTGCATGCCAGCCACGTCGTCCACGGGGCGGTGATGGGCCAGGACCTGCGTACGAATGCCGACCTCGTGGCCCGCACGACGCGCCGCGTTCTCGAAGTCGCCGACGAGCTGGGTGCTCGCTCGCTCGGGCTGCCGGCGTTCGGGACCGGTGTCGGCGGCTTTCCGCTCGAAGAGTGCGCCGCGATCATGGTGCGCGAGGCGCGCGCGTACGAGCCGCGAAACCTCGAGCGCGTGGTTTTCGCGGTCTTCGGCGATCAGGCTGAGGAAGCGTTCCGCCGCGCGCTCGGCGAGCTAGGGGATTCGGACTAGCCCTCCTCCTCGCATTTGACCCGCGCCCCCGCGACTCCCCGACGTCGAAGCTGGTGACGACGTGCGGGTGGCCTGAGAGCCGCGCGGCAGCCAGCGCCTCGCGCTTGAAGCGCTCGCGGAGTTGCTCGTTGCCCGCGAAGCGGTCCCTCTCGTTACTCCCTCGTTCCAGGCCTGATTCATGCTTTCCTTACGAGGTTCCCTTACTTTGTCGATGGGGTCTCACACGGTCATGCGTCGTATCTCCCTCCTGGTAGCCCTCTTCGCCGCGCTCGCGTTCACGTCGAGCGCCGCGGCGTCGACGCTCTTTGTCGTCAAGGGCAAGGGCTGGGGCCACGGCATCGGCATGAGCCAGTGGGGCGCGCAAGGCTTCGCCCAACATGGCTGGACGCATCAGCAAATCCTCGCTCACTACTACCATGGAACGACGCTGGGCGTGAGGACAGGCAACGTCCGCGTGCTGCTCACCAGCGGCCGCTCGAGGTTCCCGCTCGCATCGGCCCAGACTATCTGGGGGGCGGGCAAGTCACTTGCGCCAGGGTCGTACTCCGTGACTCGTTCGGGCTCCACTATTCTCATCGGAGGCAAGACGTTCCCGAGCGGCACGACATTTCGTTCCGCGGCCCATCTTTCCGTCGACGGACAGCCTTTCCGCGGGAAGATTCAGATCTACGCGCCCGGTGGCCTGGCAGCCGTGAACCTGCTCGGGCTGGACCCGTACGTCCGGGGCGTGGTGGCAAACGAATCGCCCTCGTCGTGGCATCAGGAGGCCCTACGGGCTCAGGCGGACGCCGCGCGCTCCTACGCCCTAGCCGCTGGGGGGCATTGCGGGAATTCCGTGATCGGTTCGAACGTGCTCTGCCGGAGCACGAGCGACCAGGTCTACGGGGGCATCAACTCGGAGACTGCGTCGACGAACGCTGCCGTCACGGCGACTGCGGGGGAGGTCGTGATGAGCGGCGGATCGGTCGCGACCACCTTCTTCTTCTCCACCTCTGGCGGAAGCACCGTCAACAAGGCCGAGGAGTGGGGCGGTTCCGACGTCTCGTATCTTCAGACCGAAAGCGATCCCTACGACAACCTCTCGCCTCATCACACATGGGGGCCGACGGACGCCGAGGAAGACTGCCCGGGTGCGGGGCGCGATTGCGTCTTCGCTCGGGCGGCGATGTCGTCGCGCCTCGGCATCAGCGGGATCCGCGACATGACGGTGAGCGCGCGGAACTCAGGTCACCGCGTCGAGCGCGTGGACATCGTCACCGCGGGCGCGACGGCGACGCGCACCGGCGCGCAGATCCGCTCCGCGCTCGGCCTTCGCTCGACCTGGTTCTCGATCGGCGTCCTTTCGCTCGTCCCGGAGAAGACGCGGATCGTTTGGGGAAAGAGCGTCGATCTCGACATCATCGCCCGCGGGGTCCCGAACACAGTGCTGCAGCGGCGGCCCTACGGCGGTGACTGGACGGACGTCATCGCCGTGACGGGGGCGGGCGCGATCTCTGTCTCGCCGCGCAAGGAGACGTCGTACAGGCTCAGCTCACCTGCAGCGACGACGACCGCAACGCGCATTGTCGTCGCGGCCAAGATCGTGCTCGCCGACAGCTCAGCCACCGCGCTGAAGGGCACGGTTCGTCCGCTGTCGCTTGCCGGGAGGACGGTCGTCATCGACAGGCAGCGCCTGGACGGATCGTGGGCCCGCGGCGTGGCGAGGGCGACCGTCAAATCAGACGGCTCTTTCCGCGCCGCCTTCAACGTGAGGGCGGGCCGCGACTACAGGGCGCGTATCACGCCCCCCGCGACGAGCGGCCTCGTCCGCGGCGTCAGCCCCGAGCTGCACGTCCCGTAACTACGCGAGCAGCTCGTCGTCCGCTACGTCGCGGATCTGGCGCGCCGGGTTGCCCACGACGACGGCCCGTGCCGGCACGTCGTGCAACACCACGGCGCCGGCTCCGACAAAGGCCTCCTCACCGATCTCGATTCCCGGGAGCAGGATTGCACCGCCGCCGATGCGTGCCCCGCGGCGGATGGTGGGACCCTTGCGGAGCTCGTGCCGTCTTTCCGTTCGCCCCATGAAGTTGTCGTTCGTGGTCACGACGCACGGGGCGAGAAAGACGTCCTCCTCGAGCCTAGAGTACGCGGTCACGTAGGCGTTCGCCTGGATCTTCGTGCGCGCGCCGACGGCCACGTCGTTCTCGACGAATGCACCGCGGCCGACGACCACGTGGTCGGCCAGGTCGCACCGTTCTCGCACGCACGCCTGGTCGCCGACGATGACGCCCTCTCCTAGTCTCGTCCCCGCGAAGATAACGGCGCCGGCCAGAATGCTCGTTCCGTCTCCGATAACCAGCGGAGGCAGATCCTCTCGCGGCGCCGTGGACCGGGATCCCAGGGTGGGCTGCTTGCCGACGACTGCGTAGTCGCCGATCTCGACGTCCGCGCCGAGCTGTGTCCCCGGATAGATCGCTGCCGTCTTCGAGATCCGCCGCAAGTCAAACGCGCTCCCGCTCGAGCGAGGCCTGCAGCTGTTCGAGCGCCCGCACGACCGCGAGGCCTTCCCGAGCCGCCGCGAAGCGGTCGCCCTGCCCTCGCAGGAGCTGCACGAAGTGCTCGCACTCGAGCCGAAGGGGTTCGTCGTTCGGGACCTTGGGAATGGAGATGTCGCCGGTGCGGGTCTGCCATTCGCCCCAGGTGTCGGCGCGCTGCTCGGGCCCTTTGTCGTAGATCGTCACCTTGCGCTCGAGCTCCATGTCGTCGAAGACGGCCATCTTGCGGTCGCCCACGACGGTCATGCGCCGCATCTTGTGGGGGTCGAGCCAGGAGAGGTGCATGTGTGCGATCACTCCCGACGGGAAGCGGAGGTAGCAGAAAACGACGTCCTCGACTCTCGGGTTCAGGAAGGATTCGCCCCGCGCCCAGGCCTCGAGCGGCTCCTCCTCGACGAGGTGGAGGATCACGGAGAGGTCGTGCGCGCCGAGGCTCCAGAGCGCGTTCTCGTCCCGGCGGATCTGGCCCAGGTTCTGGCGGTTTCCGTACACGTAGAGGAGCCGGCCGAGGTCTCCCGCAGCGACAAGCTCCTTCAGCTTTCCGACGCCCGGGTGGTAGAGGAGGAGGTGGCCGGGCATGAGGACGAGGCCGCGTTCTTCGGCGAGGGCCACCAGCTGCTCGCCCAGGGTGGAGGAGAGCGCGAGCGGTTTCTCCACGAACACGTGCTTCCCGGCGAGGAGGGCCTCTCGCGCAAGCTCGAAATGAGTGACGACGGGAGTCGCGATGGCGACGGCTTGCAGGGTTTCGTCCTCCAGCAGGTCTTCGAACCGGGTCGTGTGCCTGGCTTCAGGGAAGCGCGAAGCGGCGCGCGCGAGCGCCTGCTCGTCGCGGTCGCAGATCCACGTCAGCCGGACTTCGGGATGATCGTCCAGGTTCCGCGCCAGGTTGGGACCCCAGTAGCCGAGGCCGGCCAGGCCGACGTGCTTCAGAGCTTCCATACGCGCCCGTTGGCCGACCCGTTCTGGCCCGTCGCGTTGCGAAAGTCGACGACGAGGCGTGCGCGGTCCGCGAGCTGCTCATAGTCGATGCCGGAATGCGCGGTCACGATGGCGACGCAGTCGGCATTCGCCACGGAGCCGTCCAGCTCCTGCGAGGTGAGGCCGTGCTCCGGGAGCTCGGGCACATGCGGATCGTGGTAGGAGAGCTCGGCCCCCTCGTCGCGCAGGAGCTCGATGAGCTTCAGCGCGGGCGATTCGCGCAGGTCTCCCACGTCGGCCTTGTAGGCGACGCCGACGAGGTGCACACGGCTGCCCTTGACCGATTTCTCCTGAGAGTTGAGGGCGCGTGTGATCTTCTCCAGGCAGAAGTAGGGCATGTTCTCGTTGACCTTGCCGGCGAGCTCGATGAACTCCGTGTAGAAGTCGAACTCGCGCGCCTTCCAGGCGAGGTAGAACGGGTCGACCGGCAGGCAGTGGCCGCCCAGGCCCGGGCCAGGCTTGAAGCTCATGAAGCCGAAGGGCTTGGTCGCAGCCGCCTCGACGACCTCCCAGACGTCCACGCGCATGCGATCGCAGAGCTGCGCGAGCTCGTTGACCAGCGCGATGTTCACGGAACGGAAGATGTTCTCGAGGAGCTTCGTCAGCTCCGCAGCCTCCGGGGTGGAGACCGAGAACACCGTGTCGATCGCCTGCCTGTAGAACCGGCACGCGCGCTCGGTGCAGGCGGGGGTCATTCCGCCGACGACCTTCGGAGTCGTCTTCACGGTCCAGTCCTCGCGGCCCGGATCGATTCGCTCCGGGGAGAAAGCGAGAAAGAAGTCTTCTCCGACCTTCAAGCCGCGGGCTTCGAGCAGCGGCAGGACCTCCTCGCGAGTGGTTCCGGGATAGGTGGTCGACTCGAGGGAGACGAGGTGTCCCTTGCGGAGGCGTTTGCTCACCTCGCCCACGGCGCTCAGCACGATCGAGAGATCGGGCTCGCGGTTGGCCGAGAGCGGAGTCGGAAGGGCGATCACGATCGCGTCCGTGTCGCGCACGAGCTCGTAGTCGCTCGTCGCTGAGAGCGTGCCCGCCTCGACGAGCGGTCGGAGTGCTTCGGACGGCACGTCCTCGACGTAGCTCTTCCCGCGGGCGATCGCCGCAACGCGCTCCTCGTCGATCTCGACGAGCACCACTCCGACGCCCGCTTCAGCGAAGCAGCGGGCGAGGGGCAGGCCGACGTAGCCGGCGCCCACGATGGCGATGTCGGGCGTCATCCGCGATCAATCGTACAAATGAGGTCAGCGATTGAATCGGCCGCATGGCCGTCTCCATAAAGAGGCGGATGCTGAAGGGGCGCGCGCGCGGCACGGGCTTGCTCGACGATCCTCTGCGGGTCCGATCCCGCCAACCGGTTCCATCCCAGCTCGACGGTCTCGACCCATTCCGTGTTCTCACGGAGCGTCACGCAGGGAACGCCGTACCAGTACGCCTCCTTCTGGACCCCGCCCGAGTCGGTGAGGATCACTCGGGCCTGCGAGGCGAGGGCGGCAAAGTCGAGGTAACCGAGAGGCGGCCGAGCATGCACGTGCCCGCCCAACCTGTGCCCTTGCTCCTCGATCGCTGCCGCGGTCCGCGGATGGAGCGGGAAGACGACCGTTTCCTCCAGGGCATTAAGCCCCACGACGATGCTGCCGAGCGCGGTCTCGCGGACGTTTGCTTCGCGGTGGACGGTGGCTAACGCGTAACCCCCGGGCTCGACCCCCGCTTCCGCGAGCGCCTGCGAACGCGCGCGGGCGATGGGCGCGAGGCGGAGGTTCGCGTCCAGCATGACGTCTCCAACCACGCGGACGCCCTCGACGATTCCTTCCCGCCGGAGGTTGGTTACGGCCACGTCGGCGGGCGCGAAGAGAAGGGCCGAAACGCGGTCGACGACCATCCGGTTGAGCTCCTCGGGCATCGTCAGGTCGAATGAGCGCAGGCCTGCCTCGACGTGGGCGACCCGAAAACCGGCCTTGGCGCCTGCGAGCGCACCGGCGAGCGTGGAGTTCGTGTCCCCGTAGACGAGCACCCAGTCGGGCCGCTCCTCAACCGCGGCTTGTTCGATTCCCGGCAGCATGCGCGCGAGCTGCTCAGCGTGAGTTCCGGAACCGGCCTCGAGCTGCCGGGCCGGCGGGTCGAGCCCCAGCTCCTCGAAGAACACCTGCGAGAGCTCGGGATCGTAGTGCTGGCCGGTGTGAAGAAGGATTTCCTCGACGCCCCGCTCCTTGAACGCGAGCGAGACAGGGGCCGACTTCACGAACTGCGGCCGATTGCCTACGACGGAAAGGATTCGCACGGCGGCGGCGAATCTACCGTGTCTTGTGACTCTGAAGATCCTCCTCAGCGGCGCGCCGCTCTTTCTCCGGGGCTACGGGGCCGGAAGGACGCTCGCCTGGTACCTGAACAGGCGGCTCCAGCGGGCCTGAAGGCCAAGGACCCCTCGCTACAATGGCCC